>Ga0210408_10000573_pt1 | contig 45527 bp, 31 predicted proteins | sample IncBWH4MmetaG_FD_155471 | JGI IMG/M metagenome (GOLD analysis project Ga0210408, IMG submission 155471) | Forest soil microbial communities from Barre Woods Harvard Forest LTER site, Petersham, Massachusetts, United States - Inc-BW-H-4-M | ecosystem: Environmental > Terrestrial > Soil >...
GCACGAGCGCGCTGTGGACACTGCCGGTTCTGACTTTCATAGTTTATTTGGGCATGCAGTGGTGGCTGGCCTGGTATCCGGGCGCGGAACCGGGCGGTGGCGGATACGTGGCGCAGAGGATGTTCAGCGCCAAAGATGAGAAGAATTCTCTGGGCGCAACCCTCTGGTTCAACATTGCGCACTATGCGCTGCGACCCTGGCCGTGGGTGGTGACGGGCCTAGTGGCGATCGTCGTGTACTCGCCCTACGGAGGCCTGCATCCGAGCGCGGCCTTCGCGCAGAATCCTGAGCAGGGATACGTGATGGTGCTGCGCGACTATCTTCCGCCCGCGCTGCGTGGGCTGATGGTGGCGGCGTTCCTGGCGGCGTTCATGTCGACGATCGGCACCCAGCTGAATTGGGGCAGTTCGTACCTGGTGAACGATCTGTACAAGCGGTTTTTCGTGCGCCACTCGAGCGAGAAACACTACGTACTGATCAGCAAGATCTTCACCGTTTTTCTGGTGCTGGGCAGCGGGTACACGGCAACGAAGCTGGCGTCCATCAACCAGGGCTGGCAACTGGTGCTGAATATCGGATTCGGCACGGGCGCGGTGTACATTCTGCGCTGGTACTGGTCGCGCATCAACGCATGGAGTGAGATTGTGGCGATGCTGGTCGCCGCGGCCATGACGATCGGACTGAACCGCGTAACATTCACAGGGAACGATGCCCTCGTCTACGCGAAGACTGCGCTGATCACCGGCCTGGTGACGACGATCGCATGGTTGATCGCAACCTTTGTGACCGCTCCCGAGTCGGACGAAACGCTGCTCGGGTTTTACCGGCGGGTGCGCCCAACAGTTTACGGATGGCGGCGCATTGCGGGTCTCGCGCCCGAAGTGCCTGAGGTACGCGATATCGCCAGCAATGCCTTCAATTGGGTGATGGGCGTGATTCTGGTCTACGGATGCTTGTTCGGCATCGGCAAGCTGGTCTTCGGTGAGTGGGGCTGGGGATTGCTGTTGCTCACACTCGCCGGAGTGGCGGGGTACCTGATTTTCTGGGATCTCTCGCGGCGCGGTTGGGCGACGCTTTCTGGGACGGCAGTTCCAGCCGCGGCGAGGCCGGCAGAGGGCGACTAGGTGGGTTTTCGGATTGTGCGACTCGCGCGCCTGGAACTCCTCTCACGAACCAACTGATTGAGGTTAGCTGACGATCTCTGCCTTTCGTGCGCATTACGTCTAGCGACGCAGAGATTTTCTTTGCAGAGATTGCTCCCGCAACAGCTGCGCGATGAGACTATAATGCTCGCGCTCCGAACATCTGTGTCGCCTCCGGAGGTAATCTCGTGCGGGCTGCCACGCTGATTCTGCTTGTTTCCCTTTCGGCAATTCCCGCTTCCGCGCAATCCGGTGAATGGAAACAACTGTTTGACGGCAAAGATCTGGCCGGGTGGAAGCACGTCGGTCCCGGCGAGATGACCGTCGAGGGCGGGCTCATCCGAACCCACGGCGGCATGGGACTGCTCTACTGGACCGGGGGAAAGCTGGGGAATTGCGTGATCCGCGTGGTGTACAAGATGCGCGATCCGAACGATAACTCCGGCGTGTTCATCCGGATCCCCATTGAGCCGCGCGAGGAGTGGATGCCGGTGCACTACGGGTACGAGGTTCAAATCGACAATGAACCGGAGAAATCGGGTGAAGACGATTATCACGTCACGGGCACGCTCTATTCGCTGACCAAACCGCTGGCGCGTCCCGGCAAGGCAGGTCCCGAGTGGAACACGATGGAGATCACGCTGGACGGTCCGCAAACAACTGTTGTGCTGAACGGCGTGAAAGTAACCGACTACACCGAGGGCGGACCGGTGCCGGAGAAGAAATTCAATTTCGAACCGCAACGTGGGACGCGCCCCCTCGAAGGGTACATGGGCTTGCAGAACCACAGCGACAACGACATCGTGTTTTTTAAGGAAGTCGCGGTGCGGTCACTGAAGAAGTAGCCGAGTCGACAGAATGGAGCTGGTCTCATCGATGCTCGCACGGAGTAGAGCTCCCTTCCGGGGCTAAAGCCCCATTGCTAAGGACACGTAAGGGGCATGGCTTAAGCCGTTCCCTTCCCAAACCCCATTTGCCGGATCCGCTACAGTTTTCGGAGGACTCATGAAAAAGCCTGTTTCTCGCCGGGAGTTCCTGCAGACCACCAGTGGCGTCGCCGGAGCGGTGGTGGCCGCGCAGACGGTTTTGCTGGATCCTGAGCCGATCTTCGCCTCACCGCGGCCAACGCCGCCGAGCGACCGCCTCCATTTGGGCATCGTCGGAGTCGGCATGCAGGGATCCGGACTGCTAGCGACGGCAATCACCCTACCCGGTGTCGAGTGCGTGGCGGCCTGCGATCTCTATGACGGCCGCCACGCGCTCGCGCGCGAGATCGTGAACAAGCCGAGCCTGCCGACCACCCGGCGTTACCAGGAACTGCTCGATAACAAGGACATCGACTGCATCATCGCGGCGGTTCCCGATCATTGGCACCGGCAGATTGTGGTCGACGCCGTGAGCGCGGGAAAAGACATTTACTGCGAGAAGCCTATGTCGCATACGGCGGCGGAGGGTTTTGCCATGGCGGGGGCCCAGCAGAAAACCGGCCGCATTGTGCAGATTGGCTCGCAGCGGGTCAGTTCGGTGATCTACGCCAAGGCGAAAGAGCTGATTGCGAAGGGAACGATCGGCGATTTGTGTCTGGTGGAAGGTTCGCTCGGGCGCAATGATCCAACCGGTGCGTGGGAGTATCCACCGCCGCCGGATCTCTCCCCCCGAACGCTGGACTGGGATAGTTGGCAAGGCGCGGTACCCAAGCGCGACTTCGATCCGCTGATTTTCGCGCGCTGGCGCTGCTGGAAAGAATACGGCACTGGCGTCGCGGGCGACCTGCTGGTCCACCTGATGAGTGGGATATTGTTCGCCTTGGGCCGGAACGAACCGCCGAAACGGGCAATGGCGATGGGCGGAATCCTGCGCTGGAAGGATGGCCGTAACATGCCCGACGTGCATGCGGCTCTGTTCGAATACGGGGATGTGCCGGTCTACGCGCGGCTCAATCTGGGGACGGAGAGCCCGGAGATCGTCCGGTTCCAGGGGTCCAAGGGAATTATCGAAGTGTCCGAAGCGTCGTTGACCTACACGCCGCAGACGGGCAAAGACACCTCCCCAAGTTACTACACGAACAGTTTTCCGAAGACCCTTCGCGAGCCGTACATCCAGCAATGGCATGCGGAGCATGATCCAACGCCGGGCCAGGAGGAGCTCGCGGAGGGAACGACCTATCGCGGACCGTCGTATGACGAGGTGAAACCGCACCTGTGGAAGTTCTTTGAGGCCGTGCGGACCCGAAAACCGGTCACCGAAGACGCGGTGTTCGGCACTAGCCTGCCACATGGCGAACGAGTCGTACTTCAGCAAGAGCGCGGTCTCCTTCGATCCGGCGACGAACAGCGTCAAGTCCTGACCGTAGCAGAACCGCGACACCCCACCGCACTACTTTGGCTCGGTCGCCGGATAGTCGGAGCCGGGGGCGTCATAGTCGCGGCCGTATTTGTTCTTGTGGGGAACGGGTGGGGCGTCTTCTACCACTCGAATCACTCCCAGGGAATGCTCCACGCCCGATACCGCGACCTCCCGATTCATCGCCTTGAGATTCTCCGCGCTCACTCCCTCGGCCCACACCTGCATCAGGTACCGGCCAGGCGGAACGCGCTGGATGGCGACTTTCCCCGCGGCATCGGAACTGGCGTAGTACGGAGTCTTCAGGGCCACCACGACTGCGCTCATTTCGGGATGGATGTTGCAGAAAATGTAGCTCACCCCAGGTCGATCGAAATGCACCAGGCGCGTCGTCCCAGCCTCGTAAAGGCCCAGGTCGAAGCGCTTCCCTTCAAACAGCGAAAAGACGTTGTGGAAGAACGGGTCATGGTTTGGAAACTCAACCGCTGCGCCCACCGGAACCACGAGGACGTGGGGCTCGAATCGTTTGTCTTTTTGCAGCAGACGCAAGCGCTGCCCCGGCTGCACATCAGAAGCAGGTCGCACCGGAGGAGTATCCGGCAACGCAGTGAGCCAGACCACAACGTTCGCCCGCTCCTTGGGGTGATGCGCCGAGCTCTCTTTGCTCAATTCGACCTGGGCGGTGACGGTCGAGTCCTGCGCGCGTGTTGCCGTGGAAGCAAAGAGCGTGGATGCGCCCAGGCACGCGGCAAGGGCCCGCAGTCGTTTTGGTCGCGACATGAAGGAGGCGCAGGTCAGAACAATATCCCCATGACCAGGTTGACATGGTCGCCGGTGTAGCGTGTGTTGTCGGTTTCGTAGGTTGAGATGTGGCGGTACTCAGCCGAGAACACCAGGTCCGAGCGCGGGCGGTAAATGACATTGAACAGTTCGCTCTGATTCCGCATCAGAGGGGAACTCAAGAGGCCCACCCCGTAGGCGGAATAGGGGAACGCTCGGATCTCACTGGCGAACGGATTGTCCTGGCCGGCGGCGAGGTTGAATTCGATTCTTGACGACGCTCGGAACTTCAGTTGCGACCAACCCCCGATGGCGTCGAGCCCCCGCGCCCGTGTGGCGGGGTCACTGGGATAGCCGGTGAACACCGCGCTGTGATACAAGCCGCCGCCCAGCCCGCCCAGAGCACGGCCGCGATAGAACTCTCCGCTCAAGCTGAGACGCGGGCCGAGCGGCGCGGTCCAGTCAAGGGTGCCGGCCCAGCCGTCGATATTTCGTCCGAAGCCCCAATTCTGGCGGCTGTAGTAGCCTCCGGCGCCGAAAGTCATGGCCTGCCCGAACAGGTTATGCGACCAAGCGGCGCGTCCCGCATATCCGGGCTGGCGCGAAAACTCGCCTGCTTGCGGGGTGCGTGCGTAGGAAGGAGGCGGAGCCTCGCCGGTGAGCCCATCCAGAATGCCAGCCTGAAGCGTAACCGCGGAGTCTTCGGACAAGGTCAGGCGATGTTCCACTCGCACCTGAGGGATCCAGGTCCACAAGTTGCCGGCGTAGGCGAAGGCAGGCTCGGCGACCGTAGCGAACGATGTGGGCGACAAGGCGGAGAAAAATGGAGCGTCCTGCCCGGCAACCACCGAAGTATGGGCCCAGTCCAGATGAATGGTACCGGTTCGCAGGCGCATCAGGCCGAAGGCCACGCCGTTGGCCGTGAGCGGCGAGCCGCCCGCAAAATCGATTTGTACGTCCCCGCGGGTCCTGGCTCCCGCAACTTCTGGACCGAAGACTTCGAGCCCGATCTGAGACTGTCGCAAAGAGAGGCCGGTGCTGTTGGCCCGCCCCAGGACGTCCGGGCCGTCCACCAGACCTGGGAGATCTGCGCTGTCCACGGCGCCGCGGTTGGTAAAGAGATTCATCAACACCAGCCCGGAAAGCCGCACACGATATTTTGATCCGCTCTCCACCTTGGTCTGGTACTGGTCGTCAACCTTGCCGGTCAGCAAGTCGAATTGTTCTTCGAGTTTGGCCACTCGGCCAGCGGTGTCAGACTCGCGGTTAGCACTCGAAGCCGTTTCGGCAACTGCCGGGCTCGGCGCACTCGGCGGCATTTGCACTGAAGAACTGGCTGCTTCCTGGGTGCCCGGCGGTGGCAGCTCGGCAACCACGGTGCGGAGTTCCTGGCGAAGCGCTTCGGTCTCGGAGCGATAGCGCTCGGATTGCGACCGCAGATCCGACACAATCGACCGAAGCTCGCTGACCTGTTGCTGCAGTTGCTTCACGGAGTCGGCGAGCGACGGGTCTGGCTCAGCCGTCGCAGACGTGGATTCCTGCGCCAGAACGCCAGGAACAAAAGTCGCCGCCACCACAAACACCCAACTGAATCGAACGTAAAGCGGACGCGTGAGTCGCATACATCCCCCCAAAGAACGCAAGGACTGCTGCAGGTGCATTAGCGAGAGTTTGCTCAATGTACGAACCGCCCGCCCGACAGGCTTCCCAGCTCTCACCCGGCTGGTTCAGCCTCGTGCTTCGGCGCGCACCACTCCATTCCCGGCCGCGGAGGCGACCGGCGTTCCGCGAGTATCGGGGAGCACGATCAGAAACACGGTGCCTTTGGAAGACGTACTCTCGACCGTCACGTCTCCGCCGTGGTCCTGAACAATTTTCTGCACTACGGTCAGGCCAAGCCCTGTCCCGTTCTCTTTCCCGTGACTGACGAAAGGCTCGAACAAGCGGTCACGGACCAAGTCCGGAATGCCGCGGCCGTTATCAGCGACGCGAATCTCAATATTATTCTTGGTCGTGTGCATGGTGACCTCAACCTTGCCGCCTTCCGGAGGAACGGCCTCGCAAGCATTGACGAGCAGGTTCTGAAAAACGCGCTCCAGTTTTCTGGAGTCAAACCAACCGTCGCTTGGCCCGTCTTTGCGGGTGACAATGTGCACCGAGTGAAACTCAGGATGGGCATGAACGCTCTGAACGGAGCGCTCCACCACGTCCTCCAGGTCTCCGTAAGTCGGCCGCAAGGATTCGCGGGTGCGCGAAAACTCAAGCAACGAATCGATCAGGTCGGTCATCTGGTTCACGGCCACCAGAACTTCATGATAGAGCTCGTCACGCTCCGCCTTGCCACGGTTACTCTCGCTCAGAAATTCGGCGTTGGCCATCACGGTGGCCAGACTGTGCCGCAAGTCGTGCGAGATGGAACTGGCCATTCGACCAATCGTGGCCAGCCTCTCGGTTTCGAGCAAGCGGCGCTGTGTTTCCTGCAGACCTTTCCTCATCCGCAAGAAAGCGGCGGTGACCTCGGCCACCTCATCGCTGCCTCGCACCGCGACCGGGTACTCGTAGTCGCCCCTGCCCAGAGCGCGGACGCCTTCGACCAACGTTCCCAGCGGCCGCGTCAAAGTGTGGGAGAAAATAAACACCAGGACGCTCCCCACCACAACCGCCACCAGGCCCAGGGAAAGGAACAACCGGTTGAGGCGGCCGAGGAACGCGGTCGCTTGATCCAGAGACTTCAAAACGCTCAACTGAACGGGGGCGCCGCCCGGCGCCAGATCGACTGACGTGGCCAGAAAACTCTCCTGTCCCAGCTGAATTTCTTTTGGCTCCATCCGACTATCAGTCAGCGAACGTGACTGCTGGATCAAGTCGGTCTCCTGCAAGGGGGACAAAGTGCTGCGCACTAGAGTATCTCGGTACACGAAGGCAACCTGGCTAGCAGCAACCTCGCTCAATTCTCTGGCAACGCCATCGTCAATCTCGTAGCCCATCACCAGGTACCCCAGAACCCGGCTATCGGAAGGCGGACCGGCAAAGATAGGTTGTATGGATACCTGGAACAAATGTTTGTTGCCGAACCACCAATGTTCCGCCTTCTCCTGGCTCAGTGAGTTGGTCAGGGACTCCTGCGCTGCCTCGAGACGGAAATCAGCCGGCTTCGAATGCAGTGCTACGACCTTACCGCTTCGATCCCCGAGCACCAGTAGGTCGCTGCCAGCCAGATTCCACAATCTGCGAGAGCTGTCCTGGATGGTCGCAGCGTGTTCGGTCGTCATCAGGGCTTTAAGAATGGGCAGGTCGGCCATCAAGGCCGCGGAGTGGGTGAGGGATTCTTCGCGCTGGCGCTGTACGTTGCGAAAGGTGTAAACGGAGTTCCGAAGGTCCTTAAAGATCTGCAGACGAACCTGATGCTCAGCCGTCTGGCGCGCGACGAACAGGGCAGCTGCCGTCAAGCCAACGCCGACCAGGATCAGGGAGAACAAAAACTTGGTCCGCAGTCGAAACTTGGCCATTCTCGCCTACTCCTCCACAACCTGCCTGCTCTAAGGGGACTACGGCACGAACTTGTAGCCTACGCCATGCACAGTTCGGAAGTGGACGGGATTGGCGGGATCCGCTTCCAGTTTCTGCCTGAGCTTCAAAATGTGATTGTCCACCGTACGGGTGGTCGGATAGTTCTGATAACCCCACACATCGTTAAGAAGCTCCTCCCTCGAGATCACTCGATTGGGATTTTGGGCCATGAACTTGACGATTTTGAACTCCTGGGGAGTGAGGGTCACTTCCTGGCCGTCGCGGTTCACCTGCATCTTGGTGAAATCCACCACGACTCCGTCGAAAGCAAAAGTGTCGCCTACTGCGGGGCGGATCGAGCGCCGCACGGCGGCTCGTACCCGGGCCAGAAGTTCCTTCGGGCTGAAGGGTTTGGTGACGTAGTCGTCAGCGCCCAGTTCCAACAGCAAGACCTTGTCCATAACATCGGAGGCCGCGCTCAGCACGATCACGGGCACGGCCGGCGCCGCTTGCTTGATCTCCCGGCAAACGTCCCGTCCCGGCATGCCGGGCAGCCGCAGGTCGAGCACGACAGCGGAAGGCTGGGCGGCGCGAAACGTGTCCAGCCCAGATTGTCCGTCGAAAGCAGCATCCACCGCGTACCCCTCCGGCTCGAACAACCTTTTTAGGGCTCGGTGGACCGCGCGATCATCTTCGACAACCAGAATTCTTTCCATTGTGCGAAATTCCTACTGAAAAACGTATAGTCCAAGGACTCGAGGTCGTCTCAGCTCCGTATCCCCTACCTTGATTCTGGGCTGATGTTTCATCCTTGTCAAAAATATGGTACTTAGGCACGCGACTTGGATTTGTCAAGAAATTGTCACGGGCTTGCAATTTATCGATAACAAACTCGAGCGGTCCCTTCAGGGACAAGAAATGCTTGCCCGGGAGGAAATCCCACCCGGGCAGGATCTGCGCAAGGTGAGAGTAGCGAACGCATCCGAGATCGTAACGGTGGGCGTCGCGGAGTAGGCGCTGCCTCTATCCACGATAGTGAAGCCGGTCGATGAGGAATCGACCGGGCCGGCTGGGAGCGGGCTATTCGCGTAGTTCGCCTTCGCCAAGTCATCGGTGCAAAGAGTCGTGCCAACCGCATCCGGAGGCACGTTGGCGCTGAGGCTCGGAGTGCCATGTGCGTCGAAGGAATTGCAGGTGGGCACACTCTTAAGCGAAGGCCCAGGTTCCGATCCTTGCTCAAGTACCGTTTCAATCTCGCAGGCGTTTGTCTGAGAGTCGGTGTCTGACATCACGCTATCGATGGACACTCGTCACATATCGTTGGGATGAGGGCCCACAAACAACTTGCAAAGAGCACCAGGGCCCGATGAGCACTGGAGTAAAACTTGCGTGGGCTCGTTACGCCCCTCACTCGAAGTGAGAGTCCAAGCTGAGAGACGAGGTGAGTCTCCAAGCTCGAAGGGCGGTCGGTCGGCGTGGGAGCAATCAGACAGGCGATTTGTCCGAATATTCGAGCGCACTTCGGTCAGCTTTCTTTACGTCGCCGGGGTTCTCATCCACCGCCGCTGAGTAAGAGGGCGAAAAGCAGGCATCGAGTTTCATTCCGGGACAGCGCCAGGCAGCGGAGGTGGTGGCGGCCAGGCTAGCCGCCGGCGATAGCGCCGACAATGAAGAACGGCTCCTTGCCCGAAGCTACCGCCGCAGGAACTAGCGCGTCGGGCGATTCGTGCGACCAGTCTTCTTCACACGCGAAAAAGCGCAAGAAGGGGCGACGCTCTTGCGTGACGTGGTCGCGGATGGTGCCGCGCAGCATGGGGTAGCGGAGTTCGAGGGCGTCGAGAATCGAGCGCTGCGTGACGGGCGGCTCGACCTCGAGGGTAACCTCGCTGTCTGCGTGCGCCAGCGTGCGGAGATGGGGAGGGAGAATGACACGGACCATGTCGGTCTCTCAGGTACTCATGGGAGGGTCTGCACCTCGACGGAGAGCACAGCCGGAAGATCGCGAACAATCGGTGCCCAGGTGTCTCCGGCGTCGGCGGAGGCGTACACCTGCCCGCCCGACGTGCCGAAATACACGCCGCACTTGTCCAGTTTGTCGACGGCCATGGCATCGCGCAACACGTTGACGTAGCAGTCGCTCTGCGGCAGACCTTTTGTGAGCGGCTCCCACTCATTTCCTCCGGTGCGGCTGCGGTACACGCGCAGCTTTCCCTCGGGCACAAAGTGCTCGGAGTCGCTCTTGATGGGCACAACGTAGATGGTCTCGGGCTCGTGCGTGTGAACGTCGATCACGAAGCCGAAGTCCGTCGGTAAGTTTCCGCTTACCTCGTGCCAGGAGTCGCCGGCGTCGTCGCTGCGCATGACATCCCAGTGCTTTTGCATAAAGAGGACGCCCGGCCGCGAGGGGTGCATCGCAACATGGTGCACGCAGTGGCCGACCTCAGCGTTTGGATCTGGAATGTATTGTGACTTCAGTCCCCGATTGATCGGCCGCCACGTCTTTCCGCCGTCGTCGGTGCGAAACGCTCCTGCGGCGGAGATGGCGATGAAGATCCGCTGCGGATTGCTGGGATCAAGAATAATCGTGTGCAGGCACATACCGCCCGCCCCCGGTTGCCACTGGGGGCCGGTGCCGTGGCCGCGCAGGCCGGAGAGTTCTTCCCAATTCTTTCCTCCGTCGGTCGAACAAAACAGGGCGGCGTCTTCTACTCCGGCGTAAACCGCGTCGGGATCGGTGAGCGATGGCTCCAGGTGCCACACTCGCTTGAACTCCCAGGGATGCTGCGTGCCGTCGTACCACTGGTGCGTGGTGAGCGGCTTGCCGGTTTCGGGCGACGCGTTGTAGGCGAACTTATTGCTCTCACTCTTGGGAGGACCCGGAACGACCGGTTCGCCGGGCGGCGTTCCCGGCTGGTGCCAGGTTTTGCCGCCGTCGTCGGAGCGCTGAATGACCTGACCAAACCAACCGCTGGTCTGGGAAGCATAGATGCGATTCGGATCGGTGGGCGACCCCTTCAGGTGATACATCTCCCAACCTGCGAAATGCGGTCCACTGACATCCCACTTGTCACGCTTGCCGTCTGACGTCAGGATAAATGCGCCCTTGCGCGTGCCCACCAGCACCCTCACTTTGCTCATGCGTCACTCCTTCCCTCGTTACCTGTACAGGTCATTTTTCTCCCAAATTCCTTTGACTCCAAATGAGCCGGCCGGTCACCGCGCGCAGACTTGGTAGCGCACTCTAGCCCGGCAGGTTCGGGATCTCCAGTAAGGGCCGAATCTCGACCGTGCCCTTGCGTGCGCCGGGAATCCGCCCCGCGATGTCGATCGCCTCATCCAGATCTTTGGCATCTACCAGGAAATAGCCGCCGAGTTGTTCGCGCGTCTCGGCAAAAGGACCGTCGGTCACGAGTCGTTTCCCGTTGCGCATCTGAACGCTGGTGGCCGTCGACACCGGTTGCAATGGAGAGGTGGCCAGGAATTGGCCTTTCGTCTGGAGCTGGTGCGCGAGCTGTGTCGATTCCCCGTAACAGAGCTCGCGTTCGGCCTGCGTCCACGCCTTCTCGTCGGTGTAAACCAGCAACATGTACTTCATCGTTTTATGCGTCTCCTGTCTGTAAAGTCGAACGGGTGGCGCCTGGATCGACACAACTCCCGACAAAAAATTACAATCCAAGGATGCCCCCAGACGCGACCGCGGCTATTGAAGCAGTTTACCGCTCCGACTGGGGCCGGATTGTCGCGACCCTGATTCGGCTGGTCGGAGACTTCGACCTGGCCGAAGAGGTTGCGCAAGAAGCATTTGCAGCCGCCGTGGATCAATGGCCGGGCGCCGGCGTCCCCGAATTCCCCCGCGCCTGGATTATCCAGACCGCCCGCCATAAAGCCATCGACCGGATCCGCCGCCGGGCAAGCTTTGAGGAAAAGCTGGATTCCTACGTCAACTCGGGCATGTTCCGTACCATGGAGGAGCCGGACTACGACTCCAACGAAATTCCTGACGATCGGCTTCGCCTGATTTTCACCTGCTGCCACCCGGCGCTCGCTCCCGAGGCACAGGTCGGGCTGACCCTGCGAACGCTGTGCGGACTGGAAACCGACGAGATCGCCCGCGCCTTTCTGGTGCCTCCAACCACGATGGCCCAGAGGCTGGTGCGGGCGAAACGCAAAATTCGCGATGCTGGCATTCCCTACGTCGTGCCGGAGGCGACTGATTTGTCGGCGCGCCTTGAGGCAGTTCTCACCGTCATTTACCTCGTGTTCAATGAAGGCTATGCCGCAACTCGCGGCGGACCGCTGCTGCGAACCGATCTCTGCGCCGAGGCGATCCGGCTGGGACGCCTGGTCAGGGGCCTGATGGGACCGCAACCTCCAGCGGAAGCAACCGCTCTGCTCGCCCTCATGCTCCTGCAAGACGCGCGACGCGATGCCCGTATTGACCAGGCCGGCGACCTGGTGGTTCTGGAAGACCAGGATCGCAGCCGCTGGCATAAGGAGCAGATCGCCGAGGCCCTGCCCTTGGTCGACGAGAGTCTTCGTGGCGAACCGGCCCCTTTCGCCCTACAAGCGGCCATCGCAGCCCTGCACTGCCAGGCGGAGCGGGCAGACGATACGGACTGGCCGCAGATCGTGCGGCTCTACGATGAACTCGAGCGCTTGCAGCCTTCGCCCGTGGTCGCGCTGAACCGCGCCGTTGCTGTGGCGATGGCGGAAGGTCCTGGTCGAGCGCTCGAGATCATCGATCGACTGGCTGCCGCTGGCGACCTCGACCACTACCACCTATTGCATGCGGCACGTGCGGACCTGCTGCGCCGGGCCGGGTCTGCCAGTGAAGCCGCGAAAAGCTACTCGCGCGCCCTTGGCTTGGTCACCAACGATAGCGAGCGACGGTATCTCGAGCGACGCCTGCGCGAGGTTTCCGTGACCGCCTGAGTCGCAGCTCTCGGACCTCTAAAGTTTCACGGTCCTGCCCGTGTTCGCCGCCTCGTAGAGCGCGTGCATGATGGTCAAGTCGCGCAACCCCTCTTCGCCCGGGGTGAGCGGTTCTTTATTCCCGATGACACATTCGGACATGTGTTCCATCTCCGCAGCGAAATGATCCACCACGGGCAGGTCCTTCTCTTCGATAATATCTCCGCGGTGTACCCGCATACGCAAACCGCTGTAGGCGGTCGCAGGATCCATCTCGAGCCAGCCTTCGGTGGTCACTACCCGGTAATGAGTTTGCCAGGCATAGCCGTAACTTGAGGTGCAATTCGCCAGGATGCCGCTCGGAAAACGCAGCTGGAAGTTGATTGCCTCTTCCACCTCCTTAAATCGTTCGTCGCCCGGGGTGCTATACATCATGGCGTTGACCTCGCTGGGCTCTTCGCCCGTGAGGTAACGCGCGGCCTGAAGCGCGTAGATGCCAATGTCCATCAGCGACCCGCCGCCGGCAAGGGACTTCTTGAGCCGCCACTGGTTGGGGTCCTTCATGTTGAAGCCGGCATCGGCCAGGATCACTTTGACAGTTCCAAGTTCCTTGGAACGGGCGACGCGAATCGCCTCCCGGTTGTAGGGCTCGTACTGGCAGCGATACGCCACCATCAGCTTCCGGTTGGCCTTGTGGCCAGCGTCGACCATCTGTTGACATTCCGCCGGCGTGTTGGCCATCGGCTTTTCCGTCAACACGTGCTTGCCCGCCTGCAAGCCGCGCACTGTGTATTCTGCGTGCATCCCGTTGGGCAGAACGATATAGATGATGTCGACCTCTGGGTTGTCCCGGATCGAATCGTAGTTCTGATAGTTGTAGATGTTCTTCGGACTGACTCCATAGCGCAGAGCGAGCTTGTTCGCTTTGTCGGGATGGCCGCTCACCAGAGCGACAACCTTCGACTTCTCGCACAGGGCGAAGGCGGGCAGAATCTGGTTGATGGCAAGACCACCGAGCCCAACGATCGCCCATCCTAGTTTCTTGCCCGGCGGATCGGGCACGACGAGTTGCGCGCCGGCTGTTTTCAGGAGCGCGCCGGCGGCGTTTGCCAACACGAAGCCCTTGCCAACCTTCGCCATGAATCCACGGCGTGTCATTTCTTTTCCCGGCAAATCAGACATGATGTTCACCCCGTTATTTCGAACTTCGCTGTTTACGAATTTCCTCAAGCCGGCGTTTCAAGTAGTCCTTGTATTCCTCTTGCAGTTTCGGGTCGCTGGGCGAGCCGTAGATCTCGCTTGACTTGTATTTCCCCTCATCGAATTTTTTCTTCGTCCACTCGTCATGAACATGGATCTCATCCGCTCGGTCGAGGACGTCCTTCACCAGTTGCGGCGGCACGAAGTAGATCCCTTCGCGGTCCCCAACCACGAGATCGCCCGGCATGACGGTAACGCCGCCGATGCGTACCGGAATATTGATTCCGCTCAGCATCACGTTCCCGATGGGGGTCGGATCGACAGCCCGGAAGTAAGCCGGCATATCGATCTCTGAGATTCCGTCGAGGTCGCGCACGCTGCCGTCGACCACCAGGCCCCCGCTCCGCGTAGCTTTCATCACGTAATAGAAAAGATTGTCGCCGACGATGGTTCCGTTCACCTTCTTACCGAAAAGGTCGACCACCAGGACATCTCCAGGCTGGAGCAGGTCGATGGCGGTCTGATTGGTCAGTTTCGAGAGGCCGTTTGCCTTTGCTTTTGCCTTAGCGACGTCGTCGACGTCCGAGCGCGCCGGCATGAATTGCACCGTGAAGGCGCGGCCCACCATGGTCTTGCCCGGATACAGCACGTGAAATCCGTCGGCGTACTGGTTGCGATAACCCTTTTCTTCGAGAACCGCCCACACTTCCTCTGACGAGAGGCCGCGTGCCCTCTCGATCAATTCATCCGGCACCTTGGGACGACCATCCGGGAGACGGTCAAACGGGTTCGGCGACGTGTAGTCGATCAAGTCCTGCTTGGGGAAAGAAATGAGCTGCGCTCGGGTTGGAGGAACCGCGAGCCAGGGCCCCGCGCACAGACAGATGACGGTTACGACACTACGCAGGGTGGAACGGTTGCGCGCGGTCTGAGTCATCGATGGCCTCCGCCCACCCGCACGATGGCTCATGCGGGAGTCCACAGCGGTCGTGGGGAACGAATTGTGCCGCGATTGCGTCCCTGAAACTCTCAAATCGGAAATGATTTGTCAAACGTGATTGGGGCGTGAGGGTACAATCTTTTTTCTTTGCCAATCGGATCATCCCCCGGACGAATACGATTCCGCGAGAGGAAGTGCGATGAAGAAGTCATCCTACGCTTGGATCTTTGACGTCAGGCTCACCTCAGCGTTGGTCATTCTCGTTCTGGTTCTCTCCCTGGGGACAGCGATCACCTCTGCTCCGCGCGCATTCTCCAAGCCGGCGGAACCCGCAGGAGAAGCAGCGCTGCTGGACGGCTACCGCCATGTCGAAGTCGCATCCGTGTCGGATGCCATGGAAAAAATATCGGGCCAGCGTATTTTCATGTCTCACCGCATGCGTCCAATCTTTCCCGCCAAGTTCGCCGGCTTCGCGGTGACCGTGAAATTGAAGAAAGAGGAGAATCACGATCCCGACGCGTTACAGGGTATGCTGGCCGCGATTGACGGCGGCGGGGCGAACTCCGTCTATGTGATGGTCGTCGATGATGGCATCGACATTGCCGGCATGGGTGGCTTGATGGGGACCGCGATGGCGGCGCGGAATTTTTCTGGAGCGGTGATCGACGGCGGAGTGCGCGACACCGCCTATCTGCAGAAGATCGGATTTCCCGTCTACGCGCTGGGGGTTGTCCCTTCCACGTCAGTTAGCCACTATCGCTTTGCCGGAGCGAACATCCCGGTTGTCTGCGACGGCGTTCCTGTAACCGCCGGCGACATCGTGGTCGCCGATGCAGACGGCGTCGTGGTCGTGCCGCGCGCCAAAGCCGCAGATGTCCTGGCGCTGGCCGAGGAAATGGATTTCAAGGAGCATTCGATGTATGCCTACATCGAGAAGCTCAAATCGATAGAGGAAGCCGTGAAGAAATTCGGACGGCTCTGACGCAGCGAAACCGCCTGACCGCACCATCGCAGGACCGCGAAAGGACACAGCATATGAGCAAAAAGGGCAAGAGCATGTTCGATCGCCGCGAACTGCTGAAGACTTCCGCAATGGCGCTGGGAGGCACGTTTTTGGCGGGGGAGATGACGGAAGCCTATGCCAAGGGTGTCAACACGAACTCGAGCCCTTCGACGCTGAAGATCACCGACCTCCGCGTGGCCAACGTGGTCAAGCCGGGCCCGAGTCCGTGTCCTATCATTCGGATCGACACCAATCAAGGTGTGTACGGGCTCGGCGAAGTCCGCGACGGGGCCAGCCCTACGTACGCTCTTTTCTTGAAAAGCCGGATCCTGGGCGAAAACCCTCTGCAACTGGATCGCATTTTTCGCAAGCTCAAGCAATTTGGCGGGCATGCGCGGCAGGGAGGCGGGGTTTGCGCCACCGAGATGGCGTTGTGGGACATCGCCGGCAAGGTGTACGACGTTCCGGTCTACGCCATGGTGGGCGGCGGAAAATTTCGCGACAAGATTCGCATTTATGCCGATACGACCGAGTCGAAAGACCCCAAGGTATACGGGCAACGAATGAAAGAGCGCAAGGAGGGCATGGGGGTGACGTGGCTCAAGATGGATCTCGGGATCGAGATGGTGTCCGATACGCCGGGCACGGTGACCATGCGGTCAGACCTCACGGATTGGGAAATGAACCAACTCCCCCATCCCTTGCTAGCCATGGAGGTCACCGACAAAGGGATTGCGATGCTCGAGCAATACGTCGCCGCGGTGCGTGATGCCGTCGGTATGGAAATCCCCCTGTCCATGGACCATCTTGGGCACCTGGGTGTGAAATCGATCATCCGCCTGGGGAAAGCTTACGAGAAATACAACCTGTCGTGGATGGAAGACGTGATTCCCTGGACCTACACCGACCTGTTGAAGGAAATATCCGAAGAAAGCCCAACCCCGATTCTCACGGGAGAGGATATCTATCTTAAGGAGCCCTTCCAGGTCCTGTGCGAGAAGCATGCTGTGAGCAAAATTCATCCCGACCTCGCCACCTCGGGCGGCATTCTCGAGACCCACAAGATCGGCGACATGGCGGAAGAGTACGGCGTGCCGATGGCCATGCATTTTGCCGGCACGCCCGTGAGTTGCATGGCCAACGTTCATTGTGCCGCCGCCACGCAAAACTTCCTGGCGCTTGAAAATCATTCCCTCGATGTGCCCTGGTGGTCGTCATTGGTACAGGAAGGAGCCAAGACCCCGATCGTCAAGCACGGCTGGATCGACGTGCCCGACCGGCCGGGCCTTGGCGTCACGCTAAATGAAGACGTGGTACGGCAACACCTGGCGCCGGGCAGCGGTTATTTCGAGCCGACTCCACAGTGGGATCAGGAGCGTTCCTGGGATCGGCTCTGGAGTTAGAGGCTGCGAAGGCGGTCCCTAGTGCGGCCATTGAGCACGTATCTCAACGTAATCCAGCGGAGCTCTTTCGCCCTTGTCGGGAACGCCTTCGATCTGGATTTCGTCGCCGGGCTTTAACGCCAGGTGGAGCACCCTCCTAGTCGAGGAATCGGCGTTCGGCTTGGCCGAAGGCAAGTGATCGTCCGCCAGCCACTCCTCGACCACGTGATCCCCTAAGGAAACGCGAAACCTGGAAGTCCCATTGTTCTGATCGAAGTACTGGACGTCGACTTCGTACTCGCCCGCGGCCCCGATAAACCTGAGCGCTGCCGTGCAACGCCGTGTGGATTCTGGACATTCCACGGCCTTGCCACCAGACGCGCTCTCCCACGCCCCTACGCTGAAAGGCACGTAACCTTGAAGTTGCATCTCTTCAGCTTCAATCCGCTCCGGGTGATGTCCCACTCGACCACGCTGATCTGAGATACCCGACATGCGATCGAACCAATCGTTAATCGCGTCGCGCCAGACGATGGCGTGCCCGGCCTGGTATTGCAATCGCGCCAGCACCTCGGCGTAGCGCTCGTCATCGATGTGTCCTTTGAGGAGCCTCCACTGGGACACATAGGCCTCGGCGCGGTCGGCGCCTTCGTAGTGCGAGTCATAGATGTGCTGAATCACCGTCTTTCCTGAATGCAGCAGATGGGTGTAAGGCACATGGTGAAAAAACAGGAGTAGCTCATCCGGACAGTTCGCAAGGGTCTCATATTGTCGTTGGACAGCAGGCGAGTACTGGCCGACGAATCCCGTCCCTGTGGCTACGGTGCGATCCATCCCGATCCCTTCGCGATCGGCGCGATGCCACTGCCCCCATCCGTTGTCCTCCGACGACTCCGGTCCCGGCCCGAAGTGACTGCCCAGGATGTCAGTGAGCGTTCCCGCGCCTAACGGCCCGGTGTAGCCCTCATAGACGTGCCATGAAGCCAGTTGCATTTCGGCGATGGTCCCAACCACTAGGGAATCGTTGCCGAATGTCAGGCGCGTCCATTCGTCGATGATCGTCTGCGAGCTGAGACCGGGATCCCACGCGAGACGTCCGAAACCGTAAAGATTCGCCATCGCAAGCGGACTCCCCAGCCAGTTCGTATTCAGGCCAACGTTGGCCACACCTACGAGGCCTCCGGCGGGGCGTTGGAATGTTCGGCCTGCGACCAGTTCCTTCACGGGAGTGCCGTCCCGGCCGGCGTCCAAATCGAAGTCCAGCACCTCCTTCCACATGGGCACGAGAAAACAGAGATGGCGCTGCTGGCCGGTGTACTCCTGAGTGATCTGCAACTCGATCGCTTCATTTGTGTGCTGAAGACCTCCCAACAGGGGCGCGACGGGTTCTCGGACCTGAAAGTCAATCGGGCCGTGCTTGATCTGAATGACGACGTTGTCTTCGAACTTGCCGTCGAGCGCGTGAAAATTATCGTAGGCGGCTTTCGCTCGATCGTTTTTCAGGTTGTGCCAATCGAGATGATGGTCGTACACGAACGCTCGGTAAAACAACTCGCCCTGGTGCGACTTCAGGGCTCGCGCAATCACGTTCGCCGCATCGGCCGGCGTACGTTCGTAGGTGGCCGGGCCCAACCGACCTTCTGCGTCTGCTTTCACCACGAATCCCCCGAAGTCCGGGATCTTCCGGTAGATTTCGTCAACCTTCGCGCGCCACCACTCCGCCACGCCAGGTTCGAGTGGGTCAAAGCTGTCCAGTTCGCCCGAGGCCTTGGGAGTGCTCAAATCGACCGAAAGCGAAAGCCGAACGCCCCAGGGACGAAACACATCCGCCACACGCGCAACCTGGGAGATAAAGCCACTCTCCAGCACCCGCGGATCTGCATTCACATTGTTGATGGCGCAGCCATTGATCCCGACCGAAGCCAGCAGGCGCGCGTATTGCCCCGCCCGGGTTAAATCGTCTCGAACCCTTCCTCCTTCGAAGAATATGGAGGAACCCGCGTATCCCCGCTCGATTCGGCCATCCAAGTTGTCCCACTGGTTGATCCAGCGTAAGGGTGCGTAGGGCTCTTGCACTTCATCAACAGCCGTCAGATCCTGATGGCGCGCAAGCTTGCTGAGCAGCCCGAATACGCCGTACAGAACACCTGGCTCGGAGTTCGCGGTGACCACGAGACATTCGAACCCATGCACGCGTCGATGAGTCAGCCAATAGCCGCCCTCGCGAATCGCAGGCGGCGAAAGCGTTTCTCCGGTGGCGTTCAACTGGTTTACGGTTGCGAGAACGATTGCCTTTCCCATCGGCAGCCCGTGCGCAATCTCCAAGCTGCGTCCGAGCATGCCCTTTACGCCCTGGGTCAATTCTTGCTGGGCAGTTCTCAGAACGATCGATTCACCGAGCACCACTGTCGTCACGGGCAGCCGCTGATATTTTCCCGCCGATTGCGAATCCAGCGGGGCGTAGCGCAACCAAGCCCCCGCCCCAGTTTCCGCATGCAGAGACGTGGAGTGGAGGCCACCGCTCGTCACCACGCCCGCCATCGCCAGGAGGACGAAGCATCTCATTGGCTGTCTTTTCACCTTGAAGCAGGCATTCACTTGCGAAAGGCTACCAGTTGTGGACGGTCCCATCGAGCTTGCGGTTGATAGGCAGGTAAGCCCGCTGGTACGGATACTCGGCCGCGGCGGCCTCGTCAAGATCGACACCCAGGCCCGGCTTGTCCCCAGGGTGCATGGAACCGCTATCGAACGAGTACGCGTGCGGAAACACGCGGTCGGTTTCGGCAGTGTGGGGCATGTACTCCTGAATGCCGAAGTTGTGGACGCTCAAATCAAAATGCAGCGCCGCTGCCATGCAAACGGGGCTCAGATCTGTAGCCCCATGCGAACCCGTTCTCACCTGATGCAGCTCGGCCAGAGCAGCGATCTTTCGCAGGTGGGAGATGCCGCCCGCATGAACGACTGTCGTGCGAAGGTAATCGATCAGCTGTTCCTGGATGAGCTGCTGGCAATCGTAAACGCTATTGAACACCTCGCCGACCGCAAGCGGCGTGGTCGTGTGCTTGCGAATCAGCCGAAAGCTCTCTTGTAACTCCGCCGGCGTGGGGTCTTCCAACCAAAACAGGTGAAACGGTTCCAGTTCCTTTCCCAGACGCGCCGCTTCAATGGGAGTGAGGCGATGATGCGCGTCGTGCAGCAGGTGCACGTCGGGTGGGAACTCCTGGCGCAGTCTCGCGAACAGAGTCGGGACAAAGTCGAGATAGCGCTCCGAAGACCACTCGTTTTCACTCGGTGCGTCTGTGGTGGCCGGCTCGTAGAAGAGCCCGCCGCGGCCTACCCCGTACGTGCTCGCCAGCCCCGGAATTCCCGACTGCGCGCGGATCGCCTGGTACCCCAGTTCGAGGTAGCGCGCCACGGCCTGTACCGTCTGTTCAATATCAGCGCCGCTGGCATGGCCGTACACGAGAACCGCGTCTCTCGAAGCTCCGCCCAACAACTGGTACAGCGGGACGTTGAGGGCTTTCGCTTTGATGTCCCACAACGCCGTATCCACGGCGGCGATTGCCGACATGGTGACCGGTCCGCGCCGCCAGTAAGCTCCCTTGTAGAGGTATTGCCAGATGTCCTCGATGCGCCGTGCATCGCGGCCGATCAAAAGCGGGAGAACATGGTCGGTCAAGTAACTCGCGACGGCGAGTTCGCGCCCGTTCAGCGTCGCATCTCCCAAGCCACTGATCCCATTCTCGGTGGTGAGCTTCAGGGTGACAAAATTCCTACCCGGGCAACAGATGTTCACCTTTCCGTCGATGATTTTCATCGTGCCGATCCTTCTGTCGGTCCCCGGGACCGCGCATATTACCACTCACGCGAAGCCCAAACCACAGAAGGGCTCAAGCTGCGCTGTGAAAAACAGTAGCCAACGACGTTGACGACAACCGACGATCGAGGGGAAGCGCCAGTGATGCATGGTGTTATATCGTAGTAAACGCTTGCCCAGACACCCCCACCCGAGACTTCCAATTTCGGGAGTCTACCAATCGTCATATCCATTGCATCCCTGCGTCCATATCGAAGAAACTGTTTAGAATAACGATTTTTTGCTTGACAACCTCCATCGACATAGCGCCTAATCAGCGGCGGTCAAGACTAATAGAAAAGTACTATCCGCCCTCATAAAAGAGACGGACGTTGTTCCCGGGGGAGGGTCTGCTGGGAGCTGTGGGTTGGGTCGCGAGTGGCGGCCTAGGGCGTGGGACGGTTGGCAAGCATCTCGAAGGGAGCTATACCAATGTTGAAGATTGCAAAGTTGGCGACGGTGTTGTGTCTGCTCACGCTGCTCGGCGTGAATGCTTGGGGGCAAGCGATTTTTGGCACTCTGGCGGGTGTCGTTGCGGACCCTTCGGGGTCGGTGATAGCCAACGCAAAGGTTGTCTTGACGGACACCCAGTCTGGCTCCGCGCGCGATAGTGTAACCAACGACGAGGGATTCTTCACGTTCGCGTCGGTACCGGTCGGGACCTATGCGCTGAAGGTCGAGGCCGCGGGCTTCCAAACGTACAAGGCCGACGGCATCGTGTTGGGCGGCGGTGAGCGACGCAACGTCAACGTCTCGCTAGCGGTTGGAACAACCAGCCAGACCGTCGAGGTCAATGCCGAGGAGCTTTCGGTCGCGACCACGGACTCCGGTGAGAAGTCCTTCACGCTGGCCAGCAAGGAACTGCAGAACTTTGTCCAGGTCGGCAGCAACGCGGCGGAGTACATCAAGATTACTCCCGGCTTTAGCATCAACGCCGGCACGGGGAACAAGGCTAGCTACTCGGGCCAGACGATTGGCATCAATGCCAACGGCGATTCCGGCAGCCAGAGCCCGCTCAACAACAACTTCTCGTATAACGGCCTCAAGAATAACTCGCTCGACATCGTTGCCGATGGCGCCCATGTTTCCGATCCGGGCTGCAATTGCGATACGCCGGTAAATCCGAACTCCGACTTTTTGCAGGAGTTCCGGGTCCTGACCTCGAATTTCAGCGCTGAGAATCAGAAGGGCCCTGCGGTTATCACTTCCGTGACCAAATCCGGCGGCTCTTCATTCCATGGCAGCGGGTTCTTCTCTGCCCGGAATGCCTCTCTGAACGCCAACGATTGGTTGAACGGACACCAGGGCCTATCCAAGCCGCAGAACAAGTACTACTTCCCCGGCGGCAGCCTCGGTGGTCCGGTGATCATCCCCGGAACCGGCTTCAACAAGAGCCGCAACAAGCTGTTCTTCTTCGCCGGATACGAGTATTTCTACCAGGTGCTCGACACGGGCCTTCTTCAGGCCACTGTGCCGACGGACGGCATGCGAACAGGGGATTTCTCACCGGCAGAGCTTGCAAAAGAGGGCGGCACGAACAACAAGACCGCGTCAGGCAATCCACCGGGGACGCCGAGTCCAACTATCCTCGACGCGCAGGGACATGTTCTGCCAAATCTGATTGATGCCAACATGCAGGCGTTGATGAATCTGTACCCCCACGCTAACGCCAACCCAGACGCGACGGGTGGCTACAACTACGTGCAGGCAGAAATCTTCAACCAGAACAACAGACAATTCACGACCCGGGTGGACTGGAACATCAGCGACAACACCAAGGTTTTCGTGCGCTACAACTATCAGCGCGAAGTCCAGTTGTTCCCGATAGGCCTTTGGTGGCGCCAAACCGACCAGGTTCCCTACCCGAGCTCGGTGCAAGGAAGAAACAAATCGGACTCCATCACCGGAACCATTACCCACGTGTTCAGCCCCACCATGACCAATGAAACCGTCATGGCGTACACCTACATAGGGTTTCCGAATGTCTTCGCCAACCCCTCAAAGGTTGACCGTACCGCCGCCGGCTTTGGCTATGCTGGCGTGTCATTCCCTGGGTCCAAGGCCGTTTCACAGATTCCATCCTTTGGAGGCAGCGGGGGCAGCGGAGAAGCAGCGCTGGTATTTAACCCGGGCGGATTTGAAGCCGGCGGCAAATCGTCGGGGCTGTACGCTGACAAGTGGATGCCCAGCGTCAGCAACACTTTGACCAAGGTCATAAAGACCCACACATTGAAGGCTGGCTTCTTCTACGAGTGGATCCGCAATGCCCAGCCGGCCAATAACAATACCAATGGGTACATGCAGTTCCTCCCCTCAAATACAAAGAGCTATGGGAATGTCTACGCGGATATGATCACGGGCAACATGGCCAGCTACGGCCAGCAGAATTTCAACCGGATCAACGACATCTCATACAACACAGTAGAATTCTTTGGTCAAGACTCATGGAAGGCAACGAAGAAGTTGACCGTCGAATTCGGCTTACGCTTGACCCATTTCACGCCGTGGACCGACGACGAAGGCTTCGGGTATTCAATTTTCAACCAGTCGCTCTACAACCCAAGCTGCGCGTCAGGTTCGTCGTCGACTCCGTTTTGCGGATTTGTCTGGCACGCCAGGGACAAGTCGGTTCCCCTTACTGGGTTTCCGACCAGGGCGCTTTACTATCAACCACGGTTCGGAGCGGCTTATGACCTCTTTGGGACCGGTAAGACTATTCTTCGAGGTGGCTGGGGGCGCTTCTATTACCACTCCGGCCAATTTACCAATGGCTTAGACCTTTCGGCTGGCTCGGCTGGGGTCAGCCTAGACCCAACCAACTGGATTGCAGCCGGTGCTGCCTGCCCCGCACAACCGGGCGGTGCTACACGATTGCTCGCCTCCAATCTTTCTTGCATAAACGCGAGTGCTTCGCCCGCGTCGCCCTATGCGGTGGATTCCAAGGACAACAAGCAGCCTTACACGGATAGTTGGAGCTTCACCGTTGCGCAGCAAACACCTTGGCAGAGTTTGCTGGAAGTCGCATACGTTGGAAACAGGAGCAGAGATCAGCTTAGCGTCGGCGGCGCGGGAAGCAATATAAACCTGGTTCCTCTAGGCGCGATATTGAAAGACGCTACCGTTACTGATCCGTCGGGAGCGAACGCTGACAATTATCGGCCCCTGAAGGGGTACGGCGACCTGAACACCGCCGTGAACAACATCTACACCAACTATAACGGCCTGCAAATGACGTGGGGACGTCATGTCGGCCGCTACGTAGTCCAGGCGAACTACTCGTACCAGAAGTCGCTGGGAATTGTACAACCCGGCAATCCCGCCAACGGTCCGTCGGTAACGCTGAATCCGTTCAATCTCGCCGCGAACTACGGCGTGCAGCCGGGAGATCGGCGTCAGCTCTTCAACATCGCGTACTCGATCGACATTGGGAATCCGCTGCACGCGCACGGCTTCCTTGGGGCTGCGACAGCCGGCTGGCAGATCTCTGGCATAACGCAGTTGCAGAGTGGAGCCAACCTGACTGGCCTTAGCAACAATGTCAACTTCAACATGTCGATCAGTTGCGTAAACCCCGCAAACGACAACACACTCTGCAAGAACAATCAGAACAACAACGCGATCATTCCGGGATCGAGGACCGTGACCAACCCCCAAGGGATTGCGCTCAACAACAAGTCGATCCTGGGCACAAATGCTGTTCAACTTCAGCCCCTCGTGACCTGCAATCCGTTGTCAGGTTTAGGGTCACATCAATACGTTAACGGGGCTTGCTTTGCGGCGCCTAGCGCTGTCGGTCAGACCGGTCCGGCTTTACTTCCCGTCGCTTACGGTCCCGGCTACTTCAATTCTGACCTGGGGGTCTTTAAGAACTTCTCCCTCACAGAAACGAAGAAGCTGCAGTTCCGGATTCAGGCCTACAACTTCCTGAATCATCCCCTGTGGTCCTATAACGGCACAGGTAACCTAAACCTGAATTTCACGCAGGATCCAACCACGCAGGCAATCACCCTGAACAACCCGAACTTCGGGAAGACAACCACCAAGGAAGGCAATCGCATCCTTGAGTTCGCCGTCAAGTTCTTCTTCTAGGAAGAACGCCGCGGTTCGCGGTTTAAAATGGGATGGCTTCGGCCATCCCATTTTTAGTGTTTCTTGCTTCCAACTTGAAGGCCATGGTTCGACGGTTCGCAGCCACGTTGTTTCTCGCCGGCGCACTGCTCGCGCAGGAATCTTCGCCTGAGACCGCCTTGCGGCATGCAATGGAACTGCAGCAGGCGGGGGATCTCGAAGGCGCGGTTGAGGGATATCGCGAGTTTCTCGCGGCCCACCCCAAAGAAGCGGCGGTACAGGCGAACCTGGGGGTCCTGCTGGCGCATCTCGGGCGCTATGACCAGGCAGTTGCGGAATACAAGAAGGCTTTGGCGCTCGACCCGAATAACGCGGGGACCGTCCGGAATCTCGGACTGGCCTACTACAAATCGGGCCGCATCGAGGAAGCCGCCCGCGAGTTTTCCCGGACGCGCGACTTGGAGCCCGACAACCTCCAGACGACTCTTCTTCTTGGCGATTGCTGGCTGCGCATGGGTCAGAATAAAGAGGTGATCTCGCTCCTCAAGCCCGTCGAGCCCCAGAACCCCGACGATTCTGCCATCGCTTACCTGTTGGGCACGGCGCTGATTCGCGACGGACAGGTGCAAGGAGGACAAGAGCGCGTCGACAAGATTCTTCGCAAGGGAGACTCGGCCGAGGCGCGCCTAATGCTGGGCACACAAATGTTCGCGGCGGGAGACTTCCCGTCAGCGGTGAAACAGTTGGCTGGCGCCGCGGAGTTGAACCCGAGCCTGCCCGGACTCCAGGGACTCTACGGGCAAGCGCTACTGAATAGCGGCGATCCCGACGCCGCCGTCGAGGCGTTTCAGAAGGAACTGGCCGCCGATCCGAATCACTTTGAGGCCAACTTTTATCTCGCTGAAATCCTGATGGCCCGGTCGAAATGGAGTGCAGCCGATCCCCTGGTCCGGCGCGCACTGCTGGTGCGTCCGGAGTCGCTCGAGGCCCGTCTGGAACTTGCGGACCTCGAGATGGGTGAAGGCAAACTGAGGGAGGCTCAGCGCGAGTTGGAAGACACCGAGAAGAAGGCGCCAAAATCCGCTGCGGTTCACCGACGGCTGGCCGAGGTGTACGAAAAACTGCAGTTGAGTGCGGAGGCTGAGCGAGAAAAGAAGCTGGCTAATCGTGTCGAACCCAGGCAAGCCGCGGCTGAGTCCGGACCACGCGCTGGCCAGGTTGCCCCCAACTTCAGCGCGACGAAGATGGGCTCAGAAGATCACGTCACCCTGGCCCGGTTGCGCCACGACGGCCCGATCCTGCTGATCTTCGGGAGCTACACCTGCCCGAATTTTCGCAGCGCGGCGGACACTCTCAACCGGCTCTATCCCGAGTACAAAGACCGAATTCCGTTCTACCTTATATACATCCGTGAAGCCCACTCCACCATGGACTGGCAAAGCACACGTAACCAAAGAGAGGGAATCAGTTTACAACCGGCGGCGAATATGGACGAGCGTCAGGATCACGCCACCATGTGCGTCCGCAAGTTGCACATCGAATTTCCGACACTGCTTGATAGCATGAGCGGCGCTGCGGAAAAGGCATACACGGCTTGGCCCAGCAAAGCGTACCTGGTGGACAACCGAGGCAAAATCCTTTTCAGCACAGGATTGGGCGAGCAGGATTTCCATCCCGCGGAATTCGAGGCGGAACTCCGAAAGGTGACCTCAGCTGTGAAAGAATCGCGCCTGCCGCGCGGGGCCCAGTAATCGATATGTGGAGAGCCATCCTCCTCCTTATCCTGACCCTCGACGCGATCGCCCAATCGCCGCAGGAACTGGTCAACAACGCGATTGCGAAGCAGCGAGCCGGCGATCTGGAGGGCGCGGTCAAGGAATACCGGGGGTTCCTGAAGGACCACCCGGAAGCAACTCCGATTCGCTCGAATCTTGGAGCCGCACTGGCCGGCCTGGGACAATTCCAGGAGGCGATTACCGAATACAGGATCGCCCTCAAACAATCTCCTTCGGCTCCTGGAGTCCGGCTTAACTTGGCCTTGGCATACTACAAAACGGGACGCATCGGCGATGCGACCGATGAATTGGTCAAGGTACACAAAGAGTCCCCCAGCAACAGCCAGGCCACGCTCCTGCTGGCCGACTGCTACCTCCGTATGGGGCAGAACAAAGACGTGATTCGCGTCTTGCGGCCCGAACAGCAGCAGCATCCGGACGACATGGCGATTGTCTACCTGCTGGGCACGGCGCTCATTCGGGACCACCAGGTTGCGGAGGGGCAAGTGCTAGTGGATCAGATCTTGCGCAACGGCGAATCGGCCGAAGCTCACTTGATGCTGGGCACCTGCAAGATGGAGGCCGCCGATTTCGCGGGTGCGCGCGACGAACTTGCTAAGGCTGTCGCTCTGAATCCCCATCTCCCTGGGGTTCATGTTCTCTACGGGCAGGCTTTGCAGGTCACCTCCGGCCCCGAAGAAGCTACGAAGGAGTTCAAGTCCGAGCTGGCTATCGATCCGTACAACTACATGGCGAACCTGCAGATAGGGGCCACGCTCCGCCAGGGACAGAACTTTGACGAGGCCAAGCCGTACCTGGAGCGGGCCCTGGCGACGCGTCCCGGCGACCTCGCCGTGCGCTACCAACTGGCGGCCATTGCGCTGTCGGAGGGAAAGGCGGAGGACGCACGCCGAGAACTCGAATCCATCGTGAAAGAGTCTCCCAATTTCACGGAGGCACACGTATCCTTGTCCCTTGCCTACTTCCGTCTTAAGCGGCCGGTGGACGGAAAGCGCGAAAAGAATATCGTCGACAAGCTGACTGCCGAAGCCCAAGCCAAGCAGCCTGGGGCGAAGGCACGGTGACAGGCTTCGTCCGCGTGCATCCCCGGGCAATCAATCCATGAAGATCTCGAGAAGAGAATGGCTTCGCCTCGCCGTCGCTTTTGGCGCCACGCGTTGGTGGGGACAGCCAGCCGGGGATGTCCCACCCGCCCCATTGTTCGTCGAGGTGCCGGCCTCGCAGAGCGGAATCAATTGGGTGCACGACAACGCCATGTCGCCGGAGCACTATCTGCCCGAAACTCTGGGCCCGGGCTGCGCGTTCCTGGACTTCGACAACGACGGCTGGATGGACATTTTCCTGGTCAACAGCGGCCCCTGCGATTTCTGGAAACCGGCCAAGCCAGTCCGAAACGCACTGTACAAGAACAACCGCGACGGCACATTCACCGACGTGACGGAAAAAGCCGGGGTATCCGGACGAGCGTTCGGAATGGGCGTTGCCGTCGGAGACTACGACAACGATGGCTGGCCCGACATATTTGTCACCGCCTACGGCAAGTGCACCCTGTATCGGAACAACCATGACGGAACATTCACGGACGTGACCGAGAAGGCCGGCGTCGCTACGCCGGGCTGGACCACGAGCGCGGTTTGGTTCGACTACGATAACGATGGCCGATTGGACTTGTTCGTCTGCAGCTTCGTTGACTATTCCGGCGAGCACAAATTCGAATGCGGCGACAACAAGGTCGGTAAGAAGTACTATTGCATCCCGCGCGTATTCCGTCCCACCGCGGGTTTTCTCTATCACAACAACGGTGACGGGACCTTCGCCGAAGTAAGCAAAGGAACCGACATCGCGAAAGCCCTGGGCAAAGGGCTCGGCGTGGTCGCCACCGACATCAACAACGACGGCCGGATGGACCTGTTTGTCGCCAACGACACAGTACAGAACTTCTTGTTTGTAAACCGCGGTCCGGGAGCGAATGGGAAATGGAAGTGGGAGGAGATCGCCCTGCAGGCCGGCGTCGGCTTCAGCGAGAGCGGCCAGGCCCGCTCCGGTATGGGGGTGGATGCGACGGACTTGAACGGCAGTGGCTGGCAGGATTTATTTGTCGCCAACGTAGATCATGAAATGTTCTCCGTCTACCAGAACAACCAGGACGAAACATTCCGGGATGTGGCCCAGGCCAATGACGTCGCACAAGCTACGCGATTGCTGAGCGGGTGGGGGCTCAAGTACTTCGACTATGACAACGATGGTTCGGTCGACCTGATCCTGGCAAACGGGCATCCCGACGACATGATCGATGGATACTCGATGCAGGTGAAGTACCAAGAGCCACTGCTCTTGTTTCATCAGGGCAACGATCGCAAACTGCACAACGTGAGTGGGCTGGCGGGTCCGGCGTTCCAGAAGTTCTTCCCTGCCCGTGGGTTGGCCGTGGGGGACTTCGATAACGACGGCGCTGTGGATGTGCTGATTGGCAACAATGGCCGGCCCCCTGTTCTGTTGAAGAACGAAGCTGCAAAGGGGGGGAACTGGCTGGGGCTAAAACTGGAGGGCGTCCGGAGTAATCGCGACGGGGTAGGTGCGAGGATCGTCTGGACGGCGGGCGGAAAGAAGCGGCAGCGACTGAAGAATAATGGCGGGAGCTACCTGTCTTCGCACGATCCCCGTGAAGTACTGGGTATCGGGAGCACCCCAAAAATCGACGAAGTCGAGATCCACTGGCCCGCGCCCAGCAAGCAGGTCGATAGAATCACAACCCTGCTCATCAACCGGTATGTCCGCGTGGTCGAGGGCAAGGGTATTCTCAGCTAACCGAAGGCGACTGCGAGTCGCTGCCCGCGGTGTGGCCGCTGTGGATGGATGATCCAGGCAACGAGATGAATTTACTGTCCCCCCATCGTGCCGAATCTCATTTGCGACCCAGGAAGCGGATGCGACCGGTGAAAGCTCGGCCGTTGTATACGCTGTAGGTGAGGAAGTCGGCGGAGTTACGGTCATTGTTGACGTTGATCCAGTTCTTGCGGCCGGTGACATTGTTGAAACCTCCACGCAGTGCCCAGTAGTAACCGAGAGCGTGAAATCGTTTTTCGACGTGTGTGTTCAACGTAAACCACGTGGGGAAGCGGCGTGAACCGGGAGGTTCGAGGAGTTGCTGTTGATCGTTTACTACGTTGAAGGGGACACCAGTGCGGACCTCGGTGGAGTAGGCAAGATCGAACCCCCTCACGAGCGGGAGCAGGCCATAGGAGAGGAAACGGTTCGGGGTGTCCCACGAGTAAGGACCAGGTTGCTGGGCACTGAATTGCGGGTTGTCGATGTTGAAGTCGAGAACCTGGTTACTGCGAGTGTATGAGCGCATGTAGGAGGCGGCGACCATGTGGCCGTTCCTAAAGGCGCGGCGGCCACTGATCAGAAACCCGTCGTAGTGATCTTGTCGGGTGTCGAAGAGGGCGAAGTTTCCGTTCAGGCTGGAGGGGTCGGTGAGATCGTAGACGAAGCCGTGAATGCCGCGCTTCCGGATGTATTCCATTTTCAGATAAATGTCGGCGGGGAGTCTGCGCTCGAGAGCGAGGCTCTGGTTCAAGACGCGTGACGCCTGCAAGGAATGCAGATCGGCGGCAAAGGAAGACTCAACCGGGCCGCCGATCGGTGAACCGTTCTGGTCGAAGAACTGATCGACGCGCGTGCCCGCGCGGGGACGGGCGATGAGAAAGATCGCGGTCGCGTCGTAAAAGACTCCGAATCCAGCGGAGAGTTTTGTATCGCCGTTGCTGTCAAGCACCCAGGTAGCGGCGCAGCGAGGTGACAAACGCGACCGACGGTCGAGCTGATCCCAGTCGTAGCGAAGTCCGGCTTCGAGCAAGAGACGATGGGTGAGGAGCCAGCGATCCTGAGCGTATCCACTGAGTTCGGCGTTGTGCTGGGTAAGTGCGGGGGCACCTGGAAAGACCGAGTAGCGCGAGCAAGGTGACGGCAGGACGCCAATGCAGTCGCCCGGAGTCTGGCCCTCACGCAGGTAAGAGATAGGAGTTCGGAAGTAGTTGGCGTCGTAGCGAAGGCGGTCGAGATCGATGCCGACTTTAAAGTCGTGGCGACCGTGCCATTCGCGTGGTTGGAGGTAGAGGTTGGAGACGACCTGCCAGCGATCGGCCCGAGTATGCGCGGTCAGGTAGTAGTTGCCCCCGGCAGTTTCAGGCGAGACAAAGTAGGGCTCGAGACCGCGTGAGATCTGGTTGAGGTCGTAGCGATTGAACCCGAAGGCGGCATCAAGCAGCGCTCCTCCAGGGAAGTAGTGCTGGTCTTTGACCCCGCCCTGGTAGGCGGGTTGACCGACAGCGGGCGTGGAAGCCTGCGGGTTTTGCGGAGACAGCCCAGCGTGCTGATCGTGAAACTCATTTAGGTTGAAGCTAGTAGTCAGGATGTTACGGGAGGCGAGGTTGGCCTGAACCTTGGCGAGATTGCCGAGGCGAGTAACGACGTCTTCATTTTGATCGACGGGAAGCTCTGTGACGATTTCATTCTGGTACGCGCCATCGAGGGCATCGAAGAACCAGATCTTCCCTTTCACTACAGGGCCCGACAACGTGAGGCGCGGGTTGACTTGGTCGAATGTCCATCCCTTCTTGTTCTGCCAGGAGGGAATAAAGTCGGTAGCGATGAAGCGGTAGTGATCGTCGCCGATACCGGTTTCGAGGAGAATTACGCCACCAGACCCTTTGCCAAATTCCGCGGAATAGCGACTGGGTTCGACGCGAATGGAGCGGAAGCCGTCGGTGGAGACGTGCAGCAGAAGTTGACCGTTGGAGGGCTGGGTGACGTTGAGCCCATCGAGCATGGTAACGGTCTGGTAGGTTTGCGAGCCTGCGACGTGCACCTGTGCGTAGGGATCGAGGAGCACCGTGGGAATGTAGTTGAGGACGTTGCGGTAGTCGTGGGTAGACGGGTACGGGAGGTTGATGATGTCGATGCCGGTGAGCCGCTCCTGGGACTCAGTTTGCGAGCTCTCGATCATGGGTGGTGATTCGCGGACGTCGACTGTTTCCTTGATTTCCTTCACATGGTTGAGTGTAATTTCAAGTTCGGGGACAGCGGAGGGCTCGACTGAGGAGTTCGCGGTATAGTAACCCTCCTTCTCAACGCGGAGCTGGCAGGGTCCGTCGGGGATGTGTAGGAGTTCGCACCGGCCGGAAATCTCAGTCTCGCACCTGAGAGCCTGGGCCGGTGACGGAGGCTGCAGCGTGACGCGGGCGGCTGGGACGGCGACTCCGTTTTCGTCGAGCACGACGACGGAAATGCGGACCTGAGGTTGCGTGCCGTGCGCAAGCGAAACTAGAACCGCAAGAGCTGGGATCAGGAATGGGCGGGCGCACATATCAGGGATACGCTATTGTCTCGCAAGTCCGACAGGAGTGCTCATCCAGCACCGAATTTCCGGAACACGATACACTCACGCTTGCTGTGGATGGCCGTCCCCTTCTCGCCGACCACGAAAACCGTAGCTAGCCGGCAGAGATGCCGTGCATCCTTGAAATCATTTCATGAAAAAAGCGGCCCCTCTTGGGATACAGGGTAGTTGGGATAGAGGGTACTTGGCGGGAGTGCGGTGTGCCTGGTCAAAAGAAGTTGCCTTGATGGTCACCGGGGGTGAGTGACGAATGGGCCTCGCCGATGGTGAACTGAACCGCCCACTCCCGGTTGGCACGCTGGGTTGCGGGGCGTGCGCGCAAATCCGGGACCAGATATTCTCCTAAGGTCACGAATCGCCCCGAGAAATCGGCGTTCGAAGCTGGGCAAAAATCAGCCAAATTGGGTCCGCGAAAATGAAATGTCATTGCCCCCCAGGAATCTTCTGCCGAGTGGTTGCTGCTGCGCGGGGACGCGAGCGATGCGGGAGCAACAGCATGCCCTGTGCAAAGTTGACGACCTTTTGTCCGAGGGCGTCTTCGCAACTTCGCGGAAGAAACAAAAAGCTCGGAACGCGAGAACTCGCTCGCGCCCCAAGCCACGGTCAATCACCGCGTTGGAAAACTCTGTGCTACGAAGCGTGCAGATCCCGGCGCACCAGCGCCGAGTCAAGGAAGAATCCCAGCCCGAGCGTGAACGGGATTGCGCCAAACGACGCTGCGACCCAGGCGTCGGGTTCGACGCGCGCGATGAGCGCAAACGTGGTGATGAATCCAACTGCTGCCGCCACCAGCAGAATTCCCGCCCGGCGCGAACGCGCGGTCTGGGACAGTTCCGGTTCCATCGGGACATTCACGCCCCGGGCAATCGCCGCCAGGCGCTCCTCGGTGCGCAGCTTGTTGACGCGATAATACGTATACAGTGCCATTCCCGCGGTCGGGATTCCAAACAACATCACCACGGCTGCCAGTCCCACGATGTCGCCCATATCGGCTCCTCTGCGGCGCTTCACAGACGCCGTGACAGGTCGAAACTCACTGTCTGCTTGAGAATACGCAATGCGATCGCAGAAAGTTCCGGGCCAAGTTTCCGCGAACAAGCAGACACCCGTGGCCTTCCCGGGGCCCCATTCCGACCCACGGAACCCCTTTGAATTCACTGTCTTTGCATAAATCTCTTTGATGGGCGTCATCATCTCTTTTTATTGGCGGCCCCCAGCGGCGACACGATACCCTTGTCCGTTCACAACCAGCCGGCCAAGTTTCCAGTTGGACCACTACTGCTCAATTTCAAGGAGACTCATGTTGAACGACCTGCGGAATTTCCTGGCTCTTCCGTATTCCGAACTCGAAGAGATGAACCTGAAGGCTAAAGAACAGCGCAAGAACCGGGTCGCCGTCCATAAGATTCAGGAAGAACGCCTGAAATACCTGACCGACGAAAAGCGCATCAAGGCGGTGACCGTCCTCTTCAGCGACCTCGAGGGCCGGTTGCACATGCTCGACTACGACAAGAAGTTTCTGATCAAGAGTTGGGACAACCTGACTTTCGATGGTTCTTCCATCCGCGGCTTCACGGCTCAACGCGAAAGCGACCTGCGCTTAGGAATTGACTGGCCCGCTTTCTACTGGGGACCTTCGGACTTCTTCGGTGGCGGCAAGGTGCTGGTCTTCGGCGAAGTCATCGACAAGAACGGAGGGCCTTACGCCGCCGACATCCGCGGCGTGCTCAAAGGGTATGCCCAGAAGTTGTACGACAAGGAAGGCTACACCCTGAACGCTGCTAACGAGATTGAGGGTTTCCTGTTCAAGGGGCCGGACGCGGAGCGGCACTACCACGAGACCGGCAAGTTCGAGTACGTCAACACCGGTGGCTACTACCATTCTCTCCCTGGAGACCTGCTGCGGACGTTCATCGACACCACCGCCGAAGTGCAGCGCGCCATGGGCTTTCAGAACGAAAAGGATCACCCCGAAGTTGCCCCTTCGCAGTTCGAGATCAACTACGGATACGGCGAGGTCGTCGCCGCCGCGGACCAGATTCAGCTCTACAAGCTGATCTGTCGTGAGGTCGCGACCAAGATGGGCTTGACCGCCTCATTCCTGCCGAAGCCCGTCGTCGGCGTGAACGGCAGCGGCATGCATACCAACGTCTCCATCAGCGAAGGTGGCAAGAACCTGTTCTGGGACGCAAAAGGCGAAGAGAAACTCAGCAAGCTCGGATACGCTTTCATCGACCGCATCCTCACCCACGGCAACGACATCTGTCTCCTGCTCAACGCCAGCGTGAATGCATTTCGCCGCCTGGATCCGCACTTTGAAGCGCCCAACCAGATCAAGGCCTCGCCCACCGATCGTGGCTCCATGGTTCGCATCCCGATCGGCAACGATAAGAGCATGCGCGTGGAAGTCCGCTCGGTCAGTCCCGACGCCAATCCCTATCTGGTGACCTATTCGATCTTCAAGACCGGCATCGACGGGGAAACGGCGAAGATCAAGAACCTTCGTCAGGCTGAGCGCTACCTGCCCGACAACATCTACGACGCAATCGACAACTTCCGCACCGCCAAGTGGACCACCGAACTCCTCGGTGAAGACGTCAAAGGCCGTTACGCCGACCTCAAGCAAGCAGCCGCCGACCGCTGCCCGCGCGCCCTGGGAACGTTTGTGAAAGCTCCCGAGGTTCAATATCACCACGAGGTCTACAACCAGTTCCTTTGGAATCTGTTCTAGAACGATCAAGCGTGAAAGAGCCCCGGCGCGATTGCCGGGGCTCCTTGTTTTTGAGTCGGTGTTCCTAAACTCTCGACCCGTCATCCCGAGCGAAGTGAGGCGCGGGCCGAACACAGTCGAACGCCTGCCCCGAGCTTAGCCGAAAGGGAACCTTGCGTTTACCGGGCACGAGCAGGCGGCTGCTCCACCACGGTAGGGATTGGTTCAGTTCGTATCAGGGCGCGCCTTCAGGCGCGCCATAAGCCCGCAAAATGGGCCCGGCTTTAGCCGCTGCCCCTACTTCCCTCGGATGTCTCTCCAATCTCCGGCCCGGCCTTTCGCAGAAACAAATTTGCCTAAGGTGTCCCCTCAAATACCTCTGCCCGCTGCCGGATCGAATCAAGATCATATTCCTTCGTAATCGCGCCATCCTCGAACACGGTCACCAGCCGGTCCTCGTTATTCAACGCATCGCTCGCAACGTTTTCCATGGTATGAAACTCGCCGGGTTCGGGCTCGACCAGCGCCAGCCGCCCATGCTTCGAGTTTTTGCCCGGGTCAGTAATCGGATCCTTGAACACTGGACTCCACTGTCCGTCGATCTGCGCAGCCGAGCATTTAAAGGCAAACTTCTGCGTATCGCGGTTCAACTGCTGCAGCAGCGCGCCGCCCATCCCGAAAGCAATGTTGTCCGCACTCCAGCCATGAAACTTCGCCAGCTGGTACAGCATGTTCTGAATCGTGAACATGTTCACGCCGTCCCCCTGGATCACACGCACGCACGGGGGAAGCACGCGGTACCCCTTCGCGTTGGTCTCATATCCGAACTTCTCTCCCAGGATCTCAAACACTTTGGTGAGAACATTGATCGGATCTCCCGAATCAGGCCGGATAACCAGCGCGCCCTGGCGATGCAGCAGGTCCGGCTTCAGCAATTCACCCCACAACTTCTGGCAAGCGTTATAGATGTCGTAGCTATCGGAAACGCAGGCGACCAAGCCATCCGGGTAAGCCGTCAGCATGTTCCGGTAAGCGTCCACTTCGTGATCCTTCCCCCACGCGGTAATCGTCGAATGTTCGGAAGCAGGAATTGAGAAGCCGGGCATCCCCTTAGCGTGATAAAAATCCTGCAACAGGACGATCCCAGCCACCGTGTCCGATCCCATGAAGTTCACCAGGTGCCCAGCGCCGCCGATGGCGGCGGTTTCCTCCGAACTGACACCGCGGTAGCCGAAGTCGTGCAGCTTAAAAGGCAGCAGGGACGGATCTCCCGTTCGCTCGAGAAAACCCTTGATGATCTTTTTGATCTCGCGGGAGAGCGTGGCCACCGTCGTCGGATACCACACCTTCATCAACAACGTTTCCAGGTAATTGGTGAGCCAGTGAAACTCCGGGTCGGTGTTCTCAATCGTCACCAGGACGTTGAGGGTCGGAACCACGGTTCCCTCCGGCACCGCCTTGATTCGGACCGGCAACCGGCCACCGTGCTTCTCCAGCAACCGACTCCAGCCATCCCGGTTGAACAGGTCCTGCCCGAAATGCTGCCGGCAGAATTCGTCCGCGCGCTGGATGTCGGGCTTGCTGAAGACGGCTCCCTGCAGGTAGGTCTGCAGGTAATACTGCAGCCCGAAAAACACTGTCGCTGGAAACATTCCCCCGCGCGATTCCAGGTACGAATAGATCGCGGTCGTCTTCGGCGGATACTGCTTCCAGTGCGTGAATTTGTAGCTATCGGTTCTGAGCAGGAAGTTCATACGTGGCCCTTTCCTCCAGTGGCTTGCCATCTCGCTTGACGACCCGATCCAGAAGCCTCAGTAGCAGCGGCCGGTGCACGTCGACGATCTGTCCGATTTCCAGCGTGCCGTTCAGCCGGAACCAGCGCAGTTCTTCGATGTCGTCATCCGGCTGGATCGCGCCGTACATGTACTCCGCAACGAAGAGGGTGGTGACCATCTTGTCGACCTCGTGTCGGTACCGCCAGTCACCCACCAGAAAGCTGCCCGCGTACGCCGGAGCAGAAATCTCGATGTGAGCTTCTTCCATCACCTCGCGGCGCGCCGCCGCTTCCAGGCTCGCGTCCGTCGGGTCCACGAATCCGCCGATCAGCCGGTACCCCTTCTCGCCCGGCTTGCGAGCGAGCAGGATCTCGATGTCCCCGCCTTCCACCGTTCGCGTCACGGCAACGTCGACCGTCGGCAACGCCTGTGCATATCGGTTGTACGCGGCATAGACGACGCCTGCGCGCCAGTCCGTACTGCTCCGCACTTCGAGCGACGCGCTCTTGCGCTCCGAACTCCCCGAACACACCCGGTACGACGAGGGCTCGACTTCCTGGCAGGGAAACTGCCCGTGATAGTAAGGAATGAAGCTGTCCCGTCCACCATAGAGAGTGACTGAACCGACGGGAAATATCTCGCGCACCCGGCGATCGAGTTCCTTCGACCATTCCTCGTCATCCGCGCAATCCATTAAGGGGACGATCGGAAGCTCGGGGTAGTACGCGTTGATCATCAGCTTGCGTGCTTGAAAATCCAGGGGATTCCGTCGCGTCACCAGGATCGGCGAACAGCCTAACACCAGCAGAAATTTCTTGTGCCAGGCCGCCACTTTCTCGATCAGTTCCCTGTGGCCTTCGTGCAAGTCGGGCACCTGGAAGCGTCCCACAAGAACCCCAATATCCGTCCGGGATTTCGGGTTGTCATCCATCGAGAACCTCCCTGCTCATCATTAAGTGTCTCTACTACACTTATATAGTGTATGTGATACACTCTGTCAAGAGGAAAGCCATCCCGGAGAACGCGGGGGCTCGTAACTCCATGAAAACACATATGATTAAGGTCGCGGTCGATCTCGTGATTCTCACCATCCAGGAGCAGCAGCTGCGTGTGCTGCTGGTGAAGCGCGGAGTGCGTCCCTTTGAAGGCGAGTACGCCCTGCCCGGCGGTTTTGTGCGCGAAGATGAGTCACTGGAAGAAGCGGCCGCGCGCGAACTGGAAGAAGAGACCGGGACGAAGAACATTTTTCTGGAGCAACTGTACTCGTTCGGCGATCCCAAGCGCGATCCGCGCGGACGCGTAGTCACGGTCGCTTACTATGCGCTCATCTCACCCGATCGGGCGCAGCTCGCGGCCGGCAGCGACGCCGCCTCAGCCGCGTGGTATCCCGTGGCCAAAGGCCCGAAACTGGCTTTTGATCACCAGAACATTCTCGAGGTCGCGCTAAATCGCCTTCGTGGAAAGCTCGAATACACCACCGTCGGCTTCGAGTTGCTGCCCAAGAAATTTACTCTGTCCGATCTTCAGCAGATGTATGAAGTGATCCTGAACAAGGCGCTCGACAAAAGAAATTTCCGGCGCAAGGTGCTGGCCATGGGAATCCTTCAGGCCCTGAAGGAATGGCAACGAACGGGCCGGAAACCGGCGAGACTATATTCCTTCGTTCCACAAACCTAAGGGATGCTGGTCGGCCCCCGGCACCTCAGCTCGGCATCACTCGAACTGTCGCCCGAGGAAACATTTGCCAAAACGGTCACGGTCAATAAGAACAGGCCATAGCTCAAAATCCCTCAATGAGTGCCAGAGCGATTTTGTTTTGCCAACTGATGAGTTGAGATCCACTTTCGTAACAATTCGTTCACCACCGCTTAAGCAGTTCTAAAGGACCGGTTGGTGCAGCTTCGACCAAGTAGCAAAAGCCTACGCTTGCGCCCGCGCCAAGGGCAAAAGAAGGGGACGCCGGCTAGGCACACCAGAGGTCAATGCGCCTTGTCCTGATTCCAGACGTAAAAGGATCCGAACGCCACGTCATTCGGCTGTCATTCGGCTGTCGCACGCATCATGAAGAATTGGTCTGTGCAATCCTCGCGCTGCAAAGCAGCCTCCAGCAATTCGATCTGTTCCATTGCGCGAACCATGCCATCTAGTTTGCCGCTGCGATTGCAGTCACCCGCCCTTCAAAATGACTGGCAGATTCGACCCATGCGACGACCTTCACGTGAGCCCCTTACCTATCGCCGAACCGCTTGAAGTGCTTGCAGGCGGGATTGACGACAAGGCACACGACCCCAGTCCAGAGTTCTATCGAATCGATTGTTGCTCATAGTGGGCGAATGTCGAGAGCGGCGTTTTACGCCCATTGACCCGCAATGATCGCTGCCCGTGCGGAACCCCGGATTCGAATGAGGCGCTTGGCTTTGAGTGGCCCTTCGCAGCGGCTTTTGACCGCCGAGAGTGGCTGCAAGTCTTAACCGGCTCTTTAAGCGAGCCCCTACGCGTTCTGGAAATACTCTCCTGGAAGCGCGACCATCGTGTTTCGAGTCGCCCCCGCGCGCGCTGCCGTTGCGAGGCTTTTGAGTTCTCTCTCAGGCCTCTGCACGCCCGCCAGATGAGTGTTGGCGTCCTTCAGTTCGATGCGCAGACCCAGAGTCCGCTCCAGCTGGCGAACGTCCACCCGCTGATGGTGCTCAAAGAGCGTGGAGGCCAGGCCTTGTTCACCGGCGCGACCGGTACGGCCCACGCGATGGATGAAGTCCTCGGCGAGCTGGGGCAAGTCGTAGTTGATCACGTGCGCGATGTCTTGCACGTGGATTCCACGGGAAGCCAGGTCGGTCGCGACCAGGATCCGCACCCGGCCCTGCTGAAATGCAGTCAACGCGGCCGTTCGCTGAGATTGCGAACGATCGCCGTGAATCATCGCAGCTGAGTAGCCCTCGCGGCTCAAGCGCTGCGCCAGGCGTTCGGTGGCCCGCTTGGTCCGCGCAAACACCAGGCAACGTCCCGTCTCTTTCGCCAGCAACTTCTGGAGAACATCCAGTTTCTCGCCCGCGGCAACCTCGAAACCCTGAATGCGTACGTTCTCGGACGGTTTCAGAACCGATCCGAGCGCCACCCGCACCGGTGTCCGCATGTGGTCGGTCACCAGGTGCGCAACCGATGCTTCCAGCGTCGCCGAGAAGCACATGGTCTGGCGGTTCTTCGGCAGCCCGCCCACGATACGCCGCACGGCCGGGATGAACCCCATGTCCATCATGCGGTCGGCCTCATCGAGCACGAGCAGCCGCAAGTTGCGGAAGTCAACTAGCTGCCGGTCGAGGAAATCTTCCAAGCGCCCGGGAGTCGCAACCACCAGTCGCGCTCCACGCCGGATGGATTGAATCTGTTGCTTTTCCGAGAGGCCTCCGACCACAATGGCCGCCTGCGGAAGTTTTGTACCCCGCAGGGCGTTGTATTGTTCTGCGACTTGCATGGCAAGTTCGCGAGTCGGAACCAGCACGAGTGCATGGATTCCGGCGGTGTTGCTCTGGAGCAACTGCTCCATCATCGGAAGCAGGAACGCCAGCGTCTTGCCGGTGCCTGTCTGGGCGGTGGCCAGGACGTCTTTGCCCTGTAGTGCGGGCGGAATTGCTGCTGCCTGCACGGGTGTTGGAATGGAAAAGGCAAGCGTCGCCATGCGCTCCTGTAAATAGGAACACAAAGGCAACTCTGTGAAATGTGTCAAAAGGTACTTTCTTTCTGTCTGGAGGAATTGATCGCGGCGCGCACCCGGTTCGCCGGGCGGACACAACAATTCGTGTTGGCCAGTCGTTCGATTTACGCTGAAGACTTACGGAGGGGACTGCCGGCGGGAATCCTTAGATCAATTCCTGAACCCAGAAGAACCGCACCACACAACCGTGGTATCAAGCGCGAAAATAGTGTAGCACATGCGGTGCAGCGAGCAAAATTACCGAAGTTTGGACGCAGATCCCGAACTCGGAGACTCGCTGGCCTCGGCCACTCGCGGGTTCTCGGAGCGGCTCCAGCGGAGCTCGTCCAGCAACTGCAGATCGTTGCCCACGACCGTCGGAGAAATCCGCGCGCTCCGACGTAATTCCTCATGCAGCCGAACCAACAGCAACTGGCGTGCGACCTCGGGTGATTCGGATTCGCTGACAATGTTTTCTCGCACCACGCCGACTTCCACCGGATTGTCGCCCAAACGCAGCCGCAAGATCGGCCGCCCGGCCTCGTCCAGTTCAGGCTCGGCCGTTGCTTCAAGGCGCGGCCACTTCACCGTCTCCGGTCGCTCGTCATCTTCCACGATGCTTCGGCTAACCAAGTCCAGCCGGCTCTGGTACTCACGCCTCTGTTCCGCGCTCATCGGCGGCTCCAGATCGCGGCTGGGATCGAACACAAGCGCGTGCCGCCCCGGATCGAAACCTCCGCCAGTTAGGTACGCCGCCGCAAAGCACCCCACAATGGCCGGGTGCCACACCAGCAACGGCACCATGTACTTCTTCGCCTTGAACGCCGACTCCACCACGCCGCGCACTTGCTTGCTGCGCTTGATCGTCCCCGGAACCTGCGGGATCACGTAGTTCGTGTATTTCAGCTGCTTGTGGTGCTTGCTGTAGCGCACCAGGCACTTCGCAATCTGCTTGGGCGTGGTCACGCCAAAGTCGGCGATCACGCTGCGGTGCAGCGCTCCCGGATAGTAGAAGTTGACAATGCCACGCACGAAGTCCGCGCAGTTCGCCGACAGCAGCTTGTATGCTCCCTTGTTCGGGCCTGCATTGAACAGGCGGATCAGTTCATCGTCTTTTTCCGCGCTGGTTTCGATCTCAAATGCGTAGATCGCCCGGTCATAGGCGGCCCCAACGAGTTGGATCCACGGCCCCTCAGGTGTCTCCCCATTATTCACGTCCGGGACGATCTCCTCCAGGTACTTCCGGCGATAGCGGTCGCGCAGGAACGCCTCCAACTTTGGATCCGCGTAGAGCGGCACCTTCTCGGGCGAGTCGACTGCGTACAGATAAGGGATGAGCGGCACAGCCAGCCAGTCGTATCCTGCAACCCCGTGGTAGCGGCTCAGCACCACGCCCTGCTCGCCGGGCTTGCAGCGACGAAGCAATAGCGGCGACTCGGCGCAGACCCGGCTCAGATAAACGGCAGTGTGGCCGGTTCCAGCAAAGGTTCCGTCGTAACTGTAGGGCTCTTCGAGAAACAGCGTTGCGCCGGCGTGCGCGCGCACACTGCCCCCCATCACCAACAACAGCACCGCCATCAAGAGCCTGCGTCCGGTCATACTCATCTAAAACTCACCACCGCCAAGAAAGTTTCCCTCTGCCGGGACTAAGCACACCCGTCGGGTGCTCCCCCACGCCCTAAGTTTGACGTCCTTAGGTAAGTAGCCTCAAGTAACGGAAGGGTTGTCTTTTGTGTCAGTTTCGGGGGGTTCCGCCTTGGAGCTTTCGGCATGTTGCCGAAGGGCTGCCAGGTTGTCGGACGGGGATTAACTTATTATGGGTGAGAGACTTATCGACTTCCGAACACAGTTCTAAGGGAAATGCCTTATCGCACCAGCCACTCCGTCAAGGCATGGGTTCGGCTGAGGGCGGACCCGTAGGTCAGGACTAACATAAACACCCCGCCGAGGAGCGGCCCGGCGAGGCGCCAGGAGATCGGCCACCAGGATCCGCGGCGCGGTTCCTCCCAGTTCAACAGCCGCGCCACGCGCGCGTTGACGATCCCTGAGTTTTGGACCAGGGCTGTCGTAAACGCCACGCCCGGATGCACCGGAGCAAAGCGCGACAGCTTGATCAGAGCAGAAGCAAGATCGAGCGCATGATCCGCGCACCGGACCGCGCTGTCGTCGGCCGCCATCTCTGCTGCATCGGCCCAAGCCGCCTCGAGCGCTGCCATGCCGGGAAAGCTGCACACATAAAATAGAAGCTTCTTGAGATTGTCGCGACGGCGAACGTGTGCGAGTTCGTGCCGCATCGCGATCTCAAGTTCCGGCGCGCTCAACACCGCGGAGGCGGCATCCGACACCAGTACTCTCGGCGAGCGCACTCCTGCCACCGTCAGAGCGGGCACGGCTGGACGGATGCGGAACACAGGCACGGGTTCGTGAGCGAGTGCGGTCGCTTCCGCCAACCAGCCCGCAACCGCCCGGGAAGTTCTGGCATGCGCGGCCGCAGCATTCCAAGTGCCCGCGGCAAACAGCGCCAAGCAACAGACGCCCAGAAGGAGCGGCACCTCCCCCACCGGCTCCGAGGATACCCGCGGCTCCAGCAGCAAAAACGAGGGCACCACGAACACGAGCGTGGCCAGCATTGCTGTCGCAAACGGCAGCGCCCGCAACGCGAGTAGGCCATCCGCCAAGGCTCGCGAGGAAAGATGAGCGAACCCTCGCAGTACAAGCCGCCATCCGCGCAAGACAGCCAGGGACAGTAGGCAATAAAAGGCCAAAAAAAACGCCAGCGAAACGCCCAGACAGCGCAGGGCAAACATTAGGGCGTCTCCCGTTTGTTCAGCTCGCGCCGCTTTTGCTCGACAAGATCTCGCAGTTCGTCCAGCAGCTGCGCGTCGTGCTCGGAAACGGCCTCCACCAGATACGAAAGCGGCAGCGAAGACGCCGCGCCCGACTCCAGCAGTTGGCGGATCGCCTGTCCGGCCGCGGCCCTCTGCATCTCCTGCTGTGTTACGCTCGGCGCGTAGCGGAATGCCCGGCCATCTGCTTCGCGGCTCAGCAGCCGCTTCTTGTACAGCCGATCGAGCGTTGTCATCACCGTGGTGTAGGCGATGTTGAGGTGCCCTTCCCGCAGCAATTCGCGCACAGTGGCATTTCCGCGCGACCAGATTTCGCGCAACAGACGCTGCTCGAGCGGTCCCAGTCGCGCGAGCGATGGCTCGCTGGAACGAAAGAAACGATTCACACTCCCCCCACGGGATCAGCGAAATTCTACCCCAAACGGGGCCCGGATTGTATTTGCCCGATCTATCCTTGGTGCCTCGAAGGCCCCCGGACTTCCCGCTCACAGTTGCAATCTCTCCGCCAGCCAGAGACAATCGCAACATGAAGAACACGCCGGACGCGTCCGAGCCTGCTTCTGGAGCCGCCAGTCCCTTTCAGTCCGGCACCATGGTGGTGGTGACACTGGCAAACCCGCGCGAGAAATTCTGGGGAGCTATCCTCGCACTGAGCGCGGAAGGTTTGAGCTTGCGGGGCATCGAACTGGCCTCGTTCGAGGACCTGGTCGCCCTGGTCAAAGACGGAGAGCCATTCTCACTTGGCGTCGTCTTCTTCCCCATGCACCGGGTGGAACGGATGGAACTCGATTTGCCCGACGGCACTATCCCGTCGCTGTCTCAGCGGTTCACCGCCAAGACCGCCCTGGACCCCGTCACCATGCTGTCGGCTCATTCAGGCGTGCCGGAGCGGGCATGAAGACCTCGCAGCTGCTGACCGCGCCCAACCAGCTCACGCTGCTGCGCATGCTGTTCCTGCCCTTCATCGTGATCAGCCTGGTCGACCGGCACTATCCCATGGCGCTGGTTCTGTTCGTGCTCGCGGGCCTGAGCGACGGCCTCGACGGGCTGCTCGCGCGCCGCCTCCACCAGCAGACCCTGCTCGGTCAATATCTCGACCCGATTGCCGACAAGCTGCTGCTCAGCACGTTGTTCCTGGTGCTTTCGATTCTGCACAAGATTCCGTGGAAATACACGGTGATGGTGTTCAGCCGCGACATGGCGATCCTGGCTACCAGCGCGGTGCTTTACGCCATCGCAGGTCTGCGTAACTTCAGCCCCAGCATTTTCGGGAAGGCCAACACCTGTGCGCAGATCTCGGCCGTCTTCTTCGTGCTGCTGTTCGAAGTGGAACGTCTCCGCCCCATCTGGATCGCGCGCACCGTGTTTTTGTGGGCGACGTTCGCCTTCACCGCCATCTCCTGGGTGCACTACGCCTTGGTGGTGCAGATGCGACTACGCGCCCAGCACGAAGCCGCGCACGGTCCGCAGCCCACGCCAAAGAAACAAGTGGCGTAGGCCTCGGGGGGGAGTGGGCGCGGGTTTCGACACTCGTGAAGCCGCCATATCATGCCAATCATGAAATATCGATCCCTGACTTTGCCCTCCCTGAGCGGATTGGTAGCTGAAATCGTCTACGTCATGTGTGGTGCGCGCGGAGAGACAAGCAGTCGCCTTATGAGGGCGCTGCCCCAGGTAAAATTCATCGGCTTCGAGCCGGACTCTGAAGAGTACGAGCGCTTAAGCGCTAACGCCAAACCAGGATTCCGCTACTCCAACGCAGGTGTCGGTGGCCGCGATGAACAGCGCACGTTATACGTCACCCGCAACCCGGGCTGCGCTTCGCTGTTGCAACCAAATTATGCGCTCACCAGTCGCCTCCAAGGCTGCGGTCCCGAACTTGAAGTCGTGGAGCAACGGCGGATCGACGTGGTTTCGTTGAATTCGTTCTTGCCGCAGTTCGGCGTGAATGGAATCGACTTCTTGGATCTAGACACGCAGGGCAGCGAATTGGAGATCCTTCGCGGCGCTGAGCATTTCCTGTCGGCCGGCACCGTGGTAGTGAAATGCGAGGTTGAGTTTTCGCCCCTCTACCTGGATCAGGCGCTGTTTGGGGATGTTCACAACTACCTCCGATCCTTTGGATTTGAGCTGTTCGATTTGTCACGCAGCCGCTATCGCAGAACCAATTTCCCGC
>Ga0210408_10000574_pt1 | contig 45498 bp, 34 predicted proteins | sample IncBWH4MmetaG_FD_155471 | JGI IMG/M metagenome (GOLD analysis project Ga0210408, IMG submission 155471) | Forest soil microbial communities from Barre Woods Harvard Forest LTER site, Petersham, Massachusetts, United States - Inc-BW-H-4-M | ecosystem: Environmental > Terrestrial > Soil >...
CGGTGGGGCGGATGTGCTTCTCGTTGGTCAGCCAGGCCGTCGCGAGCTTGCGCAGGCGGATGCGCTGGCGGGGGCGCAGCCATACGAGGGGCTGCTGGTCGGGCCGGGGCCCGCCCGGGCGGGCGTCCACTCGCCGGGTCTTGACCTCGGCGAACACGAGCGTGCGATCGTCAAAGGCGATCAGATCGATCTCGCCGTAGCGGGTGCGCTCGTTGCGCCCCAGCAGGGAGAAGCCGAGCCGCTCGAAGTGGGCTGCGGCCAGCTCCTCGCCGCGCCGGCCGAGCGTGTGGCGGGGGTCTTCGCGCGGGGCGCTCGAGGGGGACGGTGGGAATGGGCTGCCATAGTCGACGCGCATAATCGGCAAGGCTAGGCTGGCGATCGTGTCCTGCAAGCGCAATTCGTGTCAATACTGTTGCCGGACTGTGACGAAACCTGCACACCGAGACCTATAGCTGGCTCTCTCGATCCACGGGAGCGACAAACCAGCTGGGCGACGATGGCCCGATCGAGCGGTCGATGGGCGTGTCGGAGCCCTCGCGACGCGAAGCGAACGCCTGTCTACTGGGAGGATCCAGCCTTTAGGAATCAGTGCTGGTTGCCGACTCGTTGTCTTGAGATGACTACTCGACGCTCGAGTCCAGGAAGCGATGAGGCGCGAGTTCCGACACCGCCGTCTGTTCCAGTAGATCAGTCCGGGGAGGAGCTCCGTGGTCTCGGCGAGGTGCTGAAGAGGCGAGCCGGGGATGTGCTCGAGCTGACGGTCTCGCGCACCGCGGGACCGGATCACGATGTCGACAATGTGGTTCAAGAGAGCTTCGAACGGATCAGCATGAGCTCCACGATCGCGGTGGCCCGGTGGATCGCGGGGGAGGGTATGGAGGTGGCCGTCGAGGCAGGCCGGGAGACCTGGGAGATCTTCGCCGAGCTGGCGGCTCACCGCGCGGCGTCGCTCGACGAGGTGACCTGGCGCTGTTTCTGCTGGCGCAATGTGATGGCTGAGGTGCTGCACGAGAGCGCCACGCAATTGGATGTTTCGCCCGAGGCGCTCTCCCACGCCATGAACCTGCTGCAGCTGAGCCTCGAGTTCAGCCTTCTGCGGATGTGCGAGTGCTTTGAGACCGAGCGCCGGCGAACCGATGAAGAGCTCACGCGGCGCGAGGAGGAGCTTTCGTTCCTTGCGACCCACGACCCGTTGACGGGACTGCCGAACCGGACTTTGATCCTGGACCGCGTCGAGCAGATGCTCGCGCGCTCTGCTCGCAGCAAGACACCTGTGGCGGCGCTGTTCGTCGATCTCGACAACTTCAAGAGCATCAACGACACGCTCGGTCACGCCGTCGGCGACGAACTCCTGCGAGCTGTCACCGCGAGGCTCGACGGCGTGGTACGCGACGCCGACGCGCTGGGGCGCCTCGGCGGGGATGAGTTCGTCGTGATCTCCGAGGAGCTCTCGATGTCGGTGGGACCCGAGCTCATCGCCGAGCGCCTGCTCGATGCGCTCAAGCATCCATTCAATCTCGGAGTGGACAAAGAGACTCGTGTGACCGTGACGGCGAGCATTGGGATCGCGGCGGGAGACCGGATCTCGGCCGAGGAGCTCCTGCGCGATGCGGACATCGCGATGTACCGAGCCAAGTGGGACGGCAAGAACCGTTATGCGGTGTTCGAGACCGATATGCAGGACACCATCCAGAACCGCATGGAACTTGAGATGGACCTGCGCGAAGCTCTCGAGAAGGACGAGTTCTTCCTCGCCTATCAACCCACAATCGACCTGAGCAACATGAGCCCCACCGGAGTGGAGGCCCTGATCCGCTGGAAGCACCCGACGCGCGGCGTCGTTCAACCCGACGATTTCGTCCCATTGCTCGAGGAGACGGGACTGATCGTCGAGGTCGGCAAGTGGGTTCTGGAGGAGGCCTGCTCTCAGGGCGCCGCGTGGCACGAGGCCGGCTATCCCATCGGAATGGCCGTTAACGTTTCCGGACGCCAGCTCGACACCGATCAGCTCATAGCCGACATAGAAGGCGCGCTCTCCTATAGCGGCCTGAACCCGGCGGCGCTGACGATCGAGATCACCGAGACGACGCTCATGCGTAACGCCGAGGAAACCGCTCGTCGGCTCACCGCGGTCAAGCAGCTCGGCGTACGGATAGCGATCGACGACTTCGGAACCGGATATTCCTCTCTTGCTCATCTCCAGCGGTTCCCGGTTGACGCATTGAAGATCGACCGGTCGTTCATCTCGGGGATGAGAGACAACGAGGAGGGCGAGACGCTCATCCGCACCCTCGTGCAGCTCGGCAAGGCCCTCTCGATCCAAACCTTCGCCGAGGGCATCGAACAACAGCAAGAGCTCTCTCTGCTCAGGGACGAGAACTGTGACAGCGGGCAGGGCTTCCTCTTCGCCAGGCCCCTCGACGCAGCCGCCACCGAGACGTTCCTGCAGAACTGCGCAGAGAACGCCACCCCTGCCTTGGCGCAAGCGCTTCAGCACAGGCAGTGAGCCTGTCAGGCGACCTTGCCCGCGGTCTTCGCGCGGACGCAAACGCGCGCGCTCGCGTAGCCTCTCCGTCGCATGGATGACGCTCTCGACAATCCCCCCGCCGCTTCGCGGGCGCCCGCATCCGGGTCCGCGGAGGCATCGGCGGACTCCGCGACCGTGAGCGATGCTCCGGCCGCGGATGCTTCGGCGAGGACCGACGCTCCCGCCGGCGGACCGGGGTCGATCGACGGCGTGAGCGGGTTCATGGGGATGCGCTGGGACGACCCGCAGACCGTGCGCCTGCGGATCAGGCCGGAGCTGATCAACGCGGGCGGGCTGCTGTCGGGCGTGGTGACGTATGCGCTGGTCGACTACTGCATGGGCTCGACGCTGTGGGCGCAGACGACGGCGGAGGAGCGAATCGCGACGATCAGCATCTCGATCAACTACGTCCAGACCGCGACCGAAGGGGAGATCGTGTGCTCGACCGCGCTCGACCGGCGCAACCGCACGACCGCGGTGCTGCACAGCGAGGTGCGCGACGAGGACGGCCGTCTGCTGGTGACCGCGATCGGCAGCTACACGATCTTTCCGCGCCGCCGCGCCGCCGCGCCGCGACCGGGTTGACCGCGATGGCGCGCGGCGGGCGCGAACCGGCAGTGGGCGAAGCCGAGACGGGCGCGACAGGGGTCGTCCGGAGAACTCTCGTCGCCTTGACGATCGCCGGCTCGGACTCCGGGGGCGGGGCCGGCATCCAGGCCGACCTGAAGGCGTTCGCGCGCTGTGGCGTGCACGGCACGAGCGCAATCACGGCGATCACCGCCCAGAACACGGTCGGCGTGCAGGCGATCCATCCGGCGCCGCCGGAGATCGTGCTCGCGCAGGTGCGGGCGGTCGTGCGCGATATCGGCGTGGACGCGGTCAAGGTGGGGATGCTCGGCACGGCGGCGGTCACACACGCGGTCGCGCGTGCCCTGGACGAGCTCCCGGCGGGCACGCCAGTGGTGGTCGATCCGGTGATGGTCGCCGAGTCGGGCGCGCGGCTGCTGGACACGGATGCGCAGGATGCGCTCGTCTTCGAGATCGTGCCGCGCGCGCGCGTGCTCACGCCCAACCTGCCGGAGGCGCGAGTGCTGGCGGGGCTCCCGGCGGCGGGGGGAGACGTGGTGATAAGGGAGGAGGACGAGGCGCGAGAGCTGGCGCAGGCGGTGCTCGCGCTCGGTCCCGGGGCGGTCGTGCTGACCGGGGGTCATCGCGCGCGCGTGGTGGACCTGCTCGTGGACGGTGGCGGCGAGGTCGTGGAGATTCCCGGCGAGCGGCATCCCGACGGCGCCGCGCACGGCTCGGGGTGCACGCACTCCGCCGTGCTCGCGGCGCGCCTCGCGCTGGGCGACACGCTCCTTCAGGCGGCCATCGCCGCGCGGCGGCTCGCGGGCGAGGCGGTCGCTGGAGGCCTGCGCGACATCGGCGCCGGCGCGGGCCCTGTGGACGTGCTCGGCCTCGAACGGATGCGCGAGAGCTGAGATCGAGATGACGCCGCCGTGCCATAATCGGATGGCGATGAAGCCGCTGCGAGTGAAGCCAGGTCGTCGATGAGGTTTTTGCGCATGAAGCCAGGACATGGTGAGATCGTGCTCGCGGAAGGGGACGTGGAGGTCGCCGAGGAGGAGCGGGCGCTGATCGAGGCGTTCAGGCGCGAGCTGGACGCGGGGATGTGGGCGGCCGTGCCGACACAGACGACCGACGGACGGCGCGAGGCGGAGCTGGTCAAGAGCTTCGCCGAGGTGCCGCGCGACGCCGAGCGCGTGATCTTCTTCCCCCGCGCCGCCGGCGGGTCGCGGTAGCGCGAGGTCCGACGGTGCTGCTCGGGCTGGCGACCGCGGCGCTCGTGCTTGGCGCGCTCGTGTGGGAGCTGAGCCGGCCGAGACTGACGGCGGGGGTCGCACGGGCGCGCACGCGCGCGCGTGAACACGGCCTTTTTTCCGTTCGCGATCTCCGCGGGACGCGCGGCTCCGCGCTCGAGCTCGACTACGACCCGGGACGCGAGCGCCGCGCCGAGCAGCGGGCACGCGAGTTGCTGCGCTCGTGCGTGAACGAGCGCGAGTGGGCGATGTATCGCGATCTGGGGTTCCTGCGCGTGTATGGGCGCGCCGGCGAGCGCTACGCGTACCTGATCTACCCGCACAAGCCGATCGTCTCCTACGTGCCGTGCACGGGCGCGCTGCTGAGCGAGTATTGCGTCGCGTTCCCCGACCACTCCCGCCCGTACGGGAGCGCGCGCCTGCCGGCCTCCGACGACGTGCTCGCGAAGTGGATGGCGCTGCGAGCGGACGAGCGCAGGCTGATCGCCGACGCGAACATGCACCTGCCGGGCCGGCAGGTCGATCCCGAGCGGGTGCGGCGCGACCTGCAGAGGCTCGCGCGCTGGGAGCGCGAGCGGATAACCTGCGCCGCGTGAGCAGACCGGCGAGAGGCGGTCCTCGCTACCGCGAGCCCCACAAAAGTGTGGTGACCGGCGCCGACCGGGCTGTAGAGGGACCGAGCTGTGGGTCTCCCGAAAAAACCCGCCCCCGATAACCTGCGCCGCGTGAGCTTCGACGTCAAGCACCGCAGCCGAGCCCTGACCGAGGGGCCCGAGCGCGCCGCCGCGCGCGCGTACCTGCACGGGATCGGCTACAGCGCGGAAGACCTGGCGAAGCCGATCGTAGGTGTCGCGCACTCGTGGATAGAGACGATGCCGTGCAACTTCAACAATCGCGTGCTCGCGGCGAAGGTCAAGGAGGGGATTCGCGCCGCCGGCGGCACCCCGATGGAGCTAAACACGATCGCCATATCCGACGGCATCACGATGGGCACCGCCGGCATGCGCGCCTCGCTCGTCTCGCGCGAGCTGATCGCCGACTCGATCGAGCTGGTCGCGAGCGCGCACTGCTTCGACGCGCTCGTCACGATCTCCGGCTGCGACAAGACGATCCCCGGCACGGTGATGGCGCTCGCGCGGCTGGACATACCGGGGCTGATGCTCTACGGCGGCTCGATCAGGCCCGGTCGCTACAAGGAGCAGGACGTGACGATCCAGCAGGTGTTCGAGGCGGTCGGGGAGTTCGCCTCGGGGAAGATCACCGAAGCCGAGCTGCACGAGCTCGAGAACGCCGCCTCGCCCGGCGCGGGCGCCTGCGGCGGCCAGTTCACCGCGAACACGATGGCGATGGCCTTCGAGGCGCTCGGCATCTCGCCCGCGGGCTCGGCGATGGTGCCGGCCGAGGACGGCAACAAGCTCGGCGTGGCGCGCGAGTGTGGCGAGCTCGTGATGGACGTGCTGCGCGCCGGCAGGCTGCCGAGCCGGGTGATGTCAAAGCCCGCGCTCGAAAACGCGATTGCGGCCGTCGCTACGAGCGGGGGCTCCACCAACGGCGTCCTGCACCTCCTCGCCGTCGCGCGCGAACTCGGCGTCGAACTTCAGATCGACGAGTTCGACGCGATCTCCGAGCGCACCCCGCTGCTGTGCGACCTGCAGCCGGGCGGGCGCTATGTGGCGACGGACCTGTATGAGGCGGGCGGAGTGCCGCTCGTGCTCAAGCGGCTGCTGGACGCCGGGGTGCTGTACGGCGACGCCGTGACGGTTACCGGCAGGACGATCGGTGAGCACGCGGCGGAGGCGACGGAGACGGCGGGTCAGAAGGTCGTCAGGCCGCTGAGCGATCCGCTGAAGCGGACGGGCGGGTTTGCGATCCTGCGCGGGAACGTCGCGCCGGACGGCTGTGTCGTCAAGCTCGCTGGGCACGAGCGGCGCAAGCACACGGGCCCGGCGCGGGTGTTCGACGGCGAGGAGGCGGCGATGGCGGCCGTGCTCGCCAAAGAGATCACCGCGGGCGACGTGGTCGTGATCCGCGGCGAGGGCCCGGCGGGGGGCCCCGGGATGCGCGAGATGCTCGCGGTAACCGCGGCCATCGTGGGCGAGGGCCTGGGGGAGACCGTCGCGCTGATAACCGACGGCCGGTTCTCCGGCGCCACGCATGGGTTCATGGCGGCGCACGTCGCCCCGGAGGCCGTGCGGGGCGGGCCGATCGGCGCGCTGGCAGACGGGGACGAGGTCACGATCGACGTGGACGCGCGACGCATCGACGTCGCCCTCGCCGGCGAGGAGATCGCGCGGCGCGTGAGCGCCTACGAGCAGCCCACGCGCGCCGGCGAGCACATCGAGGTGGCGATCGAGAAGTACGCGAAGCTCGTCGGCAGCGCCGCCGAGGGCGCAATCGCGCGCTGAGAGCATCTCCCACCAGCCATTCCGGGGTTTGTCACGCGCCCGGTCGGGCCACCCGTAGGCCCCCTCGGTTTGCTGCTTGTCCCCGTAGCCTGTCGGCACGACCGGCCATCCCATCGTCAAGACCTCAATCCAGCAGAAACGCGATGCCGGCAAGCCACAAGCCGCGTGTCGCCATGCGAAGCGGTTGCGCAGCAGGACCACCACCGCTCGTGGTTTGAAGCAACGTTGCCGCTCACCGCAGCTGACGGCATATCGGAAGCGCTTTGGTGGCGGTCCAAAGCCCCATAGTCTTTGGTCGTTCTCATTGCCCCAACAGCCAGGCAAGCACTCCGGCGGGAATCGCCCAGATGGGCTCCTCGGCGCCGGTGAGCAGGGGGGAGCGGGTGACCATCACGCCGCGGCCGTGACGGGCCTTCATGGTGAGCGCCTCCTTGCGCCAGTTGCCGTCGGTGTACTTGCACTCGAACGGGATCTCCAGGTCTGGGCCGACGAAGTCGATCTCCGCGCCGGTGGCGGTGCGCTCGTACATGACCCTGTCGGTCTGCACGAACGCGACCGGCGCGTGCAGCGACACGGCCCGGGTGAGCGCGAGTCCGATCTGCTGCTGGGTGAGCTTGGCTGCGTCCGGAGCGGGGAAGCGAGGGTCGCGACGGTGGGCGAGTTGGGCGACGAGCGGGTCCACGAAGTACAGCTTGCGTTGCGCCGCGGTGTTGGGCCGACCGTCGCGAATACGGTGGCAGCGCCAGGCGAGGAACGCGCGGATGAGATCCTCGATGCGATTCAGGGCCGCCTGGTGTCCTGGGAGGCCCACGTCGCGGGCGACGCGCGAGGCGTTGATGGGGCTGCACAGGTTCAGGGCGAGGCGGTCCAGCAGCGCCGCCACGTCGGCTTCGGACATCGGCGCCGCGCGGATGGCGTCACCGAGCACGACGTCCCACAGGCCCTGCACGAACCCGTCGCTCACGGCGCCGCTCCCCACCAGCTCGCCGACGGCGCGCGGAAAGCCGCCGACGTCGAGGAACAGCTCCCATGCGTTCGCCAGCGCGTCGCTCCAGGGCTCGAGGGCCGCTATCGCCCGCTCGGCGCCGACGGTCAGGAGGTCCTTGGGGCGAACGGTCTGCGATGGCAGCTCGTCGAGGCCGCCCAGAGCCCGGCAGAAGGCGCGGAAGTCCATCGGCAGCAGCAGCCTGTCGGAGTCGGCGACGCCCCCGCGACGGTCGGCCAGGTCCTTGCGCGCCTGCTCCAGATCGCGTGCGGAGGATCCCGTCAGGACGACACAGGCCTCGCGGAAGGTCGTGTCCTGGTCGCGCAGCTCCTTGATCGTCTGCGACCAGCCCGACACGGCCGTCACCTCGTCGAGCAGCCAGTGACGGGGGCCGGACAAGGTGCGGGTGACGCTGTGCCCTTGGGCCACCAGGCGCCGCAGATCCTGCTTTGAGAGCCCGTCGCAGGAGCAGTAGAACATCGTCTTCGGATCCACGCCCTGCGCCAGCAGTCTCGAGACCGTGCGCTTGAGCTCGAGGCTCTTGCCCACACGGCGCGGGCCCCGCAGGACGTACAGTCCCGGCGCGTGGATGTCCGCGAGCGGCTCGGGCTCGTAGTCCAGTGGGAGCCGCCCGGCGGCTCGCAGGTCCGGATCGTCGGCTTCCCAGTCCGCACGTGCCCGCCACGGGCTGCGCTCGGCCAGCAGGCGTCTGAGCTGGGAGTCGTTCATCGATCTATTATAGCGAAATACTATGCTATTTCGCTATGTTTCTAGCGAAAAGAGATAGATATTCGCTATAGGTTATTTGGCTCCAGACGAGACTCGCACAGACAGGCACGTCGGCGCCGCCGCCGAGGGCGCGATCGCGCGCTGAGGCGCGCCGGCGTCGGGCGTCAGGCGGCTACGCCGTGGGGCTTGCCCGCGATCGGCAGTGCGGCGACCATCTCGGCGGGGAGGATCTTCGAGGCCTCCCAAATCTCGAAGCCCATCAGATGGCTGTCGTCGGGGTGGCGTTCGACGAGCCCCCAGGGATATCGCGTACCGATGGCGCGCCCATCCTCGAAGGAGATCAGGGCGATGTCGACTTCTGGGTCGTAGTGCAGGTGTAGGCCCGCGGTGTCTTCGGTGGGTGTGGTGTCGCCATCAGGCATCTCTGCTGTTGGCAGCGCGGCGACCATCTCGGTGGGGAGGATCTTCGAGGCTCCCCAGATCTCGAAGCCCATCAGGTGTTCGTCGTCGGGGCTGCGATCGATCAGTCCCCAAGAGTGCTCTTTGCTACGCGCGCGCCCAGTCTCGAAGGAGAGCATCGCGATGTCGACCTCTGGGTCATAGTGCAAATGCAAATCCATGATGTCTCCAAGATACTCCTTCAGTGAGGGCTTATAGGTCCCAAACGCTGACGATCCGGACTGCGGCGTGGTCTCTGCCGCAGGGATGGTCGTAGACGACTTCGAAGCGCCGTCCGTCAGCCATCAGGCCACGGACAGCCAGTCTGCACGGCCACGGTTGATCTGGCGGTCAGCATGACCGCCGCGGAGCGCGAGCTCCACCGTTAGGCGGTCGAGCAGTCGTTTGGCGCGTTTATCCTCCGCGTGGGTCGTCCAGATGAAGCGTTCGATGGGCACTCGACCGAGGCTACGCGGCGCTTGGGACGAAACTCTCGGGCGGTGTCTGCGGGGAGCGGGCCAGGGATGCCCGGTTTTGGCCCTACACAGCCCCCTCTCGGCAGTTGTCCCTGTGTCTCGGAGATCGATGTACGGTTTGCTCTTGACAAGCGGGGGGATTGACGCTATGTTCATATATGTTCATGGTATTCCAGGGTGGAGTGCCAGGCACTGATAGATCGGGTTTGGGTCGGTCGTCTGGATCGATTTCAAGCGCTTTTGCAGGAAAGACCTTTGGGAGAGGGTTCCAGATCGCATGATGAGGGGTTGTTTTCGCGTGAGTCAGTTGGGGACAGACGTGCCAGGGATCGCCGCGCGCCCGTTCGAGCCCGTAGGTAGATGCGTCAGCAGCGCTGACACATCTCTCTCTCTCTCTCTCTCTCTCTTGTCCTGCTAGCGCCCCTCGTCTAACCGCCCGCTCACGGCGGTTCTCCGGCCTCCTCGCGAGGTATGGCACCCCGCGCCCTGCTCTGTCGCGCGCGTTTCGCGGGAGGGTCGCGTGATGTCCTCCGTAAAGGTCAAGACGGCCGCGCGACACGGGGTTCGCGGCCGCATCCCATCCCCTTCGCCGCGCGTGCAGGTGTCGGAGATGCAGCGCTCGCGGTTGTTGAGCACGGCGGTGGTCACCATCGAGGAGCTGGGGTGGTCGAGCGCGTCGGTCGCGCACATCACCGCGCGTGCGCGAGTGTCGCGGCGCACGTTCTACGACCTGTTCGACAATCGCGAGGATTGCCTGCTCGCGATCCTGGAGGACGTCGTCGCGCGGATCGAGGACGAGTTCGCCGCGCTGCACCTGGAGGGATTGTCCTGGCGCGAGCGTGTGCGCACGGGCCTGTGGACGATTCTCCGCTTCCTCGATCGCGAGCCGCCGCTGGCGCGGGTGTGTGTGGCGCAGGCGCTGCAGGGCGGACCGCGGGTGCTCGCGCGCCGCGAGCAGATTCTCGCGCGGCTGGCGAGGGCTCTGGACGAGGGCCGCAACGGTGAGCGCTCGCGCGAGTGCCCCGCTCTGACCGCCGAGGGCCTGGTCGGCGCGGTGTTCTCGATCGTGTACGCGCGGCTGATGCGCGACCGCTCGCGCGAGCCGCTGACCGAGCTGCTGGGTGAATTGATGGGAATGATCGTGCTGCCCTACCTGGGTTCGGCGGCTGCGCGGCGCGAGCAGGCTCGACCCGCCCCGATCGTTCCGGCGGCGAATGGGGGCGCGCATGGCGCCGAGGAGATCGTCGCGGTCGAGCACGACCCGCTGGCGGGCGTGCCGATGCGCCTGACGTATCGCACCGCGCGGGTGCTGGGAGCGATCGCCGAGCGCCCGGGCGTCAGCAATCGCGTCGTGGGCGAGCTCGCGGGGGTCGCGGACCAGGGTCAGATGTCGAAGCTCCTGGCGCGGCTGGAGCGGTTGGGTTTGACTGAGAACAGCGGTGAAGGACACGCCCGCGGCGAGCGCAACGCATGGTGCCTGACCGGCAGGGGCGTGCTGGTAACGCAAACGCTCCGCGCTCACGCGGGCAACAGCAGGGAGGTCGCGTGATGCGCCGAGACAGACTGGATCAACAGGGAAATGGAAGGGGTCGTCGTCCGATGTTTTCAGCTATTCATAAACGTTTGTCTTACGCCAACATCGCGGCGACGCTCGCGCTCGTCTTTGCGATGACGGGTGGGGCGTATGCCGCGAACAAGTATCTGATCACCTCGACCAAGCAGATCAGCCCGAAGGTGCTGAGGGCGCTCAAGGGGAACGCCGGGGCCAACGGCGCGGGCGGCGCGCAGGGGGCGCAAGGTGCCGCCGGTTCCGCGGGTCCTCAGGGTCCCGCGGGCCCGCAGGGGCCAAAAGGGGAACCTGGTGCTCCGGGAGCACCAGGCAAAGCTGGTGAAAACGGCAAAAACGGCGCACCGGGTGCACCCGGTGCGGAAGGCTCGCCGTGGACATTGGGTGGCACGCTGCCGTCGAAAAAGACGGAGACCGGTACGTGGAGTTTCGCGGTTGGCAAAGAAGGCCCGGTCCTCGCGGCGGTCAGCTTCGCGCTCCCGTTGCAGAAAGCGCTGGGCGCCACCGAAGTGCATTTCATAACTGTGCTGGGGGGGAAAACCACGGAATGCCCGGGCACGAGCGCCAAACCCGAAGCCCTCCCGGGGAACCTCTGTGTGTACCAGACGTTGGCCAGCGGCGTCGAAAACGGTGAACCGCTCGTGATCCAGGACGCCTCGGCACCCATCACCTCTGGCCCCAAACCGGGCGCCGCGACAACCGGGTCCGTGATGCTCTTCGAAAAAAAAGGAACGGAAGAACCCCTCGGATATGGGACTTGGGCGGTCACCGAAAAATAGTCACGCAAAAAGGCATGACGCAAACTAGCCACGACTGACGGTAGTCCCTGGGCGGCGGCCCCGCCGCCCAGGGACTCTCTCTGACCACGACGACGCCACGGCAAACACCCACACACACATGAACCCTCGCACTGACGATCCCCGAGCAACCAGATGGCTGCCCCAAAGCCGAAACAAGCGGCTGGTCGCGGGACGGCATGCCGTAGTCGCCTGCGTCTGCCTGGCCTACCTTCTCTTGGGCCTCGCCGTGCCGTCGTCCGTGTTCGCCGCGTTCTCCCAGCCCTTCGTGCGTCAGCTCACGGAAACGACGCCGGGCACCCCGTTGCAACCGGGTGGTGTCGCGGTCGACTCGGCGGACAACCTGTGGGTCGGGAACGGCCCTGAATCCCTCAGCGAGTTTGCGCCCTCCGGCAGCTTCGTCACGACGTTGGGCCCGCTGCTTCAGCCCGAACCATTCCCGACCGCTCCGGCGAGCTTGGCGATCGAACGCGCCGAACGCCTGGCCGGCCACTATTTCTACTTCACATCCAGCCACAACAAGGGCGGGGCCAACTCTCCGTCTGTGGAAGTGTTCGACAAGGCGGGGGCGTTTGCCGGCACCCGCTGGGGCGTCGGCTTTGACGCCAGCATCGCCGTCGACAACTCGGCCGAACCGACGGCTGGCGTTGTCTACGTCACCGCAGGGACCCAGGGAGGCACGATCAGCAAGTTCAACGGCAAAGGCGAACCGGCGAGTTTCAAATGCTCGGCCGACTACATCGAAGCCAACAAGATCGTCGGTACCCCTGGCGGCCACTTTTCGGAAGTGGAATCGCCCACAGGAATCGCCGTCGACCTGAAAGGGAACATATACACAACTGACGAGGAGCACGGTACGCAGGCCGTTGACGAGTTCACGGCTTGCGGGGAATTCGTGCGGGGGATCTCCAGCGAAGGCACCCCGGGGCTGCGGGGCAACCGCGAAGATGGCGGTTGGGGCGGAAGACTCCAGCGGCTCGCCGTCGACCCGGCCAGCGGCGCGCTGGCGGTCTCCCTCGTCTCCCACGCCGGCCAGGGTGCGGTTGACGAGTTTGACTCCTCCGGTCGTTTCCTTGGTCAGCTCACCGAAGCCGCGGCGGGTCATTCTCTCCAGCACGTCTTGGAGATGACGTTTGACTCCAAAGGCGACCTCTATGTCGTCGACAGAGGGAGCGGTGACGTGTTTGCGTATGGCCCGGGTCGCTTCGTCCCGAGCTTCCGGCTCGCGGAAGCGAGCGAACGCACCCCAGCGAGCGCGGTCCTGAACGGCTCAGTCAACCCCGAAGCGCTGATCAACCCCGAAGCCTCCGGGCTCAGCGACTGCCATTTCGAGTACGTGACAGAAGCGGCGTTCAACGCCACCGGCTTCTCTGACCTGAGCTCCGGTGGGGAAGCTCCGTGCTCGCCGGCGGCCGCCGCGATCCCTCATGACTCGGTCTTCCACCCGGTGCACGCCGAAGTCAAAGGCCTCCTCTCCGGAACGACCTACCGCTACCGTCTGCGCGCCACTATCGCCGGCGTGCTCGGCGGCTCGGCGGCCGGCGGCGTGGTGGCGTTCACCGCTTCGCACGCTCCCGTGGTCGTCTCCACTGGCGCGGGTAATCTGTCCTCGGCGTTCGCCGACCTGGGCGCTGTGATCAATCCTCTGGGCTCGGACACCACCTACCAGTTCCAGTATCTCACCGCCGCCGAATACGCCGCCAACGGCGAATCCTACGCGGGACCCGACACCCCTACCAGTGTCCCCGTCCCCGCGGCCGACATCGGCTCCGGCGGCGCGACCGGTAACGCCCCCGAAAGCGTTGTTCAGCACATCGGTGGGCTCTCGCCGGCCACCACGTACCACTTCCGTGTCGTGGCGTCCAACGAACAGGGCACCACGCCGGGCCCGGACATCACGTTCACGACGCTTGGCCTGGCCTCTCCCGGCTTGCCAGACAACCGCGCGTACGAGCTCGTGACCCCGCCGAACAAGGGCAGCGCCGAAGACATGTTTGGTGCAAAAGAAATAGAGGCTTACATTTGGGAGAACCGTGACGTCGGCCAGGCCGCCGAATCGGGTAACGGTTTCGCGCTGCTCGAAACCCATGCCGCGTTCGGTTCGGCTCCCGCGTCGCTGATCAATGCCTACGTCTTCACGCGAGGCACCGGCGGCTGGAGGACGACGTCGCTCGCCTCGCCATCGTTCGGCGTTCAGAGCCTCGATGTCGCCGCGGTCGACCCGTTCGACCTCTCCCGCGTTGCCTTCAGCGACGGCGTGGGATCCAACGCCTCTGAAGCCGGCCAGCAGCGTGTCACCCTGCTCGGGCCGACCGGTGGACCGTACACGACGCTCCACGCCGATGCCGGAGCGCACATCGACAAACCGGGCGAACTAACCACGATCGTCGGCTCCTCGCGCGACCTCAGCCACGTCGTGCTCGAAAGCACCAGCCACACGCTCGCTCCCGGCGCCGAAGCCCAGGATGAAGGCACACAGGCCCTCTACGAGTCGGCGGGCGCCGGCGAATGCACGCTCGAATCCTCCAGCTGCACGCTTCTCAACGTCGACAGCGAAGGGAAGCTGCTCAGCCTGTGCGGGGCCCAGCTCGGCCTGGGCGGCTCCGGACACGCCATCCAAGGCGGCACCCACAACGCTCTCTCCGCCGACGGCTCGCGGGCCTTCTTCACCTCGCCGGACCCGTACGCGGCCAACAAGGGCGCGGGCTGCTGGGACGGTAAAGCGCTCAACACGCCCCAGCTGTACACCCGTGCCGGCGGTTCGACGGTCGAGGTCTCCAAACCCGAAGCGGGGGTCGTCGACCCCAGCGGCCAGCATTTCGCGATGTACGTTGGTGCCTCCGAAGACGGGACCCGGGTCTTCTTCATCAGTGAAGGCGAGCTGACCAAAAACGCTGAAGGGATCCACGACCCCGAGCTCTACGAATACAACACGGAACAAGGCAAGCTCACCCGCATCTCCGCAGGCGAAGCCGGCAATGCCACGGCCGGCGTCTACACGGTCCCCGCGGTCTCCGCGGACGGATCTGCCGTCTACTTCACCGCCAGCGGACAGCTCACCGCCGGCGCCCCTGCAACCAGCGGCCAGCAGATCAACCTTTACCGCTACGACACCGCCAAAAACAGCACGGTCTACGTCGCCACGATCAGCAAGCGCGACTATCCCCAGGGGAACGACTCATGGTGGTCACGCGCTCCTGCCCTTCCGACCGCAGTCGCGCTCGTTCCCGAAGCGAGCTGGTACACCACTCCCGACGGGCGTTACTTGCTGTTCGCCAGCGAAAGCGAACTCACAGGCTACTCTACTGTTGATCACTCAGCCCACGAACGCCACCCGCGTTGTCCGCTTTTCGGCATGGATAGATCTGAAGAATTCACTGGGCATTGCCGGGTGCTCTACCGCTACCATTACGAACCGGAATCGGGCTTGGGCATCGTCTGTGTCTCGTGTAACCCGAGCGGCGCCCCGCCCACGTCCAACGCGCTCTTCGGGCACCCTGCGGGTTACAAGGTGCCCATCGCGGGTCCTGTACGTGCCATGTCGAATGACGGCTCCTATGTCTTCTTCGACACCGCCGATCCGCTGGTTCCGCAGGACGGCAACGGCACGCTCGACGTGTACGAGTGGCATGAAGGCAGGGTTTCGCTCATCAGCTCCGGTCAGGACAACCAACCCTCGTTCTTCCTGGGTGCGAGCCCCGATGGCTCGAACGTGTTCTTCGGTTCCCACGCGCGCCTCGTCCCCGCCGATACCGACAGCGCGGGTGACGTCTATGACGCCCGCATCTGCACCGAAGCCGATCCTTGTATCAAACCGCCGGCTGGGGAAACGGCGCTGTGCGAAGGCGACGCGTGCACGAATCCGCCCGTCGCGCTGATCGACCCGACCCCCGGATCGCTCACCTTCTCGGGCGCGGGCAACGTCCTGGGCGCCCCGGTCACGCCGCCTGCGAAAGGCAAACCGCTCACGAACGTGCAGAAGCTCGCCGCCGCCCTGAAGGCGTGCCGCAGGAAGCCCAGGGGTCAACGCAAGCGGTGTGAATCCCAGGCGCACCGGCGCTACGGCAAGGCCGTTCGGGCCCGTAACAGGAACGCAGGGAGGGGCAGATGAGCACCCTGCTCCGATCGGCGAGGCACTCACGACGAGACCGGACAGGACCATCGTGGATGTCGGCGGCCCGTGGTGTCGTCGCGGCGGCTGCGCTCATGTCTGGGAGCCTGGGTCTCCTGTTGGCGGCCGCTCCGGCGGTTGCGGTGACGCAGGCGCCGCAGTGGACGGTCACCTCCGTGTCTAGGCCTACGAATTTCAAGCCTGGTGATGAAACGGGCAAGGACTCCTACAGGGTCACGGTCACGGACACTGGCGGCGCGTCGAGCGACGGCTCGCCGGTCACGATCACCGACGAACTGCCCGCCGGGCTCTCGCTGGACCCCGCCGGCGCCTCCGGCGAAGACCCACTAGCCCACGAACATGGGCTTCCCGCGACCGCCAAGTTCACCTGCGTTCTGCGTGCTTGCACCTACTCGGACGCGGTTGTGCCCGGCCAGACGCTGGACGTCACGTTCCCGGTCGATGTGTCGCCGAGCGCTCCGTCGTCTGTCATCAATGTTGTCCGGGTGTCGGGTGGTGGTGCTCCTGTCGCGTCGATGTCGACGCCGACGGTGATCTCTGAAGCGCCGGCCGGCTTTGGCATCTCCCCGGGCGGCGCGAGCAGTGCGCTGTCGAGCACCCAGGCGGGCGCCCACCCCGACATCACGACCTCGGTCGGGTTCAACACGCTGGACGCGAAGGGCGCGTTGGCCGGCGACCCGAAGGACACTACGGATGATCTGCCGCCGGGTTTCGCCGGTGACCTGGTCGATACTCCGACCTGCTCAGCGGTTCTTTTCGCCCTGGAAAATTGCCCGGTCCCGACACAGATCGGGGTGACGACGATCACCTTGACGGGGGGTCTCAACGGGCCGTTCCTCGCCCCTGTCTACAATCTTGCTGCCAACCTGGGGGAAGTCGCCAAGCTCGGGTTCGACATCGCCGGCAACTTCGCGATCCAGGGTGGCATCTCGGTACGCCCCGGGGACTATGGTCTGCGCGCGACGTTCCATGACATCAACGAGGTTCTCACCCAGGTTGATAATGTCTCGCTCACGGTCTGGGGCGTACCGGCGGACCCCGTCCATGATCCGCTGCGCTGGAGCGGCGGCGACAAAAGCACGGAAGAACACCATTTTGGTTTTCCGTCTGATGCGCCGCGTGTCCCGTTTTTCACCAATCCGACCGCGTGTGGTGCCGAAGCTTTCAATGCTGCCTTCACGGTGACGTCGTGGGAGGAACCCGAACGGGGTGTGAGTGCGGGAATGCCGTTCGGGCCGATCGTGGGTTGTGACCGGGTGGGGATGGAACCGTCGTTGACGGTGGAAGCGACGACGAGCAGCGCGTCTTCGGCGACGGGGCTTGACTTGCGGATGCGGATCCCGCAGACATATGAAAACGCGCTTGGCCTGGCGACTTCGACGTTGAAGCGGGCGGTGGTGACGCTGCCGGAAGGGATGACGGTCAACCCGTCCGCTGGCGCTGGCCTGGGGGCGTGCAGCGAAGCGCAGCTCGCGCAGGAAGCCGCGCAGTACGTCGCTGGTGTCGGTTGCCCGAACGAATCGAAGCTGGGGGAGGTCAGTATCGTTACCCCGGCGATCAAGGAACAGATCAATGGGTCGGTGTTCCTCGCGCAGCCCTACAGCAACCCGTTCGGGTCGCTGTTGGCGTTGTATATCGTCGCGCGGCTCCCGGACCGAGGCATCATCGTCAAGTCCGCCGGCGAAGTGCACGCCGATGAAACCGCCGGCCGGCTGGTGACGACGTTCGACAATCTGCCGCCGCTGCCGTTCAGCCTCTTCACGTTCAAATTTCATTCGGGTGCGACGGCGCCCTTGGTGACGCCACCCACGTGCGGGCGCTATCTCGTGCAGGCGGGGTTGTCGCCGTGGTCGCAGCCGTCGCAGCTGCTCTCGCCCGCGATCCCGCCGTTCCCGATCTCGAGCGCGTTCGACGGCGGCGCGTGTCCGTCGGGTGGTGTGCCGCCGTTTCACCCCCGGGTGATCGCGGGCACCGAACACGGCACGGCGGGGTCCTACAGCCCGTTCTACCTGCGCCTGGTCCGTGAAGACGGCGAACAGGAGCTCACGCGCTTCTCCACGATCATGCCCCCCGGGTTGACCGGGAACCTCACGGGCATCCCGTTCTGCCCCGACGCGAGCATCGAAGCCGCGAAGGCGCGCACGGGCGGCCAGGAGGAAACGGAACAGTCGTGTCCCGCGGCGAGCCAGATCGGACATACAATGGTCGGCGCAGGGGTCGGCACGGTGCTGGCACAGACCCCGGGCCGACTCTATTTGGCGGGCCCCTACCACGGCGCCCCGTTCTCACTCGTCTCGATCACAAGCGCGAAGGTCGGCCCGTTCGACCTCGGCACCGTCGTGATCCGCTTCGCGCTTCGCATTAACCCCCTGACCGCCCAGGTCGAAGTCGACGCGACAGGCTCAGACCCGATCCCACACATTATCAAGGGGATCGTCGTGCACGTCCGCGACATCCGCGCCTACGTCGACCGTCCGGGGTTCATCAAAAACCCGACCAGCTGCGAACACATGACGATCGCCAACACGATCACGGGCGCCGGCGCGGACCCCGCCAACCCCGCCGACCAGATCCCTATGAACGTCACGAGCCCCTTCCAGGCCGCCGACTGTCAGGCGCTCGCGTTCAAACCCATCTTCCAGGTCTCCACCTCCGGCCAGACCTCGAAAGCAAACGGCGAGAGTCTCAACGTCAAGCTCACCTACCCCAACGCACCCCAGGGCACCCAGGCAAACATCCACCAGGTCAAAGTCGAACTCCCCGTACAGCTGCCGTCGCGTTTGACGACGCTGCAGAAGGCGTGCACCGCCGCCCAGTTCCACACCAACCCGGCGGGGTGCCCAGCGGCATCGGTAGTGGGTCATGCCAGGGCGATCACACCGATCCTGCCCGTCCCCCTCGAAGGACCCGCGTACTTCGTCTCAAACGGCGGCGAAGCGTTCCCGAACCTGATCATCGTGCTGCAGGGGTATGGCGTCACGATCGACCTCGTGGGGGATACGTTTATCAGCAAAGCGGGAATCACCTCGAGTACGTTCAAGACCGTTCCCGATCAGCCCGTTACGAGCTTCGAATTGACGCTGCCCCAGGGCCCGTTCTCGGCGCTGACGGCGAACGGGGACCTATGCGCGCTCACCCGCACTGTACTGGTCAGGAAGAAGGTCAAGGTCAGGACCAGGGGCCACAAGCGCACCGTCATTCGCAGGGTCAAGCAGACCCTCCCGGCGTCGCTGTCGATGCCCACCGAATTCGTCGCCCAGAACGGCATGACCCTCCACCAGAACACCCCCGTCGGCGTCACCGGCTGCCCCAAGGCGCGACCCGCCAAGAAGAAGGGAAAGAAGAGGTAGGCGGGGGCTACTCAGACAGGAAATCCCGCAGCAGCGCGTTGAACGCGTCTGGGCGCTCGATCTGCGCCATGTGGCCCGTGTCCTCGTAGACGACCTTGCGCGAGTCGGGTATCAGCTCGGCGTAGACGGCGGCGTCGCGCACGGTGATCACGCGGTCCTCGTCGCCCCAGACGATGAGGGTGGGGCAGGCGATCTCGGGGAGGCGGTCGCGGAAGTCGTAGTCGAGGTTGGCTTCCAGCGCCTGGATGAACCCGGGCTTGCCCGCGCCGCGCAGCTGCTCGGCAGCCAAAGCGGCGGGGAGGCGGCCGGGGTGCGCCGTCACGAGGCCGAGCGTCGCGTTGCGCAGGAACCGGCGCTTGGTCACCGTGTCGGACTTCGAGGCGAGCCAGGCCGTGTAGGCCGCGACGATCCGCTCGCCGCGCTGCAGCGCCGGCAGGGCGCGCGTGCCGCGCGGGTGACGATACGTGGAGAGGCCGGCGGGGGAGACGAGCACGAGGCGCTCGACGCGCTCAGGGAACGCGATCGCGAGCTCGGCGGAGACGAAGCCGCCCATCGAGTTGCCGACGACCGCCGCGGTGTCGATGCCGAGCTCGTGGAGCAGGCCGTCCAGGAGGCGCGCGTAGCCGGAGATCGTGATGCGCTCGGGCGGCATCGGCGAGTGGCCGAAGCCCGGCAGGTCCATCGCGATCACGCGATGGGCGTCGGCGAACACGGGCAGCTGCTCCAGCCAGTTCGGCCACGAGCCCGACAGGCCGTGGACGAACACGAGCGGCGGCCCGTCGCCGAGGTCGATCGTGTTGACGGGCTGCCCCGCGACGCTCACCCAGCGCTGGTGCTCGCGCCAGTTCACGTCGAGCCACGGAGAGCGTCCGGACGGGCCGTAAGCATTGAGGCTGTGATGGCCGTTGCGGGACGCGGTTTCGAGGGCATCGCCGCCGGGCAGGGGCACGGTGGGTGGCGTCATCTGCATAATCTATCGCCTCGTCGCGGGGGGCCCGCAATCCGGCTGTCGGCTGTCGCCGTCGCGCCGGCCGGCGGCGATCCACAAATGAAACCGATGTGCCGCCACCGACACCGATGAGAATCGCGATCGACATCGACAGCACGCTGCACCACTACTGGGACACGCTCTCGGAGATCGCCGTGCGCCGGTTCGGGATCGAGCTGCCGTACGAGGAGCAGCTCACGTGGGGCATCACCCGGCTGAGGCCCGAGCAGCTTGAGATCTGCATCGAGGAGAGCCACGGCGACGAGCGCATCCTCGCCGGCGTCCCCTATCCGGGCGCGGTCGAGACGGTGCGCCGCTGGCACGGTGCGGACGGCCATTACATCCACGTGACCAGCCATCGCGACCCGCGCTGCGCCCCCGCGACCATCCGCTGGCTGCGCGAGATCGGCGTGCCGTTCGACGACGTGTGCTGCTCGTGGGACAAGGTCTCGCGCTGCGAGGAGCTGCAGATCGACGTGCTGATCGACGACAGCCCGCTCAACCTCACAGCCGCGCTCGAGCGCGGAATCGCCGCCGCCACGCTCGCGCACCCTTGGAACCGGGACGTGTGCGAAGAAGAGGACGTGCTCGTCGCCGCGGACTGGCCGGGGCTGGCATGCGCGCTCGAACCGCTGTTGAGATCCCACGAGAGCGCAGCCGTAGCAGTGGGCGCCGGGCAGGGCATGGGGGTCGCGACGGCGAAATAGGCCGTCATGACCACCGTTGCGGGGGCCGAGCCCGCGCGCGCGAAGACGCAAGCGCCCGCACGCGCCGGCACGCGTACGCGCGCCGGCGGCTACAAAGAACGATGCGACGAGGCGATCGCACGGACCTGGCGCGAAGCGATCGAGCTCCTGCGCGACGATCAGACCCGCCGCGACATGGCGCCGCGCACCGTGCGCGCCTACCGCACCGATCTCGACCAGTTCGCCGCCTGGGCCGATGCGCGCGGGCTGCGTCCCGCGGACGTCGCTCCCAAGGACGTGCGCGCCTACGTGGCGGCGCTGTCAGAGCGCGAGCTGGCGCCCAGCACGAGCGCGCGCAAGCTGGCGGCGCTCAGGGCGCTGTTCAACAGCCAGCGCGAGCACGGCCTGGTGGCGCAGAATCCGGCCGAGCTGGTGTCCGCGCCCAAGCGCGCGCGCAACCTGCCTCGCGTGCTGAAAGCACGCGAGGCAGCGGCGCTGCTGGATGCGATCCCCGCGCGGGAGCCGCTGCAGTTGCGCGACCGGGCGATGTTCGAGCTGGCGTACGCGTGCGGGCTGCGCGCGCAGGAGCTCGTGTCGCTGGGGCTCGGGGACGTCGATCACGACGCCGAGCAGGTGCGCGTCGAGGGCAAGGGCCGCAAGACGCGGTTCGTCCCCGCCGGCGAGCCGGCGCTGAAGGCGCTCGGGGAGTACGTGCAACGCGGCCGTCCCCAGCTGGCCGAGCCCGCGAGCGAGGAGCGGGCGCTGTTCGTGTCGAAGACCGGCAGGCGGCTGGGCACGAGCGACGTGCGCCGGCGGCTGCGCGGGTGGGCGCGCCACAGCGGCGTGGAGTCAACCGCGGGGGCGATCAGCCCGCACGCGCTGCGTCACAGCTACGCGACGCACCTGCTGGACGGCGGCGCGGACCTGCGCTCGATCCAGGAGCTGTTGGGCCACGCCAGCATGTCGAGCACCCAGATATACACCCGCGTGGAGTCGGCCAAGCTGAAAAGCGCCTATGCTCGCAGCCACCCCCGGGCCTAAAGCAAAAGGGAGACAGGATCTAGGACGAGGATCCCGGATGGAGACGAACGTCAAAGCGATCGAGCTGCGCGAACTGTGGCGGCGATACAAGGCTGAGGAGGACCAGCGCGCCCGCGAGCGGCTCGTCGTCGCGTACTCGCCGCTGGTCAAGTACGTCGCCGGGCGCACCGCCGCGGGACTGCCGCCGCACGTCGAGGAGGCGGACCTGATCTCCTACGGTCTCGTCGGGCTGATCTCGGCGATCGAGCGGTTCGACCTGGCCCGCGAGATCAAGTTCGAGACGTACGCGATCATGCGCATCAAGGGCGCGATCATCGACGAGCTGCGCTCGCTGGACTGGGTGCCGCGCAGCGTGCGCTCGCGCGCCCGCGAAGTCGAGCGCGCGAACGTGAAGCTCGAGAACGCGCTGCACCGGGCGCCGACCGACAGGGAGATGGCGGCCGAGCTGAGGATCACGGTGGAGGAGCTGAACGAGTCGCTGCTGGCGATATCGAACTCCTCGATGGTCGCGCTCGACGAGCTGTGGAGCACCTCGGACTCCAGCGGCGATCAGGTCTCGCTGATGGACACGATCGAGGATCTGACCGCCCCCGATCCCGCCCGGTCGCTCGACGTGGGCGACCTGAAGGACCGCATCGCCGAGTCGATCGCGCTGCTGCCCGAGCGCGAGAAGCTCGTGATCGCCCTGTACTACTACGAGAACCTGACGCTGCGCGAGATCGGCGAGGTCCTCGGCGTGACCGAGTCACGCGTCAGTCAACTGCATACGAAGGCGGTCCTGCGGCTGCGTTCACGCATGCAGGAGGAGTCTTTCGCGGAGTAGACCGGGAGTCGTATGAGAATGACGGGCCGGCGGCATTCGCAGCGCTACCCCATCTCGCCGCTTACATGTATAGCCGGTCGCAAGACCGGCCAGCGACTCCTTAAAGCTAAATCCGACACGGCTTATCTCCGGCAAGCCCACAACGCGTGTGTCGCAATGCGAGACGGCGGCGTAGCTTGACTCCAACCCAGAGCGCGAGCGTTCCGCCGGCGCCGATTTCCGTTCCGGCTACGTATCGGTAGCAGTCGGCGGCCGGCGCGAGCGGTGAGACGGCGGTGGTTTGGCGCCAGTAGCCGTTGCAACAGAGCTTTGCTGTTGTCCGGTGGCGTGCGGTTGGTGGGTTTGTTGGAGATGGGGTTGGGGTTGTGGTATCGATCGTTGTGGGGTTGCTGGGTCAGGTGGGGGTTGGGGCGTGGGTGGTTGGTGTTGTTGGTGCTTTGCTGTTGTCTGGGGCGGTGGCGTGTGGTTGGTGGGTTTGCCGGAGATGGGTTGGTTGCGGGATTCGATCTTTTACGGGGTGTCGCGGCGTGGCTGGGTGCCAGCGGTTGTTGTGATAGAGCTTTGCTGTTGTCTGGGGCGGTGGCGTGTGGTTGGTGGGTTTGCCGGAGATGGGTTGGTTGCGGGATTCGATCTTTTACGGGTGTCGCGGCGTGGCTGGGTGCCAGCGGTTGTTGTGATAGAGCTTTGCTGTTGTCTGGGGCGGTGGCGTGTGGTTGGTGGGTTTGTTGGAGATGGGTTGGTTGCGGGATTCGATCTTTTACGGGGTGTCGCGGCGTGGCTGGGTGCCTGCGGTTGTTGTGATAGAGCTACGCCGCTGTCTCGGGCGGTAGCACGCGGTTGGTGGGCTTGCCGGAGATGAGCCAGTTGCGGAATCGATCTTTACGATGTCGGCGGCCGGCCTGCGGCCGGCTATGCATGTAAGCGGCGATTGAACGCAAGATCACACGGCGAGCGCCCTACAGGCGACGCTCGTCTCACCTCGCCGCCGTCACGCGGTATCGTGCGGGCACCCGGTCATAGGAGGAACGCATGCGCCAGCCAGCGGATCGTATTCGCAACGTCGCCCTCGTCGGTCATCGCGGGACCGGGAAGACGTCGCTGCACGAGGCGCTGCTGTTCGAGGCGGGCGTCGTCAAACGGCTCGGATCGGTGCCGGACGGGAGCACCGTGTCGGACTCCGGCGCGGACGAGCAGGCGCGGCAGATGTCGATCTCGACGACGCTCAGCTCGCTGCACTGGCAGGAGCGCAAGGTGAACCTGCTCGACACTCCCGGCGAGCCGAGCTTCGTCGCGGACGCCCTGGGCGCGCTGCGCGTGTGCGAGGCGGCGGTGTTCGTCGTCAATGCCGTGATGGGCGTGGAGGTCGCCACGGCGCGCCTGTGGCAGCGCGCGGCGGAGCTTGACATCGCGCGGATGCTGTTCGTGAACATGCTCGATCGCGAGCGCGCGGACTTCTACCGCACGCTGGAGCAGCTCAAGCAGGCGTTCGGGCCCCACGTCGTAGCGACCGAGATCCCGATCGGCTCCGAGCACGAGCTGGAGGGGGTGATCGACCTCGTCGACATGACCGCCTTCAGGCAGGACTCGACCGATCGTGGATCGGAGGGATCCCCGATCGGCCAGCGAGGCGGGTGGAGCGAGATTGCGATACCCGAAGAGTACGAGGAGCGTGCGAACGAGTACCGCGAGAAGCTGATGGACGAGGTCAGCGAGGTTTCAGATGCCTTGATGGAGCGCTACCTGGAGGGCGAGGAGATCGCGCACGCAGAGATCGTGGATGCGCTCAAGGAGGGCACCAACCACGGCAAGATATTCCCGGTCGTGTGCGGCGTCGCCACGCGCAACCTCGGCACCACGCGGCTGCTGGACGCGATCGTCGAGGACCTGCCATCGCCCGTCAAGCACGGCGGGCTCAGGATCGGCGAGGTCGAGCTGCTGGCGGATCCGGACGCGGAGCTGTACGCGTACGTATTCAAGACGCGCGCGGACCCGTTCGCGGGACGGATCAACCTGCTGCGCGTGTATCAGGGCACGCTCAGCGCCGACAGCCACGTGCTGAACGCGCGCGCGCACGCCAAGGAGCGGATCGGGCAGCTGATCGTGTCCGCCGGGGGTGAGACGGGCAATCTGGATGAGCTGGGACCGGGTGACATCGGCGCGGTCGCCAAGCTCAAGGAAACCCGCGCCGGGGATTGGCTCACCGAACGGGAGACCCATCATACGATCGAGATGCCCGCGCTGAAGCTGCCCGCGCCCGTAATGGCGTTCGCGGTGGAGCCGGCCAGCCGTGGCGACGAGGAGAAGGTGTTCGTCGCGCTGCGCAGGCTGCAGGAGGAGGACCCGACGATCGACCTGCACCGCGATCCGCAGACCGGCGAGCAGATCGTCGCCGGGCTGTCGCAGGTGCACGTCGAGGTGATCGTCGATCGCCTGCGTGACCGGTTCGGCGTCGAGGTCGCGCTGAAGCCGCCGCGGGTGCCCTACCAGGAGACGATACGCGCCACCGCCAAGGCGCACGGGCGTCACAAGAAGCAGTCGGGCGGGCGCGGGCAGTTCGGGGACTGCCAGATCGAGATCGAGCCGCTGCGGGCGGGCATGGGGTTCGAGTTCGTCGATCAGATCAAGGGCGGGGTGATCCCCAGCTCGTTCATCCCGGCCGTCGAGAAGGGCGTGCGCGAGGCGATGAGCACGGGCGTGCTCGCGGGGTATCCGGTCAAGGACGTGCGCGTGCGGCTGTATGACGGCTCCTATCACAGCGTCGACTCCTCGGAGATCGCGTTCAAGCTCGCCGGCGCCCAGGCGATGCGCGAGGCGTTGCGCGCGGCCGACCCGGTGCTGCTGGAGCCGATCATGCTCGTCACGCTGTCGGTCCCGGAGGAGTGCGTGGGGGAAGTGATCGGCGATCTCAACAGCCGCCGGGGACGGCCCCAGGGGATGGAGCCGGCCGGCGGGATGACCGAGATCAAGGCCGAGGCGCCGATGGCCGAGATGCTCAGCTACGCCCCGGATCTGCGTTCGATCACGGGCGGTCAGGGCGACTATACGCTCGAGTTCCTGCGCTACGAGGAGGTGCCCGCACAGCTCGCGCAGAAGGTCGTCCAGGGCGCCGCATCAGAGCACGCGCCGACGCACGCCTGAACGGTCGCGACCGCTGCCCCAGGCGGGCGCCCGCGATCCCGATCTGAGCGTACGGAGCGGACGCCCGGTGATCTTCGTCCAATCGCCGCTTACATGCCTAGCCGGCTGCAGGCCGGCCACGCACAACGTAGCTCGATCCAGCGCTCGCCGATCTCCGGCAAGCCCACAGACCGTGTATTCCCACACGCGTCAGCGGCGTAGCTGGACTCCCCAAGCGCCACGTCGGATAGGCTTTTGCCTCGATGGCCACCCGTATGATCGTCACCTCCCAGCCAGATGTCGCCTGCGACGTGTGCGGACGCAGGCTGCTGCGGGGCGAGCAGCCCGACGTGTTTCTGGCGGGCGGCCGTCGCCGGACCGTGTGCGAACTGTGCGCTCCGCGCGCCAGCGCCGAGGGGTGGCTGCGGGAGACCGACCACGATTCGGTGAGCCTGCCGCCGGCCCGGCCGCGGCGAGGACGTAACCTGCTCGAGCGGTTGCGCCAGCAGCGCGAGCGTGTCGATGCGGGCGCACAGGGCGAGCTCCCGCCGCGGCCGGCCGATCCGGGCGCGGCGGGGTATGACTTCTTCGACGGCAGTGCGACGGCGGGCGAGTCGCCGATAGGAGAGCTCGCCTCCTCGCAGGCGCCCGCTCACGGACGGAGCGCACGACCCATCCCGGCGATCCCGTTCACCGACGCGTCCTCGACACAGGTCGAGGAGGCATCGACGAGCGGCGACGCGAAGGGGTTGCGCGCGCTGGAGGCGTTCAACGCCGGCGAGCACCCCCGCCGTGTGGCGAGCGTCGCCCGTTCGCTGGGAGCGCCGAGCGTGAGCGTCCGACCGCTGGCCGAGACCGAGAGCACGGTCGTGGCGATCGTGGTCGCCTGGGAGCTATCCTGGTACCGCTACGAGGTCGACCTCGCCGACGAGGCGGCCGGCGCGAGCGTGACGGCGCAGGGGACCGAGCTGAGCGAGCTCGCCGCCGAGGATCGGCTCGCCAACGGCGTGGCGGCGGCCGACGGATCCCTGTCGCTGGTAGGATTGGTGGCACGATGATCTACTGCGTCGTGCCCCGCGAGCTGTCCGAGGAGCTGTATCCGAAGCTCACCGAGCACTACGCGCACGAGGACAACGTCACCGTGATCCTCGATCGCCGCCAGTCCGACCGCCGCGCTCGGGGTGCTCGTCCGACGGACGCCGTCAAGCAGCAGCGCGTCGTACGCAACCGTCGCCGCGCGCGGATGCCGGGTGAGTTGCCTCCGCTCGCGCGCGCCCTGTAGTCAGAGCTCGGACACGACGCCAGTCAGCGGGGATGCGCCCGCTTTTGCGAACGCTCTCATTCCGCGCACGCGATCGACCGCGGACACACGCCGACCGACTCGTCGCTCGCGCGGTCTCGACCATATCCACCCGCCCGTACCGTCCCTCGCTATCTGCATAATCCCGCGGCGTGAGAGCGATCGTCCATGTCGACGGCGGCGCGCGCGGCAACCCCGGCCCGGCGGCCGCCGCGTGTGTGATCTCCACGCCCGACGGCGAGATCCTCGGTGAGCACGCCGAACTGCTCGGCGAGGTCACGAACAACGTCGCCGAGTACCGCGCGCTGCTGCTCGGTCTGCGGCAGGCCCGTGAGCTGGGGGTCAGCGAAGTGGAGGTCGTCAACGATTCCGAGCTGATCGCCAAGCAGATCAACGGCCAGTACAAGGTCAAGCACGCCTCGATGCGGCCCCTGTATCTAGACGCGCTCGCGGCGCTGCGCGAGTTCGAGCGCTGGAGTGTGCGCACGGTGCCGCGCGCGCAGAACGCGCAGGCCGATGCGCTCGTGAACGCTGCGCTGGATCAAGCGCGGGATGCTGGGACTCTCTGACCGCCCCGCGTCGCTCGACCGAGGTGATGTCACAACGCCCCTGAGCGGGCCGAGAGGCATGCTGGCCGATTGGAGATCCCGTGGATCTCCAATCGGTAAGGACGCAGGGAGCGTGGTGTACCGATCGTCGATCAGATGCGATCAACGATCGGCCAGCACACGAGCGACGGAGGACGCAGACCGATCGACGAGCAGATGCTCTCGTCGATCGTCCAGCGCCGCCTGTCGGTCCGCTCAGTGCAGCGGCTGGGCGGATTTGGCAAGCTGAATCATCTGCGGGTTGGACAGTTCCTCCAGCAGCGTGTTCGTCAGCCAGTACAACACCCGCCCTGAACGCCAGCCAATGACGTGGATGTGCGCGCCGTCGTCCACCATCCGATAGGCGTGGCCGTCGATGCTCTGCACGCGAGCGTGGGCGAACAGCGGCGGGTTCAGCCAATCCGAGCCCTCGAAGTCGTAGTAGCCGCCGATCGTATTCTGCTGCCACACGACCACGTAGGCGCGATGGGTGTGACCCTGCGGGTCCTGCAGCGTGTACGCGCGCACCTGCTGCTGTTCGGCCTGACCGGTCTGCAGCGTCGGATACAGGACGGGAAACGGAACTTCGACGGCCGCCTTGATCGCTTCGCCGTTGCCCGCCGAGGAAGTCGGGAACAGGCCCAGCGCGCGCGTCGAGAATCCCGTGCCGCCTCCGTGCGAACTGTGCGCGTGTCGGGTATGCGTGGGCGGCTTGGGCGCCGGAGTCGGAGCGTTGGCCCGCTCGTGGCCGTGCAGGAATTCCGCCAGCGTCGCCTGCTCGAGTTCGGCGCTCGAGGTCACGTACGAGCCGCCGTTCGCGCCCTGAAAGTTGACGTTCGACGTCCGGAACTTGACCTGGCGCAGCGGCTTGGCCTGCGAAAACGCGATCAGCTTGGCCAGTTCGATCAGCTCGCTCGCGGAGGCGTGGAACGTCGAGCTGATCGCATGCCCGACGGCCTTGGCGACCGTGTCGATCTGGCCGAGCTCGTTGCTCGGGGAGATCTGCTCGCGCAGGGCGCGCAGGAAGTCCTGCTGGCGGGCGACACGCACGAAGTCCGAGTCGGTGTGCCGGTAGCGCACGTAGTCGAGCGCGTTTTCGTAGCACAGCTTCTGATATCCGGGCTGCAGGTCGATCGACGAGTAGTTCGTTTCCGTGGACCCGACGTTCTGGTTGTAGTAGTGGCGATCGACGTTCACGTACGCGCAGCCGAGCGTGTCGACGACTTTGATGAACCCCTGGAAGCTGACATCGACGATGCCGTTGATCTTCAGGCCCGGGAACACTTCGTGCTCGATCGTTTCCGCCGCGAGCACCATCCCGCCCCGCGTAGCGCCCAGCTTGTTGCCGATCGTGTACGCCGCGTTGATCTTTTCTTTGGCGTAGATCCCCCCGTTCTTGGTCGTGATGTCGACCATCAGGTCGCGCGGGATCGACATCACCGAGGTCTGGCCCTGGCTGGGATCGAACCGCACGAGCAGGATCGTGTCCGAGTGCGGCGGGTTTTCACGGTCGTATGAGTCCTTCGCGCCCACCCGCCGGTCCGTGCCGAGGATCAGGAACGTCTGCGGACCCCCGCTGTATTCGGCGGTGACGACCCCCTTGGGCGCGTTGATCTCATTCAGCTTGGGAAAGACCTCTTCGGCGATGCTGGTGATCTTGTTCAGCGCCACGGTCGCGGTCGCCCCGGCGCTGAGCGCCACGATCGCCACGGCGGCGATCGCGAACCGCTTGGCCATGCTCCACCCTGGCGAGGGCGGGCGATCGTCGTCCTGGGATGTCACCGGATAGCCGCTCATAGGCAGGTTCATACGCGAGCAGGCGCCGCTCCCCCACCAATCGGCGATCGACGGGATCTCGATCGGCCGGCGCGTCCGCCGATGGTAGCGGTCGACCCGGCGTGTGCGCGCCGAATCAGGAGGTACGCTCGCAGCGTGCTGAGCCCCCGCAACCGCGAGCTTCTCGGGCTGATCCCCGCCGCGCTGCTCGTAACGGCGGGGTTCACCGCGATCTTCATCCAGCAGCAGGACACCTCGCGCACGTCCGCCACCAGCCTCACGCTCAACCACGCCTCCAGCGTGTCGCTGACCTACGGCGCGCTGTTCCTCGCGCTGTGCATCGCCGCCCACCTGGTGATCCGCTTCAGCCTGCCCAACGCCGACCCTTACCTGTTCCCGCTCGGCGCGGTGCTCGCGAGCGTGGGCATCGTGATGGTGTATCGCATCGACCCGCTGCTGGCGCGCCAGCAGGCGCAGTGGATGGTGCTCGGCCTTTTGCTGTTCGCCGCCACGATCCTCGCCCTGCGCCGCCAGGGGGTGGGGGTGCTCGAGCGCTACCGCTACACGATCGCCGCGGTCGGCATCGGCATGACGATCATGCCACGCCTGCCCGTCATCGGCGAGCAGGTCAACGGCGCCTACCTCGACATCCGCCTCGGCAGCGTCTCCTTCCAGCCCGCCGAGCTCGGCAAGGTCGCGATCGTGATCTTCCTCTCGAGCTACCTGCACGACAACCGCCAGGTGCTCGTCACCGCCGGGCGGCGCGTGCTCGGCTTGACGATCCCGCCGATGAAGCAGTTCGGCCCGATGCTCGTCGTGTGGGGCGCGGCGATGGGCACGCTGCTGCTCACGCGCGAGCTCGGCACCTCGCTGATGTTCTACGGCGCATTCCTCGCGCTGCTGTACGTCGCCACCGGGCGACTGTCGTTCCCGCTGATCGGCCTCGTCCTATTCGCCCTCGGCGCGTGGTTCGTCGCCGGGCACGTCGCGCACGTGCACGCCCGCTTCCTCGACTGGGAACACCCGCTCGACCCGGCGCTGTACAACCGGCCAGGAGGCAGCTACCAGCTCGCCCAGTCCCTGTTCGCGCAGGCCGACGGCGGGCTGCTCGGGACCGGGTTCGACCAGTCGCTGCTGCAGTACCCGGTCGAACTCGCCAACCACCAGACCGTCCGCCGCTCGATCCTGCCCGTTCCCGAATCGGACCTGATCTACGCGGTCATCACCGACGAGCTCGGCCTCGTCGGCGCCGCCGGCCTGCTGCTCGTCTACCTGCTGTTCGTCGCCCGCGGCCTGAAGACGGCGATGCTCGCCAAGGACTCCTTCTCCAAGCTGCTCGCCACCGGCCTGTCGTTCATCGTGGCGATGCAGGTGTTCGTGATCGTCGGCGGCGTCACCCGCGTGATCCCGCTCACCGGCGTCACGCTCCCGCTCGTCGCCTACGGCGGCTCGTCGGTGATCATGAACTTCGTGCTGCTCGCGCTACTGCTCGTCATCTCCGACCGCGCGCGGCGGTCGTACGCGCGCCGGTGAGCGGGAATGCGCAGGTTTGTGCAGGTTTGCTGCTGCCTTTGCGCTCGAACCTCCATATCCGCGCATCGCGCAAGGCGCCGGGCCCTACGCGTCGAATCCTCAGCCCATGCGCCCCTCGACGCCCGCCCGCGAACCCGCCGCGCGCCTGATCCTGCGTACGCCCGCGCCCGATCGAGCCGCGCGCCGTTACGGCGGCGGCCTCGCCCAGGGATTCTCCTCGCCCGCGGGCCTGCACAGGCGTCCGTGGCTCGCGCGCCTGCGCCGCGCGCTGGCAGAGGAGCTGTTCGCCGTGCACTACCAGCCGATCGTCTCGCTCGCCGACGGATGCCCCGCCCACTACGAGGCGCTCGTGCGCCTCGCCGACGAGCCGGCCGGCCGGCTCGTCGCGCCTGGACGGTTCCTGCCGGCGGCCGAGCGCTACGGTCTCGTGCGCGACATCGACCGCCTCGTGCTCGCCCGCGTCGCGGCGCTGCTCGGCTCGTGTGCGGAAGGGCCGCGCGTGGCGATCAACCTGTCCGCGCTCTCGGTCACCGACCCCGCGATGCTCGCCCACGTCGAGCGCTGCCTGCGCGACTCGGGCGCCGATCCCGCTCGGCTCGTGATCGAGATCACCGAGACGGCCGCCATCTCCGACATGGAGGGCGCGCGCTCCTTCTGTCAGGGCGTCGCCGCACTCGGCTGCGCCGTCGCGCTGGATGACTTCGGCGCGGGGTACGGCTCGTTCCACTACCTCACCCAGCTCCCCTTCGACTACCTCAAGATCGACGGCTCGTTTGTGCGCGCGCTCACCGCCTCGCGCAAGGATCAGCTCGTGGTGCAGGCGTTCGTGAGTCTCGCACGGGGCTTGGGCGTGCGCACGATCGCGGAGTACGTCACCGACCGTCCCACCCTCACGCTGCTGCGCCGCTACGGCGTGGACTACGCCCAGGGGTATGAGCTGGGTCGCCCGCACCCCAGGTTCCCGCTCTGACGGCGCCTCGTCGTCCCTGGCCGTGTCCTTGCCGATCGGAGATCGACGGGATCTCCGATCGGCCGGCGCATTTTGCTCACTGCGTCGTGCCGGTGACGACGATCCAACCGTCAGAGATCGCTTACGGCTAATCAACGCGGCTGCGGAAACTGCGTGCGCATCGCCGCGTCCCACACGCGGTCGGGCGTGATCCGGCGCTGGGCGATCGCCAGCCGCGCCGAGGGCGTCACGCGCACGCGCGCCGGCGGGCGCCTGCGCGAGATTGCCTTCTCGATCGCCTTCGCGACCGTGTCGGGACCCCCGCCGAGATGGCGCATCGGGCCCTCATAGGCGTCCTTCGTCAGCGCGGCGAGCTTGGCGTTGAACTCGGCGTAGGCGCCGTCGCCGGACACGCCGTCCATGCTCGCCACGGCCGCGTTTCCGAACTCGGTCACGATCAGCCCCGGCTCGATCAGGATCGTGTCGATCCCGAACCCCCGCACCTCGAACCGCAGCGCATCGCTGATCGCCTCCAGCGCGTGCTTGGTCGCGTGATAGTACCCGCCCCCCGGAAACGTCAGCCGCCCGCCCATCGAGCCGACATTCACGATCTTCCCCCACCGCTGCTCGCGCATCTTTCCCAGCACCAGCTGGATCAGCGCGACGGCGCCGAACACGTTCGTCTCGAACTGCCTGCGCACCGCCTCCAGCCCCACCTGCTCGATCGGCCCGCTCTGGCTGTAGCCGGCATTGTTGATCAGCACCCCCACCGCGCCCTGCTCGCGCTCGACCTCCGCCACCGCCGCGCGCATCGACTCCTCGTCGGTCACGTCCAGCGTCAGCGTCCTGCAGCCCGCCTCGCGCAACTCGGCGATCGACTCGGGACGGCGTGCGCTCGCGTACACCGTCCAGCCCTTCTGCGCCAGCCGCACCGCGCTCGCACGGCCGATGCCCGACGAGCAGCCGGTGATCAACACTGCCTTGGACTGATTCGCCATACGGCTCGGAGCATACGGGCCCTGACTCATCTAGGGTGAGCGACCATGCGCGCCGTCACCTTCCAGGCCCCCGGCGAGGTCGCCGTGCAGGAGGTGCCCGAGCCCGAGCTCGCTCGTCCCGACGACGCGATCGTCGGAATCGACGCGAGCGGCATCTGCGGCTCCGATCTGCACATATACCACGGCCGCGTACCCGTCGAGCCCGGCTTCACGATCGGCCACGAGTTCGTCGGCACCGTCCTCGTCGCCGGACCCGAGTTCGAGCGCGCCGCCGTCGGTGAGCGCGTGCTCGGCTGCTTTCACACCGCCTGCGCAACCTGCGCGCCGTGCATCCGCGGCGATTACCACCGCTGCGCCCACGGCCGCACGTTCGGGCACGGCTCCCATCTCGGCGACCTCCAGGGCGCCCAGGCCGAGCGTCTGCTCGTGCCCCGCGCCAACCTCACCCTGCGCCGCGTCCCCGAGGGCATGTCCGACGACGTCGCGCTGTTCGCCGGCGACGTGCTCGGCACCGGCTATCACGCCATCGCCCACGCCGGCCTGCGCTCCGGCGACACCGCCGCCGTGCTCGGTCTCGGGCCCGTCGGGCTGTGCGCGATCCAGGCCGCCCGCGCCGCCGGCGCCACGCAGGTGTTCGCGATCGACACCGTCTCCGATCGCCTCGACATGGCCCGCCGCTTCGGCGCCACGCCGATCCATTTGACCGACGAGGATCCCAAGCGCGCGATCCGCGCCGCCACGGAGGGCATCGGCGTCGACGTGGTCGTCGACGCCGTCGGCGACCCCGCCCCGCTGGCGCTCGCCATCAGCCTCGCGCGCGACGCCGGCGCCGTCTCCGGCATCGGCGCATACGCCGGCCGTGGCGAGGTCCCGCTCGGGCTCGCCTGGCTGAAGGGAGTGACGCTCAGGCTCGGCCTCGCGAACGTGATCGCGCACGTCGACCGCGTGCTCGCGATGGTCTGCGCCGGCCTGCTCGACCCCGCGCCGCTCGTCACCCACCACATGTCCCTCGACGAGGCGCCCGCCGCGTATGCCATGTATGACCGGCGCGAGGCCCTGAAGATCGTCCTCACGCCGTAGCCCGCTCGCGCGGCTGGTGCTGTTTCGCCGCACGTGTTTCACCGCGAGCTCTCATTCGTCTGCGTGCTTCATCTCGCCGCCCCGCCTGCCTGCCGTTGTGCCGGCTGCTGCGGTAACCGGCGTCGGCAGCGTCTCTACGAAGACACGGGGCTATGGGTTTCCCGCCCATACCCACCCGCTCCCGCGACAGGTAGGCTCCAGTCATGACCACAGCCTCCGTCACTCTTCCCGACGCGCTCGGCGACGCCGCGCGCGAGTTCGTCTCAGGACCCCACTCCCTGCTGATCGGCGACGAGCGCCCCGACGCCGCCGACGGGCGCACGTTCGCCACGCTCGACCCCTCCACCGGCCAGGAGATCGCCCACGTCGCCTTCGCCGGCCCCGAGGACGCCGCCCGTGCGGTCGCCGCCGCGCGTGCCGCCTTCGAGGGCCCATGGTCGGCGCTGCCCGCCGCCGGACGCGAGCGTCTGCTGCATGAGCTGGCCCGCGCCGTCGAATCCCACGCGCAGGAGCTCGCCCAGATCGAGTCCTTGGACAACGGCAAGCCCGTCGGGCTCGCCCAGCACGTCGACGTGCGCGGCGCCGCCGCGCACCTGCGCTACTTCGCCGGCTGGCCCACCAAGATCGAGGGCGCCGTCCTGCCCGTCGCCGCCGGCGCGGGCATGCACTGCTACACCCGCCGCGAGCCCGTCGGCGTGTGCGCACAGATCATCCCCTGGAACTTCCCCCTGCTGATGGCCTCCTGGAAGCTCGCCCCCGCGCTCGCCGCCGGCTGCACCGTCGTGCTCAAGCCCGCCGAGCAGACCCCGCTGTCCGCGCTGCGCCTCGGCGAGCTCGCGCTGCAGGTCGGCTTCCCGCCGGGCGTCATCAACGTCCTCACCGGCGACGGCTCCACCGGCGCCGCGCTCGTCGCCCATCCCGACATCGACAAGATCGCCTTCACCGGCTCCACCGCCGTCGGCCGGGAGATCGGCGCCGTCGCCGGACGGGGTCTCAAGCGGGTCACGCTCGAGCTCGGCGGCAAGTCGCCCAACATCATCCTCCCCGACGCCGACCTCGACGCGGCCGTCGCCGGCGCCTACCAGGCGATCTACTTCAACTCCGGCCAGGCCTGCAACGCCGGCTCGCGCCTGTTCGCCCCCGCCGAGCGCTTCGACGAGATCGTCTCCGCGCTCGCCACACGCGCCGCCACCACGCCGCTCGGCCCCGGCCTCGATCCCGCCACGCAGCTCGGGCCGCTGATCTCCGCCGAGCAGCGCTCGCGCGTTCTCGGCTACATCGACTCCGGCCGCGCCGCCGGCGCGGAGCTCATCACCGGCGGATCGGCCGCGCTGAGCGACAGCGGGGGCTACTACGTCGAGCCGACCCTCTTCACCACCACATCCGACGACCTGGACATCGCCCGCGAGGAGATCTTCGGACCCGTCCTCGTCGCCTCCCCCTACGACACCCTGGAGGAGGTCGCCGCGCGCGCCAACGCCGGCGAGTACGGCCTCGCCGCGGGCGTCTGGACGCGCGACGTCGGCAGCGCGCACCGGCTCGCGGCGCTGCTGCGCGCCGGCATGGTCTACGTCAACAGCTGGGGCGCCGTCGACCCGTCGGCTCCGTTCGGCGGCTTGAAGTCCTCGGGCGTCGGCCGCGAGCACGGCCACGACGGCCTCGACGCCTACCTGGAGAGCAAGACGGTTTGGATCGCGCTGTAAGAACGTGCTTTGAAATAGGCGGTACGGTGGTCGAGGTCCGCACGTCTGCCGTGGTCCCGCTGCCGTGACCCCAGCCCTCGCCGCGGGCGCCCCCGCGCAGTCCACACCTGCCGCCGAGGCGCCCGCGCGAATCGTGCGCTGGAGGGCGCCATTGGCCATCGCCTGTGCTCTGGTGCTCCTCGCGGCGACCGTCGAGATCGTGCTCGACGCCGCCCGCGAACACTCGCCGCTGGTTCCCCGCACGCCGCACATCGCCGGCTGGCTGGGATCGCTCGGCGGCGAGCGGCTCGGCTATCGCGTCTTCCTGATCGCGCTCATCGCCGCCGCCGTCGCCTACGGCCTGCTGCTGGCGCTCGTGCGCACGCGCGCTCAGGACGTCGGCGACCGTACGACGGTGAGAAGGGCGTCGATCGGTCTCGTCGCGCTGCTGAACCTGATCGTGTTCGCCGGTCCGATCCTGATCTCGACCGACGTATTCAGCTACCTGGCCTACGCCCGCATGGGCGTCGTCCACGGCATCGACCCCTACACGCACGGCCCCGTCGCGATCGCCGGCCACGACGCCGTGTTCCGCTACGTCGGGCACAACTGGCTGCGCGTCGCCACCGCCTACGGTCCGATCTACACGTTGCTCTCCTATCCACTGGGGCTGCTCGGCGTGGTCGGCGGGCTGTGGGGGATGAAGCTCTACGCGCTGCTCGCCTCCGCCGCCACGCTCGCGCTCACCTGGCACGTGGCACGCCGTCGCGGCCACGATCGGATCTTCGCGCTGCTCGCCGTCGGCGCCAACCCGCTGTACGTGATCTACGGCCTCGGCGGCGCCCACAACGACCTGATCATGCTCGCGCTGATGATGGGCGCCGTCGCATTCACGCTGTCCGACCGCGACGCCGCCGCGGGCGCCACCGTCGTCGCGGGCGCGCTCGTCAAGGCGACCGTCGCGGTGCTGCTGCCGTTCATGATCCTCGCCCGGCGACGAGCTTCGACGGTCCACGGCGCGCTCGCCGCGCTGGTGCTGTGCGCGCTCGCCGGCTACCTCGCGTTCGGCGTCCACGGCATCGACGTCGTCTCCGCGCTGGGCCGCGACTCGGCGTTCGTCTCGACCGACAGCTTCCCCAACGAGCTCGCCCACCTGTTCGGCAAGCCCGGCGTGTTTCCCGTCGACCACGACCTGCTCAAGGCCGCGCTCGTGCTGATCGTCCTGCACCTGCTGTATCGCACCTACCGCGGCTATGACTGGGTCGCCGCCTCCGGCTGGGCGCTCTTGGCGATCTCCGTCACCAGCACCTGGCTGCTCGCCTGGTACATCCTCTGGCCGCTGCCGCTGGCCGTCGTCACGCGCGACCGCCGCCTGCTCGTCGCGACGCTGTTCGTGCAGGCGCTGTTCATCGCCCACCAGACGTCGCCCCTATTCGCTCCAGTGTCCTGATCCATGGCGCGATCGGTGTAAAGGAGCAAATTGAAATGAGCCGTGTGCGTCTGATCGAGACGACCGTTCTGATCCTCCTCGGCCTGCTGCTGGTGGGCGCGACGGTCAACGACGTCGCCCGCCAGACCCACGTCAACCAGCGCCTGATCGCCGACCTGCGCACCTGGCGCGCCTACACCGGTCACGGCTACCACAACCTCTCGATCGAGCAGACGCTATACGGAGAACGCGGAGAACGCTCCCAGCGCGAGGTCGTCTGTGGCAACACCGTTCCCGGAGCGCCCCGCGCGCGCATTCAGCTGTGCCTGGCGATCTGGGGACCAGTCGTCGCTGGGCGGCGCACCGTGCACGGCGGCTGGTATCTGCCGGCCCGCACCGAAGAAGACCTGCGCCGCTACCGCTATGGCTGCTTTGGACAGGTTTCCGCAGGCATCTGTCCGACCGCGGCCGAAGCGCGTGCGGAACACCGGCACGCGCGCTCGGGCGCCGGCACGTGAGCACAACGAGCATGTCCGAGCTCGCCCGGCACGAGACCCCGAGCGAACATGCCCAGGAGAGCTCCTCGTCTCTGCCCGCATGGTGGCCGCTGGCGGCGCTGACGATCCTCGCGGCCGTCCTGCGCCTGAGCACGCTCGGTGCGCAGAGCTTCTGGTACGACGAGGCGTTCACGCCCGTCCACGTCCTGCACCCGAGCCTCACGGCGACGCTGCGCTCGGTCGTGCACACCGAGAACACGCCCCCGCTCTGGTACCTGATCGCGTGGGCCGACTCGCGCCTATTGGGGACCGGCGAGTACGCGCTGCGCCTGCCCTCCGCGCTCGCGGGTATCGCCACCGTGCCGCTCGCCTGGGCGATCGGGCGCGAGCTGACCGCCCGCCGCGCCACCGCGCTCGCCATGGCCGCGTTCGTCGCGGTCAACCCGCTGCTGGTGTGGTACTCCCAGGAGGCGCGCGCGTACGGGCTGTTCGTCGCGCTGGCGGCCCTTGCGATGCTGTGCTTCCTGCGCGCCCTGCACGAGCCCTCCCCGGGACGGATGGCGGCGTTCGCGCTCAGCGGATCGCTCGCGCTGCTGAGTCACTACTTCGCGGTGTTCCTGCTGATCCCGATGGTTCTGTGGCTGTTGTGGGCGCACGCGGATCGTCTGCGCGCCCCAGCGCCCGCGATCGGTGCGCTCGTGCTCGTCGGGTTGGCGCTGACACCGCTGATCTCCGCGCAGGGCGGCCACGGCACCCAGTGGATCGGCCAATGGGCGCTGTCCAGCCGCCTGCAGGCGATTCCCCAGTACTACCTCACCGACTACTACGGCGCCGCGCTCGGGCACGGGCTCGAGCTGCTCGTCGCGCTGCCGATCCTCGCCGGGCTCGCGCTCGGCCTGTGGCGCGCCCTCACCCCGCCCGAGGAGCGCGGCGCGCTGATCGCATCGGCGATCGCCGCCGGCGGGATCCTGATCCCGATCGCGCTGGTCGCGTTCGGCGCCGACTATCTCGCGCCGCGCAACCTGCTTGCCGCGATGATCCCCGTCAGCGCTCTGATCGCCGTGATCGTGCCCTCCCAGCGGGCGGGACGCGCGGGCATCGCGCTCGCAGTCACGATCGCCCTGGCGTTCGCGGCGATATCGCTCGACGTCGCGTTCAGCCCGCGCCTGCAGCGCGGCGACTGGCGTGGCCTCGCCCGCGTGTTGCGCGGCACTGGCGCCGGCGGTCTCGCGGCCGCCGCCGTGCCGTCCGCTCGCCGCACGATCACGACCGTCGAGCTGGGCGCCGCGCCGCTCGAGTACTACATCCCCGGATTGCGCAACCTGCCTGCGGGTGAGTCGGTGACGGTGAACGAGATCGACGAGACCGGCTACCCCCCGCTGCGAGCCTCCGCGGGCACGCCTCCGGCGCCCGGCTTTCACCTGCTCGCGCGCCGCGACGTCCACGGGCTGATCGCCTATCGCTTCTACTCCGCCACGCCCCGCACGGTCTCCGAGGCGGCGCTGCGCCGGCACGTGATCACGCGCGCGCATCCGGAGGTGCTGGTCGCCGTCGATGGCCGCCGAGGGTCATAGCATGGTGCGCAGCCGTCGTCGTCATGCAAAACCATTTAGCTTTCCGGCATGTCCTCCCCTTCGACGGTAGAGGCATCATCGCCCAGCGACACCCACGTCGCATTGCAGCGAGCCTGTGAGCGCCTGCTCTCGCTTCAGCACGAGGCAGGCTGGTGGCAGGGAGAGCTGCAGACCAACGTGACGATGGACGCCGAGGACATGCTCCTGCGAGAGTTCCTCGGCGTGCGCCGTTCCGATGAGACCAAACGTTCGGCCGCGTGGATCCGCTCCCAGCAGCGCGAGGATGGCACCTGGGCGAACTTCCACGGCGGTCCCGGCGAGCTGTCCACGACGATCGAGGCCTACTGGGCGCTGCGCCTCGCCGGGGACGCCCCCGAGGAGGAGCACATGCGCAGGGCCGCTGCCTTCGTGCGCGCGCAGGGCGGGATCGAGCGCGCGCGGGTGTTCACGCACGTATGGCTCGCGCTGTTCGGGCTGTGGTCGTGGGAGGGGGTGCCCGCGCTGCCCCCCGAGATCGTGCTGCTGCCCGCCTGGGTTCCCCTGAACGTGTACGACTTCGCGTGCTGGGCGCGCCAGACGATCGTCGCGCTGTCGCTCGTCAAAGCCCACCGGCCGGTGCGCCCGCTCGGCTTCGGGCTGCCGGAGCTGACCACCGCCTGGGCACACAGCCCGGAGGGCTGGGTCGGCGGTGTCCCCGATCGACAAGCACGCGGATCGTCGATCGGCGACGAGTCGCCCGCACCGCGTGAGGCGAGCTCGTGGTACGCCCGGCTGCTCGCGGGTCTGGACAGGGTCCTGCGCGCCTACGAGCGCCGGCCGATCGGACCGCTGCACCGCCTGGCGCTCGGCCGGGCGGAGCGCTGGATCGTGCGCCGCCAGGAGTCCGACGGCTCCTGGGGCGGGATCCAGCCCCCGTGGGTGTACTCGCTGATGGCGCTGCACCTCTGCGGCTACCAGCTCGAGCACCCGGTGATGCGACGCGGCCTTCAGGGACTCGACCGGTTCATGGTCGAGGACCGGGACGACTCGCGCGCGGTAGGGGCGCCGGCGGGCCGCAGCCGCCGCCTGGAAGCCTGCCAGTCGCCGGTGTGGGACACGGCGCTGGCGATGATCGCGCTCGCCGACGCCGGCCTTCCCGCGGACGACCCCGCGCTGATGCGCGCCGCCGAGTGGCTGCTCGGCGAGGAGGTAACCGCGACCGGCGACTGGGCGCTCGCCCGGCGCGGGCTCGCGCCCGGCGGGTGGGCGTTCGAGTTCGCCAACGTCAACTACCCCGACGTCGACGACACGGCCGAGGTCGTGCTCGCGCTGCGCCGTGTGGCCGACGCACAGAGCGCCGCTCCCAACGGCGCCGCCGCCGGGGCGCAGATCCGCTCGCGGATCGACACGGCGATCGGCCGGGCGGTGCGCTGGGCGCAGGGCATGCAGAGCTCGGGCGGCGGCTGGGGCGCGTTCGACGCCGACAACACCCGCGCGCTGGTGCGCGAGCTGCCGTTCCTGGACTTCGGCGAGGTGATCGACGAGCCGAGCGCCGACGTGACCGCCCACGCCGTCGAGATGCTCGCCGCGCTGGACATGCTCGACACGCCCGCCGCCCGCCGCGGCGTGCGCTGGCTGATCTCAGAGCAGGAGCCCGACGGGTCGTGGTTCGGGCGCTGGGGCGTCAACCACGTGTACGGGACGGGCGCCGCCGTTCCGGCGTTGATCGCGGCTGGGGTCGCGCCGGGCGAGACGTGCATCCGCCGCGCGGTCGACTGGCTTCAGCGCCACCAGAACGAGGATGGGGGCTGGGGCGAGGATCCCCGCTCCTACGACGATCCCGCCTGGATCGGTCGTGGCTCCAGCACCGCCTCGCAGACGGCCTGGGCGCTGCTCGCGCTGCACGCCGCCGGGCGCGGCGATGACGAGGGCGACTCCCCGGCGCTGCAGCGCGGCGTGGACTGGCTGGTCGCGACCCAGCGTGCGGACGGAACCTGGGATGAGCCGCAGTACACCGGCACGGGGTTCCCGTCGGACTACTACATCAACTATCACCTGTACCGGCTCGTCTTTCCGATCGCGGCCCTCGGCCGCTGCCTGCGCTCGGCCGCCGCAGGGCGATGATGGGTCGATGATCGCGGCCTCACCACCGCCGGGCTCACCCGCCGGGGGGCGGGACGCGCACGAGCCCGAGCCACCGATCCAAGCCCCCACCGCGCGGGCGGTCATGGCGCGGGCGCAGGGCGAGAACTTCCCGGTCGCCGGCCGGCTGCTCGGGCGGCGCCTGCGTGCACACCTGCTGGCGCTCTACGGCTTCGCCCGCCTGGTCGACGAGCTCGGCGACTCGTTCGCCGGCGATCGCCCGGCCGCGCTGGACCAGCTGGAAGGAGACCTGGACCGCGCCTACCGCGGCGAAGCCGAGCATCCCCTGCTCAGGTGCCTGCAGCCGACGCTGCGCGAGTGCGGCCTGCCGCGCGAGCCGTTCCTGCGCCTGATCGAGGCCAACCGCGTCGATCAGCGCATCGGTCGCTACGACACCTGGGAGCAGCTGCGCGGCTACTGCGAGCTGTCCGCCAACCCCGTCGGCGAGCTCGTGCTCGGCGTGTTCGGCCAGGCCTCGCCCGCGCGCGTGGCGCTGTCGGATCGGATCTGCACCGCGCTGCAGCTCACCGAGCACTGTCAGGACGTGGCCGAGGACATGGCCCGCGGGCGCGTCTATCTGCCGGCGGAGGATCTCGACCGCTACGGCTGCACGATCGCCGACCTGTCGAGCCGCCATGCTGGCGGGCCGCTGCGCGACACGCTCGCGTTCGAGTGCTCGCGTGCACGCGAGCTGCTGGCGCGCGGCGCTCCCCTCATCCGCGAGCTGCACGGCGTCCGTGAGCGGCTGGCCGTCGCCGCGTTCGTGGCCGGGGGAGGCGCCGCGCTGGATGCGATCGAACGCGCCGAGTACGACGTGCTCGCGGGCCCGCCCCGCGCCGGCGCCGCGCGGCGCCTGCTCACGCTCCTCCGCACGCTCGTGGAGCGCAGCCGGTGAGGGTGGGGGAGGCATACCGCGAGTGCGAGGCGATCACGCATCGTGTCGCCGCGAACTTCTATTACGGCATCCGCCTGCTCTCGCCGGAGCGGCGCAGGGCGATGTGCGCGGTGTACGCGTTCGCGCGCCGCGTCGACGACATCGGCGACGGCTCGCTCGCGCGCGAGGACAAGCTGCGCCGCCTCGACGCCCAGACTCGGGCGCTCGCCGTGTTACCCGGCGGCCCGGCGGGCGCTGCGCGGACCGATCCGGTGCTGGTCGCGCTCGCTGACGCGTACGCGCGCTTCGACGTGCCCCCCGACGCGTTGCAGGCGCTGATCGCCGGGGTGCGCATGGACGTCGAGGGCGTGACGTATGAGAGCTTTGACGACCTCGTCCTCTACTGCCGGCGCGTGGCCGGCGCGATCGGCCGGGCGTGTCTGGCGATCTTCGCGCTGCGCGACCCCGCGAGGACCGATCGCGCCGCGGCGCAGCGGCTCGCCGACGACCTCGGGGTCGCGCTGCAGCTCACGAACATCCTGCGCGACGTGCGCGAGGACGCCGAGCGTGGTCGCGTCTACCTGCCCGCCGAGGATCTGCGCCGCTTCGGACTGATCGCTGCAGGCGAGGAGTCCGCGGCCGCCGGCACGATCGCGCAACTGGCGGAGCGATCGCAATTCGACGGTGGCGGCCCGCTCGCCGATCGCGCGCGAGCCGAGGCGGGATGGCTCGACGCGCTCGTGTGCTTCCAGGCCGATCGCGCGCGCGCCTGGTTCGATCGCGGGATGGCCCTGGCGCCGCTGCTGGACAGGCGCAGCGCCGCGTGCCTGCTGGCGATGGCCGGCATCTACAGCCGGCTGCTGAACCGCATCGCGGCCGACCCCGAGCGCGCGCTGCGCGAACAGGTCTCGCTGCCGATGCGCGAGAAGACGTGGGTCGCCGCGCGCAGCATGCTCGCCGGCGCCGCGGGCGCAGTCCGATGATCGCCCCCGGGCGTCGTGTCGTCGTGATCGGCGGCGGGCTCGCGGGGATCGCGGCGGCGCTCGACTGCGCGCAGGCCGGCGCGCAGGTGACGGTGCTCGAGGTCAGGCGCCGGCTCGGCGGCGCCATCTACTCGTTCGAGCGCGACGGGCTGCGAATCGACAACGGGCAGCACGTATTCATGCGCTGCTGCGTCGCCTACCGTGCGCTGCTGGCGCGCATCGGCAGCGAGCGCACCGTCTCGATCCAGCCGCGCCTGCGCGTACCCGTGCTGAGCCCCGGCGCGCCCACCGCATTGCTGCGTCGGCGCGCCCTGCCCGCGCCGCTGCACATGGCGGGCGCGCTCGCGCGCTACCCGCGTCTGACGATTCCCCAGCGCCTGAGCGTCGCGCGCGCGGCGCTCGGCCTCGCGCGCCTGGATCCCCGCGACGAGGCGCTCGACCGGGTCACGTTCGGCGAGTGGCTCGCCCGCCACGGCCAGGACCCGAACACGGTGGACGCGCTGTGGGATGTGATCGTCCGGCCCACCCTCAACCTGCCCGCCGCCGAGGCATCGCTGGCGCTCGGCGCGTTCGTGTTCCGCAACGCGCTGCTCGACCGCGCCGACGCCGGCGACATGGGCTTTCACCGCGCCGCGCTGAGCGAGGCCATCGGCGAGCCCGCCGAGCGAGCGCTGAGCGCAGCCGGCGTGGAGGTCCGATTCGGCTGGCGCGCGCAGCGGCTGCAGCGGACCGGGACGGGATTTGAGGTTCACGACGGCCGCGACGACGGCCTGAGCGCGGAGGCGGCGATCGTGGCGCTGCCCCACCAGCGCGCGGGCGCGCTGCTGCAGCCGCTGCTGCCGACGCTCGCGCGCGACCTCGACGCGCTCGGCAGCTCGCCGATCGTCAACCTGCACGTGATCTATGACCGGCGGGTATGCGAGGAGCCGTTCGCGGCCGGCGTCCGCACGCCGGTGCAGTACCTGTTCGACCGTACGGCCGCGGGCGGAGCGCCACCCGACGGCCAGTATCTCGCGGTGTCGCTGTCCGCCGCGAAGCGCGAGATGCAGATGAGCGCAGACGCCCTGCGCGAGCGCTACCTGCCCGCGCTGGGAGAGCTGCTGCCGCGTGCGCGCGAAGCCAACGTCGAGAGCTTCCTGGTCACGCGCGAGCACGCCGCCACGTTTCGCGCCGCGCCCGGCGTCGGGGCGCTGCGGGCGAGCGCGCGGAGCGACGTGCCGGGGCTCGCGCTGGCGGGCGCGTGGACCGACACGGGCTGGCCGGCGACGCTCGAGAGCGCCGTCCTGAGCGGACACGCCGCGGCCCGCGCGGCGCTCGCCGCGCTCGAGCCGGCGCCCCCCTTCGTCGTCGGTGGGGCTGTCCGCGAGGCGGGGGCGGCGTGAAGCGGATCCTCGTCGCCGCGCCGCTCGCGCTGGAGGAGGCGTTGATCCGCTCCGGTGCGCGCGGGGCGCACGTGCGCAAGACGGGCATGGGCCCGGACAGGTCGCTCGTCGCCGCCGAGCGCCTCGCGCGCGAGCCGGGCGACGCGCTGCTCGTGCTCGGCTTCTGCGGCGGCCTCGACGCGCACTCGCGCCCCGGCGAAGCGATCGTCGCAGAGGAGGTGCTCGCGACGGCGGATGAGGGACACGATCCCGTGCGCGCGAGCTGTGACGGGGTCATGCAGCTCGCGGGCGCGCTGCGCGGCGCCGGGATGAACGTGCGCACCGGCCCGATCGTCGGCGTCGGCAAGATCGCAACCGGCGAGCGGCGCGAGCAGCTGCGGACGGCGGGGGCGCTGGCCGTCGACATGGAGTCGGCATGGCTCGCCGCCGGCGCCGCGGGGCGACCATTCGCCGTTGTGCGCGTCGTGCTCGACAGCCCCAGCCATGAGCTCTTTCGCATCCAGGCCGTGCGCGGAGCGCTGCAGGCGGCGCAAGCGTTGCGCCGCGCCTCAGCCGTCGCGCTTCGAGATTGGGACACGGCGGGCTAAGGTACGGATATGGCGGTTCGCATCAGGCAGAGCACGCGCATGGGCTGGTATCTGCTGCGCCAGCGGCTGGCGCGCCGGGAGAAGTTCCCGCTGATCGTCGAGCTGGAGCCGCTGTTTCAGTGCAACCTCGCCTGCTCTGGCTGCGGCAAGATCCAGCACCCCGAGCACGAGCTGCGCCGGCGGATGCCCGTCGAGCAGGCGATCGCCGCGATCGAGGAGAGCGGCACGCCGATGGTCTCGATCGCCGGCGGCGAGCCGCTGATCC
>Ga0210408_10000575_pt1 | contig 45430 bp, 42 predicted proteins | sample IncBWH4MmetaG_FD_155471 | JGI IMG/M metagenome (GOLD analysis project Ga0210408, IMG submission 155471) | Forest soil microbial communities from Barre Woods Harvard Forest LTER site, Petersham, Massachusetts, United States - Inc-BW-H-4-M | ecosystem: Environmental > Terrestrial > Soil >...
TTGCCTCGCGCTGCGTGAGCGATCTAGTGGATGGAATCTAACACTTGGTGCCCGCGTCTGACGGCTTGGATAATTTTGTCGGGATCGGCAGTCCATGTGAAGGGTTTCGGTTCGGCGTTGTATTCGATGACGAAGCGATTGATAGCTGCCTGCAAGTCGACGACCGACAGGAAGATGCCGCGTTTCAATCGCCTCTTTGTGAGCTTGGCGAAGAAGCCCTCGACGGCGTTGAGCCAGGACGCCGATGTGGGCGTGAAGTGGAATGTCCAGCGGGGATGCCGGGTCAACCATTGGCGCACCTTCGGGTGTCTGTGAGTGGCGTAGTTGTCGACGATGGCGTGGATTTGCTTTCGCGCCGGCACCTGCGTCTCGACGGCGTTGAGGAAGCGGATGAACTCCTGGTGCCGGTGGCGCTGCATATTGCGGCCGATGACGGTGCCGTCGAGGACGTTGAGGGCCGCGAACAGTGTCGTCGTGCCATGACGCTTGTAGTCGTGGGTCATCGTCCCGGCGCGGCCCTTCTTCATTGGCAAGCCGGGCTGGGTGCGGTCGAGCGCCTGGATCTGGCTCTTTTCATCGACCGAGAGGACGACGGCATGGGCGGGCGGATCGACATACAGACCGACAACGTCGCGCAGCTTGTCGACGAACCGCGGGTCGGTGGAGAGTTTGAACTGTTTCACCCGGTGCGGCTGCAGGCCGTGCGCGCGCCAGATTCGTTGGACGGAACTCGCGCTGATGCCGACGACCTTCGCCATCATGGCGGAGGTCCAGTGGGTCGCCTCGGTGGGCGGGGCAGTCTGGGTCAGCGTCACGACGCGTTCAGTGACGCCCGACCCCAGCGGCGGGATGCGCGAGGGGCGCGTCTTATCGTGCAGGAGGCTGTCGTAACCTGCCTCCATGAAGCGTTCCTGCCAGCGCCACACACAGGTCTTCGACTTGCCGGTCCGGCGCATGATCTCATTGGTGCCAACACCGTCCGCGCTCAACAGGACGATCTCAGCCCGCCAGACATGCTTGTGTGGGGTGTTGCGGTCCCGCGCCAGCGCCTTCAGACGGCGGCGGTCGGCAGGCCCAAGAGTGATGGAAATTCCGGTTCGCATGCGCCAGACTCGCATGCATTCAGGTCCCGGGGAATCCCCTCCCGGATTCAAATGTTAGACGCGGTCCACTAGCTAGGGCCCAGACTCGTTAAATGCACCATACAAGAGCGGCGGCAAGGCAAATAGAGGCGAGGTGGTTTCGCGCCAGCTTGTCGTACCGGGTTGCCTCCGGGCAGGCGGCAGAAGCAGGCCATGCGGCCTAGCGCGACGCTGAGCCGGCCTGCCCCACCGCAACCACCCTCGAGGGGAGATCTAGGCCAACAGATTTCAGCTGCGCTTCTCTAGTTAGATTAATCCATATTTGGCGACGTCCTCGACTTGGTTCGAGCTTCAACGCCGAGAGTGCAATTAACCTCCGGCAAGGGACACAGCGAAAGCCGGCGCGGTGCTTCATGAACCCCCACTTTGACAGGCGATGCGAGCAAGATCGGCGCGCCATCCATCGTCAAGGACTTCGTGGCAAAATCCGCCATAAGGCATCACCGTTGACGACGGCGACCTTCTCGGCACGCTCGGCAACCAGCCGCCTAAGGAAAACTTGTTCGTTCAGTGCGGGAGTATAGATGGGCAATTGCAGGTTGATCGTGACCGCTTCCGCGCAGATGAAATACCTCACCTTCATCGCGTCAATATCGTCGTTGAAATTTTCCCAACTGTCAAAACGGATATTTCCTTGGTTGAAGGGCAGCGTCCACAAATTCCGAAAATCATAGTAATAGGTTTTCGCTGGATACACGATTGCATTGGCGTCGCTCGGGATGTGGCGACGCGCCAGCGCGACCATGTCCATATTGAAACCGTTGTTCTTCAGAAACTGAACTCGCGAGAGACTGCCCGCCTGATAGGCAAGGCTGTCTCTGAGACTGCCGGCGCTACCTTTGACAATCGCCGCAACTATCGCCAGCGTTGCTAAAGCAGACGCGCCGAACCTCACAACTCGTCTCGCCCAAAAGCTCGCGGCCAAGGAGAGAGCGCACAGCAAGAATAGCGGCATGAGAGGCAAGGTCAGGCGCCAAAAAAGCCCAAGCGACCAAATACTGTTGAGTGCAGCCAATCCTGAGAGCAGCGCCAAGAATTTCGGAACAGCAGCCCGAATACGAAACCCGCCCCATGCCGTCAAAAATAGCACCAAACCGAACGCGGAAAGGCGAAGCGCTTGCCGCAAGCCGTGCGACCATTCAGGATGTGTAACGCCCCAATTGTAGTGTTGGTAGTATTCGCGGAAAGCCCAGGCTATGTCGCTGGACCAACCAGGAGTCGGGAAAACGAAGGACAGGAACGGATAGACCGGATTGCCAGTGAGCATCCAGGCCCGCAATAGCCATGGCGCGATCGGAATTGTCGCTAGCGCCGTAAGACGGAAAACCTCGAAAAGCAGGCCGCGCGGCGAAGTCCAGCGCCATAGTGTTGGGACCGAAATAGCAATGAGCGACAGGCCGAAAACCACCAAAGTAAGCTTGAAGCTTCCGGCGAAACCGGCACAGAGCGCTGCCGTGCGCAGCCAACGCACTTCTCCAGATTGAAGCCAGTGGATGACAGCGAGCGTCGATGTCGCTACGCAGAAAGCAACTCCCAAATCGATGTAAGCCCACGAGAATTCCGGAAAGGAGAACGCAAGCAACAAGGTCGCCGCCGTCAATCCGCCGACGGGATCAGTCAGCCGATTTCCTGCGGCATACAGTGACACAAGAGTTAAGACTCCGAACGCCCAGTGGATCATCTTTACCGACGTGTCGCTCCAAACGGCGAACCCCAGTCCCATCACCATCTCGCTGCCCATCGGCCAGTACGAGGGGAGTATCGTTGGAAGCTCAATCAGCGTGTGAGCCTCAAGCCACCACTTCAATACAGGGACATGGTAGCCGGTGCCGTCTGCGTCGGTGATTGGGGTGGCCGCCATAATGGCGGCGATGCAAAGGGCTGCCGCGACGGCGATCGCCAAGACCTTCGTCATCGCGTCCCACCCCGCCGGTCGCAACGCCAGGGCGTACGCTGCCGCAGCAGAGACAATGCTAAGCATAGTCCTCGCGCTTACTGCGTACAGCGCCAGGAGCGCCAAGCCCACCGAAAACGGCGAAAGAGCTTGCAGCGCGCCAAGGCTCAGAAAAACGTATTGAAGAATGCCAAATCCCAATGCGCCGCAAAGACCTACCTCTTCTGCGACCGTAAGATCGTTCGCTGGAGGCTGTAGAGCTTGCAGGACCTTGCTGCCGATCGCACCGGCCAAGAGTACCAGACTAAAAACAAACAAACTGTCGCCGACGAGCACCGAAAAAAACGGCATCTGTTGAAACCCAAACAATTTCCGGGTAAACTGGTATAGCAGTCGTCTGCGTGACTGATTTGTCAAGATTTTTTAATCGCGCTGCGTTGGTCGCAAGATGCTTGAAATAAAGATTCCTTGCCCGGCGAGCTCGCGTTTGATTCACTGCTGTCTCGCTTGAGGATGAAGGGGTAGCGATTTGAGTACGCGTCGTCTTGTGCGGTCTTTCAATTTGGTCGGCAATTTATCTGCTAGTGCGTTGCTGATGTTTTTGAGCTTCGACAGCGCCGCAAACACCAATGTGACAGTGGCCGTTGATAGTGCGCGAGCTATCTTAGGCCTAATGCATATCCAGCGCGGCGTCATCGAAGCGGCCGTAGCCGGTAACGGTGCCGACAACCAAGCTCTACCGCCGACGCGTGTTGGAGGCTGCGAGAGCCTCAAGCCTCAGGAAACTTTTGAGGAGATTACGCCGCCAAAAGTGCGAGCCACCATCGGAAAGAAGCAGGTCGACGGCTCGACGCGCAGCGGCACTTTCGCCATAGCTGTCGACCCCGTGAATTACGGGACCGTTTACGCGGGGACGCTCTTCCAGAAGATTTGGAAAAGCACCGATTGCGGCGCGACGTGGCAAGCAATAGCGACTGGAGCTAACGCGGCCGAGGTCAATCGTGGCATGAATTGGACATTCGCTATCGACCCTTTCGACCCGAATGTGGTGTATACAAACTCCGGCTATGGCGCGAACGGCTTATTCAAATCGACCGACGGCGGGATCAATTGGCGCGATGTTTGGTCCTCAAGGTCACAGCCCGTGCTTGGGCGATCTTTCAAATACAATTTTGTCAACATTGTCGCGATCGACCCCAACGATCGCGAGCACATACTACTTACATTTCACGAAGAGTGCCTGCCGCCCCATCCGTCGACATGCATCGCGGAGACGATGGACGGAGGAAACACTTGGCGCTTGGTTGACGGCAATCCAAGCTGGCTTGGCAACGAAGGGCAAGTGATTTTTTTCTTGAACGATCCCTCTACCTGGCTTTGGGGCTCGGAGTCGAATGGTTTCTGGCGCTCAGGTGACAGCGGCAAAACCTGGGAGCGCATCCCTGGAATGACGACCAGCCACTTGCAGGGTTCTCAGCTCGTGCGCGCAGAAAATGGCGTATTTTTCGTAGCCGGAGCCGACGGCATTTGGCGAAGTCCGAACGGTCAAGCGTCTACGTGGGAGCTCGTTCCGAACACGGGCCCAATCGTCGGTGGTTTGGTGAGCAATGGGAAGACAATGTTCGCGAGCACCTGCTATGCTGGGGATTTTTGCAACCCGCGGTATTTGCGGTCGCCTGAATATGATGGGACTAATTGGGCCGCGGTAGTGAGCCCAACGATGAGCCAAGGCGGTACGTTGGCATACGACAGGGCCTATGGGCTGCTGTACTCATCGAATTTGAATGCAGGCATGTGGAGAGTTGGCGTCCGCTAGTACTTATATACCGGCGACCCGAGCACGATTAACGTCGCATTAAAAACTAAGGTGACGGCAGATGTGGTTCACGGTAGGGGCCGAGCTCAGGCTTACGTGCATCATCAACAGTAGCAATCGGGTGGGTAGCAACAGTTAGTGGAAGTCGACTGTGACGCACATTAGCATTAGGGGCATGCAGTAAGTAATGACGACTACAAACGAACGCCTGTCGATCCCAACAGCTCCGCGGTCAGCGTACACCGCGCCGACTGTTTCGGTCATCATACCCACGCTCAACGAGCGCGACAACATACGACGCATAGCGGATGTTGTAGAGAAAGCCCTTACTGGGGTTGAATTTGAAATCATATTCGTCGACGACGATTCCACGGATGGGACACGCGAAGCGTTGTTCCAGTTGTCCCATCGAGATCCACGAATCCGCTTAATTCATCGCATTGGCCGCCGGGGCTTAGCCACTGCCGTGATAGAAGGCATGCTGAGCAGCAGCGCCCCCTTTCTGGCCGTAATAGATGCCGATCTTCAGCATGACGAGCGTATATTACCGACGATGCTAGCATATGCGCAGAACGATGCCGCGGACGTAGTCGTCGGGTCACGCTACATAACAGGAGGAGCACTCGGCCAATGGGACAAAAAGCGCGTTTGGATTAGCGCTGTGGCGACTCGGCTGGCGAACTTGGTCATCAAGGCCGAAATCTCCGACCCTATGAGCGGCTTTTTCGTCATCAGCCGGCCAGCATTTGAAAGCGCCGTGCGCAATACAACGGGCCAAGGCTACAAGATCCTACTGGACATTTGCGCCTCCGCCGGCAGGCCTTTGCGCATCCTGGAGGTGCCGTTTGAATTTCGCACCAGGCATGCTGGCGAGAGCAAACTCGATGCGTTAGTGGCTTGGGAGTATTTGATGTTGCTCGGCGACAAGCTCGTCGGGCACATAGTGCCGATTAGATTTTTGTCTTTCACTGCAATCGGAGGTTTGGGTGTGGCCGTGCATATGGCCATTCTGTCGGCGTTCGTTGCGGTCGGGGACACCTTTTTTACAGCACAAATCGTTGCTACATTATGTGCGATGATCTTCAATTTTTTTGTCAACAACGCCTTGACCTACCGTGACCGCCGGCTGAAGGGTTGGTCGTTGGTTCGCGGCCTGACAAGTTTCATCGCGATATGTTCCGTCGGGGCTCTCGCGAATGTTGGAATCGCGAATTATCTGTTTTCAGACCGGCAGTATGTCTGGTGGGCGGCCGGGCTAGCTGGCATCCTCGTAGGCGCGGTGTGGAACTATGCGACCACCTCACTGGTCACTTGGCGCTCACCTTGAGTCCAGCTTAACAATGCTGGAATACGGGTCGGTACAGTTTCCTCCGATAGCAAATCTGGAAAGGGAGCGCCGCCCTCGCACCGGCCGTCCTGGTCCGTCTCTGGCAGCTCTTCGGCCAGCCACGCGATCGACCGATAAAGGTGATGCAGACCGAGTCCGGCGTAGTCCCCCCGCCAGCGGTCGGCCGCGCGTTGAGCCGCTCACGAGCTGGCGGTGCAGCACAGTGAGAAACACCGCGTGTTTCAGCGCAAAGTCGTTTGCCGGCGAGCTCCGTGACCAGCGCTCGACAGCCGGTCTCAACCCACAGCCGCTCGAACACCAGCGCCGGTCCGACGCGTCGGACTGCGATCTTGATCGCCGCATCATTGCTGGCCGCGCTCAACACCATCGCTTTGGCGGTAAAGCGCGCGCCCGAGCGCACCAGTCGTTTCAACTGACCGCTTGCCTGCAGCTCGTCGAACCGCCCGAGCGTGGCGATCACCCGTTGGCGCAGTGGTCGCTGTCGCGACGGCTCTCGACGCTTTGCAGATAGGTGCGGCTGAGGTCTTGCGGCGGAGACACGTGACGAGGGCTCCGCATGCTGGTGCGCACACGAGGTAGCGATTCGATTGTCAATTTCAACTCTAGTCGACGAAGAACGTGGCACTACACTTTTGAATAAACGCTAACCGCAACCAAAGTCAATGACTTACGCAGCACACATCGACCCGCCATTACACCCCTCGACCCGCGCGAACTGTAGAAGATGAGTCTTTGTCGGGTGTTTCGATGCTACGCTATTCACGCGCGGCGCCAGCCATCAGGGACATCCAGAGTTCGGATTGGTCGCGCTGGTACACCCGCCATAAGTGTCCTCGCCGGAACGTCGCCGGTCACGATCGATCCGCCCGCGATGACAGCGTGGTCGCCAATGGTCACGCCGGGAAGGATCGTCGCAGAACGACCGATCCAGACGTTGCGACCAAGACGAACTGGCGCAAACCGGGTGGGACGCGACGGCTCCATGGGATGGTGGTCAGAGTCGAAAATTGCCACCAAGTCCCCGATCAGGCAATCGTCACCGATTTCGATGCTGTGGCTGGCCACGACCGTGGCACCGGTGTTGATGAAGACACGTTCGCCGAGCACAAGGGAGCCACTCTTGGCAGCACCCAACTCGACTGGTATCGTCTTGCAGCGCAAGAACAAGCGTCCGCACGTGATCGATCCAGCGGTGAGGAGCACTGGGTAATGCCCATCGACAGTCACGATGGCCGATCGCGCACCCGCCCAGCGGAATATAGCCGTGGCCCAGAGGCTGGAGGGCACGTCACGAACCTTAATCACTGGCCACATCCCCGCAAGAGTGCGAAACTGACCGAGGTCGCCGCCGAACCGGCATAGAGACGATCGTTGACCTGGTCAAGGGTGATGCCGCCCGTTCGACACTGCACTTGCGAATGTCGCAAAATACACGTTAATTCCTAAAAAATCTCGAGGAACTTCGCAGGATCGAAGATTGCCACGATAGGGTGACAGAGGGATTACGCTAGGGATCGATCGGCATTTACGGACGCGCGGTGTCGACGAGACGAGCATTGGAAATTCCTTAACCGAAAGTGCCTCTCTGAAATGCCAAAGTTCATTAACCGTGCTCAGAAGTCTGCCGTTCCCGATCGGGTTTTTTCGGGTGCTACCTTGTTGGCAATTATGCCGGTGTTGGCAATTTTTTATATTTTGCTGGTACTTCCATTTGACGCTGCTGAGGGAACGGAGCGGGTGGAGAACATCCTGCTTTGGCCGGTTGCGGCCGGGCTGTCATTGACGCTTGTTTTCCAGAATTGGGCGCGAATAGACGGGAGGTTCTTCCGATCTACGCCGATAATGAGTCTGATCGCCTACCTTGTGTTTGCGGCCGCAAGCGTGACGTGGGCTTATAGGCCGGACTTTGCCTTTAGTCGGCTTGTCGTGCAGGTGCTGGCGTTCATCGTTGTGGTTGTGCCATACGCTCTGCCCATACGCACCAAATACACGATTCCAAGTCTGCATCTTTGCTTCGCCATCGCACTTGCCGTCAATGCCGTCTATGTTTTGACGACACCGGGGTCTCCAATCGGTCATCCCGGATATTTTACTCACAAGCAGGAGCTGGGCCAGCTTGGCGCGATCGGCATTATCTTGTCGGGCCATGAGCTTCTGCATCGTGGCTGGCGACGTCTCGTCGGTCTTATTGCGATCGGGTTGGGATTCTGGCTTGTATTTGAGAGCCAGTCAAAAAGCGCATTGGCGCTCGCCCTGGTAGCGATGCCGTGTTCGGCGATGATATTGCTGCTTTGCAAGAAGACACGGCTGACTCCAGCGTTTGTCATCGCCGCGGTCGTTGTCGCGTCCATGTTCGTGTCCAACCCGATTGAACGGACAGCATACAGGCTGTACGGAGATTCCACTCTCACTGGGCGCACTGAAATATGGAGGTTCATTGAATACCAGATATCGCACAAGGCCTGGTTCGGTTGGGGCTTCCACTCGTATTACTTTGTGCCGAATTCGCCCCAGGAGAAGGCGCCGGGGTTCATCCGGGAGATGCCGTCGAGCCATAGCGGATATTTGGAGCTGAAGCTCGAGACGGGTCGGATCGGCTATTGGATATTTTTGGTCTTTATCTATTCCTCCTTGCATTTGCTGGAGCGCGCGAGGCGCAAAGATCCGGTGCGCGCGTGGTGCTTTCTCTCGATCGAATTCTTTGCGGTGATGGCCAACCTTCTCGATTCCGGCTGGCTCCAGCTCACGCATTTTTGGTTGCTGTTTCTCATCGTGGTCGCGGAATCTGTCCGCTATTCGTGGCCAAACGTGGCGTCCTCTCCAGCGCCGGTCGAAGCTGTCCAGGCAGTTCGGGTCGAACCGGGCCGACGCTTCGCACGCAGTGCTCCACATTGACGCCGGGGGCGGTAACGAACGCCAACGGTGCTCGATGTATGAGCAAGCGCGTGGTGTTGACGGTGTCAGGCGTCATCGCTGCGGACATCCGCGAGCAGATTGCCAGCGGCAAGCGCCCCAGGGCCGATTACTTGGAGCTTGCGCGAAGCTTCAATGCCGACCTTCTCGACTACGCCGCGGCGCGAACGATCGGAGGCCGAACGGGCGCGGTGCTCGAGAAACTCGGTGGTCCCAATCTGGTTCTCGCCTACGCCTGCTGGAAGATCCGCAAGAGTTGTCAGGCGATTGTCACTGATGGCGAGCAGGTTGGGCTGCCCTTGGCCGCGCTTCTCAAACTCACGCCCGGCGCGCGGCCGCGCCATTTGATGATCGTGCATGTCATTTCGGAGCCGAAAAAGGCCGTCTTCCTGGACTGGCTGGGCGTGCAAAGCGCCATCGACCGCTTCATCACCTACAGCCGCTGGCAACAACGGTTCATAGAGGATCGCTGGAAACTGAGTCGCAGCCGCGTGCTGTGGACACCTTTCATGGTCGACCAGGAATTCTTTACACCCGAACGGGTCGCGCCAAATCCCGGCGCGCGTCCGCAGGTCTGTGCCGTTGGGCTGGAGCGGCGCGACTACGAAACCCTATTGCGAGCAGTGGAGGATCTCGACGTGCATGTGGTGATCGCTGCAGCGTCGCCCTGGTCCAAGCGCAGGGAGGGCGTTGCGACACAAACCATTCCGAGGAACGTCACGGTGCGGAAGTTTACCCAGTACGAGTTGCGCCAACTGTACGCCGACAGTTGCTTCATGGTCATGCCGCTGGAGAACGTGAAATTCCAGGCCGGTGTCACTGCGATCCTGGAATGCCTGGCGATGGGAAAGGCGGTCATTTGTTCACGCGTTCCCGGCCAAACCGATGTGGTGGTCGAAGGCGAGAATGGGCGATATGTGCAGCCAGGAGATCCACTGGCCCTGCGCGCCGAGATCCGGCGAATGCTCGATCACCCTCAAGAAACCAACAGTTTAGGTACGCGCGGCCGCCAATTAATCGAGCGGCAAATGAACCTTGATCTCTATAGCGAGCGACTTGCTGACGTGCTCCGCGAGACCATCGACCGGCAATAATTTTCGTAGGCGCCTCGATACGCATCGACTTAGGAATTGCGCAGTCGCCTCACAAGTGGCACCTGTCGCTCGATCGAGCGGTGCTTCACGCCACCCTATATAAATAGCTCGAGAGCAGAAAGACAACCGACACTGAACTGCGACCTGCACCAATCTCGAGGATAACGGCCGGCGAGAAACCGTTTGGAGTTGCACAGGCGACCCGCGCTGTCCGAGGAAAAAAGAGTAAGCCGGTGAGCGGGTGCTCGGTGTGCTTTCGTGGGCGAGGATGTGGAGGATGCCGTCGCGCTTGAACAAGCTGGCGCCGGATTTGGCGCGATCGGTGAAGATCGTTTTGGGTGAGGTGGCATAGCCCTCGCGTTTCGCCACCGCTTTGCATGCAGCGAGCTGGTCGTCGAGCGAGCGATCCTTCTGCGGGTCACTCGAAAATCTTCGTACAATGCTGCGGTTTCCGGCAATGCTCTTTCCCCCTTGTGCAGACGATCGTAATCCTGGTCCGCCATCAACCGTCCCAGCGCCACCGCCATTTCGAGCCACTTCTTCTCGTGGCTCGGATGATCCGGGTTGCGAGGGTCGGAAGGATCGAGAGCGCGGATAATCCCGCCGGCCTTATGGGATCGGATACGACTCACTCACACACCCGCACACGATAGCAGATCGTTGCGACTTTAACGGCACTCCCGCCGATTTGAGCCGCGGCGCTATATTGTGGTGAGCAAATGCACAAAGATACGAATCGCAAAATCGAGGCCAAAACCGGCGGCGATATCGCCTGAGGCTAAAAACCTTTTAAGCACGAAATCTTACCGCCACCAAAATGCAGCTCGGGGCGCTGTTCCTATTGAAAGCCTGGGCTGTCCAACCCAAACGGTTCTCTGTCAATCCGCTCCAGCAAATGCCGGGAATAAACGATTAGATGAGTTTGTGTGCCTCCAGACCCACGAGGAGGTCTACGCCAAATGCCGCGCGGAGGGCATCGATCGGCGACGGAGCTCGCTATACGGGGGAATGAGTGGGACAGGGCGACCATCCGTCGCTGATCCTAGGTGCGCTCGGCTATACCGTCGTCGCCGATCGGCTGAGGCTCCCGGCTCGCAAATCCAGGCGTTGACCGAACGTCGGGTGGCCTTTCAAAAAGTATACGCCGCTCTCGAGGCCGCCGGCCGCGATGTGGTCTACCGCGAGAAGGTCTTCGGCAAGAGCACTAACGGGCGGCCGGAGCTGGCGAAGCTCATGAAGGTTCTCAAGCCGGGCGATGTCGTTGTCGTGGCCAAGCTAGACCGCCTGGCGCGGTCGACCCGCGACCTCTTGAACCTGCCGCACGAGGTCGACGAGCTCGGCTGCGGCTTCATTTTCTTGGGCGAGTCGTGGTGCGACACGACCTCGTCGGGCAGAATCCTCTTGTGATGCCGGTTGTGCGTCGATATTTTTTAGTGTGGGGCGAGGCAAAGCTTATGCTAACTGCTGCAGGCGATCACTCAGCAGGTTGGCCACCGTCCGAAGCAACAGGAGAAGCAGGCGGAACACTCGAAGAGGAGGTAAGCACGTGAGCATAGGGGTGATTGTTCCCTGCTACAACGGTGGGAGATTTCTGCGCGACCTTGTTGAAAGCCTCCAATCGCAGACGTTCTCTGATTGGGAGTGCATTATCGTCGATGACGGAAGCACGGACGATTCCAAGGATATTGCCGACATGATCGCTGCTTCTGACTCCAGAATAATAGTAAAATCGCAAAACAATAAGGGTATGGCAGAGGCGAGAAACACAGGTTACAACGTCTCTAGCCCAACCAACCAGTTTGTACTCTTTGTCGACGTTGACGACAAGTTAATGCCTGACGCCCTTGAAACGCTACGGGGGGCCATCGAGAGTAAACCCGCGCTCGTAGCCGTCTACGGATCTTCAAGGTCCTTTGGCACTAGGTCGCCACCAGTAGACCTTGCGGATCTTGAGCGCTATGCACGTGAAAGGCTTGGCTACCGAAATTGTAAAGTTAGTCAACTAGCGGTAGACGACGAGTTGACCTTTCCTGATATGCTCATAAAGAACTGGATTATTACGCCGGGGCAGGCTCTAATTCGTCGTTCAGCCTATGATCAGATCGGCGGGTTCGATCAGTCAGTCTTTCACGCCGCGGACTGGGATATGTGGATTCGATTGACTAGAAAGGGTCCTATAAGATTTGTGGATAAGACCGTCCTCCTTTATAGGCTTCATGAAACGAACAACTCGCGCAAGAAAGGAATGATGGAACGACACGCGCTCGCTGTACGCTACAAGGCTGTTGCGTCGTCAGAGAACAATTCGAGCGAACGTCTCATTGCAGTTAGACTGTTGCGCCGGCATCTCATCGAGAATGTTCTTAGTCGGTCTCGCTGGGCCGCCCGCAGCTTAAGTAAAGGAGAGCTTTTGGGTTGCGCCCGTCAGCTGCGGTACGCTTTGAGACCCCTTATCGACCTGACACGGTTTGTTTTTTCTCGACTCAATTGGGCACGACCTTGATCGATCGCTCATTAGCTCAAGCGCAGATACGGTGCCAATTTGAGACCTCGCTGTTGGAGTTGACCCCGTTAGACCGGAAACTCACGGCCGATATCCGGCGCCTGGTGGACACCCGACCGACTTTTGGACCGGCCGCGCTCCTCAAGTGCGAGCGGCGATCCGCCGGTCTCGGTCCCATCAACGCCAAACGGGTCTACCGGCTGATGAAGAAGTGCGGCTTGCTGCTGGCCCGGCATACCGGACGGCGCGTCCTGAGTGTCAGAGTTCTACTGGAGAGCCAGTTTCCAGTTCATTTCTCTACCTAGCGCAACTTCCGCTCCTGGCTACTCGGACCTTTTCGCGATGTCCGCTTTCGCGCTGCTATTCGGGGCGCAGTTGTCGCCTTCATCGTTCTCGAAAAGGCCGAGAAGCGGCTACCTGCTGGTCCGCGCGCCCGAACCTATCGCGATGATGACAAGGTCCCGAACCGGAAGGTTCTGCTGCAACCGAGGAAATTGTTCACAATCACTCCGGTCCCGGCTTCTCTTGGCCGATCGTATTCTAACTAAGTCTCGCGAAAAGACGGCGACAGCGCGTAGGCGCGGGAATATTCCTCGACCATGTTCTCTACGGAGTATCGGCGCGCGGACTCCCGCGCAGCAGCACTAAGGGATTGTCGGAGTGCAGGCTGTCGCAACAGGCGTTGCAGAGCGGCTGCCTGTGCTTCCACATCGCCCACAGCAGTTGTGAGCGCGTTGCCCGCTTGTTCCAACACCTCGTCGTTGCCTTGACATAGCGTGCTGAGAATTGGACAGCCTGCTGCCAAAGCCTCAAGAATTGCCAGGCTGAAATTCTCCGACTCCGTTGGCAAGAACCAGACCGTGGCGGCTGCAAGCCAGTCTGGGATATTGGTCTGAAACCCAGCGAAGTGCACGCGGTCTGCTAACCCATTCTGCTGCGCTGCAGCGCGAAGCTCGAGCTCGAGCCCGCCACGGCCTACGAAAACCAAGTGCGGCTCGCGATCGGCGGCTGCCACCCGTTGGAAGGCTTGTAGGGCGTCAAAAGGACGCTTCTGTGCTTCCAATCTAGACGAAAAGACGACCAACGGCGTCTCTGGTCCCAGTCCTAGGACCTTTCGGGGAAGCAAGGCGTCGCCTTGCGAAAAACGCTTCAGGTCTACGCTATTGTAGATGGTGCGTACGAGTTCGGAGGGCACACCGTATGAGATCTGAGTACGGCGGCTGTGCTGCGACGGACATATAATCTGTTGGAGAGCTCGCGGCGCCGCATATGCCCAAGCGCGGGCACGGGCGTCGCGTGGACGCAGGGTATTGTAGGGGCTCTGAATGGTGACGAAGCCGCGAGGCACGCGCAACAGGCGCATCGTCAGCAAGACTAAGCGAGGCAGACAAACATCGCCGGTGTGCAGATGGAGAATAGGCGCGCGATAGGTTCGAAACAGTCGAACCAAATCGACCGGGTTTTGTTTCGCTCGCAAGGCATCCGAGCGTATCCACGACGTGCGGTCCACGGGTAAGCCACGATCCCGACAGAGTCGGGCTAGACTGACCGAAGTATCCAACTCTGGCACGACCAATTTCACGCGGTGTCCACGCGCCGCCATGCCGGTCGCCAAGTCCAGCATTTGCATTGCGTCTCCACCATGCCCCAATAGAAATCCGATATACAATATCTCCACGTCAGAGTTCACATTAACCCTCATCCTAGCCCTGGGCGAAACTAATCGAAAAGCGTTTTGTTTTCACAAACCGAAATGATCCCTTTGGCTGGAATGCGCGAAGGGCGCGGATTGCCTTGCCGGCCCCGCCTAGGAGATCTTTGCTCAGCCGATACCAGGCCAGAAAGTTTCGGCGGCAAAGGTGACTGCCTTGTCTGCCAATATCCCTATCTTCGTCAAGAGGCCGCACGCTAGTATCCGCTCAACATCCGCTCGAATATGTCGGGCACTGAGACGCCGAGTTCAATGCCGAGCCTTTGCGATCTGACGGGTACACTGCTGGATTGGCGGAGCCATAAGTAGTAGAACCAAGTGCGCCGCGGTTATTAACGTTGAAGAGGTTGTGTCGCTGGAGAAAACGTGAAATTCCGGGGCGCCGCGATCCTGGAATGCCTGGCGATGGGAAGGCGGCTATTTTACCTTCCCGATTTGGTGGAAGGCGAGAACGGGCGGTATGTGCCGACGCTAAATCCATCGACACTGAGCGCGGAGATCCGCCAGTCGCTGTCCCGCCCCGAGGAGGCAGTCAGAATGGGCGCCAATGGCCGCAAGCTGGTCGAACGCCAGATGAATCTCGAACTCTATGTTCAGAGGCTGGTCGATTTCTTAGGCGAAGTCATTAATTGTGAGGAAGGCCGTAGGGCACATGCGGCCACTACGCGCTGCTCCAAGCTTTAGGCCGAGCGAGCGGCCGGATGCAACGGCCAGACAACGTGATGTTTGAATTAACTACCTTGTGTAATAGCAAAAGAACGAAATACTTGGCTTCGGTCCTATGCTCAGGCCTCCGATCGAGCCCATACCGCCAGATTCAGGGCCCAAAACCGTGCAGGCACCCAGCCCATATTTCAGTGTTGTCATACCAACGTACAATCGTGTTGCAAGACTGCGACATGTCATTACGGCCCTCGAGCAGCAGGCGTACCCCTCGGATGCCTATGAAATCATCGTAATCTCCGATGGCTCGACCGACGGTACGGACGCCTACCTGGAAGCGCTCCGCTCCTTTACGATGCGGCTGCGGTGGTTTTCGCAGGCCAACCGAGGTCCTGCTGCTGCCCGCAATGTGGGGATCCAGATGGCGGGCGGGGAGTACGTTGTCTTCATTGATGATGATGTCGTGCCGGAGCCTCAATTGCTGGCGGAACACGCCCGCTCACACCATGAGACGGGCAGGGATGTAGTGGTGCTCGGGCCCTTGCTCACCCCGGAGGGCTTTGAGATGGCGCCCTGGGTCCGTTGGGAGCAAGAGATGTTGATGAAGCAGTACAAGGCCATGCTGAGGGGAGAGTGGTCGGCGACGGCACGTCAGTTCTACACGGGCAATGCTTCGCTTCGACGGAGCCACATTCTGGCTGCCGGCGGTTTCGACGAAGGCTTTCGCCGTGCCGAAGATGTTGAACTCGCCTATCGGCTTGCCGACAAGGGCCTCAATTTTGTATTCAACATGCAGGCCGCAGGCATGCATTTCGCCGAGCGCAGCTTTCGAGCGTGGCTCGACGCTGCGTATACCTATGGACGCAATGATGTGATCTTCACGCGAGATCGGAACCAGAAATGGCTGCTTCCGGCAGTCCGCCAGGAGTTCCGGGATCGTCATTTTTTTATCCGATCGCTTGTCCGGACGTGCAAAGGGCGCTCTCGGCTGACCCGGATTGCGACCTCGGCGTTAAAGCTTGCAGCCGATTCCGCCACTCTCTTGCGGGCTAACGACATAGAGCGCGGGGCATACAGCGGCTTGTTTAACCTTCATTATTACAATGGCCTGTTCAACGAACTGGACGACGTGCACTTCCTATTCAAAAGTATTGAGAATCCGATTTAGTGCCCAGTCGTGAGAGCAAGGGAGATACCAAATGACGTGGCCCGTGCACTGGAATGGCCGAGCGCCACTGATCAACGATCCGTACTATGCAGTGTTAATCGACGTTCGAATTTGACCCTGGATTGTAATTGAGCAAAGAGAAAAGGGCGCGCGTGCTGGAGGCGTGGTTCCGCTCGCGGCGGCAGGAGAGCGAGGTCAAAGAGGTGCGTTATGGTGCTTGGTGCCTGGCAGCTTCGTTGCTGGTCTGTGTTTCCACGAGCCAGGCCCAAGTTGGTGGGACCAATGCAGAGGACCGTCAATTGGACCTTGCCGCCGCCGATTGGAAGAAGAATCTGACGGTCGGCCCCAACGGTCCAATACCGGCGATTGTCGTCGATCAGTTCGGATACCTGACAAAATCAAAAAAGGTTGCCGTCATACGCGCTCCTCAAGTCGGCTATGACAGTTCCGGCAGATTTGCGGCCGGCAAATCCTACGCGTTGATCGAGTTTCCGACTGGCAAGGTCGTCAAGACAGCCCCGCCGACGCCGTGGAACGGCGGGAGCACGGATCAGGCTTCTGGCGACAAGGCCTGGTGGTTCGACTTTTCCGAGATCGAGGCGCCGGGCAGATATGCCGTCGTGAACCTCGAGAAGGGTATTCGATCGGCAGGTTTCTCGATCGGCGAGCAGGTCTACAAAGACGTCATGAAGCATACTCTCCGCGTATTTTTCTATCAGCGCGCGGGGTTCGAGAAGAAACCGGAGTTTGCAGGCAGGGCCTGGGCGGACAAGGCGAGCCACCTCGGCCCCGGTCAGGATCCCGAGTCGCGACCGTGGCACGAGGGGCGGCCGTCGAACCCCGTCGCAAAATCCTTGATCAAGGATCTTCGCGGTGGTTGGTATGACGCCGGCGACTTCAACAAATACACATCTTGGGCGGCGCGCTACATCATCGTTCTGCTGCACGCTTACGAGGAGAACCCTCAGGCCTTCGGCGATGACTACGGCATTCCGGAATCCGGCAACGGCATTCCCGATATTCTCGACGAAGTGAAGTGGGGTCTGGATTGGCTCGTCCGGATGCAAAATTCGGACGGCTCTCTCCTGTGCGTGCAGGGCTTGGACAGCGCAAGCCCGCCGTCTGACGCCAAAGGGGTTAGCTCCTATGGGCCTCCGACGACGTCCGCGACCCTGATGGGTGCGGCAACCTTTGCATACGCCTCCAAGTTCTTTGCGTCTCGGCCGGAGCGGGATCTCAAGCAATACGGAGATGATCTTAAAAAACGCGCGACGGCGGCGTGGACCTGGGCGATCGCAAACCCCAATGTTCTCTACTACAATAACGACGAGTCAAAGCAGCCGGGTTCCAAGGGGCTCGCGGCCGGGCAGCAGGAAATGAGCGGGACCGACCGGCTGCGGGCGCAATTCGAGGCCGCGACCTATCTATTTGAGATGACCGGCGAGGCGGAATTCAAAGGGTTTGCTGACGCCAACTACGGCGCACTGCTGCCGCCGTGGGGGGCGTCGATGTGGGAAGTCGATGCGCTGGAGAGCCTGCTCTATTACGCGCGGCTACCTGGCGCCACGCTTGAGGTGGCAAAATCTATTCGCGAGCGTTTCTTAACAAACCTGTTGCGGGCTTCCGAGGCGTTTCAAGGTTCTCTGCAGCAAGCGGATCCCTATCGCGCCCCGATGAAGGACTACACGTGGGGCAGCAATAAGGGAAAGGCAATGCAGGCAAGGCTGTACCAGTTGGCGGCCTTGTACAACGCGGATCCAATGCTGGCGAAGATCGCCTCCGCTGCGGCTTTGGAATACGCTCACTATATCCATGGCGTGAACCCGCTCGGCCTCGTCTATCTGACGAACATGGCCCCGGCCGGCGCCAGTCATTCTGCGGCGACCATGTTTCATGCCTGGTTTGCCCACGGCACACGCTGGCAACAGGTGACCGAGCAGCTTCCGGGCCCACCCCCAGGCTTCCTGGTGGGCGGACCCAATCCGCAATTCTCGATTGATGAGTGCTGCCGCGCACCTGCTGGGTCGCGTGCATACCGCTGCTACGGTGCAAGGACGTTCTCGTTGTGCCAGCAGAATTTCACGCCGCCGTTGGCGCAGCCGCCGGCCAAGTCGTATCTTCAGTACAATGACTCGTGGCCAGCGAACTCGTGGGCGATCTCGGAGCCTTCGCTAGGCTACCAATCCTACTATGTCCGGTTGCTTGCCGCCTTTACCCGCTGACACGGCATTCGATTTTGGCAGTTCCAACCTGCGTCTGATGAGCCGTTTGCGCTTAGGCCAAGTTCCTCACCTGCTCCCGTAGATAGTCCTGCGCCCAGACAAGGCTGCTTCCTTGTTCTACAGCGCATCTAGCATCAGGGCTCAGCCTCCAAGCATGGCATTCAAGGTAACCGAGTCATTTAATGATAGCCGTCCATTCCAAAAAGGTTGGTGGCCCAGCGTTAAGCTTAGATTTTAACTAATATCACCTAAACAGCTGTCGTTTATAAGCGAATTTAATGTCCGTCTGCAACGGTAGCTCTCCACGCGACGGATTCAACCTTATATAATATTATCACTTCGTTGGACGTTCGAATGAGTCTCCAGAGTGATCTTGCGATTTGGGGTTCTAGTCATAAGGAGGAAATCGGGATGAAGGTAGTCCTGTTCTGCGGTGGTCTCGGTTTGCGGTTGCGCGACGCCGATCAGATTCCCAAGCCTATGGCGATCATAGGATATCGGCCAATGCTGTGGTACGTCATGAAGTATTTCGCTCATTTTGGGCACAAGGATTTTATACTTTGTCTGGGCTATCGAGGCGATCTGATCAAGCAGTTCTTTTTGAACTACAACGAGTATTTGTCCAACGACTTCGTGTTCTCTCACGGCGGCACAAAGCTCGCGGCGGAAAATAGTGACATTCACGATTGGAAGATCACTTTCGCCGATACCGGGCTTCATTCCAATCTCGGCGAGCGACTCTTGGCCGTCAAAAGATATCTTGAGGCCGAAGATGTGTTTCTGGCGAACTACTGCGACGGCTTCACTGATCTTCATTTGCCGAGTTATCTGGACTATGCGCGTCGCCAGGACAAGATCGCCACGTTTCTAAGCGTGCGACCAAACCTTAGCTATCACATTGTCAAGACCGACGCTGATGGCAGTGTTACAGAAATCAAGGAGTTGATGCACTCAGGTATGCGCATTAATGCAGGATTCTTTGTCCTGAAAAAAGATATTTTCAAATACCTGCTGCCAGGGGAAGAGCTTGTGGTGAAGCCCTTCCAACGGCTCATCGAGAAAAAGCAATTGGCTGCACTGGAATACGACGGGTTCTTTGCTGCGATGGACACATTCAAGGACAAGCAATACTTGGAAGGTTTGTACGAGCGAGGCGATGCGGTTTGGGAGGTCTGGAAGAAGAACAAGAGCAACTCAAGCATTGTTAGGGAAACAACCGATGCGCCGTTGCAGGCGGCAGTTGAACCAAGAGTTTTGCGACCCTATGCCTAATGCCGGATTTCAATGCGGTAACTCGGGCCGAGGTGTCGCAGCCATGAATAGCGGTCCTGACGGAAAGGAGGAAGTGCTGGCTGAGCAAGGGGCAGGGACGTTTGTGCTTCGGCTTGCCGAGCAGCTTTTCCCGATTTGCCGAAGCATCACCGGCAACGGCGTGCGCAGATCTTCGACTACATGCGCGAGGGCGAGGAGTTGGTCGAAGCGCCGTTCCGCCGCCTCATCGTGGTCGACCAGTTGATCGCCGTTCGTCACGAGGGGTTCTGGCGTCCCCCGGACACCCTCAAGGATAGGCAGGTGCTGGAAGAACTCATCAAGAAGGGCTTGACGCCGTGGTTCGACACTGAGGCGGAACGGGAGAAGCTCGCGACGAACAGAAAGAATGCCTGATGAAGCTGCTGGAACTGGCGCTACCCGGCGAGCGCCTTTCCGTCCTGTGCCTCGGAGCCCACTCCGACGATTTAGAAATCGGCTGCGGAGCCACCTTGCTCGGCTGGATGGAGCGCGGGGTCCAGCTCGAGGTGCGTTGGGTCGTTCTCAGCGCAGTTGGCGAGCGCGGTGAGGAGGCCCGCGCCTCCGCGCAGGATTTTTTGGGCGGCGCCGCCCACTCAGCCGTCGAGCTCGGCCAATTCCGCGACGGCTTCTTCCCGTACCAAGGCACCGAATTGAAGGAGTGGTTCGAGGGCCTCAAAGCGCGCGTGGCGCCCGATGTTGTAATGTGCCACTGGCGCGATGACGCCCATCAGGATCACCGCGAGGTTTCGAAGCTCGTCTGGAACAGCTTCCGCAACCACATCGTGCTCGAGTACGAGATCCCGAAGTGGGACGGCGACCTCGGCCGGCCGAATGTGTTCATCCCGGCCACGCGACGCGCCATGGACCGCAAGGTCGAGCTGCTCATGCGCCACTTCGGCACGCAGCGCTCCAAGGACTGGTTCACGCGCGACACGTTCTATGCGCTCGCGCGCCTGCGGGGCAACGAATGCCGTGCGCCCGAGGGGTTCGCGGAGGCCTTTCATGTGCGCAAGCTGGCGCTCGTATAAGAGCTGGCGCGCATCATGGCGGTCTCTAACCCAGAGACCTTGTTCGCATCTAACGGAAGAAGTTCATCGAAACTAGCGAACAACGAGCGCTACACAGTCAACGACGGGACCGACTCCCGGTTCCTCAAGACAGAAAGGCCATCGCGCATTGAGAACTATCTCAGCGCGCGCCCCCCGTTTCGACCGACCTGCATCGCGCACACCTGGAGGATTCGGGTCACCTCGAGCATGTGCTTCAAGAAGTGCGGTGGCGAGACCCACAGTGCCCGTCCAAGACACACGAAGGCATCGCGCAAGCGGCCGGTCTCCGCGGATGCCGCGGCATCCTCGAGAAAGCGGGAGAAGAACAACCGACGTACCCAATGGATGAACCGCACCTTCGCTCGCCAACCAACCGTTTGTGGCCACCAGTTGGTGACCGCTCGATTCGACCAGAAGTAGTCCGCACGTGTTTTTCCGGCGCGTCGTTCACGGTACAGAACACCGATCACATTGAGACCAATAATCTCATGACGCGCGGCTATCCGCAGCTCCAGGTCTCCACAATTATGGTACGGAATTTGAGGGTCGAAGCCGCCCGCCTCCGTGATCGCGTCGCGTCTAAATAAGACTGCGCCAAGCTGCGGATACCTACCATGAAGCGTATCGGGTGCGTACCCGGTGGGGAGTGGCAAGCTTGGCCAGGTCCAGACTGTTGGCCGCATATCTTCAGTTGCCGTTTGCGCTAACCCGAACGCAAATCCCGCATCCGGACGATTTTCCAATGCGGCTAGTTGGGCTTCCATGTTATGCGGAAGCCATTCATCATCGTCATCAAGAAAATTCACGTAATAAGTTGTGGTGGCCGCCAGGCCCGCGTTTCTGGCACCGCTTGCCCCTTTGAAAGCACCACGAAGATAGGTGACTCCATACGAACGAGCGACTTCTTCGGTGTTGTCCTTGGAATCGTCATCCACAACGATCACGCGATTCGGTTCAATAAGCGGTGACTTGAGCGTACTCTCAATGGCCCCTGCGAGCCACTGCGCGCGATTGTGGGTAGGGATAACTACAGAAATTGCGTGGCCCTGCAGTTCCTCAACCATCACAGCGAAGCCTTCAATTGCAATGAAAGCGCGCAACTTGGCAACGGGCAGACTCAAACTCTACCACCCCCTACCTTACCTTACAATTCGGCGGCAGTGATATGACACGACTGCTGCCGCAACTGATTTACATAACTCCTTGGTTGCAGCGCGTCCTAGCGAAAACCTTCAGTGACTATGAGTACAACCGCAGCACAGACAACACCCTCGAGATCGTTCGTCGCTACGAGTCGAAGGATCACTGAATCAGGGTTCACAGCTACTCTGATCTTCTCGGGGTGATCGAGAACCACAATCTTACGTTCAGTCTGATGTCGCCCGCAGCGAAGTTCATAAGCTTCGTAGCGGCGAATTGGCTAAGAAGCTTGGCGAGGTTGCGTTCAGTGGCATTCTGCATAATGTGACTACAGTAGACTCACAGTCATATCTTGCGGAACGCCGCGACGAACAAATCTTCGGTCAGTATTCGCGGCCAGCCGAACGCGCGGCCTATCTTAGCTAAGCGCGTGAAGTGAGTGTAATACCGGGCTTCCGCGAACAACAGGCCATGTGGCTTCAAGCGCCGTCGCAGCAGCATGGGGAGCGAGTAGTGTTTGATGTGCCGATAAATCTCGGGCTCACCCGTGAGCTTGAATTTCACGCGCTGAAAGTTGCGGCTGAGGCTCGCGAGGTTTGGCAGCGATAAGATCAACGCCCCACCGGGTTTCACCAGCCTGCCGAACTGCGCGAGCATGCGATCAAGATCGTCGACATATTCCACGACGCTCGAGCTGATCAGCAAGTCCGCTGGCTCAAAATCGCCTTCCCGTTCGAGCGGTAAGCGGGCTTGTACGAAACGCACGTTGTCCGCTTTGAGCTCCTGCCGCTGGGCCTCGCAGCGCTGTAGCATCTCGGAGGCCCCGTCGATCCCCACGACGCTTCCGACCCGCTTCGACAAATAAAATGTGAACACCCCGGGCCCACAGCCCATGTCCAACGCCGAACCCGCGGGGGTTGCATAGCGATCGAGCAGCTCGCTCCAGATCTGCACACGCTCCAGGAAGAACTCAGGTTGCGCACGGTAAAGCTCGTGGAAATCCTCTGCGCGTTCGGAGAAGAATCCAATGGCGTCATTGCCGCCGTCGCTGGACATTGTTTCCTCGAAGCGTTCGCCAAGTTAGCTAATCCTATACTGGCGGGAGTTGCGATCAACTCGATACCTGTAAGACGCCAGCGCGCCGGCCAGGAAGAACAGAAGGAAGCCAAGTCCGTCAGGACGCTTGCCGCGAACCAAACTTGCGAACACCCGTCGTGCGTTGGCCGCGACAAAATCGAGATACACGCCCAGCGCGGCGGTGTCCCCCAAGCGGACGTGTTTGAACAACGCGGCGCCGGTGCCGAGGCCGTAACCGCGGATCAGCTTGCGCGCCTCCTCGCCGTGAGGGCGCACGCCTAGATGATCAACCCAGACCTCGGTCGCATTCACGACCTTGAAGCCGTCGCGCAGCACGCGAAACAACAGGTCTGGTTCGCCGCCGGAGCGCAATGGCGCGCCCGCTCCAAGCATCGAATCGAACTTGCCGACACGCGCGAGCACGTCGAGGCGCGCCGCCAGATTAGCGGTGATCCCCCAATCGCGACCGAACGGCGGGTAACGGCCCTTCCACTCGCGCACATGGGGCTCGAAATGCTCGGTGAAACCGAGGTCCTTAACAGCTTCCGCTACACGGACGCTACCACATACCACCGCGACCTCCGGGTCGTTCGCGAAGATGCGCGCGAGCGCGGGAATCCAATCGGGTGCAACCCGACAGTCATCATCGGTGAAGGCGATCACGTCACCTTGAGCGAGCTGTGCGCCAAGGTTCCGACCGCGGGTGACGCCACGCGACTCCGTGCGAATGTACCGCAAGCGAGGGTCACTGAGCGTTCCGATTGCAAGCTCTGTTTCATCAGCATCGCTCTGATCGATCACAAACAGCTGGTCGAAGCCCTCGTTGGCCAGAATGGTCTTGGCGCAGGCGAGGGCGTGGTCCGCGCGGTTCCTGGTTACAAGAGTAACGGAGATTCGAATGGTACGTTGGCTCTCACTCATCGACAAACATCATGATTGGCTTGTCAACCAGGGTACAAATCCCTCTACAAACGGCCAATCGCACAATCCCCCATGCGATTAGCAAAACGAACGATGCAATGATCAAGCTGCCCTACCAGACTTGTATTGTATATTGAGAAAAATGGCGTAGCTAGGTACCTTTGGATGATTTGCCGTCCGAGAGGATATGGTAAATGGCGTTAACGTCGCTTTAGGCGCGGGCTTGCGGCGCTCGCTTTGCATATGGCAGAGTTCTTTTCCAAACACTGAAAACACCGTCGTTGCCGGGCTTCCCGCCTGTCCAAGCGGTTCGCACAGGAGAGAACACTGATCACTTCCCTGCACAGGAGCACGTCATGAGTGGCAGCGGCGGCACTCCTCTGGTGAGCGTTCTAACGCCGGTATACAACGGCGGCGAATTTCTGGAGCAGTGCATCGAAAGCGTCCTGGCGCAGACCTTCAGTGACTATGAGTACATCATCGTCAACAACTGCAGCACAGACAACACCCTCGACATCGCTCGTCGCTACGAGTCGAAGGATCATAGAATCAGGGTGCACAACAACTCTGATTTTCTCGGCGTGATGGAAAATCACAATCTTGCGTTGAGTCTGATGTCGAACGCAACCAAGTACTGCAAGATTGTGTGCGCTGACGACTTCATCTTCCCACACTGTCTTGAGCAGATGGTGAATTTTGCCGATGCACACCCGAGCGTCGGGATGGTTGGCTGCTACATGGTGGCAGGAAAAAAGGTGATGAACGCTGGTCTCGAATACGAGCGGAGCGTTGTCAGCGGCCGCGACATCTGCCGCGAGACCCTGCTCGGCGGTCCCCATGTCTTCGGGGCGCCGACCTCACTCTTATACGTTTCCGGTCTCATCAGGAAAAGCACGGCCTTCTATCCAAACAGCAATCCGCATGCGGATACATCGGCGTGCTATAAGTGGCTACGCGACTGCGATTTTGGTTTCGTCCACCAGGTACTTTCGTACGCGCGAATTCACCCCGACTCCCAGACCTCAAGGAGCATTAAGTTCGGCACGATCATTCGTGCGCAGATCTCCGACCTCACTCAATATGGCAGCCACTACCTGACTCCTGAAGAGCTCAATAGGCGAACAGATGACTTGATGAACTGGTACTACTCGTGGCTAGTGCGCCGAATCTATGAGCACCGGGATGATAAGGAGTTCTGGGACATTCAGAAAGCGGGCCTTCGCGACATGGGCTTCACATTCAGTCGTGCCAGGCTCTACAAGACCGCAGCACTACGGACGATCCAGGAAATGGGCTCTCCTGGCGCTGCACTCAGAAAGCTGATGGGGCTAAAGAAGGGCTCACAGAAGATCGAAGCACGGTACTATGACTAATCGGCCGCACCGGCGGTCTAGCACGTGCGGCTTCGGTACTGAACTGCACCCTGTTTGGACGGGACACCGGCGTCAGCCGGAGGAGCTAGGCATAGTCCTAGGCCGGCGCCCATGTCCGAGACGGTTTCCAAGGTGGAAGTCATCACCGGTGTTGCTCGCCGGCGGCGGTTTACGACGGAGCAGAAAGCTTTCGGTCGTCAACGAGACGCTGCAACCGGGCATGTCGATCAGCTATGTTGCCCGTCGCCATGGGCTCTCCCCGAGCCTGGTCTTCCGATGGAGACGGTTGATGAGCGAAGGGGGCAAGGAAGCGGTGCGGGTGGACGAGGATGTGGTTGCCGCATCCGAGGTCCGCAGGCTGCAGGAGCGGGTTGGGGAGCTCGAACGCCTGCTCGGCCGCAAGACCATGGAAGTCGAGATCCTCAAAGAGGCTCTGGATCTTGCACGAGTAAAAAACCGACCTTGCTGTCGCGGTCGCAGCTTCCGGAGGATACTCCATGAAGAGGATCGCAGAGACCCTCGGAGTAGCCCATTCCAATTTGATTGAACGAGCAGCAGGCAAACGCCGGAAGCGAGGTCCCCAGACCCGCACCGGAGATGGGGAACTCACCGCCGAAATCCCGCGCCTGGTGGACACCCGACCTATGGGTACCGGCGGATCGCCGCTCGCGCTTGAGGAGCGTGGCGATGGCGACGGGCAACAAGCTGATCGACATGCCCGGTTGCAGCGTCTCATTGACGACCGAGAGCTTCTGCTCCGTCGTGAACCGCCGCCGGCGGGCAACACCGGTGATGACTTCTATCTTCGAAAACGTCGCGGACATAAGCGTATGCCTAGGAGCCTGTCCGAGTATTTCGTTGTCGTTTCAATCCGATCATGATTCAATTCACGAATGAAAACCTTTCGCAATTGGGATGTGGACCTGAACTGGCTGCTCCCACCGTCGCTGGGTGAGTTTGTACCGGCTGATCATGTCGCTCATTTCATCCGCGACCTGGTTCGGAACGAACTCGACCTAACCTCCATTTTGTCGAGTTACGATGACGATCGCGGATACCCGCCGTACCACCCGGGCATGATGGTCGCCGTGCTCTTGTATGCGTATACGCAGAGTGTCTACTCGTCGCGACGTATCTCACGGTGCTGCGAGGAGCGTCTGGACTTTATGGCGCTGACGGCTATGAACAGGCCCGACTTTCGTACCATTAGTGATTTTCGTAAGCGCCATCTCTCTGCGCTTGCCGACTTATTCCTACAAGTTCTCCTACTTTGCCGTGCGGCTGGCTTAGTGCGCCTTGGCCACGTCGCTATCGATGGTACGAAGCTGAAGGCCAACGCCTCTCGTCACAAGGCGATGAGCTATGCACGCATGCGGCAAGCTGAGACAAAATTGGCGTCGCAGGTAGCCAACTGGTTCAAAATCGCCGAGCACCATGATGCGGCAGAGGATGCCGAGCATGGATCGCGCCGAGGCGATGAGATGCCTACATGGGTTAAGACAAAGCAAAAGCGTCTTGATCGCATTCGGGCAGCGAAGGCTGCACTTGAAGCAGAAGCAAGGCAAGAGCCGAGCATGGCTGATCCCGACGGGCCTGGTCCGTCATCTGGAATGCAAACTTATGGCCGGCCCAATCGGTCATCCGATGGTGGACCGCCCGATAGAGCGCAGCGCAACTTCACCGATCCCGACAGCCGTGTATTGCCTACTCGAGATGGATTCATTGCAGGTTACAATGGTCAGCTCGCGGTTGATGCCGCGAACCAAATCATCGTGGCGCACCGTCTGATCACGAATAGCGCTGATGTCAGCGGATTGATCCCGCTCGTTGATGCCGCATCGGCAGCGCTCGGACGCAAGCCGATCGAAATCTCTGCGGACAACGGGTTCGCGAGCGAGGCAAATTTGGAGGCTTTGGCTGAACGACGCGTCAGGGCCTATTTAGCTTGCCGACGCGGCCGACGCCGTGACGAGCCGGAAACAACTTGGAGGCGCCTCAAGAAACAGCCCCGAATGATGGCAATGGCAGCTAAGATCAAACGCAGTGGCTACCGAAGTCGCTACAGGCTAAGAAAGCAGGTTGTCGAACCGGTATTCGGACAAATCAAGCACGCTAAAGGTTTCCGCCAGTTGCTGCTTCGTGGGCTCGACAAAGTCCGATGCGAGTGGGCATTGATTTGCACCGCTCATAACCTTCTGAAACTTGCCGGTTCTCGCTGACCAGAGAGTGCCAAAATATTCTTTTTGCCTCATCTGCAAGCTCAAGGGCATTTCTCGGACAGGCTCCTAGGACTACCTAGCTCCTCGGCTAACGCCGGTGTCCGGTCAAAACAGGGTGCAGTTCACAAGATGATCGTTAGCCATAGTGGCAGCGAGTTCATCAGCAACGCCATCATGTGGGCTGACTATGCCCGCGTTGAATGCTAAGCTCATACAAAATGCCCCTTATCTGGGCGAGACGCCGCCGTTCACATGGCTCGACTAGGTTGCCTCGTGCGGTATAAAGATACCAGGATGAATTCGCAGCTTGAATGCTCGAATAGAAGACGGGCAAACCACCAGGCAAGGAATTCAGCGCTGCTCATCTATTCGATTTTAACCCGCAAATTCGACCTTAAACCATAATGAATAGTGAATGGTGTTAGTTATTTAATTTTTGCCAATTTAATTGCTTGTTAATTAAAGTGTTCGTGCCAGGCTCGGTGTGCACCACCACTGGGTTTAATGGTTATGGATAGTGGCGATGCATTTTACAGAGACCCGAGTGGCAGGCGCGTGGATCATCGATCCCAGCCCGCATCATGATGAACGGGGTCGCTTTATGCGTGCGTGGTGCGCGCGCGAACTCGAAGAACAAGGAATCCACTTTTTGCCGGTGCAGGCCAACATGCAGTTCAGCCCGCGCAAGGGGACAGTTCGCGGCTTGCATCTGCAGATAGCGCCAGCGCTTGAGGCAAAACTGGTGCGCTGCACACGCGGCGCGATCTTTGACGTGGCGGTGGACCTCCGGCCGGGCTCTCCCACGTTCGGCGAATGGTGCGGCGCGGAGCTGACCGCGGAAAACGGCCGCATGCTCTACGTTCCTGAGCAATGTGCGCACGGATTTCAGAGCATTGAAGGGAATTCCGAGGTGATGTACCTGACCTCCGCGTTCTACGCCCCGGAATCGTGCCGGGGGGCACGGTTTGACGATCCAGCTTTTGGCATTCAATGGCCGTTGCCAGTTTCCGCGATCTCAGAGCAGGATCGCAACTGGCCCTTGATGCAGGATCAAAGTTACGCGACCGAACCGAACATCCTTACGAAAGAGAGACTCTCATGAATGTGGATACTGCTCTTTTGCAACGTGAGTCCGGCGGCAACCCGATCCGGGTAGGAATGGTGGGAGCCGGTGCCACCGGCCGGGCCATTGCTCTGCAATTGGGCACGCCGGTACCCGGCATGCGCTTGGTGGCAATCGCAAACCGAACTCTCGAGCATGGGGAAAGAGCGTTCCGCGAAGCAGGCTTTCAGGAATGGCGCCGCGTCACGTCAGCACGGGCGGCGGAAGCGGCAATCAACTTCGGCATTCCGGTATTAACGGACGATGCCTCGGTGCTCACGAATTGCTCAGCCATCGATATTCTCATCGAAGCAACAGGAACGGTCGAGGCGGCCGCGGGCGTAGTTCTGCAGGCCTTCGAGCACGGTAAACACGTCGTGCTGGTGAACGCGGAGCTGGATTCGCTGGTGGGACCGATTCTGAAGGCACGGGCGGATAGTTCAGGAGTGGTGGTCACGCACACGGATGGTGACGAGCCAGGCGTCGCGATGACCCTTCTACGCTATCTGCGTCTCCTGGGGCTCCGCACAGTGGCTGCCGGCAACATTAAAGGCATGGTGGATCACTATCGGACTCCGGAAACCCAGCGTGGGTTTGCCGAAAAGTACGACCAGGACGTGCGCAAGGTCACCTCTTTCGCCGATTCCACCAAGCTGTCCATGGAAACGACAGTTGTAGCCAACGCCACCGGCTTCCATGTTGGCCGTCGGGGGATGTACGGGCCCTCCTGCTCGTATGTGAGAGAACTAGCGAACCTGCTGCCGGCAGAGCAGATGCTGGAAACCGGCCTCGTAGACTATTCTGTCGGGGCGATGCCGATGACCGGTGCATGGGTCATTGTTCATGAAGATTCGCCTCTCAAGCGAGCGCAATTAAGTTACTATCGGCTGGGTGATGGTCCGTTCTTCGTCTTTTACACTCCGTTTCATCTGCCGCATGTGCAGATCCCCTCGACGATCGGCCGAGCGGTCATTCATCTGGACCCAACAGTGGCACCGCTCGCAGGGCCTGTCTGCGAAGTGCTTACAATTGCCAAGCGCAATCTTAAGTCTGGCGAGCGTCTGGATGGCGTCGGCGGATTTTGCACATACGGATTAATCGACAATCGGGCGGCAGCTCGAGCGATTGGGGCGCTGCCTATCGGCCTGTCCGAAGGCTGCGTGCTTCGACGGGATATAGCGAAGGACGAGGTAATTTCTTTCGACGATGTGGAGTCACCTGGTGGTCGGTTGGCAGAGAAGCTTTGGCGAGAACAAAATCAGCGCTGGCCACTGAAGACGGGTCTAGCAAGCCCAAAGGTCCAAACCCCTCTCGAGTCGGAGCGGATTTTGGATGTCACAATCCCCTCCGAATGACCCTCACGTAGCACGGTAAGCGATAACGGATTCAGGAGCTCGACTTATGCCAAATATTGTAATTCTGGGAAGCGGGATGGCGGGATGCGGAGCGGCGTATCGCTTTCACGCGGAGGGGATTAAGCCCATAATGTATGACAAGAACGCTTATCACGGGGGGCACACGGCATCTTTCCAAGACGGCGGGTTCATCTTCGATCAGGGCCCGCATATCTCCTTTACCAAGGACAGCCGTATCCAAGACCTGTTCGCCGAAAGCGTGGATCAGATGTATGAGACCATGCACCTAAACCTGAACAATTACTGGCGCGGCTACCGGCCGCAGCATCCCGTGCAGCTACACATGCATGGCTTGCCGGACGACGTGATTGTGAAGATCATTAGCGACTTTGTGGAAGAGCGCCAGGCTCCCGAGCGCCCCATCCGCAACTACGCCGACTGGCTATTGGCGAGTTTCGGGCGGACCTTCGCCGAACTCTTTCCGATGCAATACACGCGGAAATACCACCTGACCACGGCCGATAACATGAGCACAGATTGGCTGGGGCCCCGCATCTACCGGCCGAGTCTTGAAGAGGTGCTGCGCGGAGCGATCTCGCCTTCCGCGCCGACGGTCCATTACATCAGTAACTTCCGGTATCCCAGAGAAGGTGGATTTGTGTCGTATTTGAAGAAGTTCGTTCCGCTTGGCAATCTAAAGCTAAATCACGAGCTGATAGCAATTGATCCGCGGGTGCGGCAGCTCCGTTTCTCTAACGGAGTAGTTGCCAACTATGACGTATTGGTCTCCTCCGTGCCCTTACCCGAGTTAATCAGCATGATCCAAGGAGCGCCGCAGGAAGTACGTGACGCGGCGCAGCGTCTGGCCTGCTCAACTTGCGTGCTGGTGAACGTCGGGGTTAACCGCGAGGATCTCTCCAAGTCCCAGCTGACATACATTTACGACGACGATATTTGCTTCACCCGGCTCAGCTTCCCGCATATGTTTTCCAGTAACAATGTTCCGAAAGGAATGGGGAGCATCCAAGCGGAAGTTTATTTCTCGGATAAATACAAGCCGCTGACTGGCGCTCCCGAGGACTGGATTGAACCGGTCATTCGGGATTTGCGCCGCATGGACCTCATTCGGGAAGAAGATCGGATAGAGTTCCGCAATGCGCGGTTGTTGAATTATGCGAATATAATTTTCGACCTGCAGAGGGCCGACGCCCTCAAGATAGTCCACGGCTACCTAGATGATCTGGGAATCGCCTACTGTGGTCGCTATGGAGACTGGGGCTACATGTGGACGGACGAGAGCTTCAAGAGTGGGGAGCAGGCCGCGGAAAGGGCCTTGGCGGCTGAAGCGTTTGGTCAGAGACGGCGCGTGGCTAGCCAGAAAAGCTGAGCGCGTTGAAGGCGGGTTTCCAACCCAAACTCGGAGAGCACGGACCATGCAAATTTTGCTGACTGGCGACAAGGGTTACATCGGGGCCGTGATGGTGCCATTGCTCATCCAAGAAGGCCACACAGTAACTGGGCTGGACAGTGACTGGTTTGAGCAATCAGCATTTTCTGAGCTGCAGGGTAAGATCGTTAGCCTGAAAAAGGACTTGCGCGATTTGGCACCGTCAGACCTAGAAGGATACGACGCAGTCATTCACTTGGCGGGGCTGTCTAATGATCCGCTTGGAGATCTCAATCCGTCTCTAACCTATGAGATCAATCACGCGGCCTCGGTGCAGTTAGCTAAGTTAGCTAAGAAAGCCGGCGTATCGCGCTTTCTGTTTTCCTCTTCCTGCAGCACCTATGGCGCCGCCAGCCCCGAGGAACTACTTGATGAACAGGCCGAGTTCCGGCCGGTAACTCCCTATGGACGTTCAAAAGTCCTGGTAGAGCAGGATGTCGCCAAATTGGCAGATTCGAACTTCAGCCCGACTTTCCTGCGCAACGCCACCGCCTACGGAGCATCGCCTCGGCTGCGCTTCGATCTTGTGCTCAACAATTTGGTCGCGTGGGCGCTGACTACGGGACGCATTTATATCAAGAGCGATGGCACCCCTTGGCGTCCGATCGTACACATTGAGGACATTTCCCGCGCGTCTATCGCAGTGCTGAATGCGCCGAGGGAAGTGGTACATTGCGAAGCCTTTAATGTCGGACAGACAGATGAGAATTACCAAATCCGTGACCTAGCGGAGATCGTGAAAGAGACGGTCCCTGGATGCCGCGTGGAGTACGCTCGGGATGGCAGCCCGGATACCCGCTGTTATCGCGTGGACTTCAGCAAGATCAATCGGCTGCTCCCGGAATTCAAGCCGCGATGGAACGCGCGCAAAGGTGCCAAGGAGTTGTACGATGCTCTTCGGGTTGTCGGCTTGCGATTGGAGGACTTCGAAGGGCCCCGCTACAAACGCATCGCGCACCTTCAAGAGTTGCTCAGCAGCGGGCGGCTCGGTCCAGATCTGCGTTGGCGTGAAGCGATTATGGTGGCATGAGAATCCGCGAGCAACTCCATGACGAGGACCGTATCCTTTTCCGCGGCGCGATGACGGTCGAGTATGCGAATGTGATTTTCGATCTCGACCGGGCGAAGGCCCTGGAGACGGTGCGCGGCTATCTCGACGATATCGGCATCCACCACTGCGGTCGATGGCGACTGATGAAAGCTTCATCAGCGGCGAGCGGGCGGCGGAGGCAGCCCTTTCGGCCGCCGGGTCGTAGGCGGAGCCGCAATGTGCTGGCTCAGGCCTGGACGAAAATCGGTTGAAAGAAGAGGATTTTGGGCCCAACGTCGCCCAAGCTCGTCATGGCAAAGCACCGGATTAGTTTCTGGAGGACCACTGCAGCGTCTGCGGCAGCAGCGCTCGCCTTGGCGGCATTGATGGCCGCGCTCCTGGCGTGGGGTTGGAGCTGGCCGACCGAAGCGGCGTACTGGGCCCCGTACCTCGGGCTCGGTCTGGCTGAACTCCTTATTGTGCCCTTGACTGCGGCATCGGGACTGATCGCGGCTGGCGGCCTTATCGCGCTTCGTCGAGATTCGCTTGAAACGAAGGGGAAGCCTTATGCGCAGTCTTCTCCGCGCGAGGCAACGTCTAGTTTTCCGATCGCGGCGCTGCGTGTCGTGCTCGGCCGAAGGCGCTTTGGATTCTGCCCCGGAGATTTTGTCGAGATCCAACCTCTCGACGAGATCCTGCAAACCCTGGATCACAACGGCACGCTCGACGGCGTGCCATTCATGCCGGAGATGGCCGCCTTTTGCGGCAAACGCGTGCGCGTGCTGCGGAGAGTTGACAAGTTGAACGACTGGATCGATGGCACCGGCCTCAAGCGCATGCACGGTCTCGTGCTCTTGGCGGGCCTGCGTTGCGATGGCTCTGCACACGGCAAGTGCCAGTCCAATTGCCACCTGCGGTGGCGAGAGGAATGGTTGCGCCCTGCGGATCGTGCCGGGTCAGCCCACAAATTCCCTGAACAGGCTCCACCCCAACAGAGCCAACTTGCCGCGCTGTCGGCATTTGCGAGCCGACAAAGCGATCCGGGCACGGGAACACACTATGTCTGTCAAGCCACGGAGCTGACCGCAGGCGGCTCGCCGCTGCGTATGGCCGACCCTTGCCATTACGCCCGCGATCTCCTGACCGGCAATGTGAGGTTGCTGCCCTTGTGCACGGGGCTCGCGATCGCTTTTTTCAACCGGGTGCAAAGGAAGCATGGTGGGCCAGTATTTCCCAACTATTCCGTCGGGACCACCAAGGCCTCGCCACACGAAGCTTTGGGTCTCCAACCCGGAGACCTTGTTCGCGTCAAACCGAAGAGCCTCATCGAACCCACACTGAGGGCAAGCCGGAACCGCGGTCTCTGGTTCGACAGAGACATGATCCGGTTCTGCGGCGCCGAGCACCGAGTCAAGACGCGCGTCGAACGCGTTATCGCAGAAAAAACGGGTGAACTCCGTCTGCTCACCAACCCCTGCATCATTCTCGATGGAGTAACCGCAACGGGAGAATATCAGGGCTTCAATCCAGAAAACGAGTACATCTTCTGGCGAGAGGTCTGGCTCGAACGAGTTGCGCCGTCAGATACGCTGCCGGCGCCTCACCGCGAACCTCGAAGCGGCGGGCATTCCATCACTTGAACATTCAGAGGGTGTTGGCGGTGAAGCTGGACCACGCAAACTTCGACTGGTTCGACGCAGCACCGGTCGCGTTCCAGAAGCCGATGCCGGGATTGCTCCTGCTGTACCTCACGGATCGTGCGCGGTATCGTAAGTGAATAGATCAGAAAATGCTCCCTTACCGACCCACTTGTATCTACAGGTAACGACTGTGCCAACCTCTTGGCGTAGACTTGGTCACCGTCCGAAAATGGTACCTCGCCTCCCAGGAGCTTGCGGTGCCTTCGTCCCAGGTCACGTGCGTGCGCTAGACCAGCGACCCTGTATTCCTCGTTCATCGAGCGATCACATGCAAGAGTTCGAGCTGACGATCCTCATCCCCTGCCTCAATGAGGCAGAAACCATCGCGGCGTGCATCAAGAAGGCAATGGCCTTTCTTGAGTCGAACCAAATTTCCGGAGAAGTCCTCGTCGCCGACAACGGCAGCATCGACGGATCGCAAGCGCTCGCAGATCAGCTCGGCGCTCGCCTCGTGGCCGTGCCAAAACGTGGTTATGGCGCTGCGTTGCTTGGCGGGATTGCCGCCGCGCGCGGTGAATACACGATCATGGGCGATGCCGACGACAGCTATGACTTCTCCAGGCTCGAAGCATTTGTGGAGAAGCTGCGCGCCGGCTATGACCTTGTCATGGGTAATCGCTTCCAGGGCGGGATTGAGCCTGGAGCCATGCCGATGCTTCACCGTTATTTGGGCAATCCAGTGCTGAGCATGCTGGGCCGCGTATTCTTCGGAATTCCCATTAGCGATTTTCATTGCGGCCTGCGCGGTTTTAGAACTGCGTCGATGCGCGACCTCGGGCTGATGAGCGCCGGCATGGAGTTTGCCTCCGAGATGGTTGTCCGCTCATGGCTCGAAGGCTTGAAAATAACCGAGGTGCCCACAACGCTTCGCCCCGACGGGCGCAGCCGGGCGCCGCATCTCAAGACCTGGCGCGACGGATGGCGTCATCTCAAGTTCCTTCTGATGTACAGTCCGAGGTGGCTGTTCATCTTCCCAGGCGCTATGTTGATGTGCCTTGGAGTATTGTTGGCGGTTGCCTTGTGGACCGGGCCGCTGCAGCTTACGGCCGGACTGGAGCTGGACCTGAACAGCTTCGTGGCGGCCTGCTTTCTGGTCATCACCGGGTTTCAAACGCTGTCCATGGGGGTGTTCGCTCGGTACTACGCCTCGTTAACGGGAATGCTGCCGCGAGGTCGTCATTCCGAACGAGTGATAAAGACCCTGTCGACGGACCGTATCGTGATCGCTGCTGGCGGAATCCTGCTGCTCGGACTAGTTCTATTCGGGTACGCCGTCGTTCAATGGCTGCAGGTAGGGCTCGGCGATTTGACCAATCCGCATGTGCGCCGCGTAGTCGTTGCCGGGCTGAGCTTGATGGTTATCGGCATTCAGCTTGGATTCGGAGCCTTCATGCTCGGCATCCTCGAGATTCCCCTGATTCAGAGCCGGTCAGAGGGTGCCGAGCTCGCCATGAATGCGTTGGATTCGGTGAAACCCAAAGAGTAAGATAGACGAACATCGATCGTACCAAACCCGGAATGGAAACCACCAAGCCTACATTCCGCAAGATGCCAACGGCACTTGCAATTATCGTATTCGGTGCTGCCATTCTGATGATTCCGGCGATCATCAATGGTAGCCCCTTTGTTTTTTGGGACACGAACCATTATCTGGCTTTCGGCAGGTTGATCGATTCACCCGATCCAGGCGCGGCTATCGTCACCCTCCAGAACGACCCGGCCCTGCTCAGCTCCCCACCGTCGGCGGAAGCGCGGCGAATACTGCTGGAGAAAGCCGCCTCTTATCTGGGCGCACGCTCAATAGCCTATTCTCTTTTTTTAAGCCGCACCATCGACATTGCGACGATGTGGGGTACCGCCTTCGCTCAATGTGCATTCGTCACGGCGTGTCTATTTGCGGCGCTGCGTTCGGTCATGCGCTCTGCGCCGCGCCTACCTGGCTTCCTGCTTCTCTCCGCCGGCCTTGCAGCCGTTACGCCTCTGCCAATCGTCGCCACGCTCCTGATTCCCGATCTCTTTACGGCACCCATGGTGTTGCTGATTGCTGCCCTGTTCGCGGGCTGGCCGGGACTCAAACGGCATCAAATCGCGTTGCTGGCGGGCGTTATCGGCGTTTGTACGCTGATGCATACTTCGAACGCACCGATCGCTTTCCTCACGCTGCTCCTCGGCAATGTGGTCCTCTTGCTCGCGAGGCGGCAACTCCTCCAGCCCCTTATCGGGTCCGCTTTAGTTGCAGCCTCATTGTTCCTGGCGCTGGTGATAAGCGTCGCACTGACCAATCACGCCGAGAAGAGTCTCGGTGCCAGGCCACTGCAGCCGCCTTTTTTATCGGCCCGCGTTATCGACGACGGCCCTGGTAAAAAATACCTCCAGAACCACTGCTCGATGTCGCCCTACGTCTTGTGCCAATTTGCCGATCGAATTCTCTCTGGAAAAAGGGGGGACAAGGGCGACGCGATGATGTTTGATAGTATCAAGGATAACGGAGGCGTCTATCTCGTCGAGGATCTAAGCATTCGAAAGCGCCTTCGCGACGAGAATCTCGGCTTCGTCCGCGACTCAATCGTTGCGGATATCCGGGGTCAGATATTTGCCTCGACATGGAATTTCGTGAAGCTTATGCTCGCCTTTAGAGTGGATCACTACTGGGGTCATTCGCAACTGACCCATACCGCGGAGACGTGGAGAAGCGAAGTTGGCTGGCTCGGCGGCACGGAGCTGACGCGGCTGCTACCCAACATAGACAAATGCAACCAGCGACCGAACGAGCCCTGCGGCGCGCTGCATCTTTCCTCTTTGCGTATCCCACACTATGTGAGCGCTATTCTCTCCTTCGCATTTCTTGCGTGGCATTTCTTCGCAAAGTCAGGGAAGCGGTTGCGTCCGAGCCAGTGGGCCGCTCATGATGTCTTCATCCTGATTTGCCTGGGAGGCATTGTCGCCAACGCATTTGTCTGCGGAATTCTCGCCGGACCTTATGATCGCTATCAGCTGCGGGTGATCTGGCTGCTCCCGGCGCTTGCCGGAGCGGCGATCCTCTTTTTCGGGCAGTGGAACCTGAGCGCGGCTAGCAACCAAAGCACCTTTGCGTCAGAGCGGCCGGTGGCCCGGCGCTAAAATGAACCCGCCTATGCGCCACCGGCCAGGCAGAATGGCAATCGCTTCGGAATTTCAATCAGAGACGGCGTCTGCCTGCACATAAGCCTAGTGTTCCGGCGCCGCGGCACCAGGTGATCAGCAAAGAAATGGCCATAGTTCGAGCGAGGCCGTTTGGCGCGCCGAGGTCGCGCTGACGACAGGCGATGGACTACTCGGCCCCATGCCATTATGAAGCGCACTGGCAAGTCGCGGGGCCGTCAGGGAGCCCCGCATCACGGAGCCGGCAACAGTGGTCGATGATGCATTGGTAATAGGTTCCGGGCCAGCGGGCGTGGCGGCTACGGCCGCTTTGCTGGCTGCACAGCGGACCGTCAAGATGTTGGACATTGGAGCGAGGCTCGAGCGCGCCCGCGCAGAATCGGTGCGCGAATTGTCTCGGCGAGGAAAGGCTAGAGCTGACGACCCCGAGTGGAACTTCGCGCGTTCGGGATTGGCCACTGGTGCCAAGATTCCCCTCAAGACCGCGTTCGGCTCAGATTTTCCCTATGGCAGCGAGGCGATATTCGAGGGGGGTCTACCCCCGGGATTTGGTATTCTCCCTTCGCAAGCCTTTGGCGGCCTCAGCAATGTCTGGGGGGCAACGCTGCTCCGACTGATCGAGAGCGACATCAAGGGATGGCCGTTCGGACTGGATGCACTGACACCTAGCTACGCCGCCATTGAGGGGATGCTTCCTATTTCCACTCATGCAGACGGGTTATCTGGGAAGTATCCAGTTTCGTCGACGTCACATGCAATCGAGCCATCGAGTCAGGCAAGCAGGTTGCTGGACAACATCGAGCGGCGGCTGAGGCCCGAAGACAGAGCTGGTCTTTCCATCGGACATGCGCGCGTCGCAGTGGGTGCCGGGTGCCGACGCTGCGGCATGTGCCTCTACGGGTGTCCTTACACTCAAATCTTCAACTCGTCCTGGTTGGTCGATGAATTCGCACGGCAGCCGGGCTTTTCCTACGTGCCGGAGGCACGGGTGCTTTCCCTGTCGGAAACAAGTAGTCAAGTCGAGGTGACGGGACGAACGATCGACGGCCGCCCTTTCGTCGAGCGAGCTCGGCGGGTTTTCCTTGCCGCAGGAGCCCTTGGCACGCCACTCATCATGCTCGTAAGCATGCGGGAACGAGCCCTGCAGCTGCGCCTTCAAGACAGCCAATACTTCCTGTTGCCCGCGATCGGACCGCCTGCCTCCGCGGCGGACAAGGATTCACCTTTGACCCTGGCTCAACTGTTCATCGAAATAGACGATCCCAGGGTTGCCCCCCACGCCGTTCATAGCCAGCTTTATACATTCAATGACTACTATGCTGACAATTTGCGGCAACGCCTGTTCCGAGGGGCTGTTACACCGCTAGACGGCCTCGTCAAATGGTTAGCCAACCGAATGATAGTGATTCAAAGCTATTTGCATTCGGACCTCTCACCGCATGCGCATCTACGCCTGGGCGGAATGTTGGAGGCGCCCACGCTGCGCGTCGAACCACAGCTGAACGCCGAATCGCAACCTGCGATAAAGCGCGTTTGGCGTCGTTTCTCTGCCATTGGTCACCGCGCTGGCTTTCTTGCCTTGCCGATGCTTGGCCAAATTGGCGAGGTCGGTCGTGGATACCATACCGGTGGTAGCTTCCCTATGCGAAAGCAGCCGCAATTTGGCGAGAGCGACGCTGTGGGCCGCCCGTTCTCGTTTGCCCGGATCCACATTGTCGATGGCTCGTGCCTGCCTACAATCCCGTCCACGGCTCCGACCCTGACAATTATGGCAAACGCCCATCGGATTGCGTCGACGGCTGCCAGGGATGAATGATGAGGGACATGCCATGCTATGCCGTGACGGGAGCGAGCGGCTATCTCGGTAATAGGTTGATAGCTATTCTTCTGACGAAGGGGCGATCTGTGCTTGCATTGGGGCGCCGCCGGCCAGCTGTCGACGTACCGTTTCTACGATTCGATTTGCGTGAGGGCGCCTCGAATATCGAGACCCTTCGACAAACCGGGATCGATGTTATCGTTCATGCTGCGTACGATTTCTCGGTAAGTGCGCCGGCGCTCGTTCACAAAGTCAACGTCGAAGGGACTGCACGGTTGTTGGATGCCGCCGACAAAGCTGGCATCGGGCGCTTCATCGAGATATCGACCATGAGCGCCTTCGATGGTTGCTTGTCGGTGTATGGGCAGGCCAAACTCGCGATTGAACGTCTTGTGGCCGCCAGAAATGGGCTGTCTCTCCGCCCCGGGTTGATTTGGGGACCGCGGCCTGGGGGAATGGTTGGCACATTGTACAAACTTGCGGGGTCATTACCTGTCATTCCGCTAATCGGAAGCGGGACTTCATTGCAGTATCTGGTGCGCGATGCAGACGTGGCGGAGTTGATCATCCGCTTGGCCGAGTATCCTCAATTGCCGCCTGTGCCCTACCTGACGGTTTGTCATGAGCGACCGCTGCAATTTCGCGAAATTCTGCAAAAAATGGCCGTCGCGCAGGATCGTCATCCAATTCTCGTACCGATGCCTGCAGCGATGGTAAAGCTGTGTCTGCACGCGGTGGAACGCGTCTTACCCGGTCGCGGCCTAAGGACCGACAGCGTCACGGGCCTCATTCATGGCAATCCAGCGCCAGTATTTCGTCCTGACGTCTTGGGCGAGCTTGGAATGCCGCCGTTTCAGTTGTTCGACCCCGCCGTTCTGGCCCCGAGAACGACGCGCGCCGAGAGCTAGTCATCGCGGAGTCGATGGACTGGCGGTGTGTGCCTTTGTCGACCGGCCGCCCGCGGATTACGAACAAGGGAAGCGGTTGCGTCCGAGCCAGTGGGCCGCTCATGATGTCTTCGACCCTATCGGGCTGCAGGCGTCGCCCAATAGATGAACCGGGACGAAAGAGCCACTTCTATATCAGTTGATAATCAGGAGCATCGCCAGCAGTACTAATGCGAATGGTGACACCACGATCAGAGGAACCGCATTCATGGGTGTACTATGTGTGCCTCCTTGCTCGCTCGACAAGGTAGCGAACCCGACGCGCACGGGAGATGCGATCTCGCCACGCGTAGCCGACAGCTACTCCAAAAAGAAACGGAACAACGCCGACCGCGGCCCACTCCACTCCCATGTCGCCCCCCGACGATTTTTTTATGCCGCGAGGTCCCTACGCGACGGAGCAATCTTTAACACAGGAACGGGGATTCGTCTCGCCTACGGGCTATCGGATTTTGGCACTTCCTCGCTCGGCCAGATACCGAGCCCGGCGTTCATGCGAAATACGATCCCGCCATCGGTAACCGACGAGAACTCCGAGAGGAAAGCCAAAGATCAGAACGGCATAGACCATCAGGTCGAACATGATACTCACCCCTAGGCAAATGCCGTATCGAGATCAATCCTAAAGCTTGCGGAGAATGACGTCGCCAAGCCAAATACGAATATCATAGTGTCGAGAGTGTGAACCGACTAGACGCGGAAAGTTAACGCAACCGCTTTACAAAAGCGCAATCTGTGAAAATTAGGGTCGCAGCGACCAGCGAGACGACTGTCTCGTCCAAAGGGATGGATCCCTTGATTCTCTCGACGCATGCGGTGGTAGGGGCGGCAGTAGCCAGCCTTATTCCCGATCATCCCCTTGGCGCCTGCCTGGCCGGGGTGGTCAGCCATTTTGCGATCGATGCATTTAATTTGGCGATGCTCGCCGCCAGGTTCGCAGACCGGGCGTCAACGCTACCTGACATGCCGTTCAAACGATCGGCGAGCGAAACCATGTCGTTCCTTGCCAGCAGCGTCACATTGTGCAGAGTATTGACTTCGTTGGCTATGTCGCCATTTCGAGCGGTCGTCCGCTCCTCAAACTCCGCGATCGTTTGCAAGATCGCGTCGATCCGCGCGCCAATTTTCTCGATCTGGGTTTGCATCAACGAAAGCCGGTCAAGTAAGACATACTCAGTCGCATTTATGCTGTCAGCGGACGGCGCATCATAATCGGCGGTCACGGCCATTTCGAAGGCTGCATGGTCCTCCGCATCTTCCAGGGCGTCGATCACGGTTTCTGACGTCAGGCCATGACGAAGCGCATTTTGCCGCGATTTTCTCTTGCCCTCTTCTGTAACGGGACCCGTGCTCAGACCCGCATTGCGGCGATTGGCCTCGATTTGTCGCAACGAGCTCATCCGACCTCCGGGCCACAAATTGGCTTCGTTTCGCCATGCCACAAATCTCAGATGGTCGCGCTCGCGCACCGGTTTGCTAATGATCATGACCGCCTAGTGACCGGTGTCGGTTTGCAGCGGCTTGCGGCCAGGGGTATTTGCTTTTTGGTTTCTTCGATGGGGGGAGCGGCTCAGCTTCCTCGATCTCTGGCGGTAAATGCGGCTCTGGGTATCTGGCGATAGAGTCAAATCTGCAACAGTAACTGACACCAGACTCGCAATCGGCCGCAGGTGACTCTATTGTTGAGCGCCAGGGATGTAGCGGCGACATGGGTGAATTCGCCAGGACCAGGAAACGGCATTGGGCAAACGGCGAGGTCTCGATGGGGTCGATAAGATAGCCTTTGCTATTCGAGCATGGTCTTGGCCCCAAATCTGGCCCCAAACTACGCAGAACAGCCCGTAAGTAGACGTACGCGCAGGGGTCAAGACAGCCAAAAAGCTTACAATTTCTTACTGAACGGCACAGGTGAATCCTTCGCTACGGCGTGCCAAAGCGGGCATTATCTCTGTTGGATGCCAATCGTCGACGGATTGAAGGCGAGGGGACAACCTGTCAAGGCCAGCGCGGTTCACGCGATCACGACAAAGGATTTTCCGACCAAGGCCGTGCGCCCGGCCAATTCGCGGCTCGACCTGTCGCGCCCGGTCACCACTCCGCCGTGGCAGCAGGCACTTCGGCGCGAACTCGATATCCTAGTTCAGCGCTCACCGAGGAGCAGGCCCCTCTGATTGCCGCAGCGGCCCGTTCGACCAAACCACCCAAAAAACAGTTTCAAAGGTCCGGAAAACGGCAAATGTCAGTACGGAAACCGAACCGAAAAGCGGGATTCCATAGTCCGGAAACCATGACTACTACGCATAGTCCGGAAACCATGACTACTCTCGATATATCCGGTGAGGTGAAGTTGGCGTCATGACCGGCACCGGCCACACCCTCCGACCTCTAGGTGCACGCGTGACCCAAATCGACGAGTTCAATTCGCTCTACACCGACATGACCAAGGGCAAGATCAGCGGGGCCAAGCAATAGCCGGGCCCCACAAAAGCGATAAGTAAGTGTTGTCGCAAATGTTGCTTTTTGCGCATTCACGACCACACTTAGAGAGAAAAGAGCAAGGTATTCAATATTCAGTCTCAGGAGACAGTTTGATGAGCCGCGGACTTGGTAAGATGGAGCGCGCAATCGCCGCTGTGATCGCTCTGACGCAGGCGGCGAAGTCCTGACCAGGAGCCTTCTACCGCGCGGCAGGACAGCCATTACCACAACAGCACGTACTTGTTCGTCCGTGGGATGTCGCCGGAGAGATCAACAACGCGGGCCGTCGTCCACAGGAGCCATTCATTCCACCGACGCGATCTCAACTGAATTCGGCAGTACGGGCGAAACGAGAGCTGTTGTGAGTTCCCAATCCTAAGCGCGATTGGCTTTCGCTAGACCGTCGTAAGCTCACTCTAGCGGCTTCACTCCCGCCCCGATGGGAGGGATCATGAGGCGTGCTACCACTTCGCTGATGGGCCACGAAGAGAAATTCTCGAACGGCAACCCGACCTGCACGGGTTGTTCCAATGGTCGCGGACGGGTTTGTTAGCTCTACCGGATGACCCGCGAACTTCAGTTGGATGACGCCTTAAAGCTCGCAAAACCAAATTGCGTCGGATCGACGCTTCCGTGTATGAAGAACCCCATGCCGGGGCCCCCGTCCGTGTACGTTGGGTCCGTGCCTACAACGATTAGCTGATCGCCCCTGCCATCGTTCTTGTTCAGGTATACGTTAATCGTGCTTCCGGAAATGGTCGCTTTGAATATGTCGCCATTGTTGGGAGGCATGATGCCCGCACTAAACGTGCGCTGCTGTGTGATATAGGTGAAATCGCCAAACCGACCATTCCAACGCACTATCTCGGCGTAGCTGCCATTCCAAGACAGATTACATTCATATCCGCGAGCACTGCTTGCGGAATCTGCAAAGCGGAGTAGCAGCTCGACTTCATGGACACCGGGGCCGGCACAGTAGCTTCCTCTCAATCGGCTCCAGACCAGTCGGCGCAAGATCTTACAAGTAATCGAGTCGTTTCCGATGGTTGGATCCTTCCACAGTGTCGCTTGCGCCGTCTGGTTAGGTCCGAAATCGGTTAGGTAGGCATATGCGTCGTCGTATCCACCGGATCCGGTCTGGCTGCCGACAGCGCGACCGGCAAAGGTGCGAACCACGGCCAAAGACGCGTTACGGTGTTGCCAGACTCCACCTTCCGAAATTGGATTTTCCTCTAGTAGGAAATCGGTTGCATAAGTGCGAGCATTCTGCGCTTTCATTGGCGATATCTGAAACGAATACGCGACCACCATCGGCAATGCCAATAAGCCTGTGATCCATCCAAGATGCGAGAGAACGATAGACAACCGATGATTATAGCTGACCATGAAGTCTCCCCTTGCGTTTTAGGATTCCGGATTTGGCGGCTTCGTGATTCCTTTGACGGCGAGATTCGCTGTTGGGGAGAGACCTATGAGCCAGCCGCGCGACGATCGTCAGGACGATCTGTTTCGTCCATCTCTGGAGAAGATCATCAACCTTCGCCATCCGCTGGTGCGTCTGGCGGCCGAGATCGATTGGGACTTCTTGGCGGCGCGTTTCAGTTCGGTCTGTCGCCTCGGACCGGGGCAGCCACCGTTGCCGACACGATTGGTAGCCGGACTGTTCATCCTCAAGCACATGCACAATCTCTCTGACGAGGCGCTGTGCGATAGGTGGGTCGAGAACCCGTATTTTCAGTATTTCTGCGGCGAGGTGGTGTTCCGGCACGAGCTGCCGTTCGATCGCTCGTCGCTGACCCGCTGGCGCCAGCGGCTGGGTGAGGAGCAGATCGCCGCGCTGTTGCAAGAGAGCCTTTCAGTGGCGCATCAAACCGGGGCGATCGAGACCAAAGATCTCGAGCGGGTCGTTGTGGACACCACCGTCCAAGAGAAGGCGATCGCGCATCCGAGCGATGCGCGGCTCATGCACCGGGCGATCGAGGGGCTGGTCGATTTGGCCAAACGCGAGGGCGTCGAACTGCGCCAGAGCTATCTGCGCGTGGCCAAGCGCGCCGCCATCATGGTGGGGCGCTACACCCATGCCCACCAGTTCAAGCGCGCCCGGCGAGAACTCAAATTCCTCCGCACCCGGCTTGGCCGCATCATCCGTGACATCAGACGCAAAATCGAGGGCGACCCTGCGCTTGAGGATCGCTTTGGTCCGCTGCTCGATCTCGCCCACCGGGTTCGCCATCAAGAGCAGCGTCAGCGCGGTCCCAAGGTCTACTCGTTGCACGCCCCCGAGGTGGAGTGCATCGGCAAAGGCAAGGCCCGGGCACCTTACGAGTTTGGCTGCAAAGTCTCGATTGCCACGCCTGCCACCGCGCCCAAAGGCGGGCAGTTCGTGCTGCATGCCAAGGCCCTGCACGGCAATCCTTATGACGGCCACACGCTCGGTCCCGTCATCGCCGATCTCGAAAAGCTCACAGGTGTCGCAGCGCGCCGCATCCACGGCGACAAGGGCTATCGCGGCCACAACTATCCCGACCGGTTTAAGGTCTGGATCAGCGGCCAGGTGCGCCGTGTCACCAAAGCCATCCGCCGCGAGATGCGGCGTCGCGCCGCCGTCGAGCCAGTGATCGGCCATCTCAAGGACGACCACCGAATGCGCCGCAACCATCTCAAGGGCCGCGACGGCGACCGCATCAACGCCGTGCTCGCGGCCGCCGGCTACAACTTCAGCCTCCTCCGCCACTGGTTCAAGGAACTTTTACGCGTCCTGCTATGGATACTCTGTCGCCGCCTATCGCAACCACACCTTGCGTAAACAGTGCTCAGAAACGTTCTTCACGAACGACTCAAGAGCAGTCCAAATAATTGTTGCGTCTA
>Ga0210408_10000576_pt1 | contig 45252 bp, 44 predicted proteins | sample IncBWH4MmetaG_FD_155471 | JGI IMG/M metagenome (GOLD analysis project Ga0210408, IMG submission 155471) | Forest soil microbial communities from Barre Woods Harvard Forest LTER site, Petersham, Massachusetts, United States - Inc-BW-H-4-M | ecosystem: Environmental > Terrestrial > Soil >...
GACACCGTACGGCGCGTCCGCATGACTACGCGCGCTTCCGGGGGTCGGGAGGCGATTACGCATTACCTGGTGCGGAAACGGATTGTTTCGGATTTGGGAAAGTTTACCCTGTTGGAGCTGAAAATCGATACCGGACGGACGCACCAAATTCGCGTGCATTTGTCCTCCCTGGGACATCCTGTGGTGGGCGATGTGTTGTACGGGGCAGCGCGGGAGATAAAGGCGCATCTGGGCAAAAGCAAGGGCCGGCCCGCGGACCAGAGCGACCCAGCGCTTTCGTTGGGGCGGAACTTCCTGCATGCGGCTGCGCTGGAATTGCAGCATCCGCGGACGGGGGTGAAGCTCTCGTTTACGCGGGAGTTGCCGCCGGAGTTGGAAGCGTTTCTGGAGAAGGTACAAAGGCAAGTTTAATTGGAGCAGACGCGGCAAGCCGCGTCTCTACCAAGCAGGGAGGATTCAGCTTTCGGCTGCGGCTATAATAGGAATCAATGAAGCCTCGGGGTATTCTTTTCGTCCTTGCCGCGGCGGGTTTTGGGGTCGCGGTATCGGCTCAGACTTCCGGGAGTGGCAGTTCTCCAACCTCACCGGCTGGCCAGGCACAAATCGCGCCAGCGGCACAGGCTTCAAGCCCGCAGACATCGCCACCTCAAACGGCGCCCCCTCAGGCTGCCACGCCGACCTCAACTGCCGCGAATGCACCAGCGGCCCCGACCAACGGCCAGCAAAGTTCCACGCAGGAAGACGAATCGGTCGCTACGATCAGGAAGACCGTCAACGAAGTGAACGTCGTGTTCACCGTCACCGACAAGCACGGGCGCTACGTGAAGGACTTGAAGAAAGAAGACTTCAAGTTTGTCGACGATTCCAAGCCGGCTGAGGACGTGAAGGACTTTCGGACGCAGACCGATCTTCCCCTGCAGGTGGGGTTGCTGGTGGATGCCAGCAACTCGGTGCGCGACCGGTTCAAGTTCGAGCAGGAATCGGCGATTGAGTTCTTGAACCAGACGGTGCGTCCGAAGTATGACACCGCGTTTGTTGTGGGTTTCGATGTAACGCCGGAAGTGACGCAGGACTTCACCGACAACACCGAAGCCTTGTCGCGGGGTGTGCGGTTGCTGCGGCCGGGCGGCGGTACGGCCATGTTCGACGCCTTGTATTTCGCTTGTCGCGACAAGCTCCTGAAAGCACCGCGTTCGGGACCGCTACGGCGCGCGATCATCCTGTTAAGCGATGGCGAAGACAACCAGAGCCACGTCACGCGCGAAGAGGCGATCGAGATGGCGCAACGGGCGGAAGTCATTGTCTATACCATCAGCACCAATATCACGGGGATGAAGGCAAAGGGGGATCGGGTGCTGGAGCGGATCGCGGACACGACCGGCGGGCGGGCTTTCTTCCCGTTTCAGATGCGTGATGTGGCCAACGCCTTCATGGAAATCCAGGATGAGTTGCGCAGCCAGTATGCGGTTTCCTATAAGCCGGCCGATTTCAAACCCGACGGGCGCTACCGCACGATCGAGATCGTGGCCATGGACCACAGGAACTTCCACGTGCGCTCGCGGCGCGGATACTTTGCGCCCACCCGATAGACTGCGATGGCGGGCTACTCCGGCACTCCTCTTCCCAAGAAACTCGGGATCAAACCAGGATTTCGGGTAACGTTCACGGATCTGCCGGCAGAGGTAAAGACAGAGCTGAAAGATGCTCTGGCCGGGTGCTCCGTGGTTCCCGATGGCCGCGATCCCCTCGACTTCGCGATGGTGTTCGCGACGAAGCAGGTGGAGCTGAAGAAGTCTTTCGGGCGGATCGCGAAGCGACTGGCTCCGGCTGGGATGCTTTGGGTTTCGTGGCCGAAGAAGACCTCGGGCGTTAGCACCGATATGAACGAGAACGATGTCCGGCGAATTGGGTTGGACGCAGGACTGGTCGACGTGAAGGTGTGCGCAGTCAGCGAAGTGTGGTCGGGATTGAAGTTCGTGATTCGGGTCAAGGATCGGAAGGAATAGGCTCTGCTAACGGCTGCACATGGCCGCAGCCTCCATATCCACGTTCCGCCACCCCAGGCCAGCGCCACAAATAAGCTGCTCCACTGATCGCCGTTGTGCGACGAGGCCGCAACTCTGGGCGCATGCAAGACCGCGACCCAAAGCGGGAACATCACTCCCAAGATAAATGCGGCAGAACGGTTGCCGATCTTCACGAGGATCGCGAGAGCGGCCGCGATGAATTATCCCGGTAAAGTACACCCAAAACCGATGGCCGGAAATCCATAAGGGAATCGAGGTCGCGATGATGGCGGCATACAGGAAATGCTTGATCCCGAAGATGACCACGCAGAAAACAAACAGCCAGCGCCTGGCCATGCGATTCGGGTTGGCGGGGCTATGAAAACCGGGGGCCGGCGCCGGAAACATCCCGGCTAAAACCCAGGCCACGGCGGCCAGCGCAACGGGTTCGAGAGCGCGGGTCGCACAGGAAGAAAAACCAACCGAGAACCTGTGCTGCGGAACGAGGCTGGCAGTAAGCGCGATCCTCGCGCCAACCGCGATCAAGATGACACCGACAAGATAAGCCGCCGGTCGCCGCCCGGAGTCCATGGTGGGACCGCAGGCAACCCTTCCAGGAAGCGCCCGTATTGGAGGTGTTGCACACCGAAGGCTGCGATGGAGGCTCCGAAGAGAACGCGTCCGACGGCGTAGAGGTTGTTCACGGGATCAGCAGTCTCCACAATGCGGGACTTGCCCTTCGTCTCCTGCTATCGCTTCGGTCCCAGGCTCGCGCCGGGTTACAGGAAAAGGAAAACTCAATGGCGGAGCCTGCACACGCAGCCGCAGAAGAAAAAGCAATCGGCGCAAGCGGAAAAAGAACGCTTGGTCAGCGGGAGTTTCGTGCTACGTTGCACTAACTCAGCTCCATTTTGGTCTTTGGTGAAATATGAGGCTGTGCCCGAATTACGGATGCGTTGCGTACGGTCGGGTGGTGTACACGCAAGCCACCCGATGCGTATTTTGCCGGTGGGACTTGAAACCGCCTATCATGAAGAGCGAGTCCGGTCGCGACCTACCTGCGCGGCCCGAATCCGGCGAGACACCTCCGTCGACGGACTCGCCAGCTTCCCAGGTCGTGCCCCACGCGCACAAGCGCGCCCGTTTGCGTCCTACGGCGTAACCTGCCCTGACACTGCGGTAACTTGTGAGGCCCATGTGGCTGGCCTACCATCTTCCGCATGTTTTTCGATCCATCGCGCCCGGCGGGCTCGACACCTGGGAAAGATGCTGGAGTTCAACCCACGGACGAAGACGTCGTTCGTACACTTTGCGAAATTGAAAAGGCCAGCACACCGCAACCGAAGGCGGCGGCGGGGGTGCCTGAACCAGTGTTCTCAGGCGCTTCGCGCGGCCTTTTGTGGCTTCAGGCCACGGCGGTCGCGTTGGCGCTGGGGGTGCTCGGGTATAACTTCGCGGGAGGCAAACTGACCTCGCTCGCAGCCGGGTTCAACACCTCAAGGAATCGAGTCGGACGAACCGTCGTTTCGCGGCCTGTCGACGTATCCGTGCAGGGGGAAGCGGAGCAACTGCTCACACAGGTCGCGACGGGCGACTCAGAAGCCGCCGACCAGGTGCTCGCGCAGTCGCCGAATTGGACCGGGAAGACAAGGCGCACGCCAACAGCAGACCAGCAGATTCTGACCGCCCTCAACCTCCCGAATTTGCACGCCCGCGAAGCCGCGGTACAGGCGGAACTCGCGCTCGACGGTGTACCCCTGAGCGATGCCGGTCTCAGGGCACTGGAGCAAGCCGTGGGGAATCCAAGCCAGCGGGTCTGGGCTTTGTGGATGCTGGGAGCGCTGGGCAACCGGGGCGTAGATCCGGTCCATAGCGCGAAGATCATCGAAGCCTACCTGGCCGATCCCGAGGTCAACGTTCGCGCCTCCGCCGTCAACGGGCTTGCCATACTGGCTACCGACGAAACCGTTCCGATGCTGCTGGACCGCTTTCGCAACGATCCATCACCAATCGTTCAGGAACGCGCTGCATGCGGGCTGGCGGAGTCGGGTATGTACACCCACGAGCAGCGCATGACGGCCGCGGCGAGCCTGGTCGGATGGCTGGACGATTCCACGCTCAGCGCGGGACAGCGTGCCTGGACTGCGCAGGCGCTGGGTGACATTTCGGGAAAGCATTTTGGTGCAGATTCCACCGCCTGGCGGAACTGGTACGAGAGCACGCGCTGATTCCTACAGCGTAGCCTAAACTTTCAGGGCCGGAGACACGAACACTCACACTTCGGGCGCGCCCTTGATCCGTGCTAGAGACTGCTTCTGTCGCCCCTCGGCGTCGAAGTTCGTGGAGCCGAGCCATTGCTCGAAGTTTGCTTTGCGTTGCGGCCATTCGGAGTCGAGCATCGAATACCAGGCCGTGTCGCGATTGCGACCCTTGATGATCATGTGCTGGCGAAAAATGCCCTCGAACGTAAATCCCAACCGCAATGCAGCTCGGCGGGAAGGCTGGTTGAGGGCGTCGCACTTCCATTCGTAACGGCGGTAGCCGAGATCCTCGAAAACGTGGCGGGCCATCAGGTACATGGCTTCGGTAGCCCCGGGAGTGCGTTGTAGTTCCGGGGTGTAGAGGATGTTGCCGACTTCGATGCAGCGATGGGCAGGATCGATGCGCAGGAAGGAGGTATATCCGACCGGGACCTTAGCGTGGTCGAGGATGGCAAAAAACAAGGGATCTCTCGAGCAGGCCATTTGCGCAAGGCGACCGTCGAAAGCCACGCGATTGGGGTAGGGGCCGTCGAAAAGATAGCGCCAAAGTGATTCGCACCCCGGACCGTGGGACTTTTCGTACAGAGGCTGGGCGTGTACGGCGGGATCGAGGGGAAAAAGGGTGACGAATCGGCCTCCGAGTGTTACGGTCTGCGGGAGTTTGGCAGGAGACGGATCGACCGACGGGCCAGGGTCGATGCTGGGCGCAGCTTCACGCAGGATCATGGTGGTCTCGAAGTGTCAGGGTAGCATTTCGCGAACGTCGCATGTGTCGACGCCTCTAGTTCAGCCAAGACACGGTGAGCATTTAAACCACATCGCCCGCGACCGCGATCAGTCTTGACTGTGAGCCAGGGCGTAATAGCCGCTGCGGGTCTGGATTTTGTAGGACTGTTTGGAGCGGATTTCGATCTTGCGGAAGGTGCCGTCCTGAGTGGAGTTGGTGGGGGTGTAGCCGAGGTTGTATTGACTGCGGAGCTCCTTAGCAATCTGGTCAAAACCTTCCTTGAGCTTGTCAATCTTGTTGCCGACCTCGATGACGCGGCCGCCGGTTTCGCTCGCCAGCTTCTTCATCTCCGAATCGCCCGAGTAACCGAAGCCGCCATAGAAACCGCGGTCAGCGATGAGCAGCACGTAGCAGATGGAATCGGACTTCTGGGCGGCTTCGATCGCGTCTTTGATGCGCAGCTGGCTGCCCTGATCTTCACCGTCGGTGAGCAAAATCATAGCCTTGCGCCCCACCTCGTGGGCCAGTTGGTCGTGGGCCGCGAGATAAACGGCGTCGTACAGCAGTGTGCCGCGCGGGTTGCTGGTGGGAATGGGACCGCCGCCCAGGCCAGGGAGCGAGCCGCCTCCGCCGCCGGTATTGATCCTGACTTTGTTCAACGCGGCTTTCAGGCGGCGAACGTCGTTGGTGAAATCCTGGAGCAGGTCGACGTTCACGTCGAAGTCGATGACGAAGGCTTCGTCTTTATCGCGGAGGATTTGGTTAAGGAAGGCACCGCCAACTTCTTTTTCCATTTCCAGCACGCGCATCTGGCTGCCGCTTGAGTCGATCAGGATTCCGAGGGTCAGGGGCAGGTTGCTTTCGGCGGTAAAATACTTGATGGTCTGAGGTTTGCCGTCTTCGAGGACTTCGAAATCGTCCTTGGTCTGACTGGGGATAAGCGCGCCCTTTTTGTCCTTCACGTTGAAGAACAGCTGGACCACGTTGACCCGGACCTTGAGGGTCTCCACGGACTGGTCCTGATCAGCCGGTCCGGCCTGTTGCGCGACCAGCGGCGGGGCAAATGCCCCGGCGAGAACGAACAATATCAGCACACGGGCTTTCGGCATGAAGTGATTCCTGCAGGACTTTTGTTAGTCTATTCCTGTAAGGTTAGATGCACCAATTTAAACGGTTTGAGCATCCCAAAGGATGTACGGTTGCCTGCCGTGGGAGAATAAGACCTTGGGTCAGGTAATTTTGCGACGCTTCGGGATGGGCGTGGTGATTCTGACGGCGAGTCTGGTCGGAGGAATAGCTGCGGCTCAGGACCAGGGACAAAAGCAGAATCAGCAGGACATCCCGGATGCACCGTCGGCTAGCCGGCCAGTGCAGCCGTTCCCGTCGAACTTGCCGCCGGCACCCAGGGCAGAAACGCAGCCCAGCCAGCCGCCGGCGTCGGCTTCCGGCTCGAAGAATACTCCCTCCGAAGCGCCCCCGCCCATGCCGCCCGTGAAGACGGTACCAGACGGCGGAGCATCCCGGGAAGGAGTCAACAGCCGGGAGGATCTCTACACGTTTAAGGTCATCACCAACTTCGTAATCGTGCCCGTAACGGTGAAAGACGACTCCGGGCACCTTGTCGATGACTTGCTGCCGAAGGATTTTACGGTGTTCGAGGATGGCAAGAAGCAAGATTTGAAATTGTTCATCGTGGATCCCTTTCCACTGTCGGCCGCGATCGTTTTGGACATTGGCATGCCCGACACCGCGGTGCAGAAAATCAACCAAACGTATGCGGCGCTGGCGGGGGCGTTCAGCCCCTATGACGAGGTTTCGCTCTACACCTACAGCAGCACGGTAAGCCAGGTAACTGATTTTTCTGCCGCGGGCGAAAAGCTGACCGGAGTCCTCAACCGCATGAAACTGGAACGCGGCCGCAACAACGGGGCGCCGGTGATGAACGGGCCACTGGGACCGCAGGGACCGACCATCAACGGAATTCCAGTGGAGCGTCCGGGAGCCCAGCCCAACATCGCGCCTCCCAAGGACGTACGGGTCCTGAATGATGCTGTGCTGAGGGCTGCGCTGGATCTGAGTAAGCGGGACCGGGCCCGCCGCAAGATTATCTTCATCATCAGCGACGGCCGGGAGTATGGCAGCAAGGTTTCCTACAGCGACGTCATGAAGGTCCTGCTCTCGCGCGAGATCCAGGTGTATGCGATCGGGATCGAGTCCTCAGCGATTCCGATTTATAGCAAGCTGGAGAAAATTCACCTGCCGCACTACGGGTATGGAGATATCCTGCCGAAGTACGCCAAGGCCACAGGCGGCGAGGTCTTCTCGGAATTCAACCGGGACAACATTGAGGTGGCGTACACCCGGGCAACCGGAGACGCGCGCAACCAGTACACTCTTGGGTACCAAACCCGGGCGACACCCAGCAGCACCCGTCGAGATATCGAGGTTCGGGTGGACCGGCCGGGTCTAAAGATCACCGCTAAGACTGGTTACTACCCCCTACCCGCGGCGCGCTAGGCCCAGTTGCGGTTCTTGGCTCCTCCTCCTCGCCTGTAACCGGAGTAACCTGCGGCGAGAATCCGCCGTATGGTATAAAGACCAGCAGTAGCCAAAGGGAAATTTTCGCGCGTTGGCAGTCCAGCGGGACGGAGTGCCTCGACGGTATGTTCCATTAGAGGAAAGTCTTGAGTTTCATCAACTTTGCAGCCCGCGAGATCAACTGCAAGATCGTGTATTACGGTGCCGGTTTAGGCGGCAAAACCACGAACCTGCAGCATATCTACCAGAAAACCGCGGAACAGCAGAAGGGCAAGATGATTTCGCTCGCGACTGAAACCGAGCGAACTCTGTTCTTCGATTTCCTGCCCCTGGATCTGGGATCGGTGCGCGGCTTCAAGACTCGCATTCACCTTTACACCGTCCCCGGACAGGTGTTCTATGACGCCAGCCGGAAGCTGATCCTGCGCGGAGTGGACGGAATCGTGTTCGTGGCGGACTCCCAGCAGGAACGCATGGACGCCAACGTCGAGGCCCTCGACAACCTGATGGCGAATCTGAAGGAGCATGGCTACGACTTCTTCAAAATTCCCTACGTCCTGCAACTGAACAAAAGGGATCTGCCCAACGTTCTGCCCGTGGATACGCTTGCGAGAGAACTGCGCCGCAAGACTGAACCAGTGATCGAGGCGATCGCGTTTCAGGGAGCCGGGGTGTTCGAGACGCTGAAGGAGATCGCGCGGCAGGTTTTGACGGAGTTGAAGCAGGGCGGATAGGACAGCAGTCGTTGGTCGTTGGCCGGTGGTTGTTGGCAAGGACAAAAGCCAAGGGCGCCGATTGCGGCGCCCTTTCTGTCTCTACAGCACAAGACTACTTCGTCTCCGCGATGGGGCTTGCCCCAAATTCGCGCCGTCCATTGACCGTTTTTGCGGCACGCGCGGCGGCGGGGGTGGAGGTGTTGGCCACTCCATAGCGTTCGAGCAGGACCGGAACCATCGCGCCCTCGGCTTCCTTGACGAAGGTCAGGCGGCTCTCCCCAGCCATATCGATGCGCACAAAGTCCCCGAGCTTCACCTGCCCCGTGGCGACCAGGTTGGCCAGCGGGAAAACGATGTTGCGTTCGATGGCGCGCTTCAGGTGACGCGCACCGTACCGCGGATCGGTCCCCTCCTGCAGCAGGAACTCCTTTACCTTCGAAGTGCAGTTGAACACGAACTGATTCGCGCCCGATGCGAGCAGAACCCGTTGCTGCACCATCCCGAGCTCAATTTCAAGAATCTGGCTCAGGTGCTCGGGGCGAAGTGTCTTGAACACAACCACCTTGTCGATGCGGTTCATGAACTCGGGGGTAAACTTCCGCCGCGCCGCCTCGGTAGCGGTGCGGGAGATCTTTTCGTCGAGTTTCGCGTCGACTTCAGTCATCTGCGTGGCAAAGCCCATGCCGCCGTCGACGAGCCCGGTCATTTCCCCCGCGCCCAGGTTTGAGGTCATGATGATGATGCATTGCGAGAGATCCACGCGGCGGTTGTCGCCGAGCGTCAGCGTGGCTTTGTCGAGAATGCCGAGCAGCAGTTGCCACAGGGAGTCCGACGCCTTCTCGATCTCGTCAAACAGCAGGATCGAGAGCTTCAGCTTCTCGGTGTGCCACTGGTTCAGGGCTTCCTGCGTGAGCAGTGGGTGAGTCTCGCGGTGACCCAGGTACCCCGGAGGCGACCCGATCAGTTTGGCGATCTCGTGGGAGTGTTGGAACTCGGCACAGTCGATCTTGATGCAGGCGCGGGCATCGCCGAAAAGAGACTCGGCCAGAGCCTCGACGACGCGGGTTTTTCCCGACCCCGTGGGGCCCAGGAACAGGAGATTCCCAACCGGCCGTCCCGGGGCATTCAGCCCGGCCAAAAACATCTGGTAGATTTCGACGACCTTCTCGACAGCCTGGTCCTGCCCGACAATCTTGCGCCGCAAGGCATTGTCGAACTCCTTGGCATCGTTACTCCGACGATTGGGATCGAGCACAGTGGCGAGATTCGTTCTCATAGGGTCTAAAGGCCCTTTCTTGGATCCGGGGCCGGTTTCTCTTCCTGGGACGACGTGGTTTCTTGACTCATTCGGGAGCGACAAAATTTGTCACTCGCCACGTGCACCCTCAATGTTGCAAGCGGCTCGCCATCCCCAAAGTAACCTCCGAGCCCACGGTACCTAGTGTGTTAGATGCTTCTTACACGTTCCAGGAGACTTATCCGCAGGTCCGAAGGGGGAGAGCAATGCGAAATTCTTTGCGCATCTGGGAGGGATTCTTGGTGCATCCCTCAGTCGTTTCTACCTATCTGGCGCTGGCCCGACGTAACTGGCACCCCCAAAAACCGCGGGGTAGTATCCGCCCAGAATCTGTTTCAGGGAGAATGCTTTGCGTCGTCTGGGTGCTCTTTCGCTTACCTTTGGGGCCTGCGTACTTGTACTCGTCCTCATTTTTTGGTCAACGTCCGGAATCCCTACGGCGGGGGCCCAAGGGCCCATTCAGATCGTGCGCACCAGCACCGCGAAAGCCGCTACGATCGCTGATCTGACCCTGAAGCCGGCCATCGCTCCGCCGGGAACCGAATTTTACGTGGCCAAGCGGGGGGACAGCATTGGCTCGTCGGCGCGGCAATATTTAAAGCGGACATCCTACCTCACTTCGAGTGAACTAGCCGAGGCAATTCGCAAGGCGAACGGAAATCGCACTGGGAACAACCTGAAGGCCGGAGAGCAGATCCTGATTCCCGGGATTCTGCCGGCGCCGATCGTCGAGAAATCCATCCCGGTCGCGAAGGATTTTGAAGTGCGGGCCATCTACCTGACGGGCGTAATGGCCGGCAGTGACCACGGGATACGCATCGTCAAGCACTGGCGCGAGGTGGGCGGAAACGCCGTGGTGTTTGACATCAAGGACAGCGACGGCAGCGTGAATATCGCATTCGATCACCCGCTGGCCGGAAGACAGCACGTTTACATTCACGACGTTCCCAAGTTCGCACATTTCCTGCATTCACAGGGGATGCATGCCATCGCGCGCATCGCGATCTTCCGCGACCAGCGCCTGGTTGAGGCGCACCCGGAACTGGCCGTGAGGTCGCACCGCACGGGCCAGCCGTGGCGCGAGAATGGCAAGCTGGTCTGGACTGACACCTCCAATCCGAAGGTGCAGGACTATAACATCGCCCTGGCAAAACACGTGGCCGACCTGGGCGTGGACGAGATCCAGTTCGACTACGTCCGCTTCCCTGCCGAGGGTGACCAGAAAGACGCGACGTTCTATTTCCAGACCGAGCACCCGAAGTGGCAGCGTTCGGATGTGATTACCGACTTTCTGAAACATGCCTACACCGAACTCCACCCCAAGGGCGTGTTGCTCTCGCTGGACGTGTTCGGGGTGATGGCGTGGCAGCGGCCGATTGATCTGTCGCACACGGGCCAGGACATCGTCGGAATGGCGAAGTATTGCGATGTGCTGTCTCCGATGATCTATCCATCGCACTTCTTCGGGATGGATGGGATCGCTCACCCCGGGGACGCCCCCGAACACTTCATTGGTGAGTCGATGGACCGCTTCAAGCTGATCACGAAGGACAGCGCAGTGGTAATCCGTCCGTGGCTGCAGGCGTTCCGCTGGAGGACAAAGACCTATTCGCCGGAGTACATCGAGACGCAGGTCCGTGTGGCCAAGGAGAAGGGCGGAGTTGGGTTCCTTTTCTGGAATGCGGGCAACGACTACTCGAAGCCCTACGCGGCGATGCCCGTGATGCGCAACGCAGCGAAGGAGAAGTACTTCCGCGGGGACGAGTTGCCGGGTGTGGCGTCGACAACGGCGCCGACCGCGACTGGATCGGCGGGCGCGGGACAGTAAGCCTGCATCCGCCACAAGGTGCCAGTTCTACAAGACCAACTCCCGGCCTCATTGGCGAACTCTCATGGTTCCGACCGACCGTCCGGCAAGTTGTGCACACCTGACACCTCCCGTCTGTCGAGATTCGTAAAATCCGCGTCACGCATGCGCAGAACCTGCGATTGGCTCAGTTATAATCGAAGCTAATTTTGCTCGCGCATGCGCTCACTCCCTGTTGAAAAGCAGCAGCGCTGGCAAAGCCACAGCGCTCAAACCAACAAGCAAGGAGTCTCCATGGCAGCACTTCAGAAGACCGAAAAAATCTGGCATAACGGCAAGCTCATCCTGTGGGATGACGCGCACATTCACGTGATGTCGCACGTCATTCACTACGGATCGTCGGTCTTCGAAGGTGTACGCTGCTACGCTCTGCCCAGCGGCCCAGCTATCTTTCGCGCTCAGGAGCATGCGCAGCGGCTGCTGGATTCGGCCAAGGTCTATCGCATCGACGTGGATTTCACCCGCGACGAGATCGTGAAAGCCATGTGCGACGTGATCGCCAGCAACAATGTCTGGCCCTGCTACCTCCGCCCGATTGTGCTGCGCGGCTATGGTGAGGCCGGAGTGAACCCGCTGAATTGCCCGGTCGAGGTGTACATCGTCAATTATCCGTGGGGTAAGTACTTGACCTCGGATTCGGACCAGGGCTGCGACGTGTGCGTCTCGTCATGGACGCGCCTCGCGCCAAATACGCTGCCCGCGATGGCCAAGGCGGGCGCGAACTACATGAACTCGCAGCTCATCAAGATGGAAGCCGTCCTGAACGGCTATGCCGAGGGCATCGCGCTCGACGCAAATGGCTACGTGAGCGAGGGCTCGGGCGAGAACGTGTTCGTGGTGCGCAACGGCATATTGCAAACCGCGCCCCTGGGTAACTCCGTACTGCCCGGGATCACGCGCGATTCGGTGCTCCACATCGCGCGCGACCTCGGAATTCCGGTGGTAGAGCAGGGGATCCCGCGTGAGATGCTGTATATCGCCGATGAAGCGTTCTTCACCGGGACCGCGGCGGAGGTCACGCCGATCCGGTCGGTCGACAAGATCAGCGTGGGCAAGGGCGTGACCGGGCCGCTGACTAGAGCAATCCAGAAAGAGTTCTACGCCATCGTGACCGGCGAGAAGTCGGACCGGTATAAGTGGCTGACTCCGGTTCCGGTGCGGACGAAACAGCCGGTAGGAGTCTAGTAGTCGGTGGCTCTAGCTCTGGGCCTGAGCTTTCGGCTCTAGGCATGAACGTCCCCAAGCTGTTCTTCGATCAGGCGAAACGGGAGGGGCACGGCTTCAGTTGTGCCAAGAGTTGTCGTGAATCTGTCGCGCTTCAGCGCCTGAGCTTGGCCTTTTCCTCGGCCGAGAATCTCCTTGCCCGAACCGCCTTGCCGGCGTCGTCTAGAATTTCGATGGTTCCCCCGAACTCTTCCAGCGAGTAGAATGAAGGGCGCGTTTTCGAGACGTGCGGGGTGTCTCCCACGGGCCCCCGCAATCGATCCTCACCTCGGCCTTACGCAACACCGTCAAAAAGAAAGAAGGGCATGCGATGGCAACAGCAGAGCAAGGAGTCACGAGCGATTTTGCCGCGGCCTACCGGGAGATGATGCTCCAGGGGTTCGCTGGCGAAGTGAAAACAACGAAGCGGGTCTTGGCCGCGATTCCCGAAGACAAGCGCGACTACCGTCCCGATCCGAATGCGCGCACGGCCTGGGAACTGGCGTGGCACCTCGCCAACACCGACGTTCAGTTTCTCGACGGCATCGCCGACGGCCAGTTCAGCAGGGAAGGCCGGCCGGAAGCCGAGAAGCCTAAGACCATAGCCGAGTTGGTGGGCTGGTATGACCTGCAGATCGCCCGGGCGACCGCGCGGGTTCGAGCCATGACACCAGAACAACTGACGCGGCCCATTGAATTCTTCGGCGTTTTCAATTTTCCTGCAGCCTTCTATCTAGGCTTCCTGAACAACCACTCCATCCATCACCGCGGCGCACTCGCGACGTATCTACGTCCGATGGGGGCAAAGTGCCCTTCGATTTACGGCGGCAGCTACGATGAGCCGTTCCAAGGAGCGCAAACTGCGAACGCCGCGTAAACCATCACTGACCGGAATGTTAAGCCGCCCGCAGGTGGGGCGGCTTTTTTGTTCCCCGCACTGGGTTTGAGCTTCGTGCCGATGGGCTCGGGGCTCACAGCTCAAAGCGCCTACAGACCCATTACTTAGGTCATCTTGGGGAAGGTGACGATTCGCGTAATGATACGAGGAGGTTTCAGAGGGGAACGTGTCGAATGAATATTGATGATCTCCTGCGAATTGCGATGGAGCGGCGGGCGTCGGACTTACACCTGAAGGTGGGAAATTATCCGCACCTGCGCATTGATGGCGAACTGCACCCGCTCACCGACCAGCCCCGCATCACCGCCGAGGACATGCTAACCATGGCGTTCAGCATGATGTCGGCACGGCAAAAGCAGAAATTCAAAGAGACCACGGAAATCGATATGGCGTACGGCGTCGCCGGACTGGGACGCTTCCGTGTGAACGTGTTCCAGCAGCGGGGCAACGTGGGACTGGTGCTGCGCGTCATTCCCACCAAGATTCGTGCACTGGACGAACTCTACCTGCCCAAGGTAGTCGAACAGATTTGCGACATGCCCCGCGGGCTGGTGCTGGTAACGGGGGTTACGGGTTCCGGTAAATCGACCACGCTGGCCGCGATGGTCGACCGTGTGAACGCGACGCGCGCGGAACACATCATCACCATCGAGGACCCGATCGAATTCTTGCACCGCGACAAGAAGGGCTACGTCAACCAGCGTGAAATTGAAGTCGACACGCCTTCGTTCTCGGCGGCGCTGCGCGCTTCTTTGCGTCAGGATCCGGACGTGATCCTGGTCGGTGAAATGCGCGACCTCGAAACCATCGGCACTGCCATCCACGCGGCTGAAACCGGCCACATGGTGTTCTCGACACTGCACACTCTGGACGCAGTCGAAACCATCAACCGTATCATTGCGGTCTTCCCGCCGCCGGAACAGAAGCAAGTTCGCCTGCAGCTGGCGGCGATTTTGCGCGCCATCATCAGCCAACGGCTGGTGAAACGCGCAGACACCGAGGGCCGCGTACCCGCCGTGGAGGTCATGATCAACACTGCGTTCATCCGCGAGTGTATTCTCGTGCCGGAAAAGACGCGGTCCGTCCGCGACGCGATCGCAGCCGGTACCTCGCAGTACGGCATGCAGACCTTCGATCAGTCGTTGTGGGATCTGTTCCAGGCCGGCCTGATCGGCTACGAGACCGCTCTGGAAAACGCGTCGAACGCCGACGACTTCAAGCTGCGCATGCAGGGCATTGCTTCGACGGCCGACATTTCGCGGCAGGCGATGCAATCCGCTGGATTTGGTGGAAGATAGTTCCGAACCTCTCGAAGTGATTTCCTTCTGAGTTCTTGGGGCGCGCGCAAAGCGCGCCTATTTTTCGTAGGCCCAGGCGCCCTCGTCTAGGCCTACGAGCTAAGGCTCGGTGGGGTTTCCCGTTCAGCAGTGGCCTCTGCAGATGTTCGCCACCCACCCGTTCGGTAAAAAGCTTCCCCAACCCAACTTTTTTGCATTACCGTGGACTCGATGCCCTTTCCCCGCTCCAAAAAGAAGCTCTACACCGAGGGCGAACTCTACGAGTACGCGGTGGGCGCGCTGGCGCGACGCATGCGTACGGTTGCGGAGCTCAAACGGCTGCTGCGACAGAGAGTGGAGGCAGAAACTGAGTTTGGGCAGACGCTAGTGGAGCTGATCATTCGCCGGCTGAAGGATCAAGGCTACCTGAGCGATGCCAAGTACGCGGCGGAATATTCTTCCTTTCGCCGGGATAACGAGAAATTCGGGCGGATGCGGGTCATCACCGATCTCAAGGCCAAGGGTGTGCACGGCGAGGTGATTGACAAAGCGGTGTCGTCGGTATACGACGAGGTGAACGAGGAGAAGCAGGCGCGGGCTTACTTGCAGCGCAAACGATCGGCGAAGCCCAAGGATCAGAAGCAGGCAGCACGGATTTTCCGACAGCTCACCCGGGCGGGGTTCCGAGCGAAGACGATTTTCTCGATCTTGAAGCGGTGGGATGTGGACGAGGAAACGCTGACGGCGCTGGAAGGGGAAACCCAGGACTAACCACGGAGGACACAGAGGATCACATAGGAAACGATCGCTAAAGCTCGACTGCCGGCAGAGAAGTGAGCGCCGAACCGCACGACTTTCGTGTTTGCTTAGTGTCTTTAGTGGCCAAGCCTTCCCCCGTAATCCCCTGCGTCCTCTGTGGGTTAGAATGGAATTCTAGCGATTCTGCTTTATTCATCGAGGCCTTCTAAAACCATCATGCTGACCGGCTCTGAGATTCGCCGCAAATTCCTGGACTTTTTCATCGAGAAGGGGCACCGCGAGGTGCACTCGTCGTCCCTGGTGCCGCAGAACGACCCCACGCTTCTGTTCACAAACGCCGGGATGAACCAGTTCAAGGACGTATTCCTCGGCCTCGAAAAACGCGACTACTCTCGAGCAACCACTTCGCAGAAATGCGTGCGCGCCGGGGGAAAGCACAATGACCTGGACAATGTCGGCTTCACCAACCGGCACCACACGTTTTTCGAGATGCTGGGGAATTTCAGCTTTGGGGACTATTTCAAGAAGGACGCGATTGCGTTCGCCTGGGAGTTGATCACATCCCCGAAGTGGTTCGGGATTCCGAAAGAGAAGTTGTACGTCACGATCTTCAAGGGTGAGAACGGCGTGGAGCGCGACGCCGAAGCGTATGGCCTTTGGCTGGGGCAGGGTGTCGCGAAGGGTCGCATCTACGAGTTCGGGGCGAAGGATAATTTCTGGCAGATGGGTGACACTGGGCCCTGTGGACCGTGTAGCGAGATTCATTATGACATGGGCGTAGTCGCGAGCGATCAGGAACACACGAATTGCGAGTTCGGTTGCGACTGCGGGCGGTATGTCGAGATCTGGAACCTGGTGTTCATGCAGTTCAACAGAATCGGAGAGGGCACCCAGTATTTCGACGCCGAAGCTAAAGCTCAGAAATACCCCAGCTATAGGCTTGAGCTGTTGCCTAGGCCTTCAATCGACACGGGAGCCGGCCTTGAGCGGGTCGCGTCGGTGATGCAAGGCGTCATCTCGAATTACGACACCGACCTGTTCACTCCGCTCATCAAGCGCGCCGCGGAATTGACGGGAACGTCGCTCAAGAAAGAAATCGAAAAAGAGGCGCACGCGAAGTCGGCGGCGTCTTTGCGCGTAATCGCGGATCACTCGCGGGCCGCGACATTTCTGATTTCCGATGGCGTGGTTCCTTCTAATGAATTACGAGGATACACACTACGCAAAATCATCCGCCGCGCCATCACACACGGTCGACTGCTCGGACAGACCAAACCGTTCCTGCATCACATGGTCTTCTCGGTACGCGACTTGATGCAGGATGCGTATCCAGAACTGACGGAGACGGCGGAGCGGGTGTCGAAGGCGGTGTTGGCCGAGGAGATGCGGTTTGCACATACGATGGAGGTAGGGCTGCAACGCCTCGAAGAGGATCTACGCCGGGTACGCGATAAGAACGCCCCCGTCTACGAGGGGGCCAAAGCCTTCCGACTCTACGACACGTTCGGCATGCCGAAGGATTTCATCGAGGATGCCTGCCGTGATCAGGGAGTGGCTTTTGACAAGGCTGGCTTTGATGCTGCGCTTGAAGAGCAAAAATCGCGTGCTCGTGCCTCCTGGAAAGGTGCGGCCAAGCAGACCGCAAATCCCGAGTATCAGAAGCTGCCAACTTCGGTCTTCGAAGGCTACCGCCAGACGCGTTCCGAAGGCTGCGAGGTATTGGCGCTCCTTAAAGGCGGGCAGGGTGTGAAGGAACTAAAGCCTGGTGACGACGGCGAGGTCATCCTCGATCACACTTCGTTCTACGCCGAGTCGGGCGGGCAAGTCGGAGACCGGGGGTGGTTCTACTCTGACGATCACAATACCGTCGTCGCGGAGGTCATTGGGGTTTACTACCCGATCCAGGGCGTGCGGGCCCATAAAGTAATTGCGAAGCAGGCCCTTCGCGTGGGCGACAGAGTGAATGCCGTCGTCGACACTGGCATCCGTGAAGCTACCATGCGCAACCACACGGCCACGCATCTTCTGCAGGCGGGACTGCGCGAGGTTTTAGGCAAGCATGTGAAGCAAGCCGGGTCGTTGGTGGCGCCTAATCACTTGCGTTTTGATTTCTCACACTTCACTGCCGTCGAAGACGAGGAACTGCAGGACATCGAAGACCTCATCAACAAGGAAGTCTTGCGCAACGAGCGGGTCGAGGTCATCGAGAATGTGCCGATCGATGTGGCTATCAACCAATATCACGCGCTGGCGTTGTTCGGCGAAAAGTATGGCGACACGGTGCGGGTTATCCGGATTGGCGACTTCTCGACCGAGCTGTGCGGCGGCACCCATACCGCGGCCACCGGCGAGATCGGGCTGATCAAAATTCTCAAAGAAGGCAGCGTCTCATCGGGCGTGCGCCGGGCAGAGGCAGTCACCGGTGAAGGATCGCTGCAGCACTTCCGCAAAGATCACCAGCTGGAAACGGTTGTCTCCGCGCTGGCTGGTCAGTCAGAGACCGAGAGGCCTGCGGCCGCTCTGAAGGCCGAACTCGACAAAAGAGATGCCGAGATCAAGCGGCTGGCGCGCGAACTGGACCAGCTGCGTATGAAATCAGCTTCGTCATCGCTCGCGTCCGCCAATGAGAAAGTGAAAGAAGTGAAGGGCGTGAGAGTGCTGGCACACCGCGTCGACAACCTGGAACGCCCGCAGATGCGAACTCTGCTCGACCAGCTGCGCGACAAAGTGGGCTCCGGCGTGGTGGTCCTCGGATCGGCGACGGATGGGAAGGTCGCGCTGATTGCGGGTGTGACCAAGGACCTCACCAGCCGCATCCAGGCCGGAAAAGTCATCGGCCAGGTGGCCCAGAAGGTGGATGGCAAGGGCGGCGGGCGTCCCGACATGGCCGAAGCTGGTGGGGACAACCCTGAGGCTCTGGACGCGGCTCTGGACGAGGTGTACAAGGTCGTGGAGGGAATGCTGGGGTGAAAAGAGCAAGCTCTAGTGTTTAAGCTCCGCGCTTTGCGGCCTCGACTCCGGGCCTAAGTTCCTTGGACCACGGCTCTCAGTCTGTGTGTGGCACTGGGGTAGGCTGATGACCGACGACTAACGACCGAGAACCGGGTTTCCCATGGACGAACGCGTCTCTTTCATCACGCATCGGGGCAAGGCGATCATGCTGATCGACTTCAGCGGCTGCGAGGCCAAGGAAATTCTTCTGCTGCTGGAAGAGATCCAGCGCACCGTGGCGCGGCATGAACGCGGCACGCTGCTCACGCTGGCGGATATGACTGGGGCGCACATCGATCGCGCAGTCGCCACCCGCATGAAAGAAGTGCTGGTGTTGGATCGTCCGTTTGTGAAACGCTCGGCGTGGGTGGGTGTGGAGAGCCTGCCGCACGTGTACTACGAGAACTTCAAGAGCTTTTCGCAACGCGAGTTCCCGCCCTTCAAGACTCGCGCGGAAGCCATGGACTGGCTCGTGGCTGAGTAGCTGGCGACGAGCGGCTGTTTCATCCCGGGCTCCAGGGTTTAAGCGCTAGGGGCGAGCTGTCGGGATGCCAAATCACCTCGATTTCTGAGCCGCAGAGTCCCGGGACAGAATCGACTGCATCACGGCGGCACAGCCGCCGACAATGATCGTGGTCGTGAGCACAGGGTGCGCGGGCCAGATTCGCTGGGCAATTCCGAAATTCCAGAGAACGATCGAGCCGACGATCGACACTCCCAAAACGATCAGAAAAACGCGCATGCAGAGCTCCTCCGTTTGGATTACGCATGCTAAAGGCCCAAAGTTCCCCGGCTCTAGCTTCGCCATTTCAGTGTCACAGGACCCGGAATCGGGTGGCGGAAGGCCGTGCCACCGCGGCGTGAGTCGAGCCATGCCTGCTTGAGCTGGAAGTACCACTTAGCGGGACGGTCGGCGTCGTCGATCAGCATCAGGTGCGGGTTGTGCTTCAGGCCTTCGGACTGTTCTTCCATCGTCTTGCGATCCTGCTCGACGAACTTCGCGAAAACGAACTTCAGCAGAGCAGCGCCGAAGGGGAGCAAGCGGAACAGGTTCCAGGCGGCCACCACGTCGATGCGGCACTGGCTGCGCGTGATCGGCGTAACCGTGGTGAGGCTCGAGAACCAGTACTTCCCTGCCCGGATCGTCTCCGAGCGCCGGTTGGGCAGGGTAAAGTCGATGGTGGTTGTGATGGCATCGGCGTCGGCATAGAGCTTAAGCAGCTTGTAGGGCGCACTGTTCGAGCTGGGTGTATGCGCGCTCATGCGGAAGCCGTGCTCGATGGGCTCGAAGGCTTTCTGCTTTTCATGGATCGAATCGCGACTGCGCCACCACCACGCCTGATGCACAAAAGGACCGTGTGCCGGGTCCATCAGGCCGATGATCCCGTGGTCCACGCTGCAGGGCAGGTCCGAAGTCAGATAGGCCAGATTGTATTTCCCGCTGCAGGTGGGCACGCGTGGCGTGGCCTCGGAGGGATCGGCGCGCCGAGTGAATCCCGCGCCTGCGGGACCGGGTTCGGGGATGAAGACCCAGAGGAAATCATCTTGCTCCTCACAGGCGTAGCTGCCGGCGTAGATGCGGTCGACTCTAACTTTCTGGTCGGCGGTAAGCGACGGAATGAGCTGGCACTGGCCGCTGTGCGCGTCGAAGCGCCACCCGTGATAGCTGCATTCGATCCGGTTCGTGTCGAGGTGGCCGCAGGAAAGCGGCATACCACGGTGCGGGCAGGCGTCCTGTAAGGCGAAAGGACGGCCCTGCGGGTCGCGCCCCAAGACCAGCGGGATTTCGAGCAGCATGGCTTTTTCGAGCCGGTTGCGCCGGACCCGATCACGGGGCAACGCCCGGTACCAGAAGCCGGGGAGCATCAGCGAGTCAGGAGTTTGGCGTTGCGCGGAATCGTCGAACATGGGGACGAGGGGGAGGGTACTACAGGGCGAGCCGCTGCGCTAGCTCGCGACTCGCATGGCTTGGCAAAAATGCGCTTATTTTCAGTAACTTACGGCGATTACTTCGGTGGTTCTATGGACCTCTGTTAGATTGCCCCCGCCACCTAACCACCCTATAATCAGCCTACTCTGGTAGAAGTTCTCCGTCAGGTTCCGGGTAGACAACTGCGAGGACTTCGTGTCTTCGCTGCGAGGACAAGACCCGGATATGCGAAAGCACCTGCAAATCGCACTGATGCCCATACTCGCGGCCTCCCTTTCTCTCACCACGCCCCATGCGCAGGCGGCATCGGGGTCGGAGGGTTCTGCCTCGCACCTGGTTGCCACCACCGACGAAAACGGACGCACGATCTACACCAACGAATACGCAGGCATCAACCCCACGAAGATCACTCAGAACGGGAAGGCTTCGCCGTCGCAGGCCGGGCAGCCAAACGGATTGGCCTATTGGAGCGCGAAAGAAGGCCGGTGGAAGCCGGTGCCTTCGGCAAAGATGGGCCGCGCACGGTCCGCGGCCGCCGAAGTAAACCAGTACCTGAATTCCGAGGAAGGCCGGGAGACAGCCAGTTTCCTGCGCAGCAACCGGTCATTCAGCCCGCAGGATGTGGACGCGGCCATTGAGCAGGCTGCGGCCCGGCACAACGTTGATCCGAACCTGGTGCGTTCGGTCATCAAAGTGGAATCGAATTTCAATCCGAACGCGGTTTCCCGGAAGGGCGCAATGGGATTGATGCAGTTGATGCCAAGCACTGCGCGCTCCTTGCACGTGAAGAACCCGTTTGACCCCGAGCAGAACGTCGACGCGGGTGTGCGCCATCTGAAGCACCTGCTCGAAAGCTACGGCGGCAATGTGAAGCTGAGCCTGGCAGCCTACAACGCAGGCTCGGGCGCGGTGGCACGCAGCTCGGGAATTCCGCACTACTCTGAGACCCAGAACTATGTGCGGCGGATCACCGACTTGTACTACGGAGGATCGGATCCGGGGTCGCACATCGTGGGGAATGTGGAGCACGATCCCGTTCGCGTACAACGAGATGCGCGGGGCGTGCTTTATATCAGCAACACTGACTAGCAGTTTGGCATCTGTTTAGTGGTATCGGCCCAGTTTTCTCACTTTCTCAGGTAAGCGGTTTCGGACAACCAGTTCCACGAACCACGGTAACGGCTGCAACGTTGAAGACCCTACATCGAAGCCAGCGCGGGGTGCGTCTGGCAGCGGCATTGACGCTTCTGCTGCTGGCGCTGCCGGGACACGCTCGTGTCCGGCATAACGACGCGTGGGCGCGGACAGCCTTCACCAAAGCCGAGCAGATGCGGGAGGCGCTGAACGGGCGTCCCGCACCCGACCGCTCGCGGCACGACTACCGGCGCGTGATTGACGCCTACCGCCGGGTGTACTTCGGCTCCCCCGCCTCGTCCAGATCCGATGCCAGCGTGGTCGCAGTTGCCGAACTGCAGGTTGAAATGGGGCGGCGTTTCGACGACAACAAGATCTTGCAGTCGGCCGTAAAACAGTATGAGTTCCTCCGCCGTGAATATCCGGGCAGCAAGTACCGCTTCGACGCACTGTTCACCATCGGCGAAATCTACAAAGATGATTTGGACGATCCCGAAGAAGCGCAGGCTACTTTCGAGGAGTTTCTACATCGCTATCCGCGGAACCGGCTGGCCGAAGACGCGCATCAGGCGATTGCCGACCTGAAACAGGACGCCGCCGGCCCGCAAAAGGAAGCCGCGCTGCGCGAGGCCGAGAGATACCAGCGTGCTGCAGACATCGCGTCTAAACAAACGAAGCCTGCGGGCGAGACGGACAGAGACGAGACGAGCGACGAAGCGACAGCCGCTGACAATGTCGATCGCGCAAAACAGGCCGACGCGAGCACTCTGCCTCGTGTCACCGGCATCCGGCACTGGTCGACTCCCGATTACACACGGGTTGCCATCGACGTCGAGCAGGATGTGAAGTTCAACTCGCAACGCATCGACCATCCCGAACGGATTTTTTTCGATCTCTACAACACCAAGCTGGCCTCGACACTTGTCGGCAAGAGCTTTGATGTGGAAGATGGCTTCCTGAAAAAGATCCGAGTCGCCCAGTTCAAGCCGGGCAAGACGCGGGTGGTGCTGGAAGTCGACGACCTTTCCGACTACGACGCCTTCCTGGTGCCCAACCCTTCGCGGCTGATCATCGATATTCACGGGAAGCAATCGGCCAAGGCGAAGCCGGCCAGAACCGTACGGGAAGTGGCGGACACGAAGATCGACTCGCGCGACGACGCGAAGGACGAGACGGCTGGCAAAACCGAAGGTACCAAGCAGACCGCCATAGCCGAGCAAGTGCCGCCCCCGGCGACGAAAGATGCGGCTGAAGACCGCGAACCGGTTGAAGAAGCCAAGCTCGAGAACACCAAACCCACAGTGCAAACCGTGACCATCGGCAAAACGCCGGTCAAGAAGATCATCGAGGCCGGCGACGACGATCCGGTTCCGCCCAAGAAATCACTCGCGCGCTCGGTGGAGGACCTGCGGCCGGACCTGCCCCCGGCAGCTACCTCTGTAACCGACGCAGCCGAGGACACAACCCTGGCTGACGACTCGGCTCCAAAGAGGAAATCCGCCGCTTCCCACGGAAAGGGCAAGCGCAAGGGCGCCGGCAGCACCGCCGACATCGCACCTGAGGTGGACGCGCGTGAGGCACGGCCCACGGCGGCGGGAGATCGTTCCCTGATCCGGGCCCTCGGTTTGAAGATCGGCAAGATCGTGATCGATCCCGGACATGGCGGCCACGACACGGGCACCATCGGTCCGGATGGGCTCGAGGAAAAAGACCTGGTGGTGGATGTCGGCCGGCGGCTCGGTAAGCTGCTCGAAACCCGGATGGGCGCCGAGGTGGTCTACACCCGAAAGGACGATACCTTCATCCCGCTCGAGACGCGCACGGCAATCGCCAACCGGGAGCGGGCCGATCTGTTTGTTTCCATCCACGCCAACTCGAGCCATGACTCGAGCGCGCGGGGAATTGAGACCTACTACCTGAACTTCACATCGTCGCCGGACGCGCTGGAAGTCGCGGCCCGCGAGAACGCAGTCTCGGAAAAATCAATTTACGAACTCGGCGACCTGGTGAAGAAGATCGCGCTGAAGGAAAAAATCGAGGAGTCGCACGAATTCGCCACTAACGTCCAGCAGGCCCTGCACAGTGGGCTGGCGATGAAGGGCTCGGGGATCCGTGACCGGGGCGTGAAGAAGGCGCCCTTCATCGTACTGATCGGCGCGAATATGCCCTCGATTCTGGCGGAGATTTCCTTTGTCAGCAATCCCACCGACGAACGCAAGCTGCAGACCTCCGAATACCGCCAGCGCATTGCAGAGTCGCTGTATCGGGGCATCGCCAAGTACGCCAGCGGGCTGAGCGGTGTAAAAGTGGCCAGCCGGGTGGCAAAGAACGAGGGGCAGTGAGGGGTTAGTTCCGAATCTCCAGGTTGCCCACACAGGGTTTCCGCTCACCTCCTCGAGGCGGCCCCACTCCCTGGAAACTTTCCCGCCCCCCCTGTAGTCTAATGAGTCGTAGAGGTGCACTTGCGACGCTCTCCTGTTCCCGCCAAGCTTTGTCGAGTTCTTGCGCTCTCGCTGTTTCTTGCCGCAAGGGCCTTCGCCGCGGACCCAGCGGCACCTGTGAAAGCCGCGCCGGCACTCATCCTGCCCAACGAATTTGGCGGATGGCAGGTCAGCGGGTCGATCCAGGCCAGTCCGGATCCGGCGGCGGCTGATCCAACCAACCCCGCGGTCCTCACAGAGTACGGATTCATGGATTTCGCCGCCGGCACCTACACCCGGGACGACGGCCGCAAGCTCACCCTGCGTGCCGCACGCTTCGCTGACGCCAGCGGGGCCTATGGCGCGTTCACCTTCTACAAGCAGCCCGAGATGCTGAATGAAAAGATCGGCGACCAGGGTTCCTCGCTGAATCACCGGGTGCTGTTTTATCGCGGAAATGTGCTGGTAGACGCGCTGTTCGATAAGCTCAGCGTGATGTCAGCCGCTGAGCTCCGCGAGCTGGCGAGCGACATCCCCCTGCCGCAAGGCGGCGCTCGCAATCTTCCTTCCCTTCCGACCTACCTGCCCAAGCAGGCCTACGTCAAGAACACAGCCAAATACATCGTGGGACCGGCGACGCTCGACAAGATTGGCTCTCCGATATCGTCGCAACTGGCGGACTTCGGCGCCGGCGCGGAAATCGTGCAGGGTACCTACGAGAGCTCGGGTGGCCAAGCCACTCTTGTGCTGATTTCCTACCCCACGCCGCAGATCGCGGCAGAACATCTGCGACGTATCGACGCAGCCCACGCGCCGAACCCGCAGCCCGATGCGAGCGCACCTCCCGTTGTCGACGTGGGAACATTCCTTGACAAGCGCTCGGGGCCGATCGTCGTCATCGCCGCCGGACCTTTCTCGCCCAGCGAAGCCAAGTCCCTGCTCGCCTCGGTGCACTACGATGCCGACGTCACCTGGAATGAAAACACGTTCTTCGACAAGAAGAACAACCTCGCAAACCTGTTGTGGAACACCATCATTCTGTGTGCGGTGCTGATGGGGATCACGGTAGCCGTAGGGTTTGCGTTCGGAGGAGTGCGGGTGCTACTGGCACGCGTTTTGTCCGCGCGCGGGGGCGACGATGGGACAGAATTCATTGCTCTGCATCTGGACCGCGCGGTATCGGAATCAACCGGTGGAATGCGAGTGGTACGGGGACCGGGAAAGCCCTAGGGCTGGTCGATACGGCTTTTCCCTGAGGGTAAGTCCATCAATTGAGGTGCTTTAGTCGGCCTTTGAGGTCACGCTGTCTCAAAATGCTACACTTTGAAGCGCTATTGCCTGATTTTGTAAATAATTGAAAAGAAAGACATTTATTATCGAAAAATCCCTTGACACCCCCCTTTTTGGGCTCATAAGATTTCGCCAGAAAGTTTTGGCGGACTTTGCCTTCCGTTAGAACTATTCTCCCTTGAAAGAAAAAGGCCGCCCAGTTGCCGGGTGGCCTTTTTCCATTTCAGTCGAGCGATCAAACCGCACCCGGCAACTCCACGTTTTCAGCTCATCTCACATCGACCATCGTTGTCGCTCAGGGTTTCGGAAAGCGATGCGGACAGCTGGAAGCATTGATGCAATCCTCTGGCAGCATCAAGCGCTCGACCGGTTTTCCGTTCACGATGTGCGACTCGATGATCTCTTCTACGTCGTCGGGGGTCACGCGTCCGTACCAAATAGCATCGGGATACACCACCACCGTGGGCCCGTGCTCGCACTGATCGAGGCAGCCCGACATATTCGCGCGCACGCGCTTCTTGAATCCGCGTAGCGCGAGTTTCTGTTTGAAGAGGAACTGCAGCTGGGCCTGACCGGCAGGATCGCAGCATCCACGCTGGTGCCCGGGCTCCCGCTGGTTGCAGCAGATGAACAGGTGCCTCTCGAACTTGGGCATGTCCTCAACTCTACAGGATTCGGGCTAAGGACGGTGAGATCGGAGGGAAGCAATGCGCCCGCCCGGCCTGCGGATGCATCCGCTACGAAGCCGAGGTTTCGCGCGCCTTCTTCGCCACATAACGGAAGAAGCTGATCACGAGAAAAAGAGAGCCGAGTAGGAAGCTGATCCCGGCACCGAGTAGGAAAATAAGACCACTGATGTTCGACGGGCCGCACGGCCCCCACTTCGAGAAGGTCATTCCCACAACCGACAACAGGCTCACGCCAAGAAGCACGAATCCCGCGCCGAGTGACTTCGTCATCCGCCCTATTTTATGCGGCGAATACGCGGTCGGAAGAGAGAGCGAGAGTCTTGGTCCTTCCGGGTCTGCAGCAGTCTGACGCTGGCCGTGAACTTGCTAGTCCTTCAGCGGAACCATGGGTTGGTCGTTTGAACAGAAGGTCGCGACACGCTGCAGGCCGCCCTGGGCCTCGGTTACGTACATCACCGGACCGTAGCAGTACACCGCGTGGCCATTGGCCGCGAAGTACCACTTCCCACCCTTCCGGGGATGCCGGGTGGCAGTTTCCACGGGAGGGTGGGCCGGTGGCGTGAACCTCGGGACGGGTAGTGACAACAACAACGCTAGGGTCAATGCGTTCATATCGTTCTCACAGGGCCCTGGGAAACGGGGCCGGGTATTTAGATCGACATCAGCGTTCTGCGCGAATCTGCAATATCTGAAGCCGGGACCGGGGGTCGTTCCGGTGCCTGGCGCTGCATCTTGCCGCCGCCATGCGCGGCTGGGGTCTTCTCGGACCCTGTTGCCTGGGTTGACGGAGCTTGAACCGTGGGATTCGCCTGGGTCTCGGCGGTCGATGTCTGTGCGTGCTCCATCGCGGCCTTACCCTTCATCGCGGACAACTCGGTACTGTCTCCCAGCAACTGTTGAATCAGGGTGCGCTGGGACTGAATGGTGTTCCCCTGTTCCACGATCAGCAGGGTCATCAGACCGTAGGAAATGAGGAACAGGACGGTCAGAACCGGAAGCAAGGTTAGCGTCCGTCTGGGTGAAACTTCCGGAGTACCGAACAGTGTCGTCAAGTGAGCCCCCGAGTTGTGCCCCGATAGCAGGCACATTGAGAATTGCAGCTACGGCACCAATGGCAGGGTTTTCCGCAAATTGTTGGCGGGGAACAGCTTAGGGGCAGTCACACCAACGCCTGGAAAACCTGCAAGTGCAAGTCCCTGCACATAATGGTAACTAGGGTTGGTATTACTGGGGTGACTTGCCAGCCCTCACGGCCCGAAAGCCGCGCCGGACGGGCGTTTCAAGAGATGCTGGGATTTTGGGCAGCCAAGCCTCGGTCAAGCGCGGAGCTGCGAGCCCCTCGGCTCTATTTGCTGGCCATCACCAGCTTGGCGATCGTGGCCAGCTGCATGTTCGACGTTCCCTCGTAGATCTTGCCGATCTTCGAATCGCGCCAGTATTTCTCCACCGGATAGTCCTTCGTGAAGCCGTAGCCCCCGTAGATTTCGATGGCCAGTGAGGTCACCCGCTCGGCCACCTGCGAGCAGAACAGCTTAGCCATGGCTGCCTCTTTCACGAAGCTGAGACCGGCGTCTTTCGTGCGGGCCGCGTTGTAAACCAGCAGCCGCGCAGCCTCGATGTCAGTGGCCATCTGCGCGATCTGGAACTGGATGCCCTGGAAGTCGGCCAGCGTCTTGCCGAATTGCTTGCGCTCCTGCGCGTACTTCGCCGCGTATTCCCACGCGCCGCGCGCTACGCCCAGCATTTGTGCGCCGATCCCGATCCGCCCTTCATTCAGCGTTTCGATGGCGATCTTGTAGCCTTTCCCCACTTCGCCCAGAACGTTGTCCTTGGGCACCCGGCAATCTTCCAGGATGAGCTCGCACGTGGAGGAGGCGCGAATACCAAGCTTGTCCTCCTTCTTCCCGACCGTGAATCCAGGAAACTCTTTCTCGATGATGAAGGCTGTGATGCCCTTGTACCCCGCCGAGGCATCGACGGTGGCGAAGAGAATGAAAACCCCGGCTTCCTTTCCGTTGGTGATCCAAAGCTTGCGGCCGTTCAGAACGTAGTCGCTGCCCTTGAGTTCTGCCTTAGTCTGCAAGGCAAACGCGTCCGACCCGGAACCGGCCTCGCTCAGGGCGTAGGCTCCCACCGTGTCGGCCACCATGCGCGGCAGGTAGCGCTTGCGCTGTTCTTCCGTGGTCCACCGGAGAAGGGCATTGTTGACCAGCGTGTTCTGGACGTCGACGATAACGCCGGCCGACGCGTCGGCCCGAGAAAGCTCCTCAACCGCAAGGATCGCTTCGAAGAACTTGCCGCCGCCGCCACCATATTGCTCCGGGATCTCGATGCCCATCAAACCGAGCTGAAAAAACTGCTCGATAAGCCCAGGGTCGAACACGCCCTTCTCGTCCATCTCTCTGGCCAGCGGCCGGACACGATCCTCGGCGAACTGGCGAATATTGTCCCTGCACAGGATCTCGTCCTCAGTGAGGTGGGTGAGGGGAGAAGGGATGGCGGTGGGAGTCATCGTTTCAGACATACAAGATACCTTCAGAGCAAGAATGGAAAACCAATGATTTTAGCACCGACCGGAGAGCCCCCGTCGGTTCGAAACCTGACAGGTCCACCGTTCTGTCAGCGAATCGAACGTCGACGCAGGCCCTAGCGGAGGATATACTGCGCGGACTTCACGTTTAGCACTCGACGGAGTTGCTGATGGCAACGGCGACGATTCCTGATGAAGAACTGGCCGGGGCGGGCCAGATCGAAGGCTCTCAGGAAACAACCTGCTGCATCGCCGGCGGCGGGCCCGGGGGAATGATGCTCGCGCTCCTGCTAGCCCGTCGCGGGGTAGAGGTTATGCTCCTGGAAGCACATAAGGATTTCGACCGGGCATTTCGCGGCGACACATTGCATCCCTCGATCCTCGAGATCCTCGACCAGATCGGCTTGGCGAAGCGTCTGCACCAATTCCCGCACAATAAAATTTACGGGCCCACGTTTCAGACCGCGGGCATGGCGTTTTCGCCTGTAGATTTCCGCCGGCTGAAAACTCGCTATCCCTACATCATGCTCATTCCGCAAACGAAGTTCCTCGATTTCTTAGCGGCGGAGGCGCGTAAATATCCGAACTTCCATCTGCGCATGGTGGCCAATGTCGGGGCGCTGGTTGAGAACGAAGGCCGTGTAACCGGTGTGCGTTATCAGAGTACCGACGGCTGGCACGAAGTGCGCGCGCTGCTCACCGTCGGAGCCGACGGAAGGTTCTCCAGAGTGAGGCAACTAGCGGGTTTCGAACCCATCAAGACTTCTCCGCCCATGGATATTCTGTGGTTCCAGTTGCCTCACCTGCCCGGAGACGAGCACTCCGACCGCGTGATGGGCGGATTTGGAGGCGGACGCCTGCTCGCCGTGTTCGACCGAATTGACTACTGGCAAATTGGCTACATCTTCCCCAAAGGACAGTACCAACAGGTGCGTGCCGCCGGTATCGAAGCGTTTCGGAAATCCATAGTGCAGATCGAGCCGAGCTTCACGAAACACGTGGAGACCCTCAAAGACTGGCACCAGTGCTCCTTGCTCTCAGTCGAATCCAGCCGCTGCCCGACTTGGTACAAACCCGGACTCCTGCTCATCGGCGATGCCGCCCACGTGATGTCTCCGGTAGGCGGGGTGGGCATCAATTACGCCGTGCAGGACGCGGTAGTCGCGACCAACGTGCTGGCGGAGCCGTTGAACAGTGGACGCGTCCGCCTGGAAGATCTCGCCGAAGTCCAGCGTCAGCGGGAGTGGCCCACCCGCATCATCCAGGCGATTCAGTCGACACTGCAGACGCGCATGATCGCAAGCGCGCTGCGGGTGCAGGGCACACTCCGGATTCCCTGGTTTATGCGCGCATCCTTCCGAATTCCCGTCCTCCGGGATATTCCAGCGCGACTGCTTGCCTTTGGAGTAACGCGGGTTCGCCTGCAAGAGGAAGGATAAAACTCAGGAGCGGTCGCTTCGATATACCAGCTGCAGTCCATCGCTCTGCAGGATGCGCTGGATTTGATTGCGGGCGTGGACGGCCCACGGGCTGGTGCTGTCGAGCTTGACATAGGCGCGCCAGTGCGCCAGCGCTTTGCGCGGCTGTTTGATCTTCTCGTAGGCGAGGGCAAGATTGTAATGCGCGTCCGCGTATGTGGGTGCGAGTTGCAGCGCGGTCTTGTACGTCTGGATGGCTTCCTGCACCCTCCCGGTTTCGTCGAGCACATTGCCCAGATCGAAATACGCCAGCGCGTAGCGAGGGTCGGATTCGATGGCGGCGCGATAGTGTTTCTCGGCCAACGCGAAATCCTGGCTGTTGTAGTAGAGCGTTCCCACGTTGATGTGGGCAGCAGCGTGGTTCGGCTCGCGCTCCACCACCTTCAGGTACGTCGCAATAGCTTCGGTGTGCGTCTGCGGGTCTTCTTCGAGCGCAATGCCCCGCGCGAAGAGTTCGGCAACATCGGCCTCGACCGGTTTCTCGGGCCGCATCGGCATCACCGGCGTGCTGGCCACGACTTTCTGTTCCGGCGAAAAGTCGAAAACGAACTGGCCCGCGATCGGTTCGAGCAACTTGCCCGCGTGCCGGAAGGTCACTCGGTGTCCGCTGGAGAAGGCGCCTGCTTCCAGCAACGGATTCTCCATGCCGGCCACTTGCTTTTGCATGGCCTCGAGCGACTGGCGAATCACCGCCGGGCGCACTTTCTTAGCGCACAGGTCACGCACTTTCTTGATTTGCAGGAGATCAAAAAACGAGTAGGTCTCAGCGGCGGCAACCAGTCCGGCCTTTTCCCAACTTGCCAACTGACGCGCCGTGAGCCGCAGAATCCGAAGCAGGTCCGCTCGACTATATCGGTACACGGTTGTATGCGTTCTTACTCTCACTATTATCGGGAAGCCGGCTCGGGGTGGCAAGTGGAAAGACCGTTTCAGGGGAATCCGACTGAATACTGCAGCAGGAATTGTGCACGAGCGGTGGAAAACGCGGGTACGTAGTCACGCACCCGCGCTAGTTGTTGTCAGCCCAGACCGCACACCGGGGCGCCTCTACTGCGCAAGCACCTTTTCGATCGCCGCCACTACCTGCGGAGAGTCGGGCGTCACTTCCGGCTCGAAGCGGGCCACAATGTTACCGTTGCGATCGAACAGAAACTTGGTGAAGTTCCACTTGATCTCGCCGCCCGTCTTCGGATTTAGTGAAGTATCGGTCAGATACTGGTAGAGCGGAGTCGTGTCGGAGCCTTTCACCGAAGCCTTTGACATCATCGGGAATTGCACGTTGTACTTGCGCGTGCAGAAGGTCTTGATTTCCTCGTTCGTGCCCGGTTCCTGGGCTCCGAAGTTGTTGGCCGGCACGCCCACGATCACCAACCCGCGAGCTTTGTACTTTTCGTAGGTGGATTCGAGAGCAGAATACTGGGGTGTGAAGCCGCAGCGGCTGGCGACATTGACCACCAGAAGGACTTTGCCTTTATAGGCGGCAAGAGATGTGGGTTGACCATCGATGGTATTCAGCGGGAAATCGTATACGGACTTGCCTGCGGCGAAGCTCATGACGACACACAGGACGACAAAACCAAAGAGTTTGCGCACATTGCCTCCAGAAGCGCGATCAGAATGGGAACATTCAGGTGGACGCAAAATGGAGCCGACGACCAGACTTGAACTGGTGACCTGCCGATTACGAATCGGCTGCTCTACCAACTGAGCTACGTCGGCCCGCTGAATTTAGTTAAGTATATCAAAGGCTTGCGGGAGCCTTACCGCACCGCCACGCGTCCCCGTCACACTTGCCAACCCTTGAGCGCGGGGCACCTCCCCGTTGGTGCCATGGACCCCGGAGTTTACTTGGTTGACAATGGTACTAGGGGCGCGAGAGTTCGAAACCACGCGCCGGATGCGGGGTTCGCGCTAGATCGCCGGATGGTGGCAAGACACGGCGCAAGCAAGCTGGGCAATGTGGAGTTTGGAGATGTATTCATTCCTGGGGAAAATGTCCGGGGCCATCGGACGCAACGAAGAAGGTCAGGGCGTCAGCGAATACGCCGTTTTGCTGGTCCTGTTGGTGGTGATCGTCGTGTCGGCCGTGCACGCCATCGGAATGAACGCCCAGCAAGTCATTGACCGGGTCAACGCCACCCTGCAAAGCCTTACTAGTTGATTTTCGCGATATCGCAGAGTCCTTCAACCACCACTGAAACATGATGAAGCGGGTTGCCAGAAAGGCTACCTTACGCTTCTCTTCCTTGCCTGCTTCAGTGCCTTCCTCTGAGCCTTCGCCTGTTTCCGCATGGCCTTTTGCTGTTGCTTCGAATACTTCTTTGCGTACTTATTCGCAGCCCTCTGCTGTTGCTTGGACGCTTTCCGTGCAGCTGGCGACAGTCGGTGTTGGTTAAAGATCTGCGAGTCCCCGGCATGGGCCGGGATGGAGCCAACCAAACCCAGAACAACTCCCAGGACGAGGACCGAAATTTTCTCCATGAAGTCTAACCCGATGGGGACCTGAAATGAATTGTACACCGACGTGGAAGCGACTTTCGTGAGCAACTCTCGCTTGATCTGGCAGGCGCGGCAGGAATCGTTACGCCGGTAACCTTTCCTATCAAGCCGTATTTCAGCAACACTGAAGAAGCGAAGGAGCCTGCCATGTCAAAGAACCACTACACTACCAAGCCGAAGCGTCGCAATCGCTCGGGTAAACGCAAGGACACTCGACGCATAGCCGCAAATATGGCGAAAATCAAGGAACTCGAACGGAGTCCGGATCGAACACGATAGGGCCGTCCCTCTTACCGTGCGGGGCCTTCCGGATCGGCCACATCTGTTCGCAATTCTCAATGAGCGCGGAACAGAAGCTAAGCGGCAAGGCAAGCCACTCCGGACAATGAGCAAAAAATCGCCTGTCATCGACGGTTAGGCGAAACTGGGAAAGCCGCAAAGTGTCACGGGGGTCACTTAGGTTTTCTGCAAGCGATCAGGATCGCGCGGCAATGCCGATGCCAGGACGAGTGCCGCGCCCGCGAAGAGCAGTGTGTCCGCGACATAATTTAACGCTTCATTGATCTCCGTTGATCCGCCGTGGGCGAGGATCAAAATAAGCAGATATAGAGATAGAGTAAGGACGGTCATTAGTGCGCCAATCGAGGCTGCGGCTATCCGAGATTTCTTGTTCAGGAACAAGCCGATTCCAGCGGCCAGCAGAATCGCTCCCGCGAAGTATCCCCATACGCTAGGGAATGGAACCCATGATGGCGTCATCTTTTCCAAAGGAACGCCGGGCGCAAACTCTGGATGAAGAAAATGTTCTATGGCAAAAAAGATCGCAGCAATAGCTACGGAAATGCGCCCAAATAGAGTCATCCATTTCGATCGTTCCGGCGACGAGGCCCGACTATGCAGTCCGGCCAGAGCCCATGCGCCTCCGGCAAAAGAGAGATCTCGTAGCGCATAGGCCCACCCGAATCGATCCTTGGGATGGGCGAGCGCATACGGTATATAAATCATGCAGACAAATAGAAGGAACATCAATCCGAGCAGGGTGGACGACAGGCGTACGAACTTTCTCACCGTAACACTGGTAGCTGCTGCGAGCAGCGCGCACCCGACAAAATACGGCCAGAACCTTTGCGCCGGCATCCAGGACGGGACCATATTCTGCACAAACTCGGGGCCGCGGAAATGTTCAGGCGCAAATACAGCGAGTGGCACGGCAATGAAGACACAGCCCAAGCTAATGAGCTTATCCCAGCCGCGAGCCGCGGTGATCTCTTTTCGAAGTATAAGAACTCCGGCGACAAGATAGATCAGCCCGGCAAAACCCATCAAGAAATTTGTTGATGAAAGCATCAGAACCTGTGTCGCGCATCATGTGCAATCGTAGCCGAATGGCAACCGAAACGCGTCCCCCTTTCGGCGTCTTTGCGGCCTATTAGGCGAGTCAGTTGGACCAATGCGCCGCGCGATTCGGGAACTGTGGTCAAAACATCGCTTCCGGGGGAATTTTTAAAGAGCTGGTAGGCGCGGCAGGAATCGAACCTGCAACCCTCGGATTAGAAATCCGATGCTCTATCCGTTTGAGCTACGCGCCCACGTACTCTAACCTGCTTTACTACTTCAGTTTACAATGCGCACGCTTGAGCCAGCGAGCGTTCCCATTGCACGTTCATTGCACACCGTTTCCAGCTTCCCCATGGCCTCCACCGTGTCCGCTGGTGCCGACATCACGTAGTGGTTCATGGTGATCGCCAGGTTCGCATGCCGGAGAATCGCTTGAATGGTCTTGTCAGAGATTCCCAAGCGGTACAGATTGCTCGCGAGCCCGCGTCGAAAAGCATGCCAGCCTCGCCACTTCACGCCCGCTTTCCCGAGCACCGGCAGAATGACCCGGCGGACTAGGTTGTCGAGGTGGAGAGGGCTACCGTTGGTGGCAGCGAAAATCCAGCCAGAGGCAGGATTCCCGCAAGCCAGACGATGCCGTTCGAGCATTGCTGCCAACTGGCCGATCACCGGAACCGGCGCTTTCGAACTCCTGGTCTTCGGCCCACTCACGTGTGTCTCCCACAGTGACTGAGTGACTCGAATCTCCTTGCCTGTGTAATTTTCCCAGGTAAGGCCCCTGAGCTCGCCTTTGCGCAGACCGGTAAAGGCAGCCGTTGCGATCACGGTTGCGATCGGCTCGGGAAGTAACGTGAGCATCCGCTGAATTTCCTCCAGCGAATATGCGAACGTTTCCCCCGGTCCTTTCGCGTTCCCTGGAATGGACACATCCTGCATGGGATTCACGCCATTGATCGCCCCACACCTCTTTGCGTGTTTGAAGATCGCACTCAGCAGAGACTTGATCTGCTTAAGAGTGGCGCGGGAAAGGCTCGACTCGGTCGCGATCTCCTGCAACAGTCGCTCCCCGTCCCATGTTCGAAAGTCGCGAACCCGAACATCTGCGATTCGTGGCTTCAGATGTTTCTCCCAGACGTGGCCATATCCATTGAAAGTGCTGGCACGCCTCTGTGTTTTCGCGTGCGGCAAATAGATGTTCTCTACGAACCTCACCAACGGCATCGTGCTCGATGGCGAGGTTCGGTCGGTATTGACCTTGTGCAGGATCTCTTCCGCCAAGAGCCTGGCATCACCCTTGCGCGGACACTCTGCGAGTGAAGCGATTCGCTTCGAGACCTGGATGCGTTTGGTCGTTCCATCTTCCTGCCACACGTTCTCGCGATAGCGCACGTGCCAAGCGCCATACGCTTTGTACAAATGTCCCTTTTGCAGACGGGTCATTGGGTCCTTCCTCCTTTGGACCCGTCCCCATTCCTGCTCTGTTTGAAAGGAGCACGACGGCGAGCGACCCATTGGACAAGTGGCTCACTGCCGTACTCGAACCTAATATACTTGCCGAACCGAACGTGCGGAATGGGATCTTGTGAACGACTCCGAACCTGATCTCGGACCCAAGTCTCCGGCACACCCCAACGCTTCGCCAGTTCCGCCGAATCGATGATCTCCACACCTGAAGACATTTGCCTATTCCCTACTTATTGGTATTGTTAGCGCCGCTTCACGATCCAAATTCGAGCTATTCCGCCCTCCCACGCCAAGAAAAGGTGCTGCAGGACGAGGGGGCAAGGACCAAACGACCCGAATCTCCCATTCAAGCCCAGAATCCAGGCTCGGCAGTCCGATTTTGAACACACTTCGGCGCCGACCGAACTCCAAGAGAAGCAGTTTCGGGCGTTCTCCCTGGCAGCCCCAGGATCTCTCAATCCTCATCATTGCGGATCACCTCGTGGCCCAGCGAACACCCGCTCGCGACCGACTTCCCGACGGGCCTTCTCCAAGTCGATTCGGTGTTCACGTCTCAGGTCGATGAGTGGCGCATACCCCGATTCACGGGGATGCATCAGATGGCCAGGGCACATCGGACAACGGTTTTCGCTTCGGTGGCGCTTACAGCGATGCCCGCTTTGGTGCCCATTGCTCTTGTCACAGGTGTGATCGCAAAACTCACATTGGCAGGAACACGACAAGTCGGCGTGATAGAAAAGCCCCATCGTGTGGACGCGACGAACGCCATGGAAAGCAGCTTCGAGGTCCGCAAGACGTTCCCCATCGGACCGTGAGACATGTTTACCGGTGTACTTGAGGGCGTGACCCAAAGCGCGCGCGAAGCGGCGAGACTCCCGCTCGCAAGCATCCACCGGCTGATGGTCTATTTTCTGCTGTTTGATGTAGACGCCGCGGGCCCCGTCTTTCGTCGCGCGGAGTTTCATCCAGATTTCTAGCAGCACCTCGTGCGGGACGAAGGGGCCAACGTAAACCCCATGAGCGTGCAGATTTGTGTTGTACTGTTCGCTGTCTGATTTCCTTCCTCCGAATTCATCACACCAGAGAAATCCGTACTTCTGTGAACTGATCCCTTGACGCTTGAGGGCCAACCGAACGCACGCACGCACGTCCTGGTTGAAATCACGGATCTCTTGCGGAGTGGGCATTCTTCCGATATTCACCGCGGTGAAATCCAAGGTTGCGGTCACGCTTCCCGAACGGAATCCCGGACGCACCACAAGTTCCTTCACAATCGGCCACAACCCCATGTACTTGCCAAAGAGCTCCGAAAAGATCCGAGCGCCGCAAGTCCGGCAGTAGCGGACCCCACAGGCGAAGCTTCCGTAGAAACGGTGTTCCTCCGGATGCTCGGAGCAATCCAAGCGACGTCCAGTAACGCCACAGTTCGCAAGCCGGTTCCCCTTACGCAGAAGCGATGTTCGGCGCTTGTCCTCTCTTTCTGCCCACCATGCACGGAAGTTCCCTTCCGCCACGGAACTTCCTCCTTGCCATTCCTCTAACTCTTCTAGATATTGCCCCTTCTTCGCTTTGCGCTTCAGCGAGTCTCTATAACGACGTCTTTGAAGCTGTTGCTCCGCAAAAGACAGGTCAATGAACTCACGGCGGCCCTGCTCCTCGACATCCGCAAGGTGGGCTACTTGTTCCAATTGAACCTGATCCAGACACCCGCCAATGGAGAGGTCACCGTTCTCCGCGTATTTCACCAACTCAGGAAGGACAAAATCACGGGCCTTAAGAAGTCCGGGAGTGTTTAAGAAGGCGGGATCTATTCGCCCCGGCGAGGAACCGGATCGTGCGAGCGCCGTATTCGGAATTCCCGCTCCGCCGGAAAGCAAGCCAGGTCCGAACAGCGAGAGCGATTCGATTTGTGACTGCGCACCTTGCATCAAAATGACTCACTTATCCGCTTCTCTACAAGTAAAGGGCCTGCGTCGCTTCGCTCCGCAGGGCAGGAGGCTTCGCCCCCTGCACCCCCAGACAGACTCTTTGAATCCTTACCCGGCAGTCTTGCAGCCACTCACTTTGGGCGCCGCCTGTCGGCGGCTGGAGGGCGGGCTTCGCGTGCCGGTTTAAGTCGCGGGATGTATGGTCTGTCAGTCCTACAGCGCCCGCTCATATGTGGCTGCGCGAAGCCCCACCCGTGTTGTAGAAAGACTTTAAAAAATTGAGGCGTTCGATACCACGCTCGGAAATCTTGTAAGCGACCCGCCCCCCTACCCCGCCTCGCAAAAGCAGCCCCTGTTTATGCAAGCGAAACAGGTAACTGTAGACAGAACTGCGATGATGGAATTTGCCAAGTTGTCTACAAATCGCATCTGGCGTCAAAAACCGCGGCTCGCGAAAAAAGATCTCGAGCACCTCCCGCTTAGTCATGGCGATTTGCAAGTGTGTAATCGCCTTGGGATTGGACATAGCGCAGTTTCTTGGTGACGAAAGAGTGGTACAGGAGTTTGCGGATGTAGACCGCAATTGAAATCCCTAGGTTCGTCGTCGCCGCTCTCAATGGCTCTAAAGTCGTAATTGGGATGCGTGCGTCCAGCTTCCTGTTGCAATGATCCTGGCAATCCTGAAGGCCCCGCAGCGCCTCTGAATTTGCAAGCGATGTGCCCAGAAACCAGTCCAAAGCCACCCCAACGGACACCCGGTTATAGCTGGCTATCGCTTCCAGGTCGGCCACTACTGTCGATGGAAGCCGTAAAGAGACAACGCTAGTTTTCATTGATTTGTCCTCACCCGTCGCTTCGAAAATGACTTCTTGTTCCTCTTTCGGGGGCGCACTAGCCGGATCTGCTCTATAAGCCACTTGGCCCGTTTACGCAGGCCCTCGCGGAGCTGGGGCGGAGTGCGCTTGCTACGGACTGCCGCGCGGAGTCCCTTTAGTTGTTCTTGCAAAGTCAGCTTGCGACGCGCCATAGCTTCCTTTTCCTCCTCTTCTCACGCGGTTTAGGCCGAAATTCTCTGGGTGGCGTTACCGCCTGCCCAAACAGTGCACAGGGTTCACAACGAAAAATGCGAATCCCAGAATCCGACACACTCAAGGCCAGGGGCAGCCCGCAGAAGGTGCATTGGCCCGTTGTCATTGGCTTCTTCAAACGTTTGTCCTTACTATTCACAAAGACCCCTCGGGCACCCATGAGCGTACCGCCGCGCGATTTGAAAAACCCGACAGTTTCTAGGTCAAAAATTGTCGCCTCCCGGTCTGAGCGGAGCCGGTTTATACGGCAGTCCCTGGCAGCAGTAGTACGCTTCATTAGAAGAAGGCCGTCTTCGCCGGAAGTCGAAGGCGAATTGTCAGGGTGGATTGCGTTTTTGCACGGCTTTTTGGACAAGAAATCTGAGGAAGGTCATCTCACCCCGAGAATTGACGAAGCTCTCGTCCAGGCCTCATCTAACTTTGTGAACCGATGGCTTGGCCCAGGAATTGATGTCCGGCAAGCAGACAGATCACTGGCTCAAGCGCAAAAGGTAACCGCTGGCGGAGTGCCGAAAATCGTGGATGCAGCCCGACGCGGGAATGTGGAAGGCGCAAGATCCTTGATTTCCGAAACAACAAGCGACGTTATGGAGGCGGTAGGGCTTCCACCTAATCTTTTTGGCACCCCAGGACTTTCCTATGGACAATTCGCGAAATTCCGGCGCGCTGTGCGTGCCACCTTAATTTGCTTGACCCTTCAGAACGAACATCCCCTTGTCCTCATCACCCGGGCGGAAAAGGGGGACCGGGCGGCAATATTGAGCCTTGTTAAGGCAGATAAACTCTTCGCCCATGACTCCTGCTGCGCGGTAACTATCAAAAAAGCGGAGCTTCAAGACGACCAAGGTTTCATTGGGCAACTGACGAGAGCCCTGGAGTACCAGCCGACGGTACGTCGAAGAGATATCCTCCAGGTTTATTACAAGATCCTGTTTCTCCTCGCAGAGTCAGGCGTTTCGTTACCCACTCTGTATGAGCTGTGCAGCGCCCTCGACCCCCACGGGATGGAGTACGAATCGCTTTCTGCCTTTGAAAAAGATTTTCAGAGACGACGACGGGATTTCATCGCAATGGTGCGTAAGGTGGATGAAGAGGTCCCCGTGCGATGGAAAGGGTCGTCAGTTCCCAAGTGACAACGGTAAAACGGCCCTGCAGCTGGAAGGACATCCAGTCTGCTTAGCGTTATCTCGCCGAGGCTAGCAGCAGCGTCTAGGTGTATAGCACCTTCGAGAAGAAGAAACCGGCGAAGGGGCGGGAAAGTGGCCCCTCAAAATTAAACCACCTGTCCGCCTTCCAGCCCCAAGTACTCTTGCCTGTTTGGATTCTGGAAATATTCAATCAGTGCGGCTTGATTCTTGAGCATGCCTCGCCAAGCCTTCTGTCGCCTATCGACTGCACCATGGAGGGGATTGTCCACCACATCCCAATGGGGAGACTGCGTTGTGCCGCGGGCGGTCGTGTTCCTCTGAAGATGGCGGCCGAATTGTCCACGTGCAGCCTGATCCATCACCTGCTGAATTTTCGTCTTCAATTGTCCCTTGTATTCGGGATTCATTCGATCCCACATTCCCTTGAACATTTTCTTCCCCAGATCGTCCCGGCTGATCCTTGTTGCGCCGTTAGCCATTTCTTCCAGCACAATCGTCATTGCAACCTCAGCAAACTCCCAAAGCTCTGAGTCTGCGTCAAGAGGGAAAAACGACATGGGCAGCTTCGCCCAATCGATCAGCAGCGGACGGAACACCGCATCCGTCGGCAGATTGGTGAATGCGTTGTAAACGATTTCTAAGCCCGTTGGAGTGATCGCCATGAGTGGGAAGTTGTACTCGCCTTCGACCACACCTATCGTTAGCGTAGCCCCGTGCTCAATTTTCCCGATGATGGCAATATCGTGGGTCGTGCATTTGTTGACATGCACGTAGGCTTTGGCGATCAAGTCCGCTGGTATGACTCGTGAGTACCGCTGCAACTGATCGGCTTCAGTGTTCGCACCTGATTTGAATTCCATCACCACGGTATGGCGGATTTGGGCAGAAGCGATGATCAGGTCGGGGACGACAGATCGATTGTCCGAGTTGTTGAACGGGGTTTCAACGGCCTCTGGAACGTAACCAAGATCACGGAGTCCGGTGGGTAGACCGTGTGTGCCTTTGCACAGTCCGAAAAAGAGATTTAGTAGTTGGAGGTTAAAGCTCAGAAAAGTGTCTCGTCTCCCCCGGCTGCCAAGACCACTTGCGAGTCGTAGTAGTGCTGAAGATTTGTGAACAGACGGACGATGGTGTTCCCGCATGACCCATGCGGCAAATAAACACGCATGAAGCCTGGTGCTATCTCGAATGTGATCCGGTTGGTCACATGCAAGTCCAGAGCCGTCACCCGGTAATAGTCCGTACCGATGGAGACAGGCACACCCCACAAACGGAAGGGATCGGTGCCACCGAATACCGCAGCCATGAACTTCTGTATGTCAGCTATCGGGCGGCTGAAGGTGAGGCTCAGCGGCTCACCATCCATGATCACACGTCCGTGTCCCGGCTGGTTGGCGGGGGGTTCTTCAAATCGCAGGCTGAATCGTTCCTCAAAGCCTCGCACCTTTTCTGAGTAAGAACGATAGATGCTGTTCACCAAATTGATGTGGCTCTGGAACGATGTGCCTCGTGCCGTGATCTTGCCATCCCATTTCACTTCATCCAGTGAGAAAGAATTCTCATCAACTGTGCGATCAAGGTAGTGCTTGATTTTCACCTTCGACAGGGTTGTGGCATTGGGAAACGCATTGGGCTGACGCAGGATGCCCAGAACTTGCCGTGCCCGGTTGCCCCAAAGCTGCATCTTCAGATATTCGACAGGCGCGTCCGGCTCATCGAATTCAACATCCGGCACTTCTCGGTGGTCGTAATCAAGAAACAATCCCTTGAAGATGCCCATGTCCGCTACCCGTTCCAATAGCTGGATGGGCAGCCAAGCGGAATCCAGATGGGTGTCGTTGGCGATCACCCGATGAAGGATATTGTCTGCCTTCTTGCTGTTCGATGCAGAGTGGAGAATCCAGAATCGGCGATCTGATGCATCCACGAAGAACTCTGCGGTATTGGTTGCCCACTGTGCAGCGATCCGATAGAAGAACTCTTCCTGCGTCTCGTGAACCGTGGCTCTCGAACGCTGACCCAGCATCTCAGGTGAGAAAGCAGCTGTCAGAATACGCAGGATGTCCCCGTGCCCCGCATCACCAGAATGAGCTTCGAGCAGATACGTCTTGAGAAGACTGGTGCCAGCCTCAAGCCGCTGTCGTTCCTCAAGATCGGTGTAGGCGTGGCTCATCACTTCTTCGAGCCGTTCAGCCATTTCCCGTCGAGTTTGGATGGGCATAAGACTTGCGGTCGCAGAGCCGCTTGATTGTAACCGAAACAGCGAACGGCGTTAAGAACGATGCAGATACGCCTTCAATCAGATGGATAAAGGCGTGGATCATCTTTTTCCAAGCCGAAATTTTGCAGGTTGAAGAGAAAGTCTTCCGTTCCTTCTCACGCTCTGCATTGATCGTATCGACGTAGGCGCTGACCCGCAGGGCACGCTCTTCAGCACCCGTGTCTCGGCAAAGAGCAAAAGCCAATTCCTGAGCGATGGCAATCTGGGTTCCCAAGCTTTTCTGCACTTGCGACAACCGAACCGCAAACCAGACGAACCCCAAGGCCCAGGCTATGGTGATGCGTTCCCAGAGAAACAACATTGGAAAGCGATGAATACGAGCAGGGAAATAACCCGTTTCATAACTAGACCTCCAACCTAAGGATACGAGCGAACCGGACGTTTACCTACCGGTGGACCGGTAAGAACCTTTGCCTTCGACTTCTTCCTGACCGCCTTTCACATGCAGGACCGTGCCTCCCAGCGGACGAGCGGCAAGCGTGTTTGGTGGGTTCCATTGGACATGACTTCCAGAATATCCTCAGTGTTGAAGTTGCTACGGACGTGCTTGGTTGGTCTTTCAGGCACAATGCCCTCCTAATGTCGGTACCGTGAGGCCTACTAGTGCGTTTCTTCCAAAAACAAGTGGTTCTGGAAAGCGACCTCAATAGGAGACGAGAGCTGACGTATCAACCGGTTAGAGGGTCGTCTCTGGAGGGGTTTTTGGAAAGGCGCGGTTGGCCAGTGGGCTGCCACGATGGGTCTACTGATAAGCTGATCTCGTGCCGCGCCCTTCTGGAACGTGCAAGATGTGCCTGCTCCACAAGCCTCTCGCGTGCCGCCACTTCATGCCTGCCGCCCTTTACGAGTACTGCCGCACATCGGACGACAAACCCTTCCGGGTTGGCAGCGGCTTCGTGATCCCAACCGACCGCCAGACGCAGGACTACTTGCTGTGCGACGACTGCGAAAACATCCTGAGCGGCCGGGGTGAGACGTGGATTCTAGAGAAGCTTGCAACGTGGGAGCGGAAGTTCCCTCTCTATGACCTTCTCAGGCAGCAGCCGCCCGAGTTCGACGAAGAGGGTTCGGCCCTGTACTACACGGCGAAGAACCCTGCCATCAATGCTGGGAAGATCACGCACTTTGCGATGGGCATGTTCTGGAAGGCGTCTGTCCACTCGTGGCTGAAGAATTCAACCGAGCCGCGCATCGAGCTTGGCCCGTACTCGGACCGAATACGATTATGGCTCCGGGATGAGTCTGAGTTTCCGGAGCACGTTTATCTGCTTGCAGCGATCTCTCGCCCGGAACGCGCTCAGATCAGTCTCAATGATCCGTACGAGTCCGAACGTCGGGGATGGCGCTGCTTCGTCCTGCACGTTCCCGGCCTAATGTTCATGCTTCAGGTCGGGAAAACAGTCAGTCTTTCTATGCAGGCGCTTTGCTTCTTCCGGAATCCCGGCCGGCCGATCTGCGTCTCGGACGATCTCACGCGCACCTTCGAAAGGCAGCTTGCCCTCAGCTTCCAGCAGTCTCGGAAGACACAGCCATACCTCAAGGCGATGGGCAAGATCGAGCTGGAGCGGCGCAGTCGGAAGTAGCTCTTGACCCGGTTTCGGGCGAACAAACGGCGCATGCTTGTGCAAACGCCTGATTTCGCCAGTTGACCACGCAAGTGATAGTTTTATGGGGTGAGTTTCAGGCGCAGTCACAAAAACCAGGACCAAGGCATCGGCTTGTACACTCATGAACAGGCAAGAAACACCACTCCGTTTCAATACTTCGGGCAGATAGTTGTGGGTGCGGTGGTTTGCTTGTGTGGACTGCTTGCCTTGGTAGGCATCTTTGATCACCGCAGTCGGGAAACTCTTCAATTTGGAAGTCCTGAGCCCCATTTGAGAGGGTTTGCTTTGGCTGCGGCTGCCATTGTGATCGGCGTCTTCATGGCCCACGCCGGCGTCATATTCTGGAGCCGCAGACTTCGCATGCGACTAAAGAACCGCCATCAACGACACGTTGCTTAGTGCGGCTTCCCATTGCTGGTGAAGAATCGCCATTGTGCTCATTTGACTGCACGCAAGCGAGAAGCCAAGATACCCACAACTCCCGGAACTCGTATGAACGGTGGGCAGAATTCTGAAACCGAAAGATTGAGCGCCAAAAAGGTTGCGCAGGCCGTCCTGTCAGGCCGCATGGGCGTTTTGAAAGCCTGCCGTGAGCTGGCCACACTTGGACACACACCGGGCGTTATGAGTGAAGAGATTCACAATGTCTTCGTCGGCGCTGACAGCGAAACTGACCACCTTCCTATCGGCGCGGTACGGGAGCTTTGGGACTCTGAGGTACTACTGGAGAAGGATCGGGAAATTGCAGAGATGGAGGCTCGCTGGAAGGACAGAGTTCTCGCGGCGTGTAAGAAAATTGTGGATCAGGGGCCCTAGAGCGTGGCGTCTGGTTCGAACGGAAGCGCGCCTGAGCCAATTTGCCTGATGTGTCAGCGATTGCTGGCGAAACATCGCCTCTCTGACAATGTGGATCCCTGTCAAGCACTTTTTGAGCGTACTGCTCCGTGCACTCCGAAGAGAGCGCGATTTCGCTCTTGTTGAAGCTGTGCCATACCAACCCAAGGCTCGCTCGCAATCCGTTTCAGGTCAGGAACTCAGTCCGACCCATGCATCTCTTCGGTCCACAACCTCGATCATGATTACTACTTCGAACTCCCCCGTGAAGAGGGAGCGGGACACTCATTCAATTACTCGGTGTTCTACTTCACACCATCGCGATGTACGAGTTGTCCCGCGTGCGAACCGAACTTTTTCAACTGCTCGTAATTCCATCCCTGGCGCATCATCCAGTACATCCGAACCGCCAGTCGGCGCGCCATCGCGACCTTGGCGATCTTCCGTCCCCGGCGCAGCATCAGATGGTGGTACTTACTCCGCCATCCGGGATCGCTGCGCACCGTCACCTGGGCCGCTTCCACTAACAAGAAGCGCAACAGAGAGTTGCCTTGTTTGGTGATATGGCCTAGCCGTCGCCGACTCCCGCTCGAGTCCTCCAGCGGCACCAGTCCCAGATAACTCGCGATCTGCTTGCCACACCGGAACCGATCCGCTTGCCCGATGATCAGCACGAACGCCAGTGCTGTCAGCGGTCCTACTCCGGGATGGGTCTGCAAGCGTCGTGCCTCGGGACATTTCTCCACTTCCCGCTCAATCGCCTGCGTCAACTCCGCAATCGTCGGATTCAGGCGGTCCAGCAACTCCAGCAGATCCTGTCGCCGCCGACTCGCCCACGGAGCTAACCGGAACGCTTCCAACTGTTTTCGTCCCGCTTCTCGCCACAGCCTCTTCTTGCAGCGCACACCTTCGTTGAGCGCCACCGCTTGCAACTGGTTCATCATCCGCGTGCGCGCCTGCACCATCCGGTGCCGGTGCCACAGCAGTTGCCGCAGATCGCGATTCTCCCAGCTCGGTACCCAGATCCGCGGAAAGTCATCCTTCAGCATTAACC
>Ga0210408_10000577_pt1 | contig 45169 bp, 41 predicted proteins | sample IncBWH4MmetaG_FD_155471 | JGI IMG/M metagenome (GOLD analysis project Ga0210408, IMG submission 155471) | Forest soil microbial communities from Barre Woods Harvard Forest LTER site, Petersham, Massachusetts, United States - Inc-BW-H-4-M | ecosystem: Environmental > Terrestrial > Soil >...
GACGTCGGCGCCTGCTTGAAGCGCGACCTGCGCGATCATCTTGACGAGGCCCTGGAACTGCTCGTTGCGGGCGACGAAGTCGGTCTCGGAATTGACTTCGACGACAACGCCCTTGGTGCCTGAGGTCACCGCACCGATCAGGCCTTCCGCGGCGACACGGCCGGCCTTCTTGGCGGCCTTCGACAGGCCCTTCTTGCGCAGCCAATCCTGGGCTGCTTGCATGTCGCCGCCGCTCTCGGTCAGCGCTGCCTTGCAATCCATCATGCCTGCGCCGGTCGATTCGCGCAGATCCTTGACCATCGCTGCTGTGATCGTAGCCATCGTTGAACGTCCTGTTACCTGTTAGGGCAATTGCGGCGCGGCCCTTGCCGCCTCGCCGCCGTCCGCCGTCAGGAAATTGCGAGAGAAGGAAATCGTGGCCGGAAGCATTCCGGCCACCGCGTCAAATTATTCCGCTTCTGCGGTCAGCGCCTTGGCCTGGGCAACCCAGCTATCGGCGCGGCTCGGAAGTCCGACCTCTTCACCGATCTTGTGGGCGGTATCGTGATCGAGTTCGGCCAGCTGCCAGTAGTGGAAGATGCCGAGGTCGTTGAACTTCTTCTCGATCGCACCGGACACGCCGGTGAGCTTCTTGAGGTCGTCGGCGGAGCCGCGCGGACCTGCCAGACCCTGGAAGCCCTTCTGCTGCGGCGCTGCCGGGATTTCCTCGCGGGCCGGGTGGGCGGACGCACCGACATCGATGCCGGCGTCGCCTTGCGCGCGGGAAATGCCGTCGATCGCCGCGCGGGCGACCAGATCGCAATACAGCGAAATGGCGCGGCCGGCATCGTCGTTGCCCGGCACGACATAGGTGATGCCCTTCGGATCGGAATTGGTGTCGACGATGGCAGCGACCGGAATATTCAGCCGCTTGGCTTCCGCAATCGCGATGTCTTCCTTGTTGGTGTCGATCACGAAGATCATGTCGGGAAGACCGCCCATGTCCTTGATGCCGCCGAGCGAGCGATCGAGCTTGTCGCGCTCGCGCTGCAACGTCAGCCGTTCCTTCTTGGTGTACTGCGCGCCCTGCGCGCCGTCACCGGAGCCGAGCATTTCCTCGAGCTGCCGCAGCCGCTTGATCGAGCCCGAAACCGTCTTCCAGTTGGTCAGCGTGCCGCCGAGCCAGCGCGAATTGACGAAATACTGCGCCGACCGCTTGGCGGCTTCGGCGACGCCGTCCTGCGCCTGCCGCTTGGTGCCGACGAACAGGATGCGGCCGCCCTTGGCGACGGTGTCACTGACGGCCTGGAGCGCCCGATGCAGCATCGGCACGGTCTGGGCGAGGTCGATGATGTGGATGTTGTTGCGGGCACCGAAAATGTAATCCGACATCTTCGGATTCCAGCGGTGCGATTGGTGACCAAAGTGCACGCCAGCCTCAAGCAGCTGACGCATAGAAAAATCGGGTAGCGCCATCGTATCAGTTCTCCGGTTGGTTCCTCCGGAAACGTGTGAGCAAACGAGCCTTCTCGGCCCGGCTGCCACCGGACGGCCTTTTGAGCCATGTTTCCGTGTGAGATGGCGCGCTATATAGCCTTATTTCCACGAGAAGCAAGGAAATACGGCCGGTTTTGGCGGCCGTCGGACGGGCAACTGTCCCGCCCCCAGCGTTGTCCGGGGGTATTTTCGGCCCATGGCGGAACATGCGTGGAAGGGGTCCGATTTCGGCCTTATGGCGCCATCTTCTCGGATTTTCGCGCCACCGAGTTACTCCAGTCCGGCGCGGCGCAAGCCTTCCAAAAAGTGTTCACGCTCGTCCTGTCTGAACGGAAGCTGGCGCGCCATCCAGTCCAGGGAGATGCTGGGCTGCGCGCGGCGCAACTCCTGCAGCATGGCCTTGGCGAGGTCCATTTCACCCGCCATGGCGGCGGCCGCGGTGATCACGCGGTAGGCGCCGGCGAAATCGCTGCGCTGACGGATGCCCTCGCGCGACAGCCGGATCGCCTCCTTGTAGTCGCGTTCAACGTAGGCGGCATAGGCGGCCACGCCGTTGTAGATCGCCGCCGATGGATCGCGCGGGCTTAGCCGAAGCGCGCGGCGGGCGGCTTCGGCGCCTTCGCGCCAGCGCCCGGCCCAGGACAGCATCAAGCCATAATAGCCCTGCGCCAGCGCGAAGTTCGCATTGAGGTGCAGCGCCTGTTCGAAGGCGGCGAGCGAATCGTCGAGCCGGCCGCGGTAGCCATAGGCACAGGCGAGCGCAAGATGTGCCCAGGGGTCCTCGCTGTCGGCCCGAAGCGCCGCCGTTGCCCAGCGTTCGGCCAACGGCCTGATGGCTTTCGCATCTTCCCAACCCATGCGCACGCCGAACGTATGGCTGACCGCAAGCACGGCGAGCGCCTGGGCGTAATTCGGGTCAATGGCGATGGCCTGCTCGAGCAGCCTTTGGGCCGTGAGATTGTCCTCGGGGGTCACGCGCCAGTAATGCGACAGCGCCCGCATGACCAAATCCCAGGCATCGAGACTCTCGGGCGCCTTGCGCTGGGCGCGAAAGTTTTCCGCTGCGTAGAGCTGCGGCTCAATCGTGGCAACGATGGCCTCGGTGATCTCGTCCTGCACCGCGAACACATCGGCCAGCTCGCGGTCGTAACGCTCCGCCCAGAGGTGACTGCCGGTGATGGCGTCGTTGAGCTGAACTGTAATGCGTACGCGCCCGCCCTCCTTGCGCACGCTGCCTTCGACGACATAGCCGACCCCGAGTTCCGCGGCGATCTGTTTGATGTGGACGGATTTGCCCTTGTAGGTGAAAGAGGAGTTGCGCGCGATGACGAAGAACCAGCGCAGCTTGGACAGCGCGGTGATGATGTCCTCGCTGATGCCGTCCGAAAAATAGTCCTGCTCCGGCTCGCCGCTCATGTTGACGAACGGAAGCACAGCGATCGCCGGCCGGTCGGAGGGCGGCAAAGCGGGCCTCGCCGGCTCGGCGAAATCATTCCGCGGCGCGGCGGCGTGCGCCGGTTCGTCCTTTTCCTGCTGAGACCGCACCTCGCCGACGAATCGGATGCCCTTTCGTGCGACGGTGCGGATCAGCTTCTGCCTCTCGCCGCTATCACCGATCGCCTTGCGCGCGGCGTTGATTCGGCTGGCTAGCGTCGAATCCGCGACGATGCGGCCGCCCCAGACCGAGGCGAACAGGTCGTCCTTGCTGACCACACGCGCGCGGTTTTGCACCAGGTAGGTCAGCAGATCGAAGACTTGCGGCTCGACGGCAATCGGTTCGCCGCCGCGGCGCAGCTCACGCCGGTCGGTATCAAGCGTATGATCGGCAAAAACAAATTGCACGCGCTTCCCCCGGGGATGCGAGGCCTCGTCGGCCAAAAATCAAGCGCTTCTAGGGCAAAAATGAAGCCCAGGGCAAAGTCTTTCGCCCCTGCTCCCTGTATCTCCTGCGCGGCTCTCAACTTTGGCGTGGGCCATCGGCGGTCTCCAACGATGCGGACCGCTTCGACGCATAGCTTCGCTTCAGCCGAAGCTATGCGTCTTTTTTCATAGAACCTAAGGAGAAAAAAATTGAACCCTTTTTTCTGGGCCAGAAAACTCGCTCTGTTGTCGCTGCTGGCGGTTGGAAGCGCCTTCGCCGCAGACCGTGCCCGCAACGCTCTCGCCGAGCATGTGCACGCTGCCAATGACCGCTTCAAGGACGTGTCGGTCGCGGTTTCCGAGGGCTATGCGCCGATCCCCTGCGCCAGCGGCATCGATGGCGGCGCGATGGGTGTTCATTACGTCAATGCCAAACTTATCGGCGACGCCGTCGAGATCAAGCAACCGCAGGCGATCATGTACGAGCCGATGGCTGACGGCAAAATGCAGCTGGTCGCGGTCGAATATATCACCTCAAAGGGACCCGCTTCACTGGAGGGGCATCTGTTCAATTTCAACGGCGCTCCCAATCGCTATGGCCTGGGCCCGCTTTACGAGCTGCACGTCTGGGCCTGGAAGGCCAACCCGCACGGCACCTTCGCGGACATGAACCCGAATGTCAGCTGCGACCACGCCTCGATGAAATAGCACCTCATCGAACAGCGCTCGTCGCCGGTTGCGACGTCACGCACCGTCGCGACCTGCCTGGCGCGGTGGTCAATCAACAACACAAGCCGCTTGCAGGTGGAGGATAGTCCACGCCGGCGGCGCCGAGCAGAGGCGCACGACAGATGACAAAACAGCTCGCTAACAGCGGCAAGTGGCGCTCGGACCGACAGCTCGAGCGCGCATCTGGAACGCAGGTTGGCGTTGAGACGCTAAGAACCATTGTTGTGTTTTGCGGCGTCGGCCTCGTCGTCGTGTTGCTTCTGGCAGTCGGCATCACCTCTCTTGGAGTAACGCCCGGAAACAACGGGTGGATATCATGGGCTGGATTTGACGTCCCCTGTCAGCCGCGTGACACGCCTTATCGTGAAACGATTACCCTGCTCCTCGTTCTGCCGATCCTGGCGCCGGCGCTCGGCCACCAGTCCTCACGCTGTGGCTTCCCTCCGCGATTTTCGGGCGATGACGCTGATGGCAAAGCACGACTGATCCGCAATTCGATGCAGGTTGATTTCGGCGGTGAACGTTTGAGGCGTCCTGCGATGTTCATAGCGATGTTCGTACCTCGTCGCTACTGACCGAGCCTATTGGAGGAGGAGACTATGTCTATCGTTCGAGTGACCTTGCTGTGTGCGCTGCTCGGATTTTTGCCGGTGGCGGCCAGCAGCCAGCCTGCACCATCTCAAGCTGAATGGATCAAGGACCTGCGCCTGGGCGGTTATGTGATCGTGTTTCGCCATGGCGCGACCAATTCGGATCAGGCGAACGCGGACCCGATGAGCAGGCCGAACGTCTCCGCGCAGCGCCAGCTCAACGACCAGGGGCGCGCGCAGGCAAGATCGATCGGAGAGTCGATGCGCAAGCTAAAGATTCCCGTGGGACGGGTCCTGGCCAGCACGACCCAGCGGGCAATCGATACCGGGACGCTGTTGGGCGTTGGCGAGGTTACTGCCACACCCGATCTCGCGGAAAGCGGACCGGAAGTTTCTCCAGACGAAAACAATCGGCTCGCGCTGGCGCTTCGCAAGCTCGTTGCCGCGCGGCCGCCGGCCGACAACAACCTTGTGATCGTTTCGCACAAGCCGAACATCATCGATGCGTTCGGCAAGGGCTGGGTCGATGTCCGCGAGGGCGAGGCATCGGTGTTCGAGCCGGACGGCAGTGGCGGTTACAAGTTGGTTGTCCGCATCCAGGCGAGCGAATGGAGCAGGCTGGCTCAGATGTCGAATGGATACTAGCTCCAAGGCAAGGCGGCAACAGCGTCCGGTCAGACCCCTGATTGGGGCCTGACCGGGACGGTCTTCAGCATTTCGGATTATTCGGCGGACATTTCTTGGCTGCCGCTGGAGCCGGTTTCGGCGGCGGCGGTGGCGGCGGTCGCGGCGGCGGAGGTGGCGGCGCCGGACGCGCGATCTGGGGCGCCGGCCGCGGCGGTGGCGGCGGGGCCGGCCGAGGCGGCGGCGGTGGCGCGGGCCTTGCGATCTGCGGCGCCGGATGCGGCGGAGGCGGAGGTGGCGGCGAGGCCCGGCGTGTGGGTTCAACATGTGCGACCGGCGGAGGGGGTTTCGGCGGCGCTACTGCGGGTTTCGACGGTGCCGATTCAAACTTTGGCTTCGTCTCCGGAACGGCCATCTTCTTTTCCGGGACAATCTTTGTTTCCTTTTCCGGAGCGATCGGCTTCGTCTCCGGAATGGCCGTCTTGGTTTCGCCGGCCTTCGGCTTCTCGACCAGCGGCGCCGTCGTAGACGTATTGGTCTTCGCGTTACCGCCTGCGGCCGGATTTCCGGTCCCCGTCGCCGGGTTGTTCGTCAGCGATTTGTTTTCGGGGATAAGCTTCTGATTCGGGTTCGCCGGCCCCCCCGACGGATTGTTCGGAGACGTCGTCAGCGACTTGTTGTCCGGCGTAAGTTTCGCGTTCGGATTGGTCTTCGACAACTCGTTCGGGTTGGTCTTGGGCAAATCATGGCCCGTAGGCACACCACTGGGCGTCAGACTTGTCGAGGTCGCCCCGCCCTTCTGACCGGATTGCGTGCCCGACGTTATCGATTTGGCTGTGCCGTTGATCACAAGGCTCTTCGGCGGCGGCTCGTCGCCTTTCATGATCGCCGCGGCCTTTGTCTTCGCCGGCGTCGGAGTCTGGACCTGCGCGCCGGTCGAGACCTGCGTGATCGCGCCTTGCCCCGCTCCACCCTTGGCGTTCAGCGGCGTGTTGGGAGTTCCCGGAGCAGCCGTGTTGGAACCCGCTGGTGTCTGTGGCGGCGGCTGATTGATGACGTTATTGATGACGGTGGTGTTGTGGATGTTGGCGAAAATGATGTTGTTCGCCGGCGGCGCCACATAGACCGGCGGCGCGACATAGACCGGGATCGGCACGAACACCGGTTGCGGCAGGATGAACAGCCCGACCACCGCGATCGGCGGCGCCAACACCACGAAATCCGGCGGCGGCGGCGGGCAAAAGTAGATTGGCGGCGGTGGCGGCGGCACGAAGCCGAAATCGGGATCGCCAAAATATAATACCGGGCGATCGACATAGACGATTTCATCGGGCGGCGGCGGCGGCACGTCGTAGTCGATGACCGCGAATGACGGCGGCGGCTCCAGCGGCGCGGTCAGGATGGCGAGACGGCGGCGGGCATCATAGGCATGGGGCCCTTGCGGATAGCGCCGCAGATAGGACCAATAAGCCTGCGGGGTATCGGCGCGGTAGGTGCGAGCCCAGGTGATCGCCTCGCGCCGCGCGGCGACAATGGCGCGGATTCGTTTGGCCAGGGGATCGCCGGGATAGGCGCCGAGGAAGTCCTCATAGCCGGGCAAGGTGTCGCGCTCGAGGGCGGCGGCATAGGCATCCTGCACGCCGAGATCGCGGATCGGCTTGTTCCTGACCGCGGCGACCTGGTCCGGCGGCGCTGGCGCGGGCGCGTCCGGCGCGCGATCGAAGAACATGAATTGCGCGTCGATCTTTTCGGCGTCCCAAGGCACTTGCGCGCCTTTGCTGGCGTCGTTGACGCGCAGCCGCACGCGGTTGAAAACCTCCGGCAACGGCAATCCGCCGGTGCGGATCATTTCGGCCAGCGACTGGGCGTAAATGCCGTAATTGCCCTGCTCATTCGGCGCGACCGTGCCCGGTGCGGCGTTGAACGCGACCAGCATGTGCGGATCCGGCTCGACCAGCGCAAGCCCGCTCGCGATCGGTTGGCCGCCCTCGACAAAGGGCTGTTGGCGCGCCGCGTCCAGCACCACGATTGAGGCCTTCAACGGCAGCGATGCGAGCTGGCGGGTGTAGTCGCTGATCCGCAATCCTTCGATCGGGACGTCGACGTCGCGGCTGACCGAGGAATCGACCGGTATGAAATAATTCTCGCCGGCAAGCTGCATTCCATAACCGGCGAGATAGACCATCGCGACCGTGCCCGGACCCGACGCCTGGGCTTTCTGGATGAAGTCGCGAAAACTCTTGCGCAGCGTATCGGCGTCGAGGTCGCGGGCCCCGACCACGTCGAAGCCCGCCGCTTGCAGGGTTTGCGCGATCAGGCCGGCGTCGTTGGCCGCGGTTGCAAGCGGCGCCTTGGCATAGGCCCCGTCACCGACGACCAGCGCGATCCGCTTTTCCTGCTGCTGAGCATTGGCGGAACTCAGCACCCCCGGCAGGGTGCAAAGCAACATCAGGCATAGCGAAAGAATGGAAAAGGTTCTGGTCCCACACATGGTTTCTGTCCGCCTAAGGTTCCATCGCGACGTCCGCGCATTGGGCGCGCGGCTAGCTGAACATCGTTTGAACGAAAAGCGCTGCCATTGAGGCAACCCCGTGACGGGCGCGCATGACGAGGCAGCGCGTCCACGCAGGACCGCCGGCCATGAACAGGCGAAGCTTTCTTGGAGCACTGGTTGCATCGTTCACTGGCAGCCGCTTCGCCGGGTCACGGATTGCGCGCGCCGCGACGTCGCTCGAAACCCCGTTCGCCAGGGTGCGGCGCGGCGAAGCCGGGTGGCCTTCGCAGGCGCAATGGGACGACCTGTCGAATGCGGTCAGTGGCCGTCTCATCAGGATCGACGACCCCCTGGCGCGATGCCGGCGCGCGCCGGAAGGCCCCGCATGCCAGGCCTTCTTTAAGGAGATGAAGAACCCCTACTTCCTCAGCGAAAACCCGGCGCTCGCCGAAACCTCCGGCTGGGTGGATGCATGGAGCTCCGCGCCGAGCGCCTATGCCGTCAAGGTTCGCTCGACGGTCGACGTCGTGGCGGCGGTCAATTTTGCGCGGCAGCACAGATTGCGCCTGGTCATCAAGGGCGGCGGCCACAGCTATCAGGGCACCTCGGATGCGCCCGATTCGCTGCTGATCTGGACGCGGGAGATGAACGGGATCACCCTGCATGACACGTTCGTTCCCCGTGGCTGCGAGGCGACGCTCGCACCGCAACCCGCAGTGACGGTTGAGACCGGAGCGCGGTGGCTGCAAGTCTACGAGGCGGTCACGACGCGCGGTGGCCGCTACGTGCAGGGCGGCGGCTGTACCACGGTCGGCGTTGCCGGCTTCATTCACGGTGGCGGCTTTGGCAGTCTCTCGAAGAAATACGGCCTCGGCGCCGCCGGCCTTCTCGAGGCGGAGATCGTCACCGCGGATGGGCAGACTCTCCTCGTCAACGTCTGCAATCAGCCCGACCTGTTCTGGGCCATCAAGGGCGGCGGCGGGGGCGCCTTCGGTGTCCTGACAAGACTGACGCTTCGGACGCGCGATCTTCCGGCGACGTTCGGCATCGTCACCGGCAAGATCAAGGCGACCTCGGAGGCGGCGTTTCGCGAATTGATCGCCAAAACCCTCGATTTCTATTCGGACAGGTTGTTCAACGAGCATTGGGGCGAGCAGATTGCCTTCGGCTCCGACAACACCGTCAGCTTTGTGATGGTGTTTCAAGGGCTCGACCAGGCCGAGGTGGAGGCCATCTGGACGCCTTACCGGTCATCGCTGGCGGCTGCGCCGAAGGACTTTTCCATCGAGGCGCCCTTCTCCATCCAGTCGGTCCCTGGACGGCATTTTTGGGATGCCGAGTATCTGACCAAGAATTACCCCGGCCTTGCGCTTAGGGACGATCGCGTCGGCGCGCCGCAGGGAAATATCTTTTATGCGGGCGACAGCGGCCAGGTCGGATTTTTCATTCACGGCTACAAGTCGGCTTGGCTGCCGGCCTCGCTGCTTCGGCCGGCCGAAAAACCGAAGCTGGTCGACGCCGTGTTCGCCGCAACGCGGCATTGGCACGTCGCCTTCCACTTCAACAAGGGACTCGCCGGCGGGGCAGCGGAGGAGATCGAGGCGGCGCGCACTACTGCAATGAATCCGGCCGTGCTTGACGCGTTTGCACTCGTCATTATCGCAGGCGGCGGGCCGCCGGCGTTTCCGGGAATCGAAGGCCATGAGCCCGATCTGACGTCGGCGCGCGCCAACGCGCAGGCGATCAGTCGCGCCACGGCCGAATTGCTGAAGGTCGCGCCCGGTGCAGGCGCTTACGTCTCGGAATCCGATTTCTTCGATCCGGACTGGAAAAACAGCTATTGGGGATCGAATTTCGATCGCCTGGCAGCGGTCAAGAAACGCTACGATCCGGAAGGTCTGTTCTTCACCCATCATGGCGTGGGCAGCGACGAATGGAGCGCCGACGGTTTCACCCGGCTGCAGAAGTAGCCGGGCGACGCGTTGCTATCCGCCGATCCTTAAGCGACCATATCGACCCTGCCGTCCTTGAGCCGGTAGATGCCGCCGACCACCTTGAGCTTCTTCTGCTCCACCGCGGCGCTCAGGATCGGCGTCGCAGCGCTCAGCTTGGCGACGTTGTCGATCACGTTCTGCCGGGTGGCGTTGCCGAGCACATCGCCGCCAGCTTGCGAAACCGCCTTCACCGCGGGTGCAATGGCTGTGACCAGCGAAGGCAAATGTCCCGGCAGCGTGGTGTTGTCCTTTAAGGATTTGATCGCCGCATCGACGGCGCCGCAGCTCTCGTGACCGAGCACCAGGATCAGAGGCACATTCAAGGCCGCGATCGCATATTCCAGGCTGGCGGTCGTTTCATCATTGGCAAAATTGCCGGCGACGCGGCAGACGAAGAGATCGCCGCGGCCGCTATCGAAGGCATATTCGGGCGCGATCCGCGAATCCGCGCAGCTCAGGATCGCCGCGTACGGGTTCTGGCCTCCGACCAATGCCTCGCGTTCATGCTTGAAATCGTGACGCAGTGAAACGCCCTCGACGTAGCGTGTATTGCCTTTCCTCAAGCGTTCCAGCGCCGCATCCGGCGACAGCACGTTCTGCGGCTTGGGCGGCTTCTTTTTCTTTTCCTTGTCGTCGTCTTCGCTTTCCCTTTCTTTTTTCTTTTCCTTGGCCTCAACCGTGTCCGCAAAGCTGAGCCCGATGGCCGCGGCAGCGAGCATAAAGCTGCGCCGCGATGGCGCGATCAGTTGATGTGAATCTTTTCTGCAGATCTCGCACATCGGGTCTTCCCTCCATACAGGAGTTACAGCGTCTGGACGTCGACCACGCCCGATACGGCCTTGAGCGCGCCGGCGATCTGCGGCGAGACCTTGAAGCGCCCCGGCAGCTTCATTTCCACCTCGGTTTCGAGATCGAGCATGATCACCAGCGACACGTCGCCGTCCGCCCCGCCCGGCGCGGCCGCTATCGGCTTTGCCTGCGGCCCGCGGGCCGCGCCGTTCTGCGGCGCGGCTTCCGGCATACTAAGCCGCTTGGCGATGGAATCGAGCGGCTTGGTATCGCGCACGAAGATGCGCAGGCCCTTTTGTGTCTTGGCGGCAGCGTCATCCAGGGGCTCGGCATGCAGCACCCGGGCACGGATGTCCTCGCCCTGCAATTCGGCCCCCAATTGCAGCAGCACCGCCGCCCCCGGCTCCAACACCTCGCGATATTGCGCGAGCCCCTCGGAGAACAACACCGCCTCGAAATGCCCTGTCGGATCGGACAGGCCCATGATGCCCATCTTGTTGCCGGTCTTGGTGCGCCGCTCCATGCGCGACACGACGGTGGCCGCGACCTTGCCCGCGGTCGCGCCGGTTTTGACCGCGCGCGAGAACTCGGCCCAGGACTGCACCCGCAGCCGCTTCAAGATGGTCGCATAGTCGTCGAGCGGATGGCCGGACAGGAAGAAGCCGATGGCGTCGTATTCGCGGCGCAGCCGCTCGGCCGGCAGCCACGGCTCGACCTGCGGCAGCATGATGGTCGGAGCATCCGCGGCATTGCCGAACATGTCGTTCTGGCCGACGCTCGCGGCCTCATGGCTGCGCTGGCAGGCCGAAAGGATCGCTTCGGCGCCGGCGAACACCCGCGCACGATTTGGATCCAGCGCGTCGAACGCGCCGGCGGCGGCCAGGCTCTCGATCACCCGCTTGTTGATCGCGCGAGGATTAACTCTCGCGGCGAAATCGGCCAGCGACGTGAACAGGCCTTTTCTGCGCTCCTCGACGATCAGCTCGACGGCTTGCGGCCCGACGCCCTTGAGCGCTGCGAGCGCATAGTAGATCGTGCCGTCGGAAACCTCGAAACTGGCGCCGGAGCGGTTGATCGAGGGCGCCTCGACCTTGATGCCGAGCCGCTGCGCCTCGGCGCGAAACTCCGACAATTTGTCGGTGTTGTTGAGGTCGAGCGTCATGGAGGCCGCGAGGAACTCGACCGGGTAATGCGCCTTCATGAAGGCGGTGTGATACGACACCAGCGCGTAGGCCGCGGCGTGGCTCTTGTTGAAGCCGTAGTCGGCGAATTTTGCCAACAGTTCGAAAATGGTTTCGGCTTGCGCTTTCGGCACGCCGTTCCTGACCGAGCCCGCGACGAAACCCTCGCGCTGCTTTTCCATCTCGGAGCGGATTTTCTTGCCCATCGCGCGGCGCAACAAATCGGCTTCGCCGAGCGAATAGCCGGCCATCACCTGCGCGATCTGCATCACCTGTTCCTGGTAGATGATGACGCCAAACGTCTCCTTGAGAATCGGCTCCAGCATCGGATGCAGATATTCCGGCTCCTCGTCGCCATGCTTGCGCGCGCAATAGGTCGGAATGTTCGCCATCGGGCCTGGCCGGTACAGCGCGACCAGCGCGATGATGTCCTCGAAGCGGTCGGGACGCATGTCGACTAGGGCGCGCCGCATGCCCTGGCTTTCCACCTGGAACACGCCGACCACATCGCCGCGCGCCAGCATCTGGTAGCTTGTGGCATCGTCGAGGGGTAGCGTGGCGAGATCGACCTCGACGCCGCGCCGCTTCAACAGTTTGACCGCGACATCGAGCACCGTGAGCGTCTTCAGGCCGAGGAAGTCGAATTTGACGAGGCCCGCCGGTTCGACCCATTTCATGTTGAACTGGGTCACCGGCATGTCGGATTTCGGATCGCGATAGAGCGGCACGAGCTCGCTCAAGGGGCGATCGCCGATCACGATGCCGGCGGCGTGGGTCGAGGCGTGCCGTGTCAGGCCTTCGAGGCGCTGGGCGATATCGAAGGCGCGGGCGACCACGGGATCCTCGTCGCGAAACGCCTGAAGCTTCGGCTCGCTTTCGATCGCGGCGGCGAGCGTGACGGGCGCGGCCGGATTTTGCGGAACGAGTTTTGTCAGCTTGTCGACCTGCCCATAGGGCATTTGCAGCACACGGCCGACGTCGCGCAGCACGCCGCGCGCCTGCAATGTGCCGAAGGTGATGATCTGCGCCACCTGATCGCGGCCGTAGCGCGCCTGCACGTAGTCGATCACCTCGCCGCGCCGGTCCTGGCAAAAGTCGATGTCGAAATCCGGCATCGACACGCGCTCGGGATTGAGGAAGCGCTCGAACAACAGACCAAAGCGGATCGGATCGAGATCGGTGATGGTGAGCGCGTAGGCGACCAGCGAGCCCGCACCCGAGCCTCGTCCGGGGCCGACCGGGATGCCTTGCGCTTTCGCCCATTTGATGAAATCGGCGACGATCAGGAAGTAGCCCGCATAGTTCATGCGGGTGATGACGTCGATCTCGAACGCAAGCCGCTCGTGATAGTCCTCCTCTGAGATCCCTTGCGACAAGCCGTGCACCTTGAGGCGGTTCTTGAGCCCCTCCTCGGCCTGGCGACGCAACTCCGCCGCTTCGTCGCTCTCCGCCGCGTCTGCTCCGACCGCGAAGCGCGGCAGGATCGGCTTGCGCGTCGTCGGCCGGAACGCGCAACGTTCCGCGATCTCGATCGTCGAGGCCAACGCCTCCGGCACATCGGCGAACAGCACGGCCATTTCGGCACGGGTCTTGAAACGGTGATCGGCGGTGAGCTGGGCGCGATCGGTCTCGGCGATCAGATGGCCGCCGGCGATGCAGAGCAGCGCGTCATGCGCTTCGTAATCGTCGGACGTGGCGAAATACGGCTCGTTGGTCGCAACCAGCGGCAATCCTTTGGCATAGGCGAGATCGATCAGGCCCGCCTCGACGCGGCGCTCCTTCTCGATGCCGTGGCGCTGCAATTCGACATAGAGGCGATCGCCGAACAGGCTTGCCAGGCGCTCGCAGCGCGTTGCCGCTAACGCCGCATGATCGGCCAGCAGCGCCGCCGAAACCGGCCCGTCCGGACCGCCCGTCAGCGCGATCAGATCCTCGGCGTCATCGTTGAGCCAGTCGAACTTGATATGCGGGGCCTGGTGGACTGGCGTCTCCAGGAAGGCGCGCGAGTTGAGCCGCATCAGGCTCCGGTAGCCGCGCTCGCGCGCAGCCAAGAGCACGATCCGCGCAGGGCCGGCAGCAAGCGCATTGCGCGCGTTGGGGTCGTGGTCGCCGAAATCGACCGCGAGCTCGCAGCCGATGATGGGCTGGATGCCGTAGCCGGCCATCTTGTCGGAAAATTCCAGCGCGCCGAACATGTTGTCGGTGTCGGTCAGCGCCAGGGCCGGCTGGCGGTCGGCCTTCGCAAGTTCGCCGAGCTTGGCGATCTTGATCGAGCCCTTCAGCAGCGAATAGGCCGAATGGACGTGGAGATGAACGAATCCGGCACTGGACATGGTCGGTTTTTGGGGCTCGCGGCATCAGGGGTGGGAGCGAGCGCCGGGCTTTAAGCCCGACTCGCCCCGCAATGGTGATGCCTCCGAGATGAGGAGTCCACGCACAACGCGCCATCGCCGGGCGCTATCAGGCTTTTCCCCAAGCTCGCAAGGTAACCCCTCAGAACTGCGGAATGAGCTGTGCCCAGACCGCGATCATCCCGACAAACAGCGTGATCGACGCCAGTGCCGCTGCTTCCTCCACGAAAATCCTCAACATGCTCGCCTCCTGATTTAGAACATAAAGGGAACGATGTTCCCATTTTGTTCCATAAGTCAAGGGGGCCTTAGTGGGTCAGTTTGAGAAATGACCCTGTGGTTAACTCTCCACCTGTGTCGCCGTCCGCCTGCGAACGAAATGGAGGATTAGGGTTCCACGGGCTCACCGCACGAGACACAGTAAAAAGCGCTGCCACTCCCTGATTCGCCGGCTCCAAAGCCAGTAGGGAGGCTATCTACGTGGAACTCCCACGAATATTCATCGTCTGCCGAAAGCTGGGCGTTACCGGTCCTTCGGCAAATAGGGCATGTCAGAACTTCAACCCAATGATCGCGGGCCATCCGTGATATGCGCCACGATCGGCCAGCGTTCCAATTTATTCAGCTCCCAATCAAACTGATCCACCACTCAAGGGAGCGATTGGCGTCTGTCTGGGGTTTACGTCCGATGGTGAATCTGCTCCCGCGGCTACCAACCAACGCGAGTAGCCCCGGCCGGGTGCCGCGGAAATGACCCAACAGCTCGAGAAAGCGCCTCCGGACGACTGGGTGGTCAGTCATGCCGGCTTTCTGTCTGGGCGCTCAATAAGTTCGTATGAGGGGACGTGGGTGCTTTCCGACCACGATTCCAGCGCTGCTCCGCAGACCGTGCAGACCGCGTCACCCGTATGCGGTACCAAGAACTTCTCTTCAGTGCGTCTATACTCGGCGCCGCAATTGCATTGAACAATTGTCGCCATTTGCGGAATATGCGCCCGGAGCCGTCCATTTTCCAGCTCGGAAGTCTGCCACGATCAAACTGACCCGTTTGGGGAGGCCGCTCACTTCTTTTTCCCAAAAGCGGGAGCCGACCGCATGTTGGTGGGCTTCCAATCGAAGAAATCATAGCCGCCGGACCATGCGTGGACCTCGGCTTTGCAAACCTTACAGTTGAAACTGCCGGAACGGGTTTCCGAATGCTGCTCTTTTGTCGCAGCGTAATCGATCCCGCAATTGGGGCAGGTGAAATATTCGGTCGTCCATATGCCACTGGCCATCGTGCAAATATGCGCCTGCGGCGCCCCGGTTCAAGCCGTTATCCCCAGCCACAATTACTGACGCGTTACCGAAGGGTGGGATTGGTGCTGGCCTCAAGTATGGGTCGGTTGACCATCTGGACCAATGCCTCGCGCACGAACGTGAATTGACGCCGGCAAGAAGGACTGGCTGAGGTGTCGGACTAGGCCGGAATGGCAGCCGACACGCGAACGGAGCAAAGCCATGTCAAAAGCGCTTGTTGCCCTGCTCGTCGCCGCAGTCATCTTGGCGCTTGCGCCCACGACCGCCATGGCGCGGGACTTTCCGTTCTGCATCAAGAGCTGCGACTATGGCGGCGGACACGGCGATTGCAGTTTTGCGAGCTACCAGCAATGCCAGGCGACCGCCTCGGGGCGCCTCGCCTATTGCGACGTCAATCCCTATTTCAACTCAAATGGTGACGGACAATCCGGCCGCTCCCATCAATCCCGGAGGAAGTTCTGATGCGCATTCTGGCCTTGGCGATCCCCTTGCTCGCAACGATCGCGGCGACTACGCCGGCAAGCGCGCAGACCTACGCACCTCCCTATCCGATCTGCATGCAGGTATGGGGCCCGATCAACTATTACGATTGCAGCTTCACCTCGCTGCCACAATGCAACCTTTCGGCCTCGGGCCGCCCCGCGCAATGCCTGGTCAATCCTTACCTCGCCAGCACCGAGCCGCCGGGGCCGATCTATCGGCACCATCGTCACTACTATTACTAGCCATCTCGCCGCGCTGTTCGGGCCGCGCCGGCGTGCGCGGGTGAACTCGGCCGTCCATTTCTAGACCGGCGTGTAGATCACGAGCTTTAGCGCCGGATCGTCATTGGCCTGAAAACTTGCATATTCGAAATGCAGCACGCCGTTTTTGGGATGATTCAGCGATTTGCGTCCCGAGGCCACGCCCCGTACCTCATGCGCTTCCCACCACACTGAAAACTCCCGACTTCCCTGCCGCAGCCGCTCCAGCAGCGAAACGAAGGCTGGATCGCCGGCCCAGACGTCATGGGTGGCCCGAAACTGCGCCACCATCCGCTTGGCCTCGTCGGCCCAGCTTGCGCCGAACAGCTTGCGCGTGCCGGGATTGGTCAGCATGCAGAAGAGGATGTTGCGATCACCCTCGGGCAAACGGCTGAAGGCAAAAATCTCCTCCGCAACATCGTTCCACGCCAGAATGTCCCAGCGACGCCCGGTGATATAGGCCGGCTGGTTGAGACCATCGAGCAGGCGGCGCATCGGCTCCGGCACGCTTTCGATTGCGAAGGCACGGCGATCGCCGTCGCGCGCGAGGGCTCGCAAGTGGGCATGCTCAGCCTTGCTCAAGCGAAGCGCGCGCGCCAAGGCATCGACCGTGGTGACGGAGGGGCTGACGGTTCGCCCCTGCTCCAGGCGGACGTACCAGTCGACACCGATGCCGGCGAGTTCGGCGACCTCTTCACGCCTTAAGCCAGCGGTCCGCCGCCGCCGGCCGCTGGCAAGGCCGACAGATTTGGGGTTCAACCTTGCGCGCCGCGACCTCAGGAAATCACCAAACTCGATTCGGCGGGGATCGGTCATGGAGGTTACTCGCGCAGGGCTGAAGGAGGGTGGCAATAATCCTAGGATAATACCAGGCCTTTCGGGCTTCGAAAAGTCCTTCGAGAATGGGGTCAACCATCCGATGGAGGTGAAGACCGATGAAAGCTGCCGTTTTGAAAGCCCTTGGATCCCCGCTCGTGATCGAGACCGTGTCCGAACCAGTTCCCGGCACCGGCGAGGTCATCGTCGATGTCGTTGCGACGCGCGTGCTCTCCTATGCCAATGAAGTCTTCAGCGGCGAGCGAAAATACCTGCTGGATCTGCCGGTCATTCCGGGGCCCGGCGGAATCGGCCGTGTGCGCGCCATCGGCCCCGACGCGACGCACCTCGCCGTTGGCGACTGGGTATTTTGCGATCCGACCGTGCGTTCGCGCGATGACGCGCCATGGCCGGATATCACGCTACAGGCCTGGAGCGCCCGCGACGCCGGCGGCATGCGCCTGCAGCGGCATTTCCGCCATGGCTCCTTCGCCGAGCGGTTGATGGTTCCGACCGAGAACGCCAAACCGATCGGTGCGATCGAGGCGTCGGAGGCCGCACAATGGTGCGCGCTCGGCACGCTGCTGGTGCCTTATGGCGGCTTTCTCGCCGCAAGACTTCAGCCGGGAGAGACTGTGCTGGTCAGCGGCGCCACCGGGAATTTCGGCAGCGCCGCAGTCGCGGTTGCGCTGGCGATGGGAGCCGCATGCGTCGTAGCACCCGGCCGAAATGAAAAACTACTCGCCGACCTCGCGCGCCGTTTCGGCAGCCGCTTGCGCACCGTCAGGCTCAGCGGCAACGAAGTACAGGATCGCGAGCGAATGAAGCAAGCCGCACCCGGACCGATCGATTGCGTGCTGGACATCCTGCCGCCCTCTGCTCCGGCTACCGCCGCGCGCGCGGCGATGATGGCGGTGCGGCCCTATGGCAGGGTCGTGCTGATGGGCGGCGTCGGCATGCTCGGCGGCGCCGGGTTGGAGCTGCCCTACCCCTGGATCATGCGAAGCTGCATCACCATCCATGGCGTCTGGATGTATCCGCCCGAGGCCACCCGCGGTCTGGTCGGACTGATCCGCTCCGGATTGCTGCCGCTCGATCAGTTCGAGCCTGTGGACTTCGATCTCGATCATGCCAACGAGGCGGTTGCCCATGCGGCGGCCAATGGCGGTCCGTTCAAGATGACGGTGATCCGGCCGTGAAGCGAGTTCATATCTAAATTGGGCGAGCACTCGTAAATCAAGACTGCTTGGTGCGGGTTACTCGATGTCCCGCTATGCGCCGATAGCGATCAAATTGCGCAGCGCCGCGAACGACGCGATGTGCTAAGAGGAGACATAATCATTCAGCCGGTGCAGCCATTGAGAGGCTCCAGCTCTCACTGCTACCGAATTCCAATCTTCGGGAGCAATCCAATCTTGCGTTCACGGATAGATCCAGTCTCAAATAAAAAGCCGGACCGTTATGCAGCACCCCACCTGCACAAGGTCCGGCCCGACCGTTGTTACCCCGGATAATCTGTCGGCAAGACCTGCCGCCTGTCCACGCTGCGAAGCGCGCAACGGACTTCAGATGTTATCCGGATCCTACGAAGTTTCCGTTGAGAGGTTACTTCTTTTTCTTTTTCGCTGACTTCTTCTTTGCCTTCTTCGCTTTCTTGGCCATGTTGCCCTCCGTGATCCCCAAAAGTTCGCTCGATGCAAGTCGGGAATCGACATGCATGCGATTAGACTACACCACAATTGCAAAATTGATACTGCTCGCCTCGAACAAGGTAAACGCGATCGGATCGTCTTGACTTGCGACGGACGAAACCGCGCGTGCTGCTTGGCTGTTTGAGATGTAAGTCTATTCCAATTCGACGATACGCCCGTCGACCAGCGACACTCGCCGGTCCATCCGGCCGGCGAGCTGCATGTTGTGGGTCGCGATCAGCATCGCGACCCGCGTTGCCTTGACGAGCTGCATCAGCGCCTGGAACACGTGGTCGGCGGTGTTCGGATCGAGGTTTCCGGTCGGCTCGTCCGCGAGCAGCGCACGCGGCGCATTGGCGACCGCGCGCGCGATCGCCACCCGCTGCTGCTCGCCGCCGGAGAGTTCGGCAGGCCGGTGCATGACGCGATCGGCGAGGCCGAGATAGGCGAGGATTTCGGTCGAGCGCTTGATGGTCTCGGACCGTTTGAGGCCGCGGATCATCTGCGGCAGCATGACGTTCTCGAGCGCGGAAAATTCCGGCAGCAGGCGGTGCGACTGATAGACGAAACCGATCTCGGTCCGCCGGATCTGGGTTCGCTCCATATCGGTCAATTGCGAGGTCGGCGCGCCCGCGACATAGACTTCGCCCTCGTCGGGGCTCTCGAGCAGGCCGGCGATATGCAAGAGCGTCGATTTGCCGGAGCCAGATGGGGCCACCAGCGCCACCGATTGCCCCGCCCATAGCGCCAGCTTGACGCCGTCGAGGATGACCAGCGGCACCTCACCCTGCATGTACTGGCGTTTTATCTCGTAGAGATAGATGACCGGTACATCTTCCGCCCCCTGCTCCATCAGCCCCTCACTCGTACCGGAGCGCTTCGATGGGATCGAGGCGCGCGGCGCGCCACGACGGGTAGAGCGTGGCGAGGAAGGACAAGGTCAGCGCCATGATCACCACCGCGGTGGTCTCGCCGAAATCGATCTCGGCCGGCAGCTTGGAGAGGAAGTAAAGCTCCGGCGAGAACAATTCGGTGTTGGTGAGCCAGGACAAAAATTGCCGGATCGATTCGATATTGAGGCAGATGATCAGGCCGACGAAAAATCCGGTGAGCGTGCCGACCACGCCGATCGCGGCGCCCGTGATCAGGAAGATCCGCATGATCGAGCCTTGCGAGGCGCCCATGGTGCGCAGGATCGCGATGTCCTGGCCTTTGTCCTTCACCAGCATGATCAACCCGGAGACGATGTTGAGCGCCGCCACCAGCACGATCATGGTCAGGATCAGGAACATCACGTTGCGTTCAACCTGAAGCGCGTTGAAGAAGGTCGAGTTGCGCTGCCGCCAGTCCACCAAAAATACCGGCCGGCCGGCGGCTTCCGTCACCGCCTTGCGGAAGGCGTCGATGCGGTCGGGATTGGTGGTGAACACCTCGATCGCGGTGACGTCGTTGTTGCGGTTGAAATAAGCCTGCGCCTCCGGCAGCGGCATGAACACGAAGCCGGCGTCATATTCCGACATGCCGATCTCGAACACGGCCGTCACCTTGTAAGGCTTGATGCGGGGCGTCGTTCCCATCGGGGTCACCGCGCCGCGCGGCGCCACCAAGGTGACGCTGTCGCCGGCGTGCAGCGACAATTGATCAGCGAGCCTGCGGCCGATCGCAACGCCCTGGCCTTCGTCAAAGCCCTCGAGCGTGCCCTGCTTGATGTTCTTGGCGATCGAGGTGAGGTTGTTGAGGTCTTCGGCGCGGATGCCGCGCACGAATACGCCCGAGGCGTTGAAGGGCGAGGATGCCAGCGCCTGGCCGTCCACCACGGGTGCGGCGAGCCTGATGCCTTGGACCTGCGAGATGCGCTCGGCGACGTCCTTCCAGTCGGTCAGCGGCGATTCCAGCGGCTGCACCAGCAGATGTCCGTTGAGGCCGAGGATCTTGTCCAGCAGCTCCTTGCGGAAGCCGTTCATCACGGCCATCACGATGATGAGCGTCGCAACGCCGAGCATGATGCCGAGGAACGAGAAGCCGGCGATGACCGAGATGAATCCTTCCTTGCGGCGCGCCCGCAAATAGCGCCCCGACAGCATCCACTCGAAGGGCGCGAAAGGGGTCGTCTCGATTGGTTCGTTCATGGTCTCATCCATTGTTCGATAATCCCATGATTCGGGGTCAATTGTGGCCGGATTGGCCAGCCAACGACGCCCTCGGTCGATAATATTTATCCAGCGATCCTTGCGAGCACATCGGCGTGAGGAAGGCTTTCGCGCGAACCGTCGCTGCGCCGCTTGATCTCGATCTTGCCTTCGGCAAGGCCTTTGGGCCCGACCATGATCTGCCAGGGAATGCCGATCAGGTCGGCGGCGGCGAATTTGGCACCGGCGCGCTGGTCGGTGTCGTCGTACAGGACCTCGACGCCTTCGGCCAAAAGCTCGCGATAAAGGATTTCGCAGGCTACGTCCGTTTCGTTTGCGCCCTGCTTCAAATTCAGGATCACGGCCTTGAACGGTGCGACCGCTTCCGGCCATTTGATGCCGGCGTCGTCATGACAGGCCTCGATGATGGCGCCGACCAGGCGCGAGACGCCGACGCCGTAGGAGCCGCCATGGATCGGCACCTCGGCGCCATCGGGCCCCGCCACCATCGCCTTCATCGAGTCGGAATATTTGGTGCCGAAATAGAAGATCTGGCCGACTTCGATGCCCCTGGTATGGACCCGCTTGTCGGCAGGCACTTCGCGCTCGAAGCGCGCGGCATCATGGACGTCTTCGGTCGCGGCGTAGACCGAGGTCCATTGCTTGATGATCTCCGTGAGATCGCCGTCATAGTCGACGTCCTCGCCGGGCACCGCAAGATTGAGCACGTCGCTGTCGCAGTAGACGCCGGACTCGCCGGTCTCCGCCAGCACGATGAATTCATGGCTGAGGTCGCCGCCGATCGGACCAGTTTCGGCGCGCATCGGGATCGCCTTTAGCCCCATCCGCGCAAAGGTGCGCAAGTAAGCAACGAACATCTTGTTGTAGGAACGCCGCGCCGCCGCCTCATCGAGGTCGAACGAATAGGCGTCCTTCATCAGGAATTCGCGGCCGCGCATCACGCCGAAGCGCGGACGCTGCTCGTCACGGAACTTCCACTGGATGTGATAGAGATTGAGCGGAAGGTTGCGGTAGGATTTCACGTAAGCGCGAAAAATCTCGGTGATCATTTCCTCGTTGGTCGGCCCGTACAACAATTCGCGCTTGTGCCGGTCCGTGATGCGCAGCATTTCCGGGCCATAGGCGTCATAGCGCCCGCTCTCGCGCCAGAGATCGGCGAGCTGCAGCGTCGGCATCAACAGTTCCAGCGCGCCGGCGCGGTCCTGCTCCTCGCGCACGATCTGCTCGATCTTCTTCAGGACCCGGAAGCCGAGCGGCAGCCAGGCATAGATGCCGGCCGCCTCCTGCCGCATCATGCCGGCGCGCAGCATCAGCCGATGCGACACGATCTCCGCCTCCTTCGGATTCTCTTTCAGGATCGGGAGAAAAAATCGCGACAATCGCATCAGTGCACCAGAAGAATCGGCGGGGAGAGCAGCAGTGAAAGCGGATTAAGGCGAAAAACACAAGGCCGGGATTTAGGAAAACCCGCTAAGTCAGCGGATTTCCTGACATTTTATCGATCGGAGGGCCGCGCCAAGCGCGAGGTCATTAAAGGGAGATTATGCCGTTATTTCGCCGGTACCTCGAAATCGTCTTCCAGGGTGATCTTCTGGAAGGGGGTCTCGGCCTCGATGCGCATGTGCCAGCGGCCGGCAAACGGCAAGGCGAGGTCCTCGACGTGCCAAAAGCGGTCGGCGCCGAGCGTGGCCTTCCGCGCCAACGGTTCGATGCCGCGCTCAGGCAGGGTCAGGACCAGCGTTGCCTGCTTGACCGGCAAAAGATTGCCCTCGCCCGACATCAGCTGGAGCACAAAACTGTCGGTGCCGACTTTGCCGGGCGAGACCAGGACCTGGAACATCGCGCGTTCGGAATGGATGTGAATCGCAAGCGGCGTTTCCGCCGCCACGCCGAGGCAAACCAGCGTGGCGGCAATTGCAACAAGCGGAAGGCCGGCGCGACGCATCCAGGGTTTCACATCTTCATGCCGGGAGACATCTTCTTCATGTCCATCTTGCCGTCCGTGCTGCCGCTGCCGGAAGGCGCTTGCGCGCCGACGCCCTGCACATCGAGCGATACCGTGACCTTGCCTGCCTTTTCGAATTCAAGCGTGACGGGCAATTTGTCGCCCTGCTTGAGCGGGCCTTTGAGATCGAACATCATCAGATGATAGCCGCCCGGCGCCAGTTTGACCGTTTTGCCGGGCTCGATCGCAAGCCCCTTCTCGAGCGGGCGCATCGTCATCACGCCATTGTTCATAGCCATCTCGTGGACCTCGACCTTGCCGGCGATGTCAGCGGACCCGCCGATCAACCGGTCCGGCGCAGAACCCTTGTTTTCGATGGTGAGATAGCCGCCGCCGATCTTGGCCCCGCCCGGCGTGGCGCGGCTCCAGGCCTGCGTGATCAAGAGATCGCCGGCCTTGATCTCCTCGGCGCGGAGCGGGGTGGCGAGAAAATTCGCGATCAGGAAACCGCACGCCGCTGCGCGCGCGACCGACATCAATCCGGAAGGTGTGACTGGCATTGTTTTGGTCCTCTTGTTGCTCTTCATTCTACTTCACGAGGTGAGCGGCGGGGTGCAACGTGCCGAGCAGCCCGACGACAGCGAAAATGGCAAGCCCGAGCGCAATCTCGATGGCGCTGTTGCGGGTGAGCTGGCGGAGCGCCTCGGACTGCCCCGTGTTGGCGGATGACACAGCGAGCCGCGGCGTCAGCCAGAATCGGTTGACGGCGGCGAACGCCAGCATGAATGCGAAAATGATGAGTTTGAGGATCAGGAGCCGTCCATATTCGTCGGCAAAGAGGCCGTCAAACGAACCGACCAGGATCCAGGAATTGACGGTGCCGCTGAGCACGAGGATTGCCACGCTGAGCATGCCCAGCGTCGAAAACCTTTGGGCCACGTCCTGCGCCAGCGCAGCCCCCGGCATGGGAGGAATCTTGCTGATAACGGCGAGCAAGAGGACCAGTGACACGAGGCCGCCGATCCAAGCGGCCGCCGCAAGGACATGCAGCGCATCGGCCGCGAGATGCAGGTTTCCCTCGACGCCTGGCGTTGATGCGGCGTGCCCGGTCCAGGCGATCGCCGCCGCAAGGCCGAGCGCTGTGGCAAGCGCGATCCGCTCGGCCAGCGGGAAGCGGCCTTGCGCCACGAGGCAAGCGGCAAGAACGATCGCGAGCCCGGCGCGAATTTCCGACACCAATCCGAATTGGGTCAGGTTGAGTACATCTCGTACCGCTCCCGACATCACCGCTTCGCCAACGCTCTCGCCACTCAACGACATCGTTACCAACAGCACCCAAGTCAGCCCGGAGATCACCGCGACGGCGAGACTGATCCACGCCACGCGTTGCGTTTGTGTCCGGAATGTCTTCGCCGCCGCTTCACGCGAGCGCAAAACGGGGTTGGCCACCACTGCCCGGAACACCAACGTTCCTGTCACGGTCGCGGTCGCCGCGAAATGCACCGCGCGCGTGGCAATCATGGCTCCATTGTCCGCCGCACCGAAATCCATTCGCCGGCCCTTACACTATTGGCCCACCTGAAAGGTGAAATTGCCGTCGGTCGTATGGGTGTCCACGGAGAGCACCCGCCAGTTCACGCGGTAGGTCCCGCTGCCGCCCGGCCGCAGCGACACCGACATCTGGGTGCCGCTGACGCGGGTCTTGCCGCTATCGACCCGCTCCCCGGCGGCATTGGTTACGGTGATGCTGCTGAACGCCGGCTCGAGCTTCTGCGTGAACCACAGCGTCACCTCGCGCGGAGGTGCAGCGACCTTGTTGCCGACGCGCGGCTCGGCATGGTCGAGGAAAGCATGGGCCGTTGCTTCACCGGTCGCGAATAACAGCAGCAGGAGGATTATCCCAAACAGAGATGAGCGTCGCATGATCAATTCCTTGCAAAGGGGCTTGCGGGTTGTACCGGGCCGCCGAAGATCGGCTTGCCGATGCCGCGCGGGTCGATGTCGTCGAGATATAAGTGCAGCTGTGCGATCACGCCGACATTGCTGCCGCTTTGCCGGTTGATCGGAATCAGCGCCTCGATGGCGAACTGAAAGGTGCTGCCGACCCAGATCACCCCGGGATTGATGGTCCCTGTCGTCAGCGTGCCCGACGTCAGCGTGTTCGCCACCGGCGTTTGCAACGTTGCCTCGACCAGCGGGATCAGGTGATTGATGAACTCCGGCAGGCCGAGATCCACGACCGCGGATTTCAGATAAGGCATGCTGTACTGGATCGTTCCGCCCCAGTTCAGGATGCGCGGATGAAATTCGGTGTCGGCGATGACATTGCCGCTATCCGGATCGATGCCAAAAGTTGTCGTGAAATTCCGGGCCGGGATCGCATAGCCGACCTGACCGGTGATCGCGACAGGCCTGATCCATGACAGCGTGTCCGGAAGATCGCCCAGCCCTTTGCCGAAATAGATGTTCGGGATGTAGGTGTTGAAGGGCTCTGCGCCGACGTTTGCCGCGCCGGTCCCGCCCCACTCGACGCTGACGCCCACCGACATTACGAACTCGTGTTCCGGGTTCTTGTAGACCCGATATTTGAACGTCGTATCGAAATTCTGAAACCCGTTGGCGCCCGCCGCCGTCGGGTCGGTCGGATTGAGGAAGGTGTAGGTCGAGCCAAACGAAATCGCGAAATCCTCGGTGATCCGTTTGGAGAACTCGGTGGATACATCGCGTTGCCGCACCGGCAGGTCGTCGCCGGTCTTGAAATTGTCGACGGTCGGAAGCGATAGCTCGTCGTTCACGCCGGGATCGTCGATGCCAAGCGTGGCCGGAAAGAAGCGATTGCCGACGATTTCGTGGGCGACGCTCTGATGGAAGGGAACGAGCATAATCGCGAGCCCTGGCAGGCCCGCGCGCCAAAGACGGATAGACATCAAAAATCTCCGCAAAGTTGAGTAGTGAACGCATCGGGGCGACCCAAGGGCCGCCCAGTTCACGTCAACTGCGGAGGTGCGCGGGCCTGGGCGTTGGAACCGGCGCGGGATCCCGGCAGTTCCACCGTCTGGTCGCGCCAGACCACACGCTCAGGCTGGCGATAGGGCGTAGTGACCGCTGCTTGTTGCGGCGTGTCGATGGCTGCGGAGGCCTGTGCCATGCAGCAGATCGCGCAGGCGCCGTTATGGGCGCGGTGGTCGCCGCCCTGATCGCCCCGCGCGGGGGTCGAGGCTGAATTGTCGTGACAGATGAAGGCCGACCCCAAGGCCGTTCCTAAGGGATCGGAGGCAGCGATGCTGGCGGCCCAGCAGGCAGCGATCGGCGCCAGGATCTGCACCGCCAGTGCGATCAGGACGATCGGAAGAAATTTGTGCAGCCGCCGGCGCATCAGGAGAGCCCACCTGCTTTCCGAATAACTTATAGGCATGAGCTAGTCGAGGTCGGGTGCCCGCCGGTCTCGCGATTGCGCGGCCCATGTGGCGAATTTGTTTTTTGCCATTGGCCAGAATAACCGGCCACATCAGGGGTTTTCGTACCTTCCGAGTGCCCCTACCCCATTACCCGAAGCCGGCAGCCGCGACTGCTTCGCTGGCCAAATTCCAATCATTTCGCAGGTTGCTGTAATTTTGAACAATCGTTGCCGAAAATGGTGACAAGACGAAGAAGATGGTCTAGGAGTGCGGGTTCAGACTCGCCGAAAGGTCACAGTCTGGTGGTCCAAGTCTCGGGAGGAGCCCTGACGCGCACAAGCAGCGTCGCCCCGTCAATCAAGATCAAATCCAAATTTCCGGGGAAATAGGGTCGACACAATTTTTGGAGCAGGGCTTAACCGCCCTGCTCTTTTTTATTTGATCTGTTTTTATTTCATCTGTCCGGTGCGCGTGACGAGATGGCGTCAACTAATCCGATCCAGCAAAGCTTTGAGCTCGCTTCCGAGCGCTGCGAGGATTTAACGCCGCTGGTCTATCGCCGCCTGTTCGACGAACATCCCAAGGCCGCGGCGATGTTCCGAAGCGAGGGCAGCGAGCTCGTCAAGGGCTCGATGCTGGCGCTGACGATTGAGGCGATCCTGGATTTTGCCGGCGAGCGGTGCGGAAATTTCCGCATGATCGAATGCGAAGTGACGTCACATGACGCCTACGGCACGCCGCGCGAATTGTTCGTCGCCTTCTTCGGCGTGATCGCGACGACCTTGCGCGAAATTCTCGGCGATGATTGGTCGCCGGAGATCGATCGGGGATGGCGGAAGCTACTCGGTGAAATCAATCAATTCATATTGCAAAGCAACGTACTGGCTGAAGATTGACTTCAATCCCATTCGAGGGAACTCGATCCGACGTCGGCTTTTTTCTCCACGGGACAGGAACGGCGCACGCTCTGCGGCGTATGGACGGCCGGTGTGGCGCGGGTGGCGCGAACGTTCCGATTGTGAGACACTGCCCCCTTCCGTGGCGCATCCAAACGACGCCATCGGTAACAACATATCGAGGGAGCAAACGATGCCCGGGACTGAAAAATCAATAGCGACCAGGCGTGAACTTCTTCAGGCGGCGGCGACCGCCGGTACTGCCGCCGCCCTGCTCGGCGGGTTGAGCGTCAATCCAGCGCTGGCGGCGGAAATGGGACGTTCGGAGAAACCACTGAAGGCTGCTTTCTCCAATGCGGGCCTACAGGCAACCTGGTGCGCCCAGGGCAAGCAGGCGGCCGAATGGTGGGGCAAGCTATTGAACGTCGAGGTCACCTGGTTCGACGGCCAGCTCGACGCCGTCAAGCAGCGCGCGGCCATCGACAATATGGCCTCGCAAAAATGGGACTTCGCCGCGATCCAGGCGTTCGGCATCGGCACGCTGACCCAGCCCGTGCAGAAGATGATCGATGCCGGCACCCCAGTCATCGACATGGACACGCTGATCGCGCCGCTCGACCAGATCAACGTCCACTCATTTCTCGCTCCCGACAACGAATTCATGGGGGCCTCGGTCACGCAGGCGCTCGTCAACGCCATCGACGGCAAGGGCAAGGTGATCATGACGCAGGGCGCGCTCGGCCATACCGGCGCGCAAGGCCGCGCTAAAGGCTTCAACGCGGTCGTCAAGCAGTATCCCAACATCGAGGTGCTCGATACCCAGCCGGCGGATTGGGACGTGTCGAAGACGGCGCGGCTATGGGAGACCTATCTCACCAAATATCCGCAGATCGACGCAGCCTTCTTCCACAATGACGACATGGCACTTGCCGCCTACAACATCATGAAGGCGCATAACCGCACCAGCATCCTGATCGGCGGGGTCGACGCCATGCCACCGGCCATCCAGGCGGTGAGCGAAGGCCGAATGTTCGCAACTGTGCGCAATCCCTCGTGCCGCATCCATGGCGGAGCCATCGTCGCCGGCGTCGCCGCCGTGACTGCGGGCGAAAAGAGCGGAAAGGGTATCCCCAAGAGCGTCGTGACGGACGGTCCGGTCGTGACCAAGGCCAACGCGGCAGGCATGCAGTGGATGGAGGATCATTTCCTGATCTGAGTTGCTATGCCGCAAGGCCGCTCACCCATCCTCGAACTGCACCAGATCACGAAGGCCTTCGGCGGCGTCGAGGCGCTCCGTGGCGTCGACTTTGCGCTTTCCGCCGGCGAGATCCATGGTCTCGTCGGCGAAAATGGAGCGGGCAAGAGCACGCTGATGAAGATCATAGCCGGCGTGCATACGGAATTCTCGGGCCGTTTTGCGCTCGATGGGCGGGAAACCCATTTTCGATCGGCGCGCGCCGCGCGTGCGGCCGGCATCGCCATGGTCCATCAAGAACTCAGCGTGGCGCCCGATCTGTCGGTGGCCGAGAACGTGTTTCTCGGTGCACAGCCGACCAACCGCTTCGGCTTGGTGCAGTGGCGACGCATGGCGCGCGAAGCGGGTGAACAACTCGCCCGATTCGGCATCGATGTCGATCCGCTTTCGCGGCTCGGCGACCTGCCGATCGGCCTACAGCAGTTGATCGAGATCGCCCGCGTGTTGTTTTCGGGCGCCCGCATCATCATCCTCGACGAGCCGACCTCCGCTCTCTCCCCGCCGGAAGTAGAGCGCCTGTTTTCGACCTTGCGGCGGCTGCGCGACGAAGGCACCGGCATCATCTTCATCTCGCATTTCATCGAGGACATCCTGCGCGTCTCGGACACGGTCACCGTTTTCCGCAACGGCAGAAAGGTCGCGGAGGCACAAGCCGCCGCAACCAGCAAGGCTGAGCTAATCGAAGCGATGATTGGCAAGGGCCGCGAGACCCTTGAGGCGACCTACACACATGACATCACGCTGCCGCCACCCGGCGATCGTCCGGTGGTGCTGGAGGCAAGCCGGCTGTCGCTCGCCCGCAGCCTCCACAACGTCTCGTTTAACGTGCGCTCCGCCGAAGTGCTCGGCATTTACGGCTTCATGGGGTGCGGGCAACTCGAGCTGGCGCGGATTCTCTTCGGCAAGCTCAGGCCCGACGGCGGCACGCTCGTCGTGGGGGGTAGCGAGAGGGCCTTCGGCAGCACGGCCGATGCGCGGCAGGCCGGCATCGCCTTCGTTGCCGAGAGCCGCCGTGCCATGCTGTTCCGCCATGAGCCGGTCTACAAGAACATCACAATCAGCGTGCTCGATCGCATTTCGTCCCTGTTTCTCAAGCCGTCACGCGAGCGCTCCATCGCCGCCAGGCAGGTCGAGCAATTGCAGATCAGGCCGGCGGCGGTCGAACTCGACCTCGGCATGCTGTCCGGCGGCAATCAGCAGAAAGTGGCGCTCGCCAAGTGGCTGAGCTATCCGCCGCGCCTCATGGTGCTATGCGAGCCGACACGCGGCATGGACGTGGGCGCGAAGAACGACGTCATCCATATCATCCGCGATCTGCGCGCGCGTGGGCTAGCCATCCTCGTCCTCTCGACCGAGCCCGAAACGGTTCTGTCGCTCGCCGATCGCATCATCGTCCTTAAGCGCGGCGCGGTGGTGCGCGAATTCGCCAATGAGGCGATCAGCAAGGACCGCCTGCTCGAAGCGGCGTGAGGACACGTATATGGTGGGCAGTGAAAGTGTGACAGTCTCCGCGGCGGATCGGAAGCGGTCACGCAAGATCGCCGCGATGTTGCGCTCTCAGATGCGCAACATCGCGCCGTTCCTGACGCTCATCTGCCTCACCGGTTTCTTCGCGGTCGCAAGCCCCTCCTTCGCGACGCTCGACAATGTCGGCAACATTCTGACCCAGGTTTCGGTCACGGGCATCATCGCTGTCGGCCTTACCTTCGTGATTCTCTGCGCCGAGATCGACCTGTCGATCGCGAGCATCGCCAACGTCACCGGTATCGCGGTCGCCTATTTCACCCAGCAGGAATCCTACGTGAACATCGCCAACGTCCCGATCGCTGGGTGGGCTGCGATCATGTTGGCGCTTTTGCTCTGCGCGCTGCTGGGCCTCGTCAACGCGCTCGGACTCACGGTCATTGGCATCCCATCTTTCATCATGACACTCGCGATGATGCAGATCGCGGCCGGCATATCCGCGCTGCTCGTGCGCGGGCAGATTGCCTACAAGGTGCCCGACCTCGTCGCGACGCTCGGATCGTCGTCGATCGGCGGCATTCCCTGGATCGTGATCGTTGCTGCCTTGATGCTGCTCGGCGGCCATCTGGTGCTCACCTATACGCGCTTCGGCCGTTACGTTTACATGGTCGGCGGCAATCGCGAGGCGGCGGAATATTCCGGGCTCAACGTCAACCTGATCCTCGGCAGCGTCATGATCATAGCGGCGGTCTGCGCCGGCATCGGCGGCATGCTGGGCGTCGCGCATTTTGGCAGCGCGCAACAGAACGAGTTCGATACCTATCTGCTGGATTCGATCGCCGCCGTCGTGGTCGGCGGCACGAGCCTGTTCGGTGGCCGCGGCGGCATCGGCAATACCATTGTCGGCCTGTTCGTGCTCGGCGTACTCAACAACGGGCTCGATCACGTCAACATCGACAGCTTCCTGAAGATACTGATCCGCGGTCTCATTCTGCTCGCTGCACTCGTCATCAACGTCTATGCGCAGCGGTTGCGGGCCAAAGCCGTCGAATAGCCGCGTCGCTCGCCCGCCGAAATCCGGCCGCCAGTCGATGTCGCGTCCGGTGTTAGCAGCGGGAATCCAAGGATTACTCCCGTTCGAGGAAGCTCGATCCGATGTCGGCCTTCTTCTTGATTGGATCGTAGTCGCAATAGACGCTGTCGGCGACCAGCGTGTAGCTCGCAATCACGGTATCCTTGTTGAGCTTGACCGAATTCAATCCGATCACGGCGGTCTGCTTGGCATCGTTCCATTTGAACGGCGTCGTGCTCTTGGCCGTTTCGCAGGCCGCAACCGCTTCGGCAAAGACATAGCTTTCGACGAACGCCTTCACGGTGCGAAGCTGAACCGCCATTCTCCAGTCGATGTAGAAGGCAACGCCAAGTGCTGCGACCAGCAGGACGAAAAGCCCGAGTGATATTCTCTGAAAATTCATTTCTCTCCCCAGCCCAGGCAATTGCAAGCCTGGCGCAATCTAAGATCAGAACGGCATCCCCATCAGCTTCGACAGCCGCTCGACATTGAGATAGCCCGCATTATAGGCGAGCACTCCGAGAGCGAAAATCACCGCCGATATCAATGTGGTCCAGATCAGCTTGGCCGCCATTCGGCTTGCAACCGGCGCGCCCGGATCGGTGCCGGGCGCGCCTTCGCCGGTTTCGTGCTGGCTGCGCACGCCAAACGGTAGCGTCACGAACAAGGTGACCCACCACAGCACGAAGTAGATCGCGAACGCGGTTGAGATCGTGTAGGCCATTTGGCGTCAGGCCTGCTCGATTTCGACCAGCGCGCCGGAAAAATCCTTCGGATGCAAGAACAACACCGGCTTGCCGTGCGCACCGATTCTGGGCGTGCCGTCGCCGAGCACACGCGCGCCCTCTCTGATCAGGATATCGCGCGAGGCGATGATGTCGGACACCTCATAGCAGATGTGATGGATGCCGCCGTCGGCATTGCGCTCGAGGAATTTTGCGATCGGCGAATCCGCGCCGAGCGGCTGGATGAATTCGATCTTGGTGTTCGGCAGCGTCACGAACACTGTGATCACGCCATGCTCCGGCAGCGGCACGGCCGGCGAGATTTCGGCGTTAAAGCCCGCGCCATAGATTTTGGCGGCCTTCTCGGCGTCCTTGACCGCGATCGCGACGTGATTGAGCCGGCCGAGCATCGTCTTCTCCCGTATGTAGTTTTTTACACCGTCAGAACGTGAACCAGGCAGAGCGGCTTCTTGCCCCACTGCTCGTTGAGGACGGCGCGCACCGCGCGACGAACCGATTCGGAAAGCGCGTCCGGATCGCGCCGTCGCGCCCGTGGCAGGCCCTCGACCGTCGATACCACCACATCGAACACGATGTCATCGAGTTCCTCGCCGGCGGTATTTTTTTCAGGGATCCCGACGAGATCAACCTCGGGATCGTCGGCGAGCTCGCCTTTTTCGGTCATGGCGATGGCGACAAAGGCGCAGCCGGCAAAGCCCATCCGCCGTCGCTCGACCACGGCGCGCGATTTGGAATCCTCCAGGATGGTTCCGTCCTTGTAAAGACGACCCGCGGGCAGTTCGTCGATGATACCGGGGTCGCCGGGACCAAGTTTCACGAGATCGCCGTTGCGGCAGGTCACGACCTTCGGCACGCCGGCAGCGCGCGCCAGTTTGGCATGCTCTAACAGATGCAGCGCCTCGCCATGGACGGGTATCAGGAGCTGCGGGCGGGTCCAGGCGATGATATCGCGAAGCTCGTCGCGGCGCGGATGGCCGGACACATGTACCAGATGCGTTCGATCGGTGATGACCTCGACGCCCTGCGCGATCAAGCCATTGATGATGCCGCCCACCGCCTTCTCGTTGCCGGGAATGGTGCGCGAGGAAAAGATCACGCTATCGCCTTTGTTGAGCGTCACCTGCGGATGGTCGTCATTGGCGATCCGCGCCAGCGCCGCGCGCGGCTCGCCCTGGCTTCCCGTGCACAGCGCCAGCACCTTGTCCGGCGGGAAATGGCCATAGAGATCAGGCCCGCGGAAATTCTGCACGCCGTCGAGATGACCGGTTTCGCGCGCCACCTGCACCACCCGCTCCATCGCCCGTCCGATCACGACGACCTCGCGGTCGGCGGCCCGGGCGGCATCCGCAACCGCGCGCACCCGCGCGACGTTGGAGGCAAAGGTCGTCACCGCGACGCGGCCCTTGGCCGACTTCACCAGCTCGGCGATGGTTTTGGCGACTTCGGCCTCCGACGGCGAGCGCCCGTCGCGCACCGCGTTGGTGGAATCGCCGACCAGCGCCAGCACGCCGGCATCGCCGAGTTCGCGCAGCCGCCGTTCGTCGGTCGGCGGTCCAATGATCGGGGTCGGATCGATCTTCCAGTCGCCCGTGTGCAGCACTGTGCCAACTTCGGTGTGGATCGCGAGCGCATGCGATTCCGGTATGGAATGCGCAACCGGGATGAATTCGACATTGAACGGCCCGATGTCGATCCGGCCGCCCGATCGCACCAGCGTGACCGGGATTTTCGGCGGATTGCGCTCGGAGGCGCATTTGGCTTCGAACAACGCGGCGCTGAATTTGGTGGCATAGATCGGGCATTTCAGTTTCGGCCAGAGGTCGATGATGGCGCCGAAATGGTCTTCATGGGCGTGCGTCAGCACGAGCCCGATGAGGTTCTTCCGCTCCTTTTCGAGAAAGCGGATATCCGGCATGATCAGATCGATGCCGGGCAAATGCTCTTCGTCGCCGAAGGAAACGCCGAGATCGACCGCGAGCCAGGAGCGCTGATGTCGGTTGCCGAGCCCATAGATCGACAGGTTCATGCCGATCTCACCGACGCCGCCGAGCGGCGCAAACACCAGCTCATCCGGCCGTGCCATCAGGCCGCTCCCGTGGAGGCCGCTGATCCGAAATAGACGTCGCCGGCGGTGATCGGCACCCGCGCGCCGGCCGTTGTCCGCACCACCATGCAGCCCTGCTCGTCGAGGGTGTCGAACGTGCCTTCGATGGTCGCCCCGCCCGACTTGATCGAAACCGCCTGTCCGAGACCCGCGGCACGCGCCAGCCATAATTTCCGGATTTCACCAAAACCGCGACCACTATCCCAGATGCCGCGGAATTCCGCCCAGCCGTCCGAGAGCGCTGCGAATAGTTCTTCGGCGCCGACCTGAACGCCAAGTGCCGCGAGCGAGGTCGCCGGCGTCGGCGTGCCCTCGGGCGCTGCGACGACATTGGTGCCGATGCCGACCACGACCGCGAGGCGATCGCCCGCGATGGCCTCGGCCTCAAGCAGGATGCCGGCGAGCTTTTGCTTCCCGGCCAGCACGTCATTGGGCCATTTCAGCGAGAAATTCAGATCGTCCGACCCGGCCGAACGCAGCGAAGCCTCAACGCTCAGCTTTCGCAGCGCCGATTCAAGGGCGAGGCCGGCGGCAAACCCAAGCGTCGCTGCGACCCCGGGCGACACGTCCAATACTTCCAAAATGCTGCTCGCAAGATTGCCGCGCGGCGCGATCCAGGCGCGCTGCCGCCGCCCGCGCCCGGCGGTCTGTTCGGACGTCACCAACCACAGCGGCCCGCGTTCACCCTCGCGCGCCCGCGACATCGCCTCCGCATTGGTTGAGCCGATCGAATCGAAAGCTGCGAGCCGGTAACCCGCCGATATGGCGCGAGGACCGAGGGTGAAAGCCATTTAAAATAGAACCATCTAGAATAATGACTTCGCGGCTGCCGTCGCGACGCTGACCAGCGGCCCCGGATAGGCAAAGAAGAAGATGTTGAAGAGCCCGGCCACTGCCAACACCGTGCGCAGTTCCATGCGCATCGGGTCGAACTTTTCGAGCGGCTCGTCGAAATACATCACCTTGATGATGGTGAGGTAGTAGAATGCACCCACCACGCTCGTCAGCACCCCGATAACCGCGAGCGTGAACAGGCCGGCCTTGATCGCGGCCACGAAAACATACCATTTCGCAAAAAAGCCGGCGAGCGGCGGGATGCCGGCGAGCGAGAATAGGAGCATGGCAAAGAAGAAGGCGAGGAGCGGATTGGTGCGCGAGAGGCCTGCGAGATCGCTGATCTGCTCCACCGCCTGTCCGTTGCGCTTCATGGCGAGGATGATGGCGAAGGAGCCAAGCGTCATCGCTACATAGATCGTGATATACACCAGCACGCCCTGGGCGCCCTCGACGGTGCCGGCGGCAAGGCCGACCAGCGCAAATCCCATGTGGCCGATCGACGAGTAGGCCATCAGGCGCTTGATGTTCTTCTGCCCGATGGCGGCAAACGCGCCAAGCGCCATCGAGGCTATCGAAACGAACACCACGATCTGCTGCCACTGCGGGACGATGCCCGGAAATGCCGTCAGCGCCACGCGGGTGAACACGGCAAGGGCCGCGACCTTGGGCGCGGAGGCAAAGAACGCGGTCACCGGCGTCGGCGCGCCCTCATAGACATCGGGCGTCCACATATGGAACGGCACCACGGAAATCTTGAAGCAAAACCCGGCCAGCAGGAACACCAGGCCGAACACGATGCCGAGGCTGCCGGTCTTCACAGAAGCGGCAATGCCGGCAAAGCTGACGGTGCCGGTGAAGCCATAGATCAGGGAGGCGCCATAGAGCAGCATGCCCGACGACAGCGCCCCGAGCACAAAATACTTCAGCCCGGCCTCGGTCGACTTCGCATTGTCGCGGTTGCTGGCGGCGACCACGTAGAGCGCAAGCGACATCAGCTCGAGCCCGAGATAGAGCATGATGAGATCACCCGCCGAGATCAGCACCATCATGCCGAGCGTCGAGAGCAGCACCAGAATCGAATATTCGAAAATGCGCCGCGACGGATCGGACAGGAATTCCGTCGACAGAACAAGCGTCGCCGCCGAGCCGATCAGCGCCAGGATTTTCAGGAACCGGGCGAAATCGTCGACAATGAAGCTGCCGCCAAACGTCGTGAGTTTTCCGGCCGGCAGCATCCATTCCAGCACGCCGGTCAGGACCAGGAGGCAGATCGCAAGGGTGGTGACGAGCCTGGTCGTCCCCTGCTCGCGATAGGCACCAACCATCAACAGCACCATAGCACCCACGGCCAGCACCAGCTCCGGCAACACCGGCTGCAATGGATAACCTGCACTCTCAAAGCTCATGGGGCGTTCCTATCCTGCTGCCGGATTCTTATTGCAGCAGCGCGGCCGCTTTCACGGCGGTGACCGCGGTGTTGTAATTGGTGACGAGTTGCTGCACCGAAGCCGCCGACATGTCGAGCACTGGCTTGGGGTAGATGCCGAACAGGATGGTGAGCGCCACCAGCGGGAACAGCGTGAGGCACTCCCGGAACGTCAGATCCTTGATGCTCATCAGCGACGGCTTCACCAGCGCGCCGAAAATCACCTTCCGATAAAGCCATAGCGCGTAGGCCGCCGACAGGATCACGCCCGTGGTGGCGAACACCGTGGTCGGGATCGAGGTCTTGAAGGTACCGATCAGCGTCATGAATTCGCCGACGAAGCCGCTGGTGCCGGGCAGCCCGACATTGGCCATGGTGAAGACCATGAACACCAGCGCGTAGAGCGGCATCCGGTTGACCAGCCCACCATAGGCCGCGATCTCACGGGTATGCATGCGGTCGTAGACGATGCCGACGCAGAGGAACAGCGCGCCCGACACGATGCCGTGCGAGACCATCTGGAACACGCCGCCGGCAACGCCTTGCATGGTGCCGGCGAAGATGCCCATGGTGACGAAGCCCATATGGGCGACGGAGGAATAGGCGATCAGCTTCTTGATGTCCTCCTGCATCAGCGCCACCAGCGAGGTGTAGATGATGGCGATCACCGATAGCGAGAAGATCAACGGCGCGAAATCGTGCGAGGCCAGCGGGAACATCGGCAGCGAGAAACGCAGGAAACCGTAGCCGCCCATCTTCAGAAGGATCGCGGCCAGGATCACCGAGCCCGCGGTCGGCGCCTCGACATGGGCGTCGGGCAGCCAGGTGTGAACCGGCCACATCGGCATCTTCACCGCAAACGACGCAAAGAACGCGAGCCATGCCCATTTCTGCAGGGACAGTGGCACGGCGGTATGCATCAGGGTCGGGATGTCGGTCGTGCCGGCGTTCCAGTATAGCGCCATGATCGCGAGCAGCATCAAGACCGAGCCGAGCAGCGTGTAGAGGAAGAACTTGAAAGACGCGTAGACCCGGCGCGGGCCGCCCCAGACGCCGATGATCAGGAACATCGGGATCAGGCCGCCCTCGAAGAACAGATAGAACAGCACGAGGTCGAGCGCGCAGAAGGTGCCGACCATCAGCGTTTCCAGAAGCAGGAACGCCATCATATATTCGCCCACGCGCGAGGTAATCGATTTCCAGCTCGCGATGATGCAGAACGGCATCAATGCGGTGGTCAGGATCACGAACGGCAGCGAGATGCCGTCGACGCCCATGTGATAGGTGATGCCGGTGGCGAGCCATGAGGCCTTTTCGACGAACTGGAACTCGGTTTGCGTCGCATCGAAACGCCAGACCAGGATCAGCGACACCACGAAGGTGACGAGCGTGGTCCACAGCGCAATCCAGCGCGCGTTGCGGGCGGCGGCCTCGTCGTTGCCGCGCGCCAGCGCATAGACTACGATTGCCCCAACCGTCGGCAGGAACGTGACGACAAAGAGAATGGGCCAGGTTGTCATCACTGGCCTCCAAAGCCGAACATGAACCAGGTGATCAGTCCTGCGACCCCGATCAGCATCGCAAAGGCGTAGTGGTAGAGATAGCCGGTCTGGATCTTCACGACGTTGCGGGTGACGTCGAGCACGCGCGCCGAAACGCCGTCGGGGCCGAAGCCATCGATGATGTAGCCGTCGCCGTATTTCCACAGGAAGCGGCCGATCCGTTTCGCAGGACGTACGAAGATCAGATCGTAGAGCTCGTCAAAATACCATTTGTTGAGCAGGAACTGATAGAGCATCGGCTGCTGGTTGGCGAGATCTTCCGGCAGATAAGGCCGGCGGATATAGAAGACGTAAGACACATACCAGCCTATCGCCATCATCAGCGTCGGCAGCACCTTGATCCAAACCGGGATCTCTTCCATCTCTTCGATGATGTGCGGGTGCATCTTCACCGACTCGCGGAAGAATTCCTCGACGCTGCCACCGGCGAACAATTCCTTGAACGGAAGGCCGGCGAAGATCGATCCGGCCGCGAGAATGCCGATCGGGATCAGCATCCAAAGCGGGCTCTCATGCGCCGCTTCATAGTGCTCCGGGTCATGCGGCTCGCCGAAGAAAGTCTTGAAGATCAGGCGCCACGAGTAGAATGACGTCAGCCCCGCCGCACCCACGGTCATCAGGAACCCATAGATCGCCAGCGGATTATGCGAGGCGTAGGCGGATTCGATGATCGCGTCCTTTGAGAAATAACCGGCGGTGAACGGGAACCCTGTCAAGGCAAGCGTGCCGACGCACATCACCGCGAAGGTGTAAGGGATCTTGCGCCACAGCCCGCCCATGTTGCGGATGTCCTGCTCGTGATGCATCGCATAGATCACCGAGCCGGACCCCAAGAACAGCAGCGCCTTGAAGAAGGCGTGCGTGAACAGATGGAACATGCCGACGGAATAGGCGCCCGCCCCCATCGCCACGAACATGTAGCCGAGCTGCGAGCAGGTCGAATAGGCAACGATCCGCTTGATGTCGTTCTGCACGAGGCCGACGGTGGCGGCGAAGAATGCCGTCGTGGCGCCGAAGAACATCACCACCGCCTGCGCGGTCGGCGCGAGCTCAAACAGCGGCGACAGCCGCGCCACCATGAACACGCCCGCCGTCACCATGGTTGCGGCATGGATCAGCGCGGAGACCGGCGTCGGGCCTTCCATGGCGTCCGGCAGCCAGGTGTGCAGCAGAAACTGCGCGGATTTGCCCATCGCGCCCATGAACAGCAGCAGGCAGGTCAGCGTCAGCGCATGGGCATGCCAGCCGAGGAAATCGATGGTCTTGCCGGATAGCCCGGGCGCACCTGCGAAGATCGTCTCGAAATCGGTCGAGCCGATCAGCGCGAAGATCGCGAAAATGCCGAGCGCAAACCCAAAATCGCCGACGCGGTTGACGATGAAGGCCTTGATCGCCGCGGCATTCGCCGACGGTTTCTGATACCAGAACCCGATCAGCAGGTAGCTCATGAGCCCGACGCCTTCCCAGCCGAAAAACAACTGCACCAGATTATCGGCCGTCACCAGCATCAGCATGGCGAAGGTGAACAGCGAGAGATAGCTGAAGAACCGCGGCCGGTACGGATCTTCGTCCATGTAGCCGATCGAATAGAGGTGCACGAGCGAGGAGATCGTGTTGACCACGACCAGCATCACGGCGGTCAGGGTGTCGACCCGGAGCGACCATATGACTTGCAGGTCGCCGGAAATGATCCAGGGGAACAGCGCGATCCGCGCGTCATGATGCAGGAAGCCGACGTCGACCAGCGTCACCCAGGAAAGGCCGGCGGAAACGAACAGCAAACCGGTCGTGATCAGTTCTGCCGCGCGCGATCCGGCGGCGGGCGGTTCGACCGCGTGGTCGTCATGGCCATGATCGTCATGACCGTTCTCGTCGTGGGCGTCGGCCGCATGAGCGTCCACGCCGTGCGCATCATCATGATGCTCGACCTCATCGCCGCCCGGGTTGCGGGCATGCGCTCCGAAAATGGAGATCAGGCCGGCGAGAATGGCGCCCAGCAGCGGCAGGAAAACAATCGCCTGAACCATGTTGGGATCAGCCCTTCATCAGATTGACGTCTTCAACCGCGATCGAGCCGCGGTTGCGGAAGTAAACCACCAGCACGGCAAGACCGATCGCAGTTTCCGCGGCGGCGACCGTGAGCACGACCAGCGCAAACACCTGGCCGACGATATCGCCGAGGAAGGTCGAGAACGCTACCAGATTGAGGTTGACGGCGAGCAGGATCAGCTCGATCGACATCAGGATGATGATGATGTTCTTACGGTTGAGGAAGATGCCGAGGATCCCCGTCGTGAACAGGATCGCGCCGACAGCCAGATAATGTCCAAGCCCGATCGTCATCGCACCCACTCCGCGGCATCGGCGTCCTGCAAGCCCTGTCCCGGGGCTACTTTGCGCACAGACATGGCAAGCTCGGGCGTGCGCGCGTTCTGCACATTGATGTCCTGCCGCTTGACGTTCGCCTTGTGGCGCAAGGTCAACACGATGGCGCCGATCATCGCGACCAAGAGTACGAGACCTGCGATCTGGAAGTAGTGGATGTATTTCGTGTAGAGCACGAGCCCCAGCGCTTCGGTGTTGCTGACATTATTGGGGATCGCCGCCGTGATCGATTTGGCGACGCCGGGACTGATCACCCAACCGCCGCCGACCAGCAGCAGTTCGGCGAGAAAAATCCCGCCGATCACGAGCCCGATCGGCAAGTATTCCAGATAGCCCGAGCGCAACTCGGTGAAATCGACATCCAGCATCATGATCACGAACAGGAACAGCGTCGCAACTGCGCCGACATATACGAAAATGAGAACCATCCCTAGAAATTCCGCACCCATCAGCACGAACAGGCCCGACGCGTTGACGAAAGCGAGGATCAGAAACAGCACCGAGTGCACGGGATTGCGCGACACGATCACCATGACGGCGGACGCGACGCAGACGCCGGCGAACAGATAGAAGAACAGCGCGGGAAGGATCATGCGACCACGCCCTCCGTCATTCCGGGGCACGGACAAAGTCCGCGAACCCGGAATCTGGAGATTGTAGCGCGAGATTCCGGATCGGCATGGAGCCGGTAATCGGGCCGCGCTTCGCGCGGACCCGCTGGCGCCGTCCGGAATGACGTGGGGATTTCGGATAGGATCATGCCCTCACCTCACCGGTACGGCGCGTCGAGTTCGATCGCTTTCGCAATCTCGCGCTCCCAGCGGTCGCCATTGGCGAGCAATTTCGCCTTGTCATAATAGAGTTCCTCGCGGGTCTCGGTCGCGAATTCGAAATTCGGCCCCTCGACGATGGCGTCGACGGGACAGGCCTCCTGGCACAGACCGCAATAGATGCATTTCACCATGTCGATGTCGTAACGCACGGTGCGGCGGGTGCCGTCGTTGCGGCGCGGACCGGCCTCGATGGTGATCGCCTGTGCCGGACAGATCGCCTCGCACAGCTTGCAGGCGATGCAGCGTTCTTCGCCATTGGGATAGCGGCGCAGCGCGTGCTCGCCGCGGAAGCGGGGCGAAATCGGCCCCTTCTCGAACGGATAGTTCAGCGTCGGCTTCGGCTGGAAGAAATAACGCATGGCGAGGAAGAACGCCGAGACGAATTCGGACAACAGCAGCGCGCGGGCCGTAGCGTTGACATTGATGCTCATGGCGACCTCATTTCGGCGCGATGTTCGCGAAATGCAGCACGCCGGCGACGATAACCACCATCGCCAGCGACAACGGCAGGAACACCTTCCAGCCGAGCCGCATCAGTTGATCGTAGCGGTAGCGCGGCACGATCGCCTTCGCCATCGCAAACAGGAAGAACATGAAGAATAGCTTCAGCGCGAACCAGATCACGCCGGGCACCCAGGTGAACGGCGGCAGCGCCACCGGCGGCAGCCAGCCCCCCAGGAACAGGATCGTCGCCATCGCGCACATCGTGGTGATCGCGACATATTCGCCGAGCATGAACAAAAGATACGGCGTCGAGCCGTATTCGACCATGAAGCCCGCGACCAGCTCGGATTCTGCTTCCACCAGATCGAACGGCGGACGGTTGGTCTCCGCCAGCGCCGAGACGTAGAACACCACGAACATCGGAAACAGCGGCCACACATACCAGTTCAGGATGGTGAGCTGCGGCAGGCCGATCAGGCTGGCGAAGCCGCGGGTATTCTGCGCCTCCACCACGGACGAAAGGTTAAGCGATCCGGCGCACAACAGCACCGTGATGATGACGAAGCCGATCGAGACTTCGTAGCTCACCATTTGCGCCGCCGAGCGAAGCGCGGCCAGGAACGGATATTTCGAGTTCGACGACCAGCCGGCCATGATGATGCCGTAGATCGACAGCGACGAGATCGCGAAGATATAGAGCACGCCGACATTGATGTCGGAGATCACCCAGCCGACATTCATCGGGATCACGGCCCACGCCGCCAGCGCCAGCACGCAGGACACCAGCGGCGCCAGCAGGAACACGCCCTTGTTGGCGCCGGAGGGGATGATCGGCTCCTTCAGCACGAATTTCAAAAGGTCGGCGAAGGACTGGAAGAGGCCCCAGGGCCCGACCACGTTGGGGCCGCGCCTGATCTGCACCGCCGCCCAGATCTTGCGGTCGGCGAGCAGGATGTAGGCGATCGCGATCAAGAGCACGACGAGCAGCAATACGCTCTCCGCGACCATCACGATCAGCGGCCACAGGAAACCGGTCCAGAATGCGCTCTCAAAAAATTCCATCAGGTCACGCTCACTCCGCTGCTTCCGCGGTTGGTACGAGGCCGAGTGCGAAGTTCACGGCGGCATCGGCATGGATCAGGGTCGTGTCGAAGATCGGAAGCGGCGCGTTGCGCTCGTCCAGCAGCATTCCGACCTCGGTGCAGCCGAGCACGAGGCAGTCCGCTCCCTTGGCGGCAAGCCGCCGCGCCACGTCGACAAAGACCTGTCGCGAGGCTCCCGTGGCGCGCCCGACGCACAGTTCATCATAGATGATTTGATGCACGAGCGTCCGATCGGCATCGTCCGGAATCAAGGTTTCCAGGGCGAATTTGTCGCGCAGCCGGCCGGTATAGAAATCCTGTTCCATGGTGAAGCGGGTCGCCATGATCGCCGGCCTGCGCTTGCCGGCGGCCCGGATTTTCGACGCGGTCGCGTCCGCGATATGCAAGAACGGGATGCCCACAGCTGCCTCGATCGTGTCGGCGACCTTGTGCATGGTGTTGGTGGCGAGCACAAGCACGTCGGCGCCCGCCCCTTCCAGCCGCTTGGCGATGGTGGCGAGCCGAACACCCGCCTCCTCCCAGCGGCCTTCCGCCTGCATCTGGGCGATCGGGGCAAAATCGACCGACCACATCAGGATTTCAGCCGAATGTAACCCACCACGCGCGGCCCGCACGCCCTCGTTCAGCCGCGCATAATAGTGCGCGGTCGACTCGCAGCTCATGCCACCGATGAGGCCGATCACCTTCATCACTCACTCCGCTGCCGTCTGCATGTGCCCGGAGGCCAGGCGCGAACATTCCGCCATGACCGCCGAGGCGCGCGCGACCGGATTGGTCAGGTAATAATCCTCAATCGTGGTCTTGAACGGCGCCTTCTCGAGGCTGCCGCCCTTGCCCGCAAGCGTCCTGACATCATCGGCATGGCCGCCTTCGATCTGGTCGACGCGCATCAGATGCGGCACCGCTTTGAAGAGAGCCTGGCGCAATGCTTGCAACGAGTCGTAAGACAGCTTCTTGCCTACCACGTCCGAGAGCGCGCGGATGATCGCCCAGTCTTCGCGCGCCTCGCCCGGCGGAAACGCCGCGCGGCCCGCGATCTGCACCCTGCCCTCGGTATTGACATAGATGCCGGACTTTTCGGTGTAGGCGGCGCCCGGCAAGATCACGTCGGCGCGGTGGGCGCCCTTGTCGCCATGGGTGCCGATATAGACCACGAAAGTGCCGTCCGGCACCTTGGTCTCGTCGGCGCCGAGCAGGAACAGCACATCGAGCGTGCCGAACGTCGTCATCTGTGCCGCGCTTAAGCCTCCCGCACCGGCGCCAAACCCGATATCGAGCGCGCCGACGCGCGAGGCGACCTCATGCAGGACGGCAAAGCCGTTCCAGCCTTCCTTGATGGCGCCGAAATCGCCGGCGAGTTTTGCGGCGAGCGACAGGATGGCCGCGCCATCGTGGCGCGCGATCGCACTGGCGCCGACCAGAACGATCGGATGTTTTGCATTTTTCAGCAGATCGGCGAAGGAATGCTTGCCCGCGGCAAGATCGGTGAGCGAATCCGTGCCCGCGCCGATATGGTCGTAGTCGTAGGTCAGATCGGCCTTGGCGCCGATCAGCCCGACCTTGAGCTGGCCCGAGCGCCAGCGTTTGCGGATGCGCGCGTTGAGCACCGCTGCCTCTCGCCGCGGATTAGAACCGATAATGAGCAGCGCGTCGGCCTGATCGATGCCGGCAATCGTCGGGTTGAAGAGATAGGAGGCGCGGCCGGCCTTTGGATCGAAGGCATCGCCGCCCTGCACCGCGAGATTGACCGAACCGAATTTCGCAAGCAGGTCCTTCAGCGCGAACATCTCCTCGACCGCGGCGAGATCGCCGGCAATGGCGCCGATCCGCTTGCCGTCGCTGCGGGCGGTCTTCGCGGCGATCGCTTCGAACGCTTCGGACCATGACGCGGCCAAGAGCTTGCCGTTCTCGCGGATATAGGGCCGATCGAGCCGCTGGGTGCGCAGGCCATCGACGACGTGACGGGTCTTGTCGGAAATCCATTCCTCGTTCACGGCCTCGTTGACCCGTGGCAGGATCCGCATCACCTCGCGGCCCCGGGTGTCGACCCGTATCGCCGAGCCGACGCCGTCCATCACGTCGATCGATTGCGTCTTGCCGAGTTCCCACGGACGCGCCGCAAAAGCGTAGGGTTTTGAGGTCAGCGCGCCCACCGGACAGATATCGACGAGATTGCCCTGCAGCTCCGAGGACAGCGCGGATTCCAGATAGGTCGTGATCTCCATGTCCTCGCCGCGGCCGGTCGCGCCCATTTCCGGCGTGCCGCAGACTTCGGCGGAGAAGCGGACGCAGCGCGTGCACTGGATGCAGCGATTCATCGAGGTCTTGACCAGCGCGCCCAGATATTTGTCTTCCACCGCGCGCTTGTTCTCGGCGAAGCGGGAGGTATCGACGCCATAGCCCATCGCCTGATCCTGGAGGTCGCACTCGCCGCCCTGATCGCAGATCGGGCAATCCAGCGGATGGTTGATGAGCAGAAACTCCATCACGCCTTCGCGCGCCTTTTTCACCATCGGCGAGCGCGTCGAAATCTCCGGCGGCTCACCCTTGGGACCCGGACGGCAGTCGCGCACCGCCCAGGCGCAGCTTGCGACCGGCTTCGGACCGCCCTTCACCTCGACCAGGCACATCCGGCAATTGCCGGCGATCGACAGCCGCTCGTGGTAGCAAAAGCGCGGAATCTCGGCGCCCGCGGCTTCGCACGCCTGCAGCAGCGTGTACTCCGCGGGGACATCGATCTCTTTGCCGTCGACGATGAGTTTTGTCATTACTCCTACTCCGCCGCCGCGACCATGTGGACGGGATCAAGGACGCCGACGTCATCGATATCGGCCTTGTGCGAATATTCGTCGATCCGCGCTTCGATCTCATGACGGAAATGCGCAATCAGGCCCTGGATCGGCCAGGCGGCG
>Ga0210408_10000579_pt1 | contig 45081 bp, 42 predicted proteins | sample IncBWH4MmetaG_FD_155471 | JGI IMG/M metagenome (GOLD analysis project Ga0210408, IMG submission 155471) | Forest soil microbial communities from Barre Woods Harvard Forest LTER site, Petersham, Massachusetts, United States - Inc-BW-H-4-M | ecosystem: Environmental > Terrestrial > Soil >...
CGTCGCCGGATTCCTTCGATCATTGCCAGGACAATGTGGCCGCCATCCAGGATAGGGATCGGCAGAAGATTGATCAACGCCAGGTTGACGTTGAAAACGACGCTAAACCAAAGCGCCAGCTGCCAGCCGAAATCGCTGTCAAATAGACGGTAATAGGTCTGCATGATCATGATCGGGCCGCTGATGTGTTGCAGTTTAATGTCGGACTGCGGCGACAGGAGGGCACCGATCGTGTTGCCGATGGTTTCTACGGCAGCATAAATTTGTTCAATCGGAGAGATGTGAACAACGGTCATTTTTCCGCCCCCGTCCCAGACGATGCCCTCTGAGTCCGGGGCAAAGCCGATCCCGATAATCGCTTTGTTCTGGCCGTCCGGAGTCGCTGGGAGAAGCCGCACAACTCTTGTTTCAGGACCATTGGCGATGGTCAGAGAAAATGGTGTCGCAGGGTTTGCCTCGACCCGCTTAATAATTTCCATTGGGTCGTAAATCGGATCATCGTTCAGCGCCACGATACGATCTCCGGCCTTAATTCCGGCAACATCCGCCGGACTGTTCTTGATCACCGCGGACACCACGGGACGCGATGGTGCCATCGTAAAATTAGCAGTCTTCCCATCTCGCAAAACAGTCAGCGGCAATGGCTTGCCCGGATGCGCCTGGGCCCATTCGAGAATGTGTTGCGGGTGATAAAGCTTCTCGCCGCCGATGGCAAGTATTTCGTCGTTTGGCTCGATCCCGGCCTGGGCAGCGACGGAGCCTTCCGCGACCTTAAACACGATTGGCGTAATTGCCGGCGCGATCCCTACTTGGCGAAGCGACCTCCTTTCCCAACCCCTGGTCTCCGGCCGCGTATAGCCTGAGTCGAGGGTCAGCACCTTATCGCCCCGCCGAATTTTGAACGGAATGGTTTCGCCTTCACTGCGGACAACATACCAAGTGATACTGTCTACTAATCCGGCAAAACGGGAAACGCGGTGACCGTCGACTGCCAGGATTACGTCGCCGGGTTGGAATCCCGCCTTCGCGGCCGGTTCGTCGGGCACCACGTAGCCAACGGTTGTGGTCGCCTCAGCTTCGGCGGTGGGTTTGCCGACCGCCCAAACAATTACTGCGAATACCAGGGCCAATAGAAAACTAAAAAGTGGGCCCGCAAAAGCGACGATGATTTTGTCAAGCGGACCCACCGCTGGAAGATCCTCGCGCGTAGTCCCGGCCTTGCCTTCGACAGCCTCCATCGGAGCCATCTGCGGCAAAAGGACAAATCCTCCAGCGGGAATCCAACCGATGCTGTATTCGACCCCTTTGACAGTCTTTTTCCAAATTGGACGCCCGAACCAAATCCCGAATTTGTCGACATGCAATCCGCGCCAGCGAGCGGCCAAAAAATGACCCAGCTCGTGCACAATGATCAGCAGGTTGAAGATGAGAAGGACCTCAAAAATCGTGAGGACGACACGGAAGATGTTCAAAATCATAAACTAAGGATTACCTAAAGCTCTGCGCACGAATAACCGGGCTTCGCTGTCCGCCCGGATTATATCATCGAGGCTGGGGCTCGCCAAATTTGCGTTATATTCCATTGCACTATGCACCAATCGCCAGATTTCCGGGAATGGAATTTGATCGTCTAAAAATGCTTGGACTGCCACTTCATTCGCGGCATTCAAAATCGCGGGTAAAACGCCGCCCGCTTCGCCCGCTTTTCGGGCGAGGTTCAGGGCCGGAAAGACGTCGTATCTGGGTTCTTCGAATTCGAGGCTGCGTACTTCCGCCAACCTCAGCGGCTTTAGGCTATGCGGTACTCGCTCGGGCCACGTTACGGCGAATTGGATTGGAAAACACATGTCCGAATGGCTCAGCTGCGCGAGGATTGAGCCGTCCACAAATTCGACCATCGAGTGCACGATACTCTGCGGATGAATCAGCACCTGGACCTTTCGCATCGGCACATTGAACAGCCAACGGGCCTCGATCATTTCGAGCCCTTTATTGAAGAGCGTCGCCGAATCTATGGTGATTTTCTGGCCCATCTTCCACGTCGGATGTCGCAGGGCCTCCGCCTTGGTGACATTGTTGAGCTGGTCGGCAGGTAGTCGCCGGAACGGACCGCCAGACGCAGTCAAAATCAGATTTTCTATCTGCTCGCTCCGTTTCCCTTCCAGACACTGAAAAATTGCGTTGTGCTCGCTGTCGACCGGTAGGACGAGCACACCTTTGTTATTTGCGTGCGTCATGACGATCTCACCTGCCATCACCAAGATTTCCTTGCTGGCAACCGCGAGATCTTTCCCGCAGTCGATCGCAGCCAGGGCCGGCCGTAGACCGGCGGTGCCGACAATGGCAACAAGAACCAGGTCAGACCCTGCAAGTGTCGATAGCTCAATCAAGCCTTCTTCGCCCACGAAAACGATTGGTTCGTAATTTAAGGCGCGCCGCAAGTCGTCCAGTGAGCCCGGATCAACAATACAGACGGCCTCAGGTCTCAACCGGTTGGCAGCTTCAGCCAAACTCGCAGAACTGCGCTTTGCAGCCATCCCGACAATCTCCATGCGGTCTGGCATAGTCTCGGCAACTTTGATCGCGCTTGCTCCGATTGATCCGGTCGATCCAAGCAGGGTAACTCGGCGTTTTCTCATCGAACCAAAAATCGTAAATAGAAAAACAGTAGGGGGGCAGTAAACAATAGACTGTCTATCAGGTCCAGCATTCCGCCAATCCCGGGAAGCAACGCCCCGGAGTCTTTGACGCCGGTACTGCGCTTGACAATCGATTCTCCCAGGTCGCCCACGACCGCCGCAAGTCCGATCAGAAGACCGAGGATCATCGCGTGAAAGAAATTCAACCATGCGAGCTGTTTAGGAATCAACATGATCATTAGAAAACTCCCTGCGACCGCAAAAACCAGCGATCCAATAAAACCTTCCCACGTTTTGGCGGGGCTGATGTGCGGCATCATCTGGTGCCGGCCGATCCGGCTCCCGACCAGATAAGCACCCATATCAGTGAACTTGGTGACCACGACCAGATAGATGACATAAAACTGGCCGAGTGTGGCGCCTTGTGGCGTTCTCGGGACCACATAAATGATCTTGGTCATGAAGTTGAACAGCCAAGCCACGTACATTAGTCCGAAGAGAGTGTAGGCCATCGCTTCCAGCGGAGCATTTTTCCCGGTCGGCCGAAACATTTGGCGAGCGAATACCCCAAATAGAAAGACCAGCAGCACAAAATTTTCGAAATCGTAGGCTGCGGTCGGGCTATACGTGCGTAGTGCCAGGAAACTGCCGATGAACGAAGCCGCTCCGCAAGCCATCCCGAAAACCTTAAAACAGCGCATCCCGGATCGCTCGATCATTTGAAAATATTCCCAGAGACCCGCGATCCCGAGCGATCCGATGAGCAGCACGAAGATAGTCTCGTTCCCGGTAAAGAGCACAACAAGGGCGATTGCCCACATTGCTGCGGCACTGACTAATCGCCGGAAAAATCGACTCATTGGCAAGGGAATGCGCGCAGACTGCCACTAGAAATCCGGGGCATCAAGGCTCAGCTTATCTGCGCCTTGATGGCGCCGATCTTTTGCTCAAGGGCCTCGATCTGGTCCCTCAACGGCAGGTGACGTTTGGCTTCGGCCTCGCAGAAGCTTTCCAGCGGGGAGAACGTGAGGCCGACTTCGTGATAGAATGCGTCAATGGCGTGTCTCAGTTGAGTCTCGACCGCTCGTGCGAGATCCTGGCGCTTTTCATTCATTTGATCCCTGTATTGGCGGAGGATCGTTTTCCGACGCCAAACGGCGTAGATTGTGCCGGTCAAGGCTGCCACCCCGGCAACGGTGCCGGTGACATCAAGCAACGCCGTGTGCGTGAGAGCGGCGATGACCGTCGCGATCCCGCCGGCTGCAACCACGCTGCTCGGCACCCGCAACCAACGAGCCGTTTCTCCGAAAAGGCGCCGCAGCTGTTCCTTTATCTTCGCATCTGACATTTGCTCCATCAAGGTGAGCTGAAGCCGTTGGAGCACCTCTTGACGCTGGGTTAGAAACCCGGGAATTACCGCGCGAACCTGCTTCTTGGAATCCTCGCCAAACTGGACGTTTACCTTGTCTTGGAGGTCTTGCCAGATCGCTCGGAGATCCAATTCCAGAAGGGTTAGCGCATGTTCGATCTTGTTCTGGACTTCTTTCTTGACCTCAGTTTCGACATGGTCTTGGAAATCCTTCTCCCAACGCCCACCAGAGAAAATCATTTTGAGGGTCTGCCCAAAAGTAAGTCGTTCCTCTAACACTTTTTCGCCCCGCTCGCGGCAACCATCGTAAGCTTGCTCGATCTCCCGGATAAATCCGCCCACCTGCCGCTGCGTCTGCTCCTTCCGCGCTTGGAATACGCCGCGAATCGACGCCAATTTTTCCTGATCCGACTTCAGTATATCCAACGAGCCTTGGAGTCGTGCCCTCAATCCTCCAGTCACAACTTGCGCGGTTTGTGCGACCGAACGCAGCTTTCCACCGCGCTCCTCGCTCTGTGAAACAGTTTTAGTAATCCAATCTTCCAGAGGCCCGAAGTTACTTTCGCTCCACAAGCTGTCTACATTCGCCTCCCGCGAGGTTTTTGCCAGGAAGGCCTTTTTTGCTGACACCGCAAATATTGGACAACTTGATCCTAAAATTTGCAAAATCGTTTGATCGAGATGCTTGGCGATCGAGGCGACCTCATCCGGGTTCCTCAGGTCCGACTGTTGGATCACGAAAACGATATTCTTCTTCCACTGGTGACCGATTAAACGCAGGAAATCCCACGCCGAACCCCCCCACGGGTTCGTTACCGAAAAAACGAAAACGATCAGGTCGGCCATTGGAACAAAATTTTCCGTAATATCCTGATGATTTGCGACGATCGTGTTTGTTCCCGGGGTATCGACAATGTTGAAGTCTTTCAGAAAATCAATCGGCCTGTAACGGGCAGTTACGTGCTCGGATACTTGGACGTCGTGTTCGTTGTCGCCATACTTAAAGACGTAAATGCGATCAGTTGCCGGGAGGACGTCGACCTTACAAAAGTCGCGACCGAAAAGCGCATTCAGCATCGAAGACTTGCCCGCCTTGACCTCGCCGACAACGACAAAGAGGAATGGCTGGCAAAGGTTCGTAGCGAGGCTTTGCAGGTTACGCAGTGTAGCCTGGGGCGCGCCGATTTGCTGCGCAAGTATGACTAACGACCCCAAAGCGGTCCCGAGTTGGGAACGGAGATCGAGGTATTTTTCGCCGACCATCTTCAAGGGAGGCTCTTATTGCCCTTCTCCGTTGGGTTCTGTCTTAGCGGAGTCCGACTGAGTATTTCCTTGTTGGCTCGTGCGCTGAGTTGCCGCTTTAGAATTTCCCTTTACGGGCGCGGTTTGGTAGCTCTTGACCGGCCGCGGCTGTTCGCCGCCCGAATTTACGGCCGGTGTCGGCGACGGCTTCGGCTTATTCATCGCGATCAACTGGGTTACCGTGACGAATTTGTAGCCCTTGGCGATCAAACCATCCAAGGTGGCCGGCATTGCATCGACCGTCTGTTTGTGTATGTCGTGTGACAAAATAATCGCTCCTGGCCGAACCTGGCTCAAAATCCGCTGCGTTATAACCGATGCTCCCGGCCGTTTCCAGTCGAACGGATCGACCGACCACAGAATGATACTCAAGCCGAACTGGCTCTCTATCCATTCTCGTTGGCGCGCAGTGATCGCCCCGTATGGCGGTCGAAGAAGGGTCGGGGTAAACCCGCTTGCGTCCTTGATCGCGTCTTGAGTTTTGTTGATCTCAGTCGTCACGCGTTCATCAGAGAGTTTGGAAAGTTGGGGATGGGTCCACGAGTGGTTTCCCACTTCATGGCCATCTGCAAGGATTTGTCGCACTATGTCCGGGTTTGAGGCGGCATTCTGACCGATCAAAAAGAATGTGGCCTTGATATTGCGTTGCTTCAAAATCTCCAGCAATCGGGGGGTGTTTGCGGAACTGGGCCCGTCATCGAACGTCATTGCGATATAGGGCTGATCGACGCGTACCTGGGTGTAGGTCGCTGGTTTTGACCCGGGCGGCGCCGGAGTTGGGGTGGAGTTGACGTCCTGTGCATTGACCGTCAGGGCGCTCAAAAAGGTAAGAAGAAAAGCAGTCGCTCCAAAACGCATAGTCTCACGAAAATCGCTCGAGAATTGTTTTCAGTTTTTTGATCGTGGCCTCTGGCCATAGCCTTCGATCAGTTACAAGGGCGCTATCGAGTGCTCGATGTTCCGGCCAATCTGGTTCCGGTGGAATCCTTCGGATGACCCTCGGGAGGATCCTTCGAGCCGCTTCTGCATTCGCCAGCAAATGCCCAATCACAGTTTGGGCGCTCACCGGTTCGTCCTCGATTTTCCAACAGTCGTAATCGGTTACGAAATTCATCGAGGCAAGCGAAATCTCGGCCTCTCGCGCCAGCTTGGCCTCCGGCAGGTTGGTCATGCCGATGATATCGAAACCCATTTTTCGATGAAATTCTGACTCCGCTCGCGTCGAAAAGGCAGGTCCGTCCATGTTCACATAAGTTCCTCCGTTGTGCACGGTATAGCCTAGTTCTGAGGCTTCCTGAGCGATGATAGTCCGGAGGTTCGCGCTGGTTGGATCGGCAAAGCCGACGTGGGCAACTATTCCATCTCCGAAGAACGTCCAATCCGAGCGCCGACTGGTCCGATCAAAAAATTGTGAAGGGAGAACAATGTCTCTAGGCGCATATTTCTCGTCGAGACTGCCGACAGCTCCCACGCTAACGATCCATCGAACGTTCAATGACCTGAGCGCGAAAATATTCGCGCGATGGTTCAATTCCGTCGGAAGCAGCTTGTGCCCACGCGCGTGCCGCGGCAAAAAATAGACCGGACGGCTATCGACGTAACCGTAGACGAGACTGTCTGAGGGCTTCCCAAAAGGCGTGTCGACCACGATTTCCTGGATACTCTCCAGTCCGTCAATTTGATAAAGGCCGCTGCCTCCAATCACTCCAATTGCGGGAGTTCCGTCACTCATGCTGGCGAACAGTAGGGGTTGAATCGCAAATCGTAAACCCAGAACGTTAGCCCTTTTGTTCCACCGTGATACCATTCTCAGTTCGGCGGATTCCGGGAAATCGGTCGTGGCAATCTTCCAAAGCATCGCTTCCGGCTCATGAAGATCGTTGGGAAATTGTTTCACGAAGTCGACCGCAGCGTCGTGCAGCATCTTGGCTCGAACGGCGTAGAACTCGGCAGCATTGATTCCGATCGGTACTTTCTCGCCTATCTTGGTGTTTAGTTCCTGCAGATGCTGCCAGGCAGTGTCTGCGGCGTTCTGAGCGTCTGATACGGAAATTAACGCAGAGATGCACGAAAGAACAAAGAAGCGCATTGGCATAACTAGCCGTTTGGAAGCTCAGGTCCCGGCGGTTGCGCTTGCCTTGCGATCACAACGCAAGCTCAAGTTGATTCGGTACTACGCGCCGAAACGCGGCGGTGCTAAGTTCGCGGTGCACCCGATTCAGCCTGGAGCGGCGACAGCTTACGTGAAACATTTGCCCGATTTGCCCAGCCAACGGTCCATCGCCGCGCATACGCTGGCCGAACTCCGCGGTGTTCAATTTCCCGTTCCGGATTGAGCGGATTTGGCCTAGTATCTTGTCTTTCCGATCCGGAAAATGGTTCTCCAGCCAAGCGACAAAAATCGGTGCCACGGCGAGAGGGAGCCGAACAATCGTGTAACAAGCGAATTCTGCTCCGGCTGCCGCTGCCGCCTCCGCGATTCTCGGGATTTCGTGATCGTTGAGACCCGGAATAATTGGCGCAATGTTAACGCCGACCGGGACACCTGACGCATGGAGCTTGGCAATCGCGTCGAGCCGGTGCGCCGGAGTCGACGCGCGAGGCTCCAATACTTGAGCGAGCCGCGGGTCGAGCGTCGTAATCGAGACCGATACGGCTGAGGCTTCGACGCTGGCCAACTCTGCGAGATAATCCGCGTCTCTGGTGACCAAGTGATTCTTTGTTATGACAAAAACCGGGTTGCGGAACTCCGCCAATACCTGCAAACACGACCGAGTGATTTGGAGCTTTCGTTCGATTGGCTGGTAGGCGTCAGTTACGCCGCTCAGGGCGAGATGTTGAGGAATCCATGAAGGACGCGCTAATTCGGCGGCCAGTAGCGCTGCGGCTTTGGGTTTCACCATAATCCGACTTTCGAAGTCAATGCCCGCCGAAAACCCCAGGTACTCGTGGGTCGGTCTCGCATAACAGTATGCACAGCCGTGCTCGCAACCACGATACGGATTAAGACTCGCGTCAAAACCCACATCTGGACTGTTATTATAGGAGATGATGGTTCGGGAATCATCCTTAAGGTATTGAGTACGGACCGAACGCGGTTCGCTGTCCGGTTCGCACCAGTCCTCGAGTTCGTAATGGAGCGCTTCGAACCGGTTCGCAGGATTAATAGTTGCTCCGCGTCCCCGGATCTGATTGCCTGTCGGCCCTGTTTCCATAGTGAAGGGTCCTTAAGCGTCTTGCGCCTGTGAGAAAGCGATCACCGCTCCGCAAACTCAAAACGCAAAACGCAAAACGCAAAACTTAATAATAGGTCGGTTCATTTCCGGGTTTCCACTTGATGTTGCAACCGACGCTGGCTTTTTGATCGGGCTTAACCGGCCTGCCCGCCAGAACAGCGTCGATCGCCGCTCGCAGATCTCGACCCGTCAACGGCCGATTGTTGCCCGGACGGCTGTCGTCCAGTTGACCTCGGTACACCAGACGGTGCTGTGAATCGAACAGAAAGAAGTCGGGAGTGCATGCCGCTCGGTAAGCTTTAGCAACTTCTTGTGTCTCGTCGTACAAGAGCGGGAAAGGAAGTTCTCGAGCCATCCCGGCAATTCGTTCCGGCGCATCGTCCGGGTAACGTTCTGCGTCGTTTGAACATATGGAAACGATGCCCAACGGTTGATCAGCGTAATCCATCGCCAACTGTATCAGTGCCGGCTTTACGTGGAGCACATAGGGGCAATGCTTGCAGATAAACATTACCAGCAACGCCGTGCGTCCCCCGAAATCTCCCAAGGTCATCGTTTGGCCGGTTAAAACGTTGGGAAGTGCGAATTGCGGAGCATTCCGACCCAGTTCTGTCATCGTCGAAGGTGTTGTAGCCATACTCATTTGAACATATATCAGCAAGCAAAACAGAACTCAAGCACTCAAGCACTCAAGAATCCTGGAATGGGAAAGACAGCAGTAAATCGCGGTTTCTTCTTGAGTTCTCGAGTCCTTGAGTTCTTGAGTTCTTGAGTTCTTTTCCAAGTCACCGATTGCTCCCCGCCACTAATGCTGCCATGGAAGAATGGGGCAACTCCCGCGGTCGAACGACCATGATTCCGGCGAATTTTCTGTATCGATAAAGATAGCTGTGAAGCGGAACGTCGATGATCACCCTGCGTTCATCCTTCGACGCGTGCATGAAATGTAGAACACTCTGGCGATCACGATAAGCCAGCCCAACATGCTCAGTAAAGCCCTCCGGTCCTGCTCCACTGATACAGATCACGTCGCCGCTCTGAATTTTGGACTCGATGCCGGGCACCTCGCTCTTGGGGATGTGGTAGATTGTTCGACTTGAGATCCGGTTTTCTATCTGGCGCATTTCCGGAACAAGCTCTGGATTGTTTCGAAGGTATCGTGAGCTCCGCCAATACTTGCTCATCTCATTGAGATACCGTCCTCGCATGGGAATGCCCCCGAGGGACCGAGTCAGATTCTGCACAAGACCCCGACGTTCGTTATCGTCGATCCAATCCTCGAGATAATGCAGGCGAGATGTGTATCTCCCGTTACATTGGCCGCCCCGATAACGGTCGAGCTCAATCATCGCCAGTAAGTCTTGAGGCGTGTAATTACCTGTCTTGAGTTCGAGCATTCGGGCGAAGCCGAGCGCTATCTCGAAATAGGTCCAGCAATCGACCCCGTTCAAATTTACCGAGGGAGACTCCGTGTGATTGTCGATTTCCAAAGTGAAATTCACGTAGGGAGTCCCCAGAAGTGCTTTGCCGACCGCGACGGTTCGTTCTCCGAGCGGCAACGAACGCCAGTTGTCGCTTTCGGCCTCTTGAACTAAACGGTCAAATTGAGGTTCACCCTTGAATACTTTCGAATAGGGCAAATCAACGGCTCCGTGGGCCTCGAAGAGAAAACCGAGCACGAGAAACAGCGGTGCGAACAGAACAACCGGACGCATAAATCAGACGGATGTTCGACCTTCACCCTCAAGAATTCCAGAGAAATAGCCCGCAAAAAATAAAGCAAAGGGCGAAGCGACGAGCTCAATGCGGGCTATAAAGCTCTTAAACCGACGCTGCGCGTCGGTTTAAGAGCCTGTTTTAATCTGAAAAGCAGTGGAATTTTTCTGGCGGAGCCGGAGAATTCTGCTGCCAGAGCCTGCATCGCTCAAAAATCTCTAAGGATTTGTGAGCGATGCAGGCTAAGGCGATGTATTTGCGGGATGCACATTACCCGCCTACACTCGGTCCATGACTATCCAGGAAAAGATCGATGCTGACCTGAGAGAGGCCATGCGGTCTAAGGAAGCAGAGAGATTGTCTGTGTTACGAATGGTAAAGTCAGCGTTCATGAACGCGGTGATCGAAAAGCATGGAGCGGGAGGGAAGTTGTCTGATCCGGACGCTGTCGCGTTGATCAGAAAGCAGGTCAAACAGCGCCATGACTCCATCGAAGGGTTTGAAAAAGGTGGACGCGCGGAACTCGCTGCTAAGGAACTCAAGGAAATTGCGTTTTTGACAGAATATCTACCAAAGCCTCTCGCGGAGGATGAGCTTGAACAACTAGTGAAGGCCGCTGTTGCGGAGGTCGGAGCGACTTCAAAGGCGCAGATGAGCGCCGTGATGAAGGTCGCGACTGAAAAGGCCGCAGGGAGAGTGGACGGCAGGACCCTCAGCCAGGCAGTACAGAAAGCGCTGCCCTAGTGAACCGTCTCGCATATAATGGTGATGTCGTTGCGTTCAAAATGGGCCGCCGGCTGGGGAAGCGTGTCGGAGGTATTGGCGTATCGGCGTCTGGGAAGTAAGACCGCTTTTCGACTCGGCTATAATGATCAGGAGGTCTCGACGGAGTTGATGATGCTTTGCAAACGCCGATACGCCGACACACCGAAACGCCGATACGTTTCCCATACCCTTCCCGTATGAATTCCGCCATTATCGTAGCAGCTGGCAGAAGTCAACGTATGGGCTTTGATAAATTGTTGAGTCTGCTGGGCGACAAGCCGGTCGTTGTCCACGCGATCGAACCGTTTCAACAGTGTGACATCGTTGACGAAGTGATTCTAGTCGTTAGCCCGGACCGGCGCACCGAGTTTCAACAAGTCGTTAATTCGTACGGGCTTACCAAGGTTAATCGTTTGGTGGATGGCGGCTCTGAACGCCATCTTTCTGTCTGGAATGGCATTTCTCATCTCTCTGAAGCCTGCGAAATCGTTGCAGTTCACGATGCGGCCAGGCCGCTGGTTTCTCCGGACCTCATCGACCGTGCCGTTAGGCTGGCCGGAGAATGCGGCGCGGTCTCTCTCGCCGCTCCGATTGTGGAGACGTTAAAACGAGCCGATCTAAACCAAAACGTGACTGGAAGCGTTGATCGCACCGGGCTCTGGGGAATGCAAACACCGCAGGTCTTTCGATTCGACTGGCTGGTAGACGCTTACAAACGAATTGTTGACTCAGGCCGCACTGTCACCGATGAGGTCTCAGCCCTGCACGAGGCCGGTTATCCCGTCCGTTTGCTGCAGAATCCCGATTGGAATATTAAAATAACATTTCCGACAGATCTGGATTTAGCGGAAAAAATGATCAATTTAAGGGAAGTTAAATTATAATTTTTGGGCCGAGTGGGTGCCTTAGCCTGATTTTTGTCGAAATGCCCTAGCATGCAGTACCGTACATCGAATTTGGAAAACGGAGTCAGGATCGCCACGCGCGAGATGCCCGAGATGAAGAGCGTGAGTGTCGGCATATGGGTCGCGGTCGGCGGCCGCCATGAGCCGGAGGAGTTGTGTGGGATATCTCACTTTCTAGAGCATCTCCTTTTCAAGGGCACAGAGAAACGATCCTCAAGGGATATCACCGAAGAAGTGGAAGGTCTTGGAGGTTTCATCAACGCCTTTACGACGGAAGATCATACCTGCATCTACGCCAAAGCGGCATCCGAGCATCTGCCAACCTTGGCAAATGTGCTATCTGACATGTATGTCAACTCTATTTTCGCCGAGCATGAAATCGAGCGAGAGAGGGACGTAATTCGGGAGGAGATCCTGATGTATAAGGATCAGCCTGGCCAGTTTTCGCAGGAACTGCTCACGGAGGCAATGTGGCCTCGGCATGCGCTTGGTCGTCCATTGACCGGATCTGTGGAGTCGATTTGCAAGATTCAACGGGAGCACTTGCTGAAGTTCATTGGGGAAAATTACAACGGCCTCAGTACTGTTGTCACGGTAGCCGGCCGATGTTCCCATGAGGAAGCCCTCAGGTACTTCCGCAACAAGTTAAAAAAGCTGCCACGCGGCCGGCCTCCTGTTTTCCAGCGATGGAACGAAGTGACGCGCGATCAGCGCGTGCTCGTGGCAAAGGATGAAACGGAACAGACCCACCTGGCATTAGGCTATCATGCCATGAGCCGAACAGATAATCGTCGGCACGCTATGAAGCTGTTGAGCGTAATACTTGGCGAAAACATGAGTTCCCGACTGTTCCAGCAGCTCAGGGAGCGTTACGCCTATTGTTACTCGGTCCACAGCGGCACATTGGTCCTCGAGGATTCGGGTCTGGTCAGCATCTGTGTCGGGCTCGAGCCGGAGAAGCTCCGGAGCGCCCTGCGCGCGATCCATCGGGAATTGGATAAGCTCCGGAGCAAGCCGCCCAGCAAGAAAGAGCTTCGGCAAGCGCAGGCGTACACAATTGGCCAGAATGAGTTGGGACTCGAGAGCACGACCAATCAGATCATGTGGATGGGAGAGTCATTGCTTGCGTACGACAAAGTAGTCGATCCGGACGAAGTGCAGGCGAAATTTAAAGAGGTCACTGCCGAGCAGATCCAGGAGGTAGCGAATCTCTGTTTTGCTCCGCAACGGATGGGCCTAGGTCTTGTCGGCCCGGTTGAAGGCTCCAAAGTTGAACGTTGGATTGGAGATATTGGTTACTGAGTTTTAAGTTTTGAGTTTGGGTTTTGGGTCTGGAGTTTTGAGTGGGATGCGGAAGCTGACGCTCGGAGTTCGGACCATGGCTGGTGAGCCGCCACGCAAAACCGGAGACTCAAAACTCAAAACCCAAAACCGTTTTCCATGAACGTCGAAGTTGAAAATCTGCCAAATTGTATTGCCTCTTTACGTATCGAGTTATCGCCGGACCGTGTTACGAAGGAGTGGAATGAAGTCGTGAAAGGATTCAGGCAGGTCGCGCGAATTCCGGGTTTTCGCCCGGGCAGAGCTCCCCAAAACGTGGTCGAGGCGAAATTCCGCAAGGAGATTCAGGAGGAACTGACGAAAAAACTTGTGAGTGAGACTACTCGTGAGGCAATCCGTGAAAAGGGCCTGAAGGTATTGTCGATCTCCGAAGTAGACGACGTCGAGTTCACTCCTGAAAAGAGCATGCGGTTTACAGCCACCTTGATCACTTTGCCCGAGTTTGAGCTCCCGGACTACAAAGGCATCGCGGTGAAAGTTCCGCCAGGTGAAATCACCGATCAAGAGCTCGACACTGGAATCCAGAATGTTCGAGAGCGGCACGCCACATTTTCCGATGTCGAAGGGCGAACTCTTGAGATGGGTGATTTCGCCGTTATCGATTACGCTACGACTTTGAATGGTCAGGCTTTGCTGGAGGCTGAACCGAAGGCCCCCAAGATGCTCGCCGGCGGCAAGGACTTCTGGGTCAAGCTGAATGACAACAGCTTCCTGAAAGGTTTTAGCGATCAGTTGGTCGAGATGCGAACCGGGGAAGTGCGGGAGTTCGATCTTACCATTCCGGACGATTATCCGATGGCGGAGCTGGCAGCCAAAACCTTGCGTTTCAATGTCACGCTAAAGGGAATCAAGAGTATGCAACTCCCTGAGCTTACTGACGAGTTCGCGGGCCAGGTCGCGAGTGGTTTGACTCTTGAAAAATTCAAGGATGTCTTGAAAGAACAACTGGCTGCCGAAAAAGTGCGCCGGCTGCGGACGATGACGCAGAATCAGATTATCGATTACCTTGTTTCTCGGGTCGAATGTGAATTGCCGCAGAGCTACGTTAAAGATGAGACGCGCCGCATTATGTCCGAAATCGTGCAGCAGAATCAGATGCGCGGAATCAGCGAAGACATGCTAAGGGAGAATCAGAAGAACATCATTAGCGCCGCCTCGCGCAACGCCAAAGAGCGCCTGAAGGCCAACTTCATTCTGACGAAAATCGCGGAAAAAGAAGGGATCGAGGTGAGCGGTCAAGACCTCAAGGAGCGAGTACAGGTTCTGGCAAATCAATACAGATTGAGCTTTGATAAAATGATGTCGGAACTTGAGCAAAAACGAGCGATTGTACAGGTGCGCGAGGAGGTGCTGATGGGTAAGGTCCTTGATTTCCTAACCTCGAATGCTAACGTCGAAATCAGGCCCGAAGAGGTTGTGAACAGCTGATTTAGAGGCTCCAAGAACATGCCTAACAACATTTATACTTCGCCGACTTCTCTCCTCGTTCCGATGGTGATTGAGCAAACCGGGAGAGGTGAGCGGAGTTATGACATTTACAGCAGGCTCCTGAAGGATCGGATCATTTTCATCGGAACAGCGATCGACGATCATGTAGCCAATTTGGTGGTTGCTCAGATGCTATTTCTCCAGATGGAGGATCCGAAGCGCGAGATCAATCTTTACATTAATTCGCCCGGTGGTTCAGTGACAGCCGGCTTGGCCATCTATGATACCATGCAATTTGTTACCTGTGACGTGGCCACATATTGCGTCGGCATTGCCGCAAGCATGGGAGCGGTCCTCTTAACCGCCGGTACGAAAGGCAAGCGGTACGCGTTGCCGAATTCCGACGTCATGCTGCATCAGGTCTCCGGCGGAGCGCAAGGGCCCGCTAGTGACGTTGAGCGCACTGTTGAGTATATGTTTAGACTTAAAAAACGGCTTATCGGCATTATAGCCCACCACACCGGGAAATCCGAAGAACAGATTCAAGCAGACTCGGATCGCGACTATTGGATCACCGCGCAGCAGGCCAAGGAGTACGGGCTTGTCGACGAAGTCGTGAGATCGCGAAAAGATGTGGTTCCGGAAGCTTTGCCGATCAATGCCGACAACGCATTACCAGCTTAAGTGGTTATATAACTGGACGATTTAAACGTTTGGACGAGTAAAAGGATAATATGGCCCGCGCATCTAACCTGACAATGTGCTCTTTCTGCGGCAAGAGCCATGCCGAGGTGCGCAAGCTCATTGCAGGTCCCGGCGTCTACATTTGCGACAACTGCATAAACGTCTGCAAGGGCATCCTCGATAAGGAGCTCAACGAGGATGCGAGGCGCCAGACGACCAGTCTGCGTGTGCCGAAGCCGGCAGAAATCCGCCGGCAGTTGGATGCGTATGTGGTGGGCCAGGATTCAGCGAAAAAGGTCCTCTCCGTTGCGGTTCACAATCATTACAAGAGGATCCTGCAGTCCAACGGAAGCAAGGATCTCTCATTGGATCCTTACGCCGACGTCGAGATCGAGAAAAGCAATATACTTTTGATCGGTCCGACGGGGTCAGGAAAGACCCTTTTGGCTCGTACTCTTGCGCGGATACTCGATGTGCCGTTTTGCATTGCCGACGCTACAACTTTGACTGAAGCTGGATACGTCGGTGAGGATGTCGAAAACATCATTCTGCGCCTGTTGCAGAATGCCGATTATGACGTAAAACGTGCCGAAATTGGTATCGTGTACATCGACGAGATCGACAAAATCGGGCGAAAGACTGATAATGTCAGCATCACTCGAGATGTCTCCGGAGAAGGCGTCCAACAGGCGCTCCTCAAGATTCTGGAAGGCAGTAGCTGTAACGTTCCGCCTCAGGGAGGGCGCAAACATCCGCACCAGGAATATATCCAGGTCAACACGGAAAAAATTCTTTTTGTCTGCGGTGGCGCATTCGTCGGACTCGAAAAGATTATTAGCCGGCGTTTAGGCAGCAAAATACTTGGGTTCCATTCCAAACCGACGCGGACAACGGAAGACCAACCAGAAGATACTCTCAGAAACACCGAGCCGGAGGATCTGCTTTCTTTCGGAATGATACCCGAATTTATTGGTCGTCTACCGATTGTTACGGCACTCGATGGATTGACTGAAGACGAGTTGATGCTGATTCTGACCGAAACGCGAAATGCGATGGTAAAACAGTACACAAAACTGTTGGCCATGGAGGGAGTAAATCTGGTCGTCACCCGGGATGCGTTGCGAGCCTTGGCGCAACAGGCTGTTACGAAAGGTACCGGGGCGCGCGCCCTGCGTTCGATGTTTGAAAAGATCATGCTCGACGTCATGTATGAGGTGCCGAGCCGGGAAGACATTGCCGACGTAGTCATCAACCGCGCTGTTGTCGAAGGCAAACGCGCTCCACTGATCCGAAGGAAGCAGGACAAGGACGCTGCGTGATGAGTAAGCGAAGGCTCCAGCCTTTGCTTCCATGCTGAGCCAGTAGGCAAAGGCTGGAGCCTTCGCTTACGTTCTCGCGCGAGGCAAAACGTGTGCTAAGGTTCTGCTTCGATGAAGCGCAAAATTCTGTACTGCTTCCTGGGTCTGTTGCTGGTCTTTAACCTCGCGGTGGGGGTCAAGGTGTTAACCTCAAGCGCCGCTGCGGATTCAGACGATGCGGGGTACGAGAACTTGACTGTTTTTACCCGGGCGCTCCAGTTGATTCGTCAGGACTATGTCGACCCGAATAAAATTGGGTACAAAGATCTGACCTACTCAGCTCTCCGGGGGATGCTTGGCAGCCTGGATCCTCACAGCCAGTTCATGCAGCCAACTGACTTTCGGGACATGCAGGACGAAACCCGGAGCGAGTTTGGCGGACTCGGCATTGTCGTATCGACTAAGGATGGCGTAATCACCGTGGTTTCTCCAATGGAAGACACCCCCGGTTTTCGTGCCGGGATTTTGCCGGGAGATCAAATCCTGCGAATTAACGGTACCACGACGGAGAAGATGAGCCTCCAGGATGCAATCGATCTTTTGCGGGGAGATCCTGGACAGAAGGTTACGCTGACGATTTTTCGGCCTTCGAACAAAGAGACGAAGGACTACGTTTTGCAAAGGGAAATCATCAAGGTCGCGAGCGTGAAGGACGCAAAGATTCTCGATCAATCGATCACCGGGAACTTTAAAATCGGTTACTTGCGAATTACACAGTTCAACGAGCCAACAGCTCAGGAGTTAGCCCAGAAATTGAATGAGCTGCAGGCCAAGGGGATGCAGGCCCTGATTGTCGATCTGCGCTACAACCCCGGCGGATTACTGACCAGTGCAGTCGATGTCTGCGGACTCTTCCTTCCTCCAAAGACAATGGTTGTTTACACCGAGGGAAGGGACGCCTCGCAACGACGGGAGTATGACACCGCCAAAAACGAGAAGCAGCGTTCTAACTTTCCGATGGTCCTGCTTGTCAACAGCGGTAGCGCGAGCGGTTCGGAGATCGTGGCGGGCGCGCTGAAAGACCTGAACCGGGCGATCCTTGTGGGTGAAACGACCTTTGGGAAGGGGTCGGTGCAGAGCGTCATTCAATTGCCGGACGGGTCAGCGCTGCGGTTGACCACGGCAAAGTACTACACGCCGAGCAAGCAGGTCATCCACGAAAAAGGTATAACTCCCAACATTAAAGCATCGCTTTTGCCGGATCAGGAACGCGCGCTGCTTTTGAGGCGTCGCGATGGACCTCTCTCCCCGGACGAACAGAAAATTGTCAACGAACAGAAAGATTCTCAGCTGGATCGCGCTGTCGATGCTCTGAAGGGGGTCATGATTTACAATCAAAATGACAAATCATCGCAGGCGACCGAGCAGTGAGCCCGTTGTTGGTTTTAGGCGTCGAAACATCGTGCGACGAGACAGCGGTAGCGATTCTTAGAGGCCGGAAGGAACTTTTGGCTTCCGAGATCTCGAGCCAGATCGATTTGCACAAAAAATATGGCGGTGTGGTTCCTGAGGTGGCTTCCCGGAATCATTTGCCCAGAATCGGCCCCCTCATCGAGTTAGCCGTCGAACGAGCCAGTTGCTCACTGTCCGAAATTGATTGCGTCGCGGCAACGCGCGGTCCGGGACTTCTGACTTCTCTACTGGTCGGCTACAGTGCGGCCAAGGGTCTGTCTATAGGGTTGGGAAGGCCGTTTCTTGGAATCAACCATTTGGAGGGCCATTTGTTGTCACCGTTCCTCGGAGAGCCTGACGGTCCAGTCCCGTCCATAGGTCTTATCGTCAGCGGTGGGCACACCCTATTGATTCATCTAAATGAGGTCGGCTCTTATCGTCTACTGGGACGGACGCTCGACGATGCTGCTGGCGAAGCCTTTGACAAGGTGGCCAAGCTTCTCGGATTGCCCTATCCTGGAGGCCCCGAGATTGATCGCCTCGCGAAACACGGAAATCCTAAGCGGTTCACCCTTCCCCGGAGCATGTTGACCAGTCGTGACTTCAATTTCAGCTTCAGTGGATTGAAAACCGCTGTTCGCTATCTATTGCCGAAGCTCGACGGTGATTTTCAAGCGGATCTTTGTGCGTCATTTCAGGAAGCCGTAGTTGACGTGCTGGTGCAAAAGGCGGTTCGCGCAGCCAATGCCGCCGGAATGAATCTGATCACCGTCAGCGGTGGCGTGAGCTCCAATTCGCGGCTCCGCTACAAGATGGCAGATGCCGCCGCCGCCGCCGGGTTGGATCTGAAGCTCGCCAATCCGTCTTTCAGCACCGATAACGCCGCGATGATTGCCTACGCAGCGCTTGAACGCTACCTGCGGGGATATCGATCTGACCTGGGCGAGGACGCCGATCCGAATTTGAAAATCGGATGAACATCGGAGAAGCCGGGAGTCAGGAGTTGCAGGAGTCCAGGAGCTTTCGCTCGGAAAAAAACTGCCGGATACTTCGAAGAGAAATCGAGTTCTTTGCCGCGCAGGAAGGGCGAAAAGAGCATCCGTCTACAAACCAAAAGTTCGCTGGTTTCATTCTGTAACTCCTGAACTCCTGCAACTCCTGAACTTCTGTCTCCTTGACTTCTCGGCCTCTTGGCTTCTTGGTTCCGCGTGAGACTCCTCCTGATCGACGGCCACTACTATGTCTATCGTTCTTATTTTGCGATCCGTTCGCTGACAAATTCGCGCGGTGAACCGACCAACGCGATCTATGGATTTGTCAGTGCCGTTCGAAAAATGCTCAAGGATATTGAGCCCGACCTGGCTGCAATCTTTTGGGATGAAGGGCTTCCCGCGAAACGCCTGGCCTTGCAGGCTGAATACAAGCAGCAGCGCGACGCGATGCCTGAGATGATGATCCCACAATTGAATTTCATTCGCGGATTTTGTGCACCCATGGGATTTACCTCAATCTTCAAGCCGAACACTGAGGCAGACGACTTGATGGCTTGCTATGCGATCGCGGCGGGCACCAAAAAGATTCAGACGGTTTTGGCGACAAACGATAAAGACCTTTTCCAGCTTGTGAACGATTCAGTCAAAGTCTATTCAACGAATAAGAGCGACCTCAAGAAGCCAAAAGATTCCCACGCGCTCCTCGGAGTTTCAGAAGTCACTAACAAATGGGGTGTTCCGCCCGAATGTATAGGCGAAGTTCTGGCCCTCAGTGGCGATAGCGTGGACAATATACCTGGAATCGAGGGAATCGGACAAAAGACCGCGGCAAGCTTGATTGCCGAGTTCGGAACCATCGAGCGCTTGCTTGAGAACCTCGACCACATCCCAAACTTGAAGCTGCGAGAAAAGCTGGCCGCGAATCGGGAAAAGATCGACCGGAACCGGCAAATGGTACGGCTCGAAATTGATCATGAGCTTCCTGTGCCGTTAACGGACCTCAAGATTCGCCCTGAATATCCAGCGTACCTCGCAGGATTAAAAAAGTGGGAGTTCAGGAGGCTGCTGGCGGAAGTGGAGGAAGAGGCGAAGCGGGCACCGCAGCCTCAAAGCGAACTGTTTTGATAGCCATGCTGATGCCCTTCATTTCAGCAAGATGGAGAGCAAGATCAAGGCTAGCGCCGCACAAGCGGTTCCAAGAACAAGCCACAGGATACCCATACCGATCTCATGCCGTGCGTCGTCTCTGTCTGTGGATTCACAGAGACGCGAGCGAAGCAGGACTTTGCTTTTTTCGGACTCCTTCGACCCACGTGGTTTCATGAATAATTCGATCCTTTGTCGATTGTTTCCCGGACACTTGGGCTCCGACTTTGAAAGAGTCGGATTGTCCGGTGCCAATCCTTTAAGCATCGGCCGTGCCACGGTATCTTTAGACGACTTCCCCCGAGGAGAATTGGCTTACGAGCTCGCGAAGAAGGGTGAAAGCTTGTTCCGATTTCGGAATTCGCAGTCCCGCTTCCGGACTTTTCAATTCAGGCTCTTAGGTTAAGTAGCCGCGCAGCCGAGTCGAAATCGTCTTCGAATGGAAGCCGACACCATCAACAGCCCGGAAACCGCCGTCTCATTCTGCAACTCCTGAACTCCTGCAACTCCTGACTTCTTGACTCGCTCGCCTGATTAAGAGCTTTTTAGTCCGCAATCTGCGCGCCGCTTCTCATAGCGTGATTTTTGCGTGCTAGATATCCACGTAAACGTCCTCGCCCTGTAGTATCACCGGGAATGTTTCGACGGGTTCGATTGCCGGCAATGAGAGCGCTTCGCCGGTTCTTATCGAGAAACAAGCGCCATGCCACGGACAAACGATCGTGTCGCCGATCACTTCGCCTTCAGACAATGGAGCCTGATCGTGGGTGCAGACATCTTTGATGGCAAAAAACGTGCCCTGGACATTACACAACGCTAAATCGAGGTCTTCGATCCGCTTGACGCTGCCACAAGCAATCTCAGATTTGTTGCACAACAAGTGTAAAGGCATGAGCAAATGAATTCGTCAAAAAAGTTAGAAATCAATCGGTAACTTTAAAGGGCTTCTCGGTGCTTGCAATTGATCTGACAAAGATTACCAACCTGATGAGACTATGGCGCGGGAGAAAATTACGATCGCCTGATGTAAAATTCGTATGCGAAGGCTCCAGCCTTTGCTTTGCGTGGCGCTGCGGCTGGCAAAGGCTGGAGCCTTCGCTTACGTTGAGAACGAGAACGATTGTGATTGCGGCCCTGCGGCAATGCGGATTATACACGAACTCAGGGAAATTATGGAATCCTCCGAACTCTTAACGACCAACCGTAAAGCCCTCACCATGAACCTTGATGAGGCGAAATACGGCACGTTCGCTGAAATAGGTGCCGGTCAGGAGGTGGCTCGCTATTTTTTCCAGGCAGGCGCAGCGGACGACACCGTCGCAAAATCGCTTTCGGCCTACGACATGAAATTCAGCGACGCATTCTACGGGAAAAGCGCTCGCTACGTTTCAAGAGAGCGATTGGAACTCATGCTTAATCGTGAGTACGACCTTCTCATTCAACGGCTGGACTCCACTCGGGGCGACCGGTCTACATTTTTCGTGTTTGCCGACACGGTGGCAGCCAAGAGCTTCAAAGGCACCAATGAATGTCACGGCTGGATGGGGATGCGGTTCCAGGCTGCACCCCGAACACCTCCCAGCGACATTATTCTGCACGTCAGAATGGCGGACAAAGAGAATGTCCTGCAGCAGCAGGCTCTGGGCATTATCGGGGTTAACCTGGTCTTTGGCGCTTTCTATTACGTTAACGATCAGGACAGATTTATTCGCTCGCTGGCCGACAGTTTGACTTCGGGCCGGATCGAGGTCGACATGATTAATTTCGCCGGGCCGCTCTTCGCCAATGTGGACAACCGCATTATGAGTCTGAAGCTGGTCGAATATGAGCTTACCAATGCCGTGATGTTCAGCCCCAAAGGCGAAGTCCTGCAACCTTCGGAAATACTTTATAAAAAGGCAGTTGTCGTTGAGCGCGGGAGTTTCCGCCCGGTGACGCTCGTCAACCTCGACATGATGCGGTGTGCCCTGGCTCAGTTCACCGCCGAACCGGTGCTGCACAACGTTGAAGTCGTCGTGCTCATGGAAATCGCAATGCATAACCTCCTGGCCACCGGAAACATCGATTACGGGGATTTTTTGGCCCGCATTGACACTCTCGCTGCGATCGGCAACAACGTGTTTGTTTCCAACTATCTGGAGTTTTACAGATTGATCGGTTATTTCCGGCGCTACACCAAACAGATGGTCGGAGTCGTAATGGGCATAAATAACCTGCTGGAGGTCTTCAACGAGAGATTTTACGAGGACCTCGATGGCGGCATTTTGGAGTCGTTTGGACGCTTGTTCAGAAATTTGGTCAAGCTCTACATCTATCCGATGCGAATAAACGCCTACGACCGCTATTGCATGCAGAACCCCTCCGAGTCTCCGACTACTGCCTTGGGCAAATCTGAGCACCCTCTTGCGGTGGATGTCTGGATCAATGCCATAAACCTCCAGGTCGAACTTCACCTCCGCAATCTCTACGCTCATCTCCTCGAGAGCGGTTATCTCGTACCGATCGTCGGAAGCGACCCATCGGTTATGGACATTTTTTCCCGAGATGTTCTGGCCAAAATCCAGCATGGCGAGGCCGGCTGGGAAACCATGGTTCCCGAGAAGGTTGCCGCAATCATAAGAGAGCGAGGCCTCTTTCAGACGTCTTAGGGAAGCCAAGAACTCAAGTACTCGAGAATTCAAGAATTCAAGAAGAACCAACAGTCTAGCGCCGAGGTCCGCATGGCAGCATTCTTGGATTCTTGAATTCTTGAGTACTTGAGTTCATCAACTTTAATCCAGGCTAGGCGGTTCCATCATTCGCCGTTTTCTCAGATTGCAAACCGCGTTTTCGCTGCAACGTTCAAAGATCGAAGCCATAATCGGCGACTCGGCTGCGCAGGATAGTTATCGATCTACCGATAAATCCGGTCCACAGCGGGACGCTCTTTGATGGCCCGCAAACGGGATCAGAACATGAAGCGAGAACCCCGCATCACACTGCCGATCAAGAAACCGGCCAAGGTCGACAAACTTGAGCCGCAGTGGCGTTTTTGGATCTGGTATTTTTTGCTGACCTTGCTGGTCCTCTGGGGTTGGCAAGAGCTCGCCAACCAAGTGCAGTTTCGCACAATTCCTTACAGCCAGTTTAAGACCTATCTGGCTCAGCGCGAGATTACGGAAGCGGTGGTCAAGCAGGACGAAATCGATGGACGCATCGTTCCTCGGGCGGAGCACGAAACGAAAAATACGCCAGCCGAGCATGGTTCCCCGACGGCCTCACCCGAGGCCACGCAGCAGCCGCCTGCCGAAGCCAAGCCCTTTTTCTTCCGGACCGAGCGTGTCGAGGACCCGGGGCTCGTGAATGAACTCCAGGCGGCCGGTGTTCAATACGGAGCGGCACGCCCCGGGTTCATTTCGCAGTTCTTGCTGTCTTGGGTCTTGCCGATCGCACTGATGGTCCTCCTTTGGAACCTGCTCGCCCGCCGGATCGGCGGCGCGGGTCAATCGCTTCTCGCCATCGGAAAAAGCCGAGCCCGCCTCGTGGCGGACCGCGACACGGGCGTGACTTTCGATGACGTGGCCGGTTGCGACGAAGCCAAATTTGAGCTGCAGGAAGTGGTGCATTTCCTCAAAAACCCAAAAGAGTATGAAGAGGTTGGCGCCCGCATACCTAAGGGGGTACTGCTTGTTGGACCGCCAGGCACGGGCAAAACGCTGCTTGCGCGCGCTGTGGCTGGTCAGGCTCAAGTGCCTTTCTTCTCAATTAGCGGCAGCGATTTTGTTGAGATGTTTGTGGGCGTGGGCGCCGCGCGTGTGCGCGATCTATTCCAACAGGCCAAAGAGCATGCACCTTGCATCATTTTCATTGACGAACTTGACGCCATCGGCCGGCAGCGCGGCGTACATGTCGGCGCTGTCAACGATGAGCGCGAACAGACGCTAAACGCGCTGCTCGTGGAAATGGACGGCTTCGAGCCGAACACTGGTGTGATCCTCCTTGCGGCTACCAATCGACCCGAAGTTCTCGACCGCGCTCTGCTTCGTCCGGGGCGATTTGACCGCCAGGTTATCGTCGACGCGCCCGATCTCGAAGGCCGCGAGGCGATTCTCAAAGTGCATTCAAAAAACAAACATCTCGCTTCGGATATTAACCTGCGGCGCATAGCCGCAGCTACTGCCGGCTTTTCCGGCGCCGATCTCGCCAACGTTCTCAATGAAGCGGCCCTGCTGACTGCGCGTCGGCACGCTTCACAGATCGGCCAAAATGATTTGGAAGAAGCAATCGAGAAAGTCATCGCCGGTCCCGAACGGAAAAGCCGCCGCCTGAGTGAGGTGGAAAAGCGCCGCGTCGCTTATCATGAAGTCGGCCACGCGCTGATCGCCGCCTACAGCCCGCACGCCGATCCGGTCCACAAAATCAGCATTGTACCGCGCGGTCGAGCGGCCCTGGGCTATACCTTGCAACTCCCGACTGAAGACCAGTTTCTGCTCACTCGTACCGAACTGTTGGAACGCATCCGTGGATTGTTAGGCGGCCGTGCTGCTGAGGAGGTGGTGTTCTCCGAAGTCAGCACTGGCGCGCAAAACGATCTCGAGCGCGCCACTGCTCTAGCCCGCCAGATGGTGGCCATGTATGGAATGAGCGAGCGTCTTGGCCTGTCCAGTTGCGCGCAGCGTCAGCCGATGTTCCTTAATAGTTCCGAGTCACAGATTCAGCGGGACTGCAGCGAACAGACCGCTCGCGAAATAGATGAGGAAGTAAGAAAACTGCTCGCCCTAGCTTATGATCAGGCGAAGGAGATTTTGTCCACGCATCGCGACCAGCTCGAACGCGTAACTGCAAAATTGATTGAACATGAAGCCATGGATAGCGAAACATTTTACGGGCTTCTGGGCAGAGCGGAGCCGGCCATCGGCGTTGGCGACCGTGAAGTGCTCGCTGGCAATTTAAAGGAAGTGAATCAGCATGCCGGTTGAGTTCAAAGACTATTACAAAAGCCTGGGTGTGACGCGGGATGCTAGCGCCGAGGATATTAAGAAGGCTTTTCGAAAGCTGGCGCGGCAGTACCATCCTGACGTTGCCAAGGTCAAAAAGGGTGCAGAAGAAAAATTCAAGGAGATCAACGAAGCATACGAAGTCCTCGGCGATCCCGAGAACCGTCGTAAGTACGACGAGCTTGGGCCCAATTGGCGGGAGGAGGCGGAAATGCGGCGCTCACCTGGCTGGCAAGAGGGGGGTTCGCGCGGCGCTGGCGGCCAAGAAGATTTCCACTTCGATGGGACCGGTTTCAGTGATTTCTTTGAACAGTTCTTTGGTCGCGGCCGGCGGTTTGACGGTGTTAACCCTCCTATGCGCCCGCGAGCCGGGTCAGTCGAGGAAGCCGGCTTTTCTCGTCGTGGCGCCGATCTCGAGAGTGACATTTTGGTCACGCTTGAAGAGGCGTTGGCCGGGTCGGTACGCACCCTTTCGTTGCAACGCACCAACCGACAAACCGGCGAAGCAAAAACGCAAACTCTGAAGGTTCGAATTCCGCCCGGGGTACATGAAGGTCAGGCTATTCGCGTTGCAGGCATGGGTGAGGACGGCATCGGCGGTGGCGCGCCCGGTGATTTGTATCTGCGCGTACGCTTTGCCGCGCACCCTGAGTTCAGCGTACGCGGCGCCGATCTGTATTACGGGCTCGACTTGGCGCCATGGGAAGCCGTGCTGGGTACAAGTGTGGTTGTGCCGACGCTCAAGGATCGAGTGTCAGTGCGCATCCCGGCTGGCACAAATCATGGCCGCCAGCTTCGCGTGCGCGGGCACGGCCTGCCTGCAGGCACCAACGGGCGGCAGGGCGACCTTTACGTAGTCGTCAACGTCGAGCTGCCGGAGCAGATTACACAGGAAGAACGCAAACTTTGGGAACAACTCAGCAGCGTCTCGCATTTTAATCCGAGGAAAGCCTGATCAGGATAACAGATCGTTCGTGCGCAGAAAAAAGTAACCGTGTTTGGCCGTGAAGATGAGAATTCTATGAACGCGCTGCAAGTCTTCGAGCCCGATGCCCGGACCGTTTACACAATCGAGATGGTGGCACAACTGGCCGAGGTCCCGCGGCGGCGGATAGTCCTTTATTATAAACTCGGATTGGTGTCGCCTGTCCGCGATCCCACGAGCAGTGGTTGGTGTTTTGACGATGAGACCATCCGCATCGTCCGCCGTATCGAATACCTCCGTTCCGCGTGCGGCGTGAATCTTACCGGCATCAAGCTGATCCTCGAGCTGATAGATGAAGTCGAGTGGTTGCGGGAAGAGCTCCGTTTTCAGCATCGGCGCTAGGATTTCGATCGAGTCCACTACGCGCTACCCTCGAACTTCGTTTCTGTGCTTCAATCTTTGTTAAAAACTTGGTGACCTTCGTGCCCTTAGTGTGAGTTCTTCCTAAGCCTAAATTCCGAATTTGAGGAGTCGTCCTCGTGCTCGTCGTCGTCCTCGTCCTCGAGAATCCCGATCGTTTCGCAATCGGACCAACAGAACAAATTAGTTGCAGTACATCGGTCTCTTTGCGGTCACGGAATCCCAATGCTCCGAGGACGAGCACGACGACGAGGACGAGGACGATTCCAAATTTCGGAATTTGGGCTAAAAGAGTGCATCACATAAGGGCACGAAGGTCACCAAGCTGACGTAGCTATTGGTGATGGTTTTAGGGTTACTCCAACTGCACCGATTCGAGTTCGGCGAAGACGTAGCCGATGAAAATGTCTGCCTCGATCCGGAGCGGGATGCGTTTGTCGTCATCAGATAGCCAGCCACGGCCACCCTTAAATAGCTTGTGTTCCTTCAATTGCATTTTTTTGTCTATCCGGAATAGCTTGAGATCGAGTTTGATGGCGTTTCGCTTCTGCGCGTCGACTTTGATCGTGTCCCGACCCACCACCGTTACCTTAGCGAGATAAGGAGCGTTCGACGCCCACACGACGATCGATTCAGTCTCGCCGTCCGCAAGCGACTGGCTCCTTACCCAGAGCAATGCCGTGGCCATATCGAAAACAGGACTGAATTTGAAAATGTTTTGCTTGGGCGATTGATCACCTGGGATTTTTTCCCGAAGCCCCGTCACCTGGTCCGATCCGAAGCTGACGTCCGTTTTTACTGTTTCTGAACGATACTTCTCCTCCTGGGAGAAATGGATTGGTCTCAGAGTCGTTTTGTTCTCGGTTGCCTGATGATAAACATCGAATGTGAATAGGGCGCGCGGGAACCCGAAAGTCCCGCCGGCGGCGTCGATCTCGAATGTATTTCTGGTTGGCGAAAAAAGGTGAATGTCAGCCTTGGCGGCCTGGAGACCGCTCCAGCCGAATCGATAGGCCAGATGCATCGGAGGAGGGGCAGTGAAGTTGCCCGGCCCCTTGTCCGACGTGAGCGAACTCGCCCAGTCCGGGGTTTCCTCCGGGTAAACCACGCACCGCGTCGCCAAGAGGATAATCGTAACGATCCAGGCTATGGAATGACGCGCTCGGCTTTTCGGGTAAGTATCCATCCTAAATTGTCAGAGCTCGCTCGGCAAAACGTCCAATCGCCTCGTTCGGAAATCAGCTCGACTTGTTGGCCAATCTGCAGGCTTTCGACCGGCCGAGCGGTAACAGCCGGTCCATATTTCAGATCAGTCGTAGATTCGACGACCAAGGCCCGATTCGGATCTTTTGACCCTGAACCAACCCAGAAAGACATGCTTGCACTGCCGATGCAAATAAAAGCGGCTGCAAGACAAACGCTCCACCAAAATGTAGTGAAGCTCCCATTCTTTCGCGAGGCAAGGAGGAGGCAAAACGTGGCGAACCAAAAAGTGATCGAAGCGATAAGTGGAAAGTAATCCGCGTACACACCGATCCGTTCGCGAAAAGTAGGCTGATCGTCGTTTCCAACGATCCTGAGCGCGGTTTGCAAGTTAGATCTGGCCTCTTCCATCCTTGGGTTCAGGACGAGCGCACGCTCAAAATTAAGAATAGCCCTTCCTTGATCGCCTAATTTAAACCAAGCGTTCCCGAGGTTGTAAAAAAGGTCCGCGCTGTACTCGCGCGTGCCCACCAACTGGATGTAATCGACTTTTGCCTCTTCGTATTTCCCATTCTGGTACGCCTCATTCGCGGCCTCCCACGTTGGCCCCCCAAAAGAAGGTGACAGAGCGAGTGACAGATAACAGGCTGCAATCAGGAAGTATTTCGTCCAAATCATGCCGCCGCTTTCCAGCGATCCAGCACATTCTTGATCCGCACTCTTTCCTCCTCGTTTAAGGATTCCGAACCAAGATGTCCGTAAATTGTTGCTCCTCTGGCCTCCAGGAGCTCGCGCAGATCGCCTCGCAGCTCTACCGGCAAGCCCTCTCCATTGATCACCTCTTCGATAGACCTCTGATCTCTCGCTTGGCCCCGAGTTTGCGAGAGGATGTCCAGCTCTACAAGTCGAACCGCAGCCCGCAAAACCTCAGGGCGATTGTTCGATGCGTCGATTTTCTTCCATAATGCACGCCTTTCACGATTTAAGGTTCGGCGCGGCAGACTCGCATTTCTGATATTCCTGATCCAGAGCCCGAAGCCCAGCAATAGAAGTAAGCCTGCGGGAATGGCCTGACCTATCCAAAAGAACGGTTGCGCCGCCAAAGGGAGAAACGAGGCCGGAGACGGCCGTCGTGTCTGAATGTCCAGCACGTCCGGTATCGGCCGCGGTTTGATCTGCGGCGCAGGCGACGCACCGGACGTCACCGGAGTGGCTGACATGTCGGGCAGTTGTTCTCCATCGACTTCAATGTTGATTGTCGCAGATTTGAGCGTGACGTATTTCTCCGCGTTTGGATCGAAATAGGAAAACTCGATGCCCGGCGAGTTTGTCGCCGGTTTTTCGGCCACCAAAGGATAGTTATAGGTTTTAACGGCACTCAAGCCGAGGTCGTCCAATGCTTCGATCTCTTCGGATGGTTGGTAGGTCCGCCATCCGTCTGTATTGGTCAGTGTCGGCCGCTCCATCCGATCGAAATTGCCGAGACCTTTGATTTCAACCTTCATGTTGACAGGGTCGCCAGTTCTTGTTTTGGTCGGCTGTACGGAGGTTGCCAGAGTGAAATCGCCGACCGCCCCGGAGAAACTTGCTGGCCGATCAGCGGTGGGGAGCGCCTTGATATCGATTGAAGCGCCGTTAGTCTTCACGTCAATCACCTGCTGCTGATAGTCTTCGAAAGGATCGACGAACCCAGGTGCGCTCCTTGATCCGAATGGTGTGGAAACAAGAAAGCTCTGAGTAGCGGACTGCAGTTCCAGCTTCCCCGGCTTGACACCAGTCAGCGCCGTTTTATAGACAACCACGTGGTATGGCCGCCCGTTCAGTTCAAACTGCTTCTCGCTCGGTTCCGGGTATTTCTTTGTCACGAAACCTTCTCCGTCGATGATCGGAAACTGGCCTTGCGGGTAGGGCTGGTATTGAATCCGTTCATTGAAATAAAAACGTAGTTCGATCGGGATCTGTTCACCTACGTAAGCCGATTCTTTTGGGACGACGAGCTCTGCAAAATAAGGCTTATCGGAGGCCGCCGGACGTCCTGCATTATTGCTACCATTCTGAATGACTTTCAGGGTCAAGCTTGAGGTCCGATATGTCTTGCCCCCCGCTGACACTTCGACTGCCGGGATCTCATAGATTCCTTCCTTCTTGGGTGTCACGATATACGTAAATGTAATAATGGTCGTGGCCTGAAAGTTAAGAATTTGGGTACGACTCGAAGTGCCCGCAAAGTTAATCGACAGCCCGTTCGCGAAAACGGTCGGCGGACGTGTGATTCTCGCATTTTCGATTTTGATTTCCAACTGCACGGGATGATCTACGTCGGTGACCGCCTCGGAAAGCGATGAGGAGATAGACGGTTCGGCAACCGCGATAGCTGCGATTCCGAGCAGCAGGATTAAAGCGCTCAATAAACTTTTCATGTCACCAATCGCGAAGAACGCCGCGCTCGGTCTTGCGGCGCATAAGATCGATCCTATCACCTTCATCTTTTAACGAATCGAGCAGACCCAGCGCTTCGTCATCAGACATTTGGCCCGGTTTTGACTCCTGAGGTTGATGCATTTGCTCTTGTTGGTCGGATGGAGCCATCTCTCGGAGTTGACCATCTTTTTTAGGGGCCGGCGTAGCTTCGTCCTGCGGGTCGCTTTCGTTCCCACCTTCGGTTGCATCGGAGGGTTCCTGTTGCTGGTCCCCCGGCGATTGATCCTGATCGGGCTGGCTTCCTGAGCCGGATTGAGATCGTTGATCGGGCTTTTGGCCCATTTGGTTCTGCTGCTGTTTGTTCCGGTTTCGCTGTTTGCGCTGTCCCTGGCGTTGCCGCTGTTGTGTTCGTTGCGTTTGCTGCTCTTCTTCCTTCCGCTTCTCGGCCTCCTTGATACGCTCCTCCAGAAGGCTGAGGTTTTTTTTCGCTTGTTCGTCTCCCGGATTCAGATCAAGTGCTTGATGGTACTGGTAGCGGGCATCGTAGTAGCTCGAGAGTTGTTGTTCGATATTCTGCGCACTATTTCCCTGCATAAAAAGGGCGTTGCCAGCGTTGTAATAGGCCTTTTGTCTGAGAGTTGGGTCACTGCTGACCAAGGCCTTGGCGTAGGCCTCAAAGGCTTCGTCATATCTCTGCAGGCGGTACGCCGCGTCCCCAAGATTGAAGTTGATCGCCGGAGAGGCCGGATCGTGTTTTAATTCTTCCCGGAACTTCTCAGCGGCACCATCGAAATCTCCCTGGTTATACCGATCGATACCCGTGTTGGCGTGCGCGTTCAGAATCAATGCCAGCATTGCCGCTGCGACAGCGCTTCCAACAGGAGGGCGACTCGTGCCGGTCTCTTTCCGCCGGTCGCTCAACGCGGCAGAGATCAAGAGGAGGAGGAGCCCGAATCCCACCGGCCAGCGGTACCGCTCAATTGGTATCCGTACCGAACGTTCGTCGATATTTCCCTTCCCCAGCTTCAGCAGACCGTCGCTAATCAATCGCGAAATTGTTCCATTTTCCAGATGAACGTAAAAACCGCCGGTTTGTTGAGCAATCTTCCGGAGTCGCCCTTCGTCCAACCGGGAACGGACGGTTTGTCCTTCACTATCCTGTAGGTACGTATGATGATTTGGATCGATCGGAACGGCTGAACCTTCTTTCGTTCCGATCCCGACCGTGAAGATGCGAATCCCGTAAGATGCGGCATCTTTGGCAGCCGCCACCGCATCTTCTTCAAGATCTTCTCCGTCTGTCAGTAGCACCAGGGCACGATAGGGCCCCTCAGATTTGCCTAACGCCAGTTCTGCGGATTGGATCGCGGAGGTTATATCGGTCCCGCCGCGTTCGACAGTTTTGGTGTCGAGTTGATTGATCGCGTCGAGTACCGTCTGATAGTCGACAGTCAACGGAGCTTCTACCTGTGCCGCTCCGGCAAAAGCGACGAGGGCGAACCGATCGCCTTTCATGGCGTCCATGATGTCTTGGGCGGCGAGTTTCGCCCGCGTCATCCGGTCTGGGGCAAAGTCTGTCGACAACATGCTCTTTGAGGTGTCGATCGCCAGCACAATGTCGCGGCCGCGTTGCGCGAAGTTTTGCTCGACAAATCCAAACTGCGGTCGGGCGATAGCCATTAGAAAGGCAGACAACGCCCCGAGGAAGAGAATGCGCTGAGCTAACATACGCAATTGCGCGACAGCGTCGGTGAGTTCAGGCAGCAGTCGGACTGCGACAAGCTGTCTGAGTCGCGCTTGACGTCGCCGATCATTGTACACGATGAGTGCAGCTAGGAGTGGCAGCACGAGCAAACCCCATAACCAGGATGGTTCACCAAAACTCATGGAACCTTACTCCAGATGGTCTCTCCCAAAACAAAAGTGGCTCCCAGTAAGCAAAGACCCGCTGCCAGCAGCCAGCCGAAAATATCCTGGTAGTTCTGATACTTCTGCACCTCCAGGTCCGTTTTCTCGAACTGATCGATTTGATTGAAAATTTCTCTTAACGTCTTGGTATCGACGGCTCGGAAGAAAACTCCACCGCCTATCCGAGCGATTTCCCGGCAGGTGTCTTCTTTGAACGGCATATATTCTTGCGAGTAATAGGTGTTTCCATAACCGTCCGAGTGTGGGAACGGGACTAATCCGTTTGTACCAGCTCCGATGGTATAAATCTTGATGCCGATGGCTGCGGCGGCTTCCGCCGCCGTCAAAGGCGGTATCTTGCCTGCGTTATTGTCGCCGTCCGTCAAAAGGACGATGACCCTGCTCTTGGCTCGTTTGTCGCGAAGTCGATTCGCTCCCGTAGCCAGGGCGGATCCGATGGCTGTGCCATCTTCGACAAGACTGGGGCCGAGTGCAGTCTGGTCGCCAACACGCCGAATATTCAAACGAGCGAGGTTTTCAATCAACCATTTGTGATCGAGCGTGAGCGGACTGACCAGGTACGCGCGACCTGAAAAAGCAATAATGCCAATCCGATCGTCGGGCCGACCGCTGATGAAGTTTTCGGTCACCTGCTTAACGACCTCGAGCCGGCTGGCCCGCTGGGATCCGATGGAAAAATCTTCCGACAGCATTGAGAGCGAGACGTCAAGCAAAAGCATGATATCGATACCGCTTGTTCGAACCCGGCTTGTCGCGACGCCAAACTGTGGCCGGGCAAGGCCGACTATCAGGCATGAACAGCCGATGTAGTACAACGCGTTACGGAAAGCCTTCGTCCAGGAGCTCTGAAAAGTCGTTGCCTTCGCGAAGATCCGTGCGGCGGCGAATCGAATGACAGGCGGCTTTTGCAAGCGCTTACCGACGAACCACAGCAACGGCGGCAGAGCCAACAATAGCAGAAACCAGGGTTGTTCGAATCGGAAGGACGTATTCACTTTGCTTCCTCCACGAAAGCCGAAGCCTGCTCAAACAAAACCTCGCAGTCCGCCGGACCAGCGCCAACCCGGGCGAATTTGATCGAATCACAGGCAACCAAAAATTGGCGCAATATTTCCTGATGCGCGAGATCAAAATGAGGGTTTTGTGAAGCCTCGCTCAGAAACTCGATAGTGGTTTGTCGAACGGCTCTTATGCCGAACTGTTGTTCGATAAAGCTTCTGAGAATGTCGGAAACTTCTATGCTGAAGTCGTAGCCGCTCTCAGTGAAAATTCTTGGTCTCACCTCTTTCAGGCGTCGCTTAGCCACTTCCCTTGGCAGAGGAGGTGTGACAGTTTTAGGTTTCGGATTGGGCCAAAGAAAATATGCAACCACCGCGAGCAGTAGCAAGGTTGCCAGAATGATCACGAGCCAGAGAGAAGGGGTTCCGGCAACCGGTGGCCGAATGTCCTCAAGTTCGTCCGGAGCTTTCGATGTGGCTTGTGCTAGTAAAAACCAAATCATTGACGTCTTAGCCGTTTTGCTCTGCGGATGAAGAATGACCGGAGCAAAGGAAAATAATCCTGGTCAGTGCGAAGCGAGACTGAATCAATGCTTTTCCTGCGAAACAAAGATTCGCGTTCAATTCGTTCTTGCTCGGCGAGTTTGCTGAATTCGGATCGTACGCGCCGATCGGAAAAATCGATCTCGTAAATCGAGCTACTCTCAGGATCTTCAACTCGGACCACGCCGATATCCGGCAAAGAATGTTCGCCCCGATCTTCGATTGGAATCGCAATCAAATCATGGCGGCGGCTGCAGATTGTCAAAGGCTTTTCATAATTTACGGCTTGAAAATCGGAGAGGAGAAAAACAACGGCTCGTCTAGTGGTCACGCGATTTAGAAAATTCAGAGGCTGCGCCAGATCGGTTTTTCTTCCCTCCGGCTCATAGTATAGAATTTCGCGGATCAGTCGGAGGATATGAGTCCGCCCTTTTCTCGGCGCAATGTAGAGTTCCACCCGATCTGTGAATAGTATCAACCCGACTTTATCGTTGTTTCGGATTGCGCAAAATGCCAGCAGACAAGCTACTTCTGCGGCCAATTCCCTCTTACTGGCGTTCACGCTGCCGTAACTGCCCGAGGCACTCACGTCGATCAAGAGCATGACCGTCAGTTCGCGTTCCTCGATATATTTCCGGACAAACGGCTCACCCATTCGGGCTGTCACGTTCCAGTCGATCGAGCGAACCTCATCGCCGAAATCGTATTGACGGAACTCATGGAAATTCATTCCGCGCCCTTTAAATACGCTGTGATACTGGCCGGCAAAAGCCGTTTCCACGAAACGGCGGGCTCGGAGTTCCAGCTTACGGATCTTTTTTAGGATCTCAGGTACGGACTGCATCGATTTACATCAAGGGACTGCAAGACCGGAAAAAATTCTCTGAATAATTATCTCGCTTGTGACTTCTTCGGCCTCGGCTTCGTAACTGATGATTACTCTGTGGCGCAAAACATCTGGACCGACGGATTTGATGTCGTGCGGGGTGACATAACCCCTTCCGTTGAGGAAGGCGTGGGCTCGAGCGGCCAGAGTAAGATTGATCGTTGCGCGTGGCGACGCCCCGTACCTGATCAAACCATCCATGCCGAGGTTGTATTCCTTCGGGCGCCGAGTCGCCCATACAATATCAACGATGTAATCTTTCACCCGCTCGTCAATGAATATGCGATTTACGATGTCGCGTGAACGGATAATGTCTCCCGATGAGGCAACGGTTTCAACCGAGAGATCCGGCGCTGAAGTCCCCATAAGATCCAGAATCTTGCGCTCCTCGGCCTTTGACGGATAGCCGATGTTGAGCTTTAACATGAACCGATCCAACTGAGCTTCCGGAAGTTGATAGGTGCCCTCCTGCTCGAGCGGATTCTGCGTGGCCAGCACCAAAAACGGATCCGAAAGAGGATATGTCTTTTCGCTGATGGTGATGCTGCGTTCCTGCATCGCTTCGAGCAAGGCGCTCTGCACCTTCGCGGGAGCGCGATTAATTTCATCCGCCAGAATCAGGTTCGAAAATATGGGGCCGAGTTTTGGTCGAAATTCACCGTCACGCGGGTTGTAGATCATCGTCCCGATGATATCCGCCGGCAACAGGTCCGGTGTGAATTGAAGACGACGAAAGTTCGTACTGATGCAGGACGCCAGAGTTTTGACTGCGAGTGTTTTCGCCAATCCGGGAACCCCCTCCAGGAGAACGTGGCCGTTTGCGAGTAACCCAATGAGCAGCCGGTCGATAAGATATTTCTGGCCTACGATCACTCTGGAAATTTCACTCTGAACCGCGTGAACCCATTGGCCGTTACTGTTCACCTCCTCCGTTATCGCCTCAGTCGAGATGGTCATAATTCAATGTTAGAGATCAGACATTCTACTCGTGTATCCGTTTAAATACAGGTCTGGCCGACAACGCCGCCCACTAACCTGGGAAGCAGCCCACACCCAGTTTCCTTCCTTTTCGAATCCAATTTTCCTTTGAAGAGGCGTTGTTTGCTCCGCCCGGGAGTTGCCTGCAGCTCCCCTCCACAGCTCTTTTTCGTTGCAACCTTCCAATGTCGTAATCATGTTTCTCCTAATCTTGTATCCGACTCCTTGGCAGAAAAAGATGCTATGGAACGCAATCACTTCGCTTTCTTTGCTGGTGATCGCCGGGATCGTTGTTTTCACCCTGTATGTCACCACCCAAATTCTCGCGTTTCTTCAGCCTCTGATCTTGCCGGTAGCCGTTGCCGGAGTGTTTACATATTTGCTGGAACCGTTGGTCAGTTGGCTGGCCCGGAGAAAGCTGCCTCGGCTTCTGGCGGTCGTGATCGTGTTCGGAGCGTTCTTACTGGGTGCTGTACTGTTGGTCGTTGGAGTCGTTCCCTCGATCTACACTGAAAGCGTAAAATTTTCCTCAGCCCTTCCCGGCTATTTGGAACGAGGATGGGGTGCGCTCGACGGTTTTCTCGAACAAAACTTGGAGAAACTTCCTCAACTTGGCGGCAAGCCGTCTCCCACACCCGAATCGGAACCGCAGCCAGCCCAGCCGGATTCATCAGGCAACCAGAACCCCAATGTCGGCCTGGCGCGCTATCAAGACAACCCTTACGTCCAACAATCGTTGCAATATCTGAAGGACCAGCTCCCATCATTGGTTCAGCGTTCCTGGGCATTCATCCAGACGAGTTTGACCGGCGTTTTTGGCGCGTTCGGTTACATGTTTGGCCTGCTGATCATCCCTATTTATCTGTTTTTCTTTTTGAAAGAGAGTCCGCGGATTGCGGAATCTTGGAGCAACTACTTACCGCTTCGTCGCTCCGAATTTAAAGATGAAGTGGTTTCCGTTTTGACCGAGATCAATGGTTATCTGATCAATTTTTTCCGTGGCCAAGTGGTCGTGGCCCTCATAAACGGCGTCTTGTTGGCGATTGGATTGTCGATTCTAGGTTTGCAGTTCGGCTTCCTGATCGGACTCGGGTTCGCCTTTTTCGGAATCATGCCGTATGCCGGGTACATTATTTGTTACATACCGGCGGTCCTGATTGCCTTCGCCCAATTCAACGACTGGGTACATCCGTTATGGGTGACGATTATCTTCTTTTTGATCGTCGCTCAAATCGATGGATTGGTGACAACTCCACGCATCGTCGGAAACTCGGTTGGTCTCCACCCAATGACGGTCATCATTTCTGTGTTCCTGTGGACGCTCGTCTTGGGGGGCTTGCTTGGAGCAGTTCTGGCGATTCCGTTAACTGCGACGCTCAAAGTGCTTCTTCACCGATACGTGTGGGATCGCCAGAGGAATATTTTCTTTCAGGACGATATTTCAACAAAGGACGAGATCGAGATTGCCACGTGAAGGTTTTGAGTTTTGAGTTTTGGGTTTTGAGTTGAGCGGCATTGCGAGCGGGTCACGCAAAACTCAAAACCCAAAACTCCAAACGCAAAACGAACTATTCCATGTGCGCGATGATGTTGTCCCCAAATGCCGAGCATTTGATTTCGGTTGCCCCATCCATTAAGCGCGCAAAATCGTAGGTGACTTTCTTACTCGCGATAGCGCCGTTAATGCCCTTGATCACCAGGTCCGCGGCTTCGGTCCAACCAAGGTGCCTCAACATCATTTCTCCGGACAGTACAACCGAGCCCGGATTGACCTTGTCGAGATTTGCATATTTAGGCGCCGTGCCATGTGTCGCCTCAAAGATCGCATGGCCGGTATGGTAATTTATGTTACCGCCGGGCGCTATACCAATGCCTCCGACCTGAGCGGCCAAGGCGTCGGAAAGATAATCACCGTTCAAATTCAGCGTTGCGATTATGTCGAAATCTTCTGGCCGAGTCAGAACCTGTTGTAGCGTAATGTCGGCAATAGCGTCCTTGACCAGGATCTTGCCCGCGGCCAAGGCCGCTTTCATTTCCTCGTTTGCGCGGTTTTCACCATGCTCTTTCTTCGTCCGCTCCCACTTGGCCCAGGAATACGTATCGTTGCCAAAAAGGGTGTCGGCGAGTTCGTAACCCCAATCCCTAAAGCTTCCTTCGGTGAACTTCATGATGTTGCCCTTGTGCACGAAGGTCACAGATTTTCTCTTGTTGGCGATCGCGTATCGGATCGCAGCAGCGACAAGCCGGCTGGATCCGAGATGGCTCACCGCTTTGATCCCGATTCCAACTTCAACTTGCGGAGTTCCGAGCGCGGCTTCGCCAGCCAAAAATGCCTTCGCGGCGTTCTCCGTCCCGAAACGGATCTTGCCAAATTCTTTAGGAAACTCTTGTTCGAAGAATTTCAGGAAACGCTGCGAGTCGGGAGTTCCAGCGCGAAATTCGATCCCAGCGTAAATGTCCTCCGTGTTTTCGCGGAAAATCACCATGTCGACCTTTTCCGGATGGCGGACTGGCGATGGTACGCCCTGGAAATACTGAACCGGTCGCAGGCAAACGTACAAGTCCAGGAGCTGTCGCAGGGCGACATTGAGAGACCGGATTCCGCCGCCGATCGGAGTCGTTAACGGACCTTTGATCCCTACCAGATACTCTTTGAAAGCTGTGACAGTGTCCTCCGGCAACCACTCATCGAAACGATTCTTTGACGACTCCCCCGCGTAAACTTCAAACCAGGCAATTTTCCTCGAGCCCTTATAGGCCTTTTCGACCGCCCCGTTGAACACACGTTCGCTAGCTGCCCAGATATCCGGACCGGTGCCATCTCCGCGGATGAAAGGGATGATCGGATTGTCCGGACACTGGATTTTGCCTTCGTGCGTCGTGATTTTGTCTCCGGCAGGCGGCTGAACATTTTGGTATGCCATAGTGCTGGGCTCAGCAAGGTGAGTCTTAAAATTGCAAATTAACGTATCAACCATTCGTCACCTAAAAAGGTACATCGCGCAAATGGCGTTTTGGGATTTGCGTTTTGAGCGAACCGATGGGTGAGGGCGAGGTAAAAGCTCGACATGCCAGCCGCAAACCCCAAAACTCAAAACCCGAAAATCGAAAACTAAGAATCAAAACTCTAAGTCAAAGTTGAAGCCGGCGCGAGCAGAGTTGCAAACCAGAGACGCTATGCTTAAATCATCGGCGAGGAAAAATTAACTCTGTTAACCTTTTAGATCGTCTATGTATACGACCGGGCAACGCTCGACCGAGCAACGCTCTGATTCCGAACTGCAGGCCGCTGCGGAAGAACTTGCCGAAATCGTGATGCGAATGCAGCGAAAATTCCTTTTAAGCCTGTCAGAGGGACTCAGGCACGGAAGTGTTTCATTTCCTCAATATTTTTTGCTCGGCTACCTCGATAAACAGGAAGTAATAACGATGTCCGGTATCGCCTCGAAAATGGGTCACACCACCGCTGCGGCTACCGGTTTGGTCGATCGGCTCGAAAAGCTTGAATATGTTCAACGTTGCCATGCATTGGATGATCGCCGCAAAGTCATGGTAAGAATCACCAAAAAGGGATCTGGACTCGTTGCTGAAATCCGTCGTGACATGCTGGACAAGATAATGAAGCTTTTACGGGAACATCTCACCGCCGAGGAAGGGATAGCCTGGCTTCAGATCTATCGTAAGATCGCAGATTACTCCGATAAATTACCCAAAAAATAATGAGACTTCCGCTGTTAGCCCTAGCCGTCGCAGGGATGTCCTGCACATTAATCGCCGGCGAGTCAATTGTCGGTTCGCGCGGTCACGCTTTAACGATCAATGACGCTGTTGAACTCGCGCTCAAGCAGAATCCCTCCATCCTTGGGCAAATCCAACAACTCAAGGTCCAGAAGGGTCTTGTTTTCCAGGCGCAAGCCAACTTGTTGCCGCACTTGGCCATGGCTTCCAATTATTCGCAGCAGAGTAATGCGCTCAGTCCGTCGGTTTCTTCCGCTCATCCGAATTTTGACCTACTCACTGTCCCCAGCGGGCAGCCCTTGGTCGTCAACTCGCTTGGCGCCGGTGCAAACAATGCCATTCCTCTCCCTGCTACTGCACTAGGGGGTGGTTCGGCCTCAAGCTCACAGAATCAGAGCTGGCAGGTCACCTTGACCGTGTCGCAGCTGGTCTATGACGGTGGCGCTACGATTGCTTCGCGTCGAGCGGCGCGGATCAACGAAGACCAAGCTTATTACACGCTTCGTGACACGATTGACACGGTTGTCCAGACCGTTCGTACCCAATTCTATCAGATCCTGCTGAATAAGGCTTTAGTCCAAGTGCAGGAAGAGTCGGTGAACCTCCTGCAAAGCCAACTCGAGGACCAGAAAAGCCGCTATGAGGCGGGAACCGTCCCCCAATTTAACGTTCTCCAAGCCGAGGGTACGCTCGAGAACCAAATTCCGCAGCTGATCGCCGCTAAGAACAACTACTTCATCGCTCAAGTAACACTTGCGCGCACGCTCGGTATTCCTGCGACTCGCCAGTACACGACCGATAATCCGTTGCCGATCCTCGGGGACCTTAATTATGAGCCGATCAAGTACGATCTCGGCTCTGCATTGATTGCCGCTCGTGCCAACCGCCCGTTTCTCAAGGCGCAGCGCTCCTCTATCCTCGCCAACGTTGAGAATATCACGGTTCAAGCATCCGGATACAAACCGACGATCACTGCGAACGTCGGTTGGGAGCAAAGAAACAATCCGATAACAAATGATATGAGCAATACATTGCAGGGCTGGTTCTTGGGATTTCAAGGCTCTTGGAATGTTTTCGACGGCTTCTTGACTTATGGGAAAGTGAAACAGGCGCGAGCACAATTGGAACAGGCGAAGGTCACGTACGATGATTCGGTCCGGCAGGTCGAATTAGAAGTCGCCACCTCGGTCAGCAACCTGCGCCAAGCTGCCCTTACTGTCGATAGCGCCCAGACGGGTGTGAACGTCAACCTTGAGGCTCTTCGTCTGGCCGATGAGCGGCTCGCCGCCGGCACCGGCACGCAGCTTGACGTTTTGAACGCTCAGCAGCAGCTCACCACGGCTCGATCCAACCTGGTGTCGGCTATATTTTCCTACATATCGGCAGTTGCTTCATACCAGCAGTCGACCGCGACCGAGACGAAATACAACGATATTTTTGATGATGGGCTGGCTCGTCCGTCGACTTTAACCGCGGGCGAGGCTGCGAAAGCTTCTCGAGCCAGGTATAACTCACCGCTTGACCCGGGTATGCCCGCGACCCACAAGGCAAAACGTATATCTCTGAATCCGCCAGAGGGGAAAGTGGAAACGACGAATGACTAGTACATCGTCTCATCAGTGGGAGGCATACCGCCGTCGGCGATTTGGCCGATTTTCAAGGCGCGAGTGACGATCATACTTAGATTCGTACGTGAGAAGCGAGCAACGCGGAAAATCGGCCAACGCGCCATCGGCCCTCCGGGTTGGCTTTAAAAGGGTTCGTCTGCGTCGTTGCTCGTTCGTTACGTATCGCGGCGGATATGCTCCTCACTCACGCCTAGCATCCAAACCCTTTTGAAGCCAACGGTACGCCTCCCACTTATGAGACGATGCACTAGTCCGCCGGTCGAACGTTTTCCCGCTCTCGATGCGCTGGAAGACGTTTTGCATGGATTTACTCTCAGAGTGCCGGACCTCGATGTTCGAACCGATCGGGAGACTGCCCTGCGAAGACTGGACCGGTTTCACGAAATAGCGCTAAGGAGCTTTGGCGCACGGCAACTTCGTCTCGCCGAGCAGATTCATCACAACTCAGTCGCCGTTGTCTCTGTCGATTCCTGCATCAAGAGCGCAGGAGTGGATGCTTTGATCACTTGTGATCCAAACATCTCGCTTGGAATCTATGTCGCCGATTGTTGTGCCGTATTCCTGGTCGAGCCGAAACGGCGAGTCATCGGGCTCGTTCACTCAGGAAGGAAGGGCACCGCGCTAAATATCGCGGGAGCTGCCGTCCGAAAGATGTCAACGGAGTTTGGGAGCGACCCGGTCAGCATTCTAGCCCAGCTTAGCCCGTGCATACGCCCGCCTAACTATGAAGTCGATTTTGCCGGCGATATCGTACAGCAGCTCAAAGAGTCGGGAGTGAAACAAGTGTTCGATTCCGGTGAGAATACCGCGGCGAACTTGAAAAAATTCTATTCATACCGGATGGAGAAGGGTCGGACCGGCCGCATGCTTGCGTTGTTGGCATTGAAGTGAAGATGTGACCTGGGCGTGACGTCCATGATCGCTTTTCTTGCCCGCTTCCTTCCTTCCCCAATCGTCCTCGTCCTCGTCGTCGTTCTCGTCCTCGACCTTTTGGTTTGGGGCGTGCGCAGCGAGAAGACCGTGAACGAAGCAAGGCAACCGGGAGCTCAGGCGTGTACGGGGGATACGCATTTGTTCGCGTTTGCGGACGTGCGACGTGATCCCAATAGCAGGCCAACGTTTCGCAGCTTATCGAGCACTTGAGCCTTCGCTTACGCTGAAAATCAAACACCCCCAGGACGCAGTGCGTCCTGGGGGTGTCATTGTTCTATTTCCCCGGAAAATTTATTGCCGACCTAGATTGCCTATTTTGGGGCCCTCGGGAACATCGTTCCTGCACGCTTGGCGCCGAAAGCCGTATCCTCGGATCGATCCTTTTGCTAGCATTCGTTGACATTTGTAATAACGTTGGTCAAGCATGATTTTTGGTGCTTTGTCGAAAAACATTATCTCGAGCGCAATCCCTTGCCATGACCTCTAAGCATCCTGGGCCTGAGGATAAGATGTTTGGCACAGATATGGATGCGACCATTAGTGCAGCGTGGCTCTACTATCATCACGATCTGACCCAGGCAGAAATCGCGAAGCAGCTTCAGGTCTCTCGCCCGACGGTCGCGAATCTTCTGGCCCGCGCGCGTGGTCGCGGCATCGTCAGCATTTCACTGCGACCGGATTTGCTTAGCCGCCTTTCGCTTGCCGAAGAGTTACGGACGCGCTTCGGCTTACAAAATGCCTACATTGTGCCGACGCCGGACGGGGCGAGTCCCTTCGAAGTTCGCCAGGCGCTTGGAAAAGCCGGTGCGCTTTTCCTGGAGAGTACGCTACAACCCGGCGAAGTATTTGCGACCGCTTGGGGAGCCACAGTACTGGAGGTAGCGCGGGCGCTTTCCGGGAAGAAGATCGATAGCATCGTTCTGGCTCAAGCTATCGGGTGTCTGAATAGCGGAGAGTCTTTCAACCCGATCAGGCTGGCCGGGATCATGGCGGAGAAATTGGGAGCAAAAGTCTATCATCTACCAGTCCCGGCGGTCGTCAGCACCGTTAGCGTAAAAGATATTCTGCTCGAAGACAGGAATATTCGATCTTGTCTGGAAATGGCCCGTTCGGCCTCTCGGGCGATGATCGGCATTGGGAAGGTCACTTATGACGCGACAGTTGTTTCAGCTGGGTTCTTTGATCCGATGATGATTGATGAACTGAAGGCAAAAGGGGCCGTTGGAGATATTTCCTGTCGATACTTTGATATCCAAGGTCGGCCCATCATTACAGATTTCGATAGCCGCGTAATAAGCTTAACCTTTGATGATTTGCGGAAAATCAGACCGGTCATTGCGGTCGGAGGCGGCGAAGACAAAGTGAGTGCTATTCTTGGCGCGCTACGCACGCGATGCATTGATATCATCATTACCGACGAACGCACGGCTCAGAAAGTCCTGGTTATGGAGGCGGCAACGGCTCCTGCTTTAAAATAGATGAACTCAAGAATTCAAGAATTCAAGAAGAACCAACAGTCTCGCGCCGAGGTCCCCATCGCAGCATTCTTGGATTCTTGAATTCTCGAGTTCTTGAGTTCAGGCTCTTTTAGTGTTTACGAATATGCTCGCTCCGAGACGGAGGTTCGATGGCACGATCACTGAAATGATGGATCGTCCTCAACTGGTTTCAACAGAGTTGGAAATTGACCTCGAGAATCTTGAAAAGCTCAATCAATACTTTGGGAGCTACGCGCTGGTTCGGCATTTCCTGCGTCGTTGGCTTCGTCCGGGGCACTCGTTCACGGCGATCGATTTGTGTACAGGGCTTGGTGATATTCCGCGCTTCATCGTCAATTGGTGCCGAATGAACCACGTCGCGGTGCAGATCACAGCCGTCGACTTTCAACGGGCGACGCTCGAATTGGCGATGGAGCGCTCGAAGACCTATCCCGAGATCGCCTTTTTGGAATCCGATGTCTTCAGGTTCGTTCCCATCAGTCCAGCCGATTTCGTTTTTTGTTCGTTGGCCCTTCATCATTTTGCTGATGATGCGGCGATCGGCCTTTTGCGGCGCGCGCGGGTCATGGCACGGCGTAGAGTCTTGGTAGCCGATCTCGAACGGACTGATTTCGGGATTGCCGGCATCTATCTGTTGACAGCCTGCGTTTTTCGAGAGTCGATGACCCGCTTTGACGCGCGGCTCTCCATCAGGCGTGCATTTTCGTTTCGGGAAATGCGCCAGCTTGCCTCAGCCGCTGGCTGGAAACAATTCGGTCATCGCCGTTTCCCGGTTTGCCGGCAGGCGATTTGGCTCGAGAGTTGAATCCACAAAGAATAACAGCCAGAATGCAAACCCAAATGAGACCGTTAGCGCTATTTCTGCTGGCCCTTCGTTTAATTTCCCTACAATCCGCCTGCGGACAAGAGAACAAAATCGATGTGGATCAGTTTCATTTGGAGGTAATTGAGGACGCGGAAGCCCATGCGAGCGTTAACACTGATTCGCCGGGCGGCCAAAAGGCGGTGATGGTTGTCGTCTCCAAAATCGGCTTAGAGTTCTGGAGCGTAGAACTGCGGGCTCCCGGGATCAAATTTGAGCCGGGTAAAACGTACGAAGTGAAGTTTCAGGCGAAGAGTACTCCGGCCCAGTTCATTTACGTCGTTCCGGAAAAGACCGATGGAAGCCAGGGATCCATTGCAGAGGGTACGACGCTGCGAATTTCCGATAACTGGGCGGAATGTACCGTTGTCTTTCATACAACGGACACAGCGGATCCGGGACGTCTTACGCTTTCCAGCTTATCCGCGAATCCAGCCTCATATTGGTTCACCGATTTTAGTCTGAGCGAAAAGTAGTCAGGAATTCAAGAAGCCCGGAAGACGCCCGTGGCGTGCCTCGATGTGCCCGTTAGTCACGCTCCTTGCCCGTTCGTCACAAGTTTCTAATTTGTGGGAGATTTTTGCGGCAAAATGCAGCTTGCTGGTGAAGCACTCCGAAATTTGGAATCGTGCTCGTCCTCGTCGTCGTGCTCGTCCTCGGTGCATTGGGATTCCGTGACCGCAAATAGACCGATGTCCTGCAACTATTTTGTTCAGTTAGTCTGATTGCGAAACGATCGGGATTCTCGAGGACGAGGACGACGACGAGCACGAGGACGACTCCTCAAATTCGGAGTTTAGGTTTAAAGGAGATGAATTCAAGAATCCAAGAATTCAAGAATCCAGGAATCCAGGAATCCAAGAAGAACC
>Ga0210408_10000580_pt1 | contig 45007 bp, 39 predicted proteins | sample IncBWH4MmetaG_FD_155471 | JGI IMG/M metagenome (GOLD analysis project Ga0210408, IMG submission 155471) | Forest soil microbial communities from Barre Woods Harvard Forest LTER site, Petersham, Massachusetts, United States - Inc-BW-H-4-M | ecosystem: Environmental > Terrestrial > Soil >...
TTCGGACTATGGAGGTACTGATGAAACCGTGGATGCTATTGCCCTGCGCACTGCTGGCCACAACGTTGGCCGCCCAGACTGCCGCACCAGTTCCCGCCGGAACGGCGTTGATGGTTCGTCTCGACACTACTCTCGCAACCTTTAGCAACAAAGTCGGCGATCCCTTCCGCGGCAGCATCACGCAGCCAGTGGTGGTCAACGGCCAAATCCTAATTCCGATTGGTGCCACGGTCGAAGGCCGCGTCACGAAGGTGAGCGAACCCCGGCGTGTTTCGGGCAAACCCACGATCGGTATCCTTCCCGAAGCTGTGATCCTTCCCACCGGCGAACGCTATTACCTCGACGCCACACTCACAGACACGAACATCAAAGGCACTGACGTCAATCGGGAAGGTCAATTCAAGGGATCAGGCCATGATCGCCGCGACACCGTCGAGCAAGGTGGCGGCACCGCCGGCGGCATGCTCATCGGCGGACTGATCGGCGGCCCTCCAGGAATCCTGATTGGTGGCGCAGTTGGTGCGGGTGCAACTACCGGACATTGGCTTGCTAAGCATCGTTCCGCCGTTCTGCCGACAGGTACCGAATTGACATTGGAACTCAATCGCCCGATCACGCTGAGTCCTGCGACGCCAGCGCCGGCGGTCACCGCTTCAGCGCCAAACGGCGGAAGCAATTAAACGCCAACTTGAAACAAAGAAAAAGGAACCGGACGGTCATTCCGTCCGGTTCCCTTTTTCACGATCACTGATCCCTAACCCCTGCCGTTACGCTCCGAACAACAACTCCCCTTCGCTGACGACCTGCAGTTCAATCCAGCCTTCCAGCGGCAACGAATCCACCGGCAAGCGGTTCTGCCACAGACTGAACCGCAGCCGGCACTTTGCTGGTGGCAGCAACCGGTGCGCCGGATTTCTTTTCTAGGGTCTTCTCGGATCCGTCGGAAGGAACCGCTAACAGCCAGTTGAGCGGCAACTTGAATTCGAAGTTCCGCAAAAGAGCGACCTTCACGTGCTCGTCGGCCTGAGTTGAGGACGCCAAAACGCGCTCCGCCACCCCATTCTCAATTCTCCAATCCTTGAGCGTACCCCCGCTGGCGGCGACATGGACTCGCAGACTGCGCCGCGGACGCTGCTCGCTACTGGCCCAGGACTCCACGTTGACCACAATCTCAAAATCGGCGCCTGGAACCTTTCCCGCGAAATCCAGCCGCCCATAAAGACAGGTCGCGTCGATCCCTGCGTACACCGAATCCAGCAGAAATTGCTTGCCGTGCATTGCCCCAGCACGATGATCGGCCGTATATGCGGCTGCACCCATCCATTCGAAGTACCGGATTTTGTCGCCCGTTACTCGCGGATGGATATACGCGGTCTGCGGCACAAAAGATGGCCGAACCTCCTGCCCGGTTATCGGCTGGGCCAGGTAATCGGGCGGAGTTGCGCCCAGCGCTTGGTACACGTTCGAAAGGTGCTTGCGGTAGAGTTCATCGAAATCGCGGTCGTTCGCCGAATGATGCTCTGGCCCATACCACCAGTTCCAGTCGCTGCCTTCGGCGATCAGAATCTCGTCAAAAGCCAGCTTACGCTGTGCCTCGGTCGCGCGCGCCGCATTCTGCGCGTAATACTCGCGGGCGTGGTGCAAATAATCCCAGGCGCGGTTATCTTCCGGTGCTCCGATCCAAACATTGAAATTCGCGTTGATCCACGAACCCGGAGTCAGCGACGTCATTTTCCCGAAGTCTTTGTGGCGCGCAATCGCCTCTGCGATCGTCAGCGCTTCCAGCCCCGGTTCCCGCTGCAGGCCGTCATAGAACCGGCGCAGAAACTCGCGCCCCGATTGCGGATAGTACTCCCACGCATTCTCGCCATCGAGAATGATGGAGACGACGGCGTCTCTTCCCTTCTCCAGCACCGGCCTGGCCGCCTCTTTGATATTGCCGATCAGGTGCCGCGCCGCATCGGCCGGGGGCATACCCGAATACACGAATCCGATCAGATCCGAAATCGTATGATCACGAAACACGAGGTGCATCGCGGTCGAGCCGTTCTCGTAGCGATGAATGTTGTAGAGCTTGTCTGCCAGATGCGTCGGCAGCCGTCCGTTTCCATCGCGGGCAAAGAACAGTCCCGTGCTGCGACCGAGCACTCCTTCGTCGGTGGCCATCCACTGCACACCCACGTTATGCGCGATCGCTAATACCTCTTCGGAGACGCTCCCTTCCGAAGGCCATATTCCCTTCGGTCGCACGCCGAAAACTTTTTCGTGCAAATCGAGGCCCTTAACCAATTGCTCGCGGGCGTCCTCCGGATGACGATATCGGTTTTGCGGCAGTGGAAGCCCGGGTGTCGAGATCGCCCCCGCACTGGTGTCACACACCAGTGGCAGAATCGGGTGATAGAACGGCGTAGCCGAAATTTCGATCGAGCCTCTCTTCGCAGCGTCGTCGTGCGCCGGCAGAACACGGGCCAGCAACTCCTGCTCTCGCGCAATTACAAATTTCTGATCGTCCAGCGAGTAGTTATGCCCCTTCTTCACCAGCGCCGCGACATCACTCTCCTCCAAAAAAAACTCGTCGAACCACGCGATCTGCGACAGCACCTGCAAGTCAGTAAAATCCTGCGCCTGGAAATATCGCTCCGCCCGCTCCGGATGGTCTCCATGTTCACGAAACCGCTCCCATAACTCGCGATATCGCGGGTAACGTCCGATCAGATTCTGCGGGTTCGCCTGAAACAGGTATTGCAGCGCAAACCGGCGCTCTTCTTCCGAGAGATCCTTCACAGGCTTGGCCGCGACGTTCAGGAACGGATCCTGCGCCGTCCCGGCAACATAATCCTGAATCTGCACCATGAGCGACGGCACAAGATTGAAGTTCTGATGAACGCCAGGAAACTCATCCAACAACTTCACCATGCCGTAATAATCTTTGAGTGCGTGCAGGCGTGTCCACGGCAGGCGGTATTCGCCCGTAACCAGGTCTTTATAAAAAGGCTGGTGTTGATGCCAAAGAAGGATGACCCGCAAAGAGGGCATGGTTGGAGCAGTCAGTCTAGCATGGGCCCATTTCGCACTGTTACAAGAGCCGGCGCGCAGCGATCATCCAAAATTGGAATTGCTGATTACGCGCCAGCGTGGTTGAACGACCTCCGCAATTCTTGCCAGTCGGGCCGCAGATGCCTGCAACCGTGTATGCGCTCTAAGTCGAACGCAGGGCATTCGTCGGGTCCGCGTGCGCGGCGCGCACGGCGGGAAGCAAAGACGCAACCAGCGCCACAATCATCATCAGCAGAACGCTGCCCATGTAGATGAAGGGATCGGTCGCGCTCACCTCGAAGAGAAAAGAGCTGACCAGACGAGATGCGGCGAGCGAACCGAGCACACCGAGGACACATCCGAGAAGCGTCAGCTTCACGGCTGAAATCAATACCAGCCTCGCAATGCCCACGCGTTGCGCGCCCAGCGCAATGCGGATCGCAAGCTCCTGGTTTCGCAGCGAGACTGAGAAAGCCACCACCGCGTAGATGCCAGTGACAGCGAGCAGCAATGCGCCCACGGCAAATGCGGTGATGAGGTCGGTATTGAAACGGCGCGGCGCTTCCGCACTCGAGATCGCATCATCCATGGGTTGCACTTGCTGCAAAGCCAGCATTGGGTCGACCTCCGCGACAGTCGCGCGCAGTGTTTGCGTCATCTGCTCGGGAGGCAGCGCAGAGCGGAGAGTGATGTATCCGCTGGCAGGGCCCGTAAGCTTTCCCGTGAAATCAGAACCGTTGAGCGTTGCGGGCTGCTCCGCAGGCGAATACCACTGATCCTCGCTGGGCTCATCGCGCGATCCCATCTTCGTATCGGCGACGACGCCAACCACGGTCGCCCATGGGTACCCCTTCTGCGGATTGCCGACGTGCATCCGCTTGCCCACTGCGCGTTGACCTGGCCAACAGTGTGCCGCCATCGACTGGTTAACGATCACGACGAGGACCGACCTGGAGCGGTCGTCCACGGTGAAGTACCTGCCATCGATCAGGGGAATGTCCAAGGCGTGGAAATAATCGCCGTAAACCGTCGCGAACATGGCGAATTTCAGCTTCCAGCTGTCGGCAGGCTCGCCCTCGATCGTGTATGCGGCCCTTCCGACGCCGTCGGATGCGGGCAGCCCGTTCGTGCTCCCGGCGGCGATGATTCCCGGCTTGCTCGATAGCCGCTCGATGACCGCATGGTTGAAGGAGTCCGCGGAAGTGTCAGTGGAATATTGCTGCAGCGGCAGCTGATACTCCGCCACGAGCACATGGTCAGCACGAAATCCCGGGTCGACGGCGCGCATCTTCTGGAAACTCCGCAGGAACGCACCCGATACGGTGAGCAGCACCAAAGCGATCGCAATCTCCGACACTACCAATCCAGATCGTAACCACGTGTGGCTTGATGATCCCGTACCCGTCCGAGCCCCTTCATTCAAGCTCTCTGTCAAGTTCGTCCGAAGCGCCGCGAAGGCAGGTGCAAGACTGCAAAGAGCGCCCGTTACGAGAGCCAGAAACAGGGCAAAGGTTGCCACGGTCGCGTCAATGGAGATTGAGTCGATACGTGGCATGGAGTCCGGCAGAAGATGCAGGGCGGTTCGGATGGCGACCGCCGCGAATGCCAACCCGACCACTCCTCCCGCCAGGCTTATCAGCAATCCTTCGAAGACAGATTCGCGGACGATGGCGCCGGAACGCGCACCCAGAGCCAACCGTACCGCGTATTCGCGACGTCGGCGGATGGCGCGCACCAAGAGCAGTCCGGCAATGTTGACACAAGCAATGAGCAACACGACAGAAACAGCCATGAACAAGGTCTGCAGCAACGGTCGAACATCCGCAACGTCGAACTCGCTTAGGAGCGCGACATCACCCTTTATGTGGATCGCAGCCATGCTTGCAGGAAAAGTGCGCATGATCTGTCGGCTCACGCGGTCAGCATCCTGCGCTGCCTGCGTCAGCTTGACGCCACTCTTGAGGCGAGCGACCAAATGGTATCCCCAGAAGCCCATGTGCTGGTCTGAGAGCTCCTCGGGAGAGAGGCTCATCGGCACCCACAGCTGCGCCTGGTCGAGGTGTCCTGCACCTAAGGGAAATTCAAAACTGCGCGGCATCACGCCAATGATGGAGTAAACCTTGCGATCGAGAACGATGGGGTTCCCCAGCACGCGTGGATCCCGGTGGTAGCGACTCGTCCACAACGCATAGCTGATCACCGCGAGAGGTTGATGGCCATCTTCCTCCTGTTGCGTAAACACGCGTCCCAGCGTGGGGGAAACACCAACCGTCGGGAAGACTCCCGCGCTGAACCGGGCAGCATAGACCTCTTCTGGAATTGCTCCGCTGGAAAGTTCATAGTTCGTGGAGATATAGCCGCCAACAGAGGAAAAGGCGCTCGTCTCGCTGGCGTAACGGCCGATCTCGCGAGCAGTCACGGAAATGCCCGGGCCTCCTGCCAGATGATCTCCCAACACCACCAGCCGATCCGGACCACTGAATGGCAGAGGCCGCAGCAGGACGCCTTCAACCAGCGAGAAGATAGCCGTCGCGGCTCCAATGCCGAGAGCCAACGTCAGGACGACGGTCACGGTAAACCCCGGAGATTTCCGTAGTTGCCGAAATGCAAAGCGTAGATCCTGCGAGAATGCGGTCATGCGTCCCCCAGACTCAGTTCGATTTGGGAACAATCTTACGGCGATATTTCAATCGACAAAAGCCGATGGTACCCGTCCATGCATTCCGCACATTATTCACGAACTCCACACTCCTCGAAAGTGAAATAGACACCAGCGTCGATTCTCCTACCCCCAGAGAATCCACCGATTTGCTGATTCGCATAAACTGCGTCCAACCATTTGCCGGTTCCGGTAGACTATTTAGCGCACCCCATGAGCCCTGAAACTACGCTCGCCAGCCCGCAACTCCTCACTGACCAGGACCTCTACCTCTTCAACGAGGGCAGCCACTACCGCATGTACGACAAGATGGGCGCGCACCTCCTCACCCATGATCGCCAGGCCGGCGCCATTTTCAGCGTCTGGGCCCCAAACGCGCGTTCGGTTTCGGTGGTCGGCAGTTTCAACGGATGGGATCCCAAAATTCACAAGCTCAGTCCGCGTGGCTCCTCAGGCATTTGGGAAGGCTTCGTCCCCGGAGCCAGCCATGGTGCGCTCTACAAGTTCCACATCGACTCACAGCGTCACGGATATCGCGCCGACAAAGCTGATCCCATCGGCCTGCTGCACGAAAAGCCTCCCCGCACCGCATCAGTCATATGGGATCTCAACTATCAATGGAACGACAACGAGTGGATGCAGAAGCGCGCTGAACGCAACTCGCTGCGCGCGCCGCAATCGATTTACGAAGTCCACCTCGGATCGTGGATGCGGGTGCCCGAGGAACACAATCGTCCGCTCACCTACCGCGAGACGGCCCCTCGCCTCGCCCAATACATCGGACAGATCGGATTTACCCACGTCGAATTCCTGCCGGTCATGGAACATCCGTTCTATGGCTCCTGGGGATATCAAACCACTGGATACTTCGCCCCCACGTCGCGCTACGGGACGCCGCAGGATTTCATGTATCTGGTCGACTACCTGCACCAGCACGGCATCGGGGTGATACTCGACTGGGTTCCGTCGCACTTTCCTTCCGATGCACACGGCCTCGCCTATTTCGACGGCACGCATCTCTATGAACACGCCGACTCCCGTCAGGGTTTCCATCCCGACTGGAAAACACACATCTTCAACTACGGCCGGCCCGAAGTCCGAAGCTTCCTGATGTCGAGCGCGATGTTCTGGTTCGACAAATACCACATCGACGGCCTGCGCGTGGATGCGGTCGCTTCCATGCTCTATCTCGACTATTCGCGCAAAGAAGGGGAGTGGATCCCCAACAAATTCGGCGGCCGCGAAAACATTGAAGCCATCGACTTTCTGCGCCGATTCAATCAGGAAGCCTACAAAGAGCATCCCGACATTCAAACCACAGCCGAGGAATCGACTTCCTGGCCCATGGTTTCAAAGCCGGTCTACGTCGGCGGCCTCGGGTTCGGCGAAAAGTGGGACATGGGATGGATGCACGACACGCTGAAATATTTCGAAAACGATCCCATCCATCGCAAGTATCACCACAACTTGCTCACGTTCCGCATGCTGTATTCCTGGCATGAGAATTTCGTCCTACCGCTCTCGCACGATGAAGTCGTACATGGAAAAGGATCGCTGATCGGCAAAATGCCCGGCGACGAATGGCAAAAGTTCGCTAACCTGCGACTGCTCTACGGCTACATGTATGCCCAGTCCGGCAAGAAGCTCCTCTTCATGGGTGGAGAGTTCGGCCAGGTCCGAGAATGGGGCCACGACACTAGCCTTGAATGGCACGTTCTGCAATATCAGGTGCATCGCGGAGTGCAAGCGTGGATGGAACAGTTAAACCGCTTCTATCGCAGTGAGCCCGCCATGCACGTACTCGACAACAGTCCCGCCGGATTCGAATGGGTCGACGCCAACGATAATGCGACAAGCACGGTTTCCCTCTTGCGCAAGAGCGAGAATCCACAAGACACGGTGTTGGTCATATGTAATTTCACACCCGTACCTCGTCCGGGCTATCGCGTTGGAGTCCCCCATGGCGGGTACTGGCGCGAAATGCTCAACAGCGACGCCCGCGAATACGCCGGCAGCGGCATGGGTAACCTGGGAGGCGTCCACGCCGAAGAGATTCCAACGCACGGTCGCCCATTTTCGCTCAAGCTAACGTTGCCCCCTCTGGCGGCGTTGTTCTTCAAGGCCGCGTAAAGCTCAAATGTGCATGGGGCAACGGCCGCCCTTCGGCCGTCCCACAAAGGCAAAAGTCAAGCGGAGGCCGTCCAGGGTCCCACTGTGATCCTCTGTGTCCTCTGTGGTGGAGCCTTTCGCCCCAGCCTATCCGAACTCCTGCTCGTTACTACTTCTGACAGCGATCTCCGCTTCGCACAAGCTTCCCATGCTATCCTCGCCTTAACTGGTCTTGCATGCGGATTCTCACCCGCTACGTCCTGGGCGAAGTCACGGCGCACTCTCTCATCGGCGTCGCCATCTTCACGTTCGTCCTCTTCACCCGTGACCTGGGTCATATCCTCGAATTAATCGTCCGTGCCAGCGCTCCGCTCCCGAGCGTATTCGAAATCTTCTCCTACACTATCCCGCTCGCCCTCACTTACACACTACCCATGAGTGTTCTGGTCGGAGTCCTCATCGGCCTGAGCCGTCTCGCCGCCGACAGCGAAATCACGGCTATGCGCGCCAGCGGCATGGGCGTATGGAGTTTCCTGCGAATCCTCTCGATCTTCGTCCTCGGCGCCTGGCTGCTCGCGTTGGGCAATGGGGTCTATGTGGCGCCCAAAGCTCAGGCAGCTCTAGGCCGTCTCGAAGGTCGCCTGAAAGGCTCACAGGTTTCTTTCGAGATCCAACCACGCGTTTTCTACGAAGGATTTCCCAAGATCGTCGTCTACGTACAGGACGTCAAGAATGCCCAGGGAGCCGCCGTCTGGAAGGGCGTCTTCATGGCCGATCTCACAGACGCCGCGAATCCGCGCATCACTTTGGCGAAAGAGGGAATCGTCATCAGCGAGGCGCCCGACCGTCTTCATCTGCACTTGATCGACGGTTCGGAGCACGAGACCGACCCCAAAGATCCCGATCACTATCAGATCTCAACCTTCGAACAGACGGACATTCCGATTGAACTGCCGTCCACCGAGAACAGGGCTGAAGAATCTCAGCCCTCCGGCGAAATGGATACCCGCACGCTCCACCAGAGAGCCATCAGTTCCGATCCCATCTCCGCCCGCTGGTACTCGATCGAGCTCAATCGCCGCTTCGCGCTGCCGACGGCCTGCCTGGTGCTGGCTTTGGTGGGAATTCCTCTGGGACTCTCGTCGAAGAAGAGCGGCAAGTCCGGCGGATTCGTCCTCACCATCCTGCTGGTATTCGCTTATTACGTTGTGTCATTGCTCGGAGTCTCGCTCGCGCGGCAAGGAAAGGTTTCGCCATGGTTCGGCGCATGGCTCGCTGACCTTGTGTTCCTCGGCCTCGCGATGTTTCTGCTTCTTCGCGCCGAAAAGCGGCCATTTGAGCTGGCATCTTTCCGTTTCTGGAAACCTAAGGATCCCGCGCTGCTGAATGGCTTCGGCCGCAGCCGTCGTGAGGGCGCTTTTGAGCGCGTCTCCACTCGCCGCCGCGTCTTTAGCGCCAGTTTTCCCACGCTGCTAGACGACTATGTGCTCCGCGACTTCTTCGTCTATCTCGGGATGATCCTTTCCACATTCATTGTCTTGCTTCTCGTATTCACTCTGTTTGAGTTGCTCGGCGACATTTTGCGGAATAAGGTCTCCACTCTGGTCGTAGCCGAGTACTTGCTGAACGTTACACCCTACCTGCTCTACAACGTGGCCCCGCTGGTCATGCTGCTGGCCGTTCTGGTTACATTCGGCTTGATGGAGCGATCCAATGAAATCACCGCGATCAAGGCGACGGGAACCAGCATCTACCGCATCGTCACCCCCGTGATCGCAGCGGCCGCAGTCTTGGCCGGAGCGCTATTCGTTGCCGACCAGTTTTACCTGCCCCATACCAACAAGCGTCAGGAAGCGCTCCACAACCAGATCAAAGGCAAGCCTGCACAAACCTATCTCCGCCCCGACCGCAAGTGGATTTTCGGCCAGAACAACGACATCTACTACTACCAATTTTTTGATCCGGATCGCGATCAGTTCGGCAATATCAGCGTCTTTCAGCTCGATAAGGCGACCTTCACCATTACCCGCCGCATCCATGCCGACCGCGCCCACTGGGCCGACAATCTCAACCGCTGGGTGTATGAACAAGGTTGGGAACGTGCACTCAACATTTCGGCTATCGTGAGCTATCGCCCCTTCGATGTGGCGACCTTCCCCGCTTTGCACGAGAACCCGGGATATTTCAAGAAAGAAGTAAAGCAGTACACTGAAATGAACTACACCGAACTGCGTCGATATATTCGCGATCTGCAGCAGAGCGGATTCGATGTTGTTCGATTAAGAATGCAGTTGCACGAGAAGCTCTCGTATCCCCTCATCACCCTGATCGTGGCGATCCTCGCGATTCCCTTCTCTTTGTCGACAGGAAAAAAAGGAGCGATCACCGGTGTAGCTGTGGGCATCGGAGTCGTCGTTTTCTATATCGTGGTCACCCGGTTTTTCGAAGCGATGGGAAATCAGAGTCTGCTGCCCGCCGCCCTAGCGGCATGGGCCCCTGATCTGATCTTCGTTCTGGTAGGTGGATACCTGATCCTGAAGGTGCCAACTTAGGAACTGGCGTCAGGCGTCAGACCTCCGACTCGATGCGTTGGGTGAAAAACGCGCTACTCGCTGAGGTCTGCAGTCCGAGGTCCGACGCCTGCTTCACTTCACTGCCACGCCAAACGGATAATTGTCCGTCGTAATCGTCGGCAACGTGGACAGAGCGCCGGTCGCAGGCGTAATGGAATACTGGGAGACGGATGCGGACTGGTAGTTCGTCACGAACATCCAGTTGTCATCCCCGCGAATGGCGATTGATGTGGGGTTCGCACCAGTCGCGACCGTAGGGGGAGTAAGAGCCGTCAAACTCCCGGACACCGGGCTGATCTTGAAGCCCGAAACTGTGTTTGAAAGCGTGCCGAGGACATAAACGTTGTTGCCGTAGGGGTCGACCACTAGCGGCCCTAACCCGTTCGCGCTGCCCGAGACGGCAAAAGGCGAGCCAGAAACTGGCAATAGCGTCCCGTCGGCAGCCGCGCAAACGTTCTGTATCTGCATGGTGCAGATCGTGTAAGCATTGATCTTGTTATGCAAGCTGCCACTGACGTAGAGAAACCGGTCACAGGGATCCACTGCAACCCCAACCGGAACAGCGTCGGTGGAAAACGACGGCACCGTGCTAACGCCTTGTGGAGGGCCTAAAGCGCCAGTCGTCGTGTCAACCGAAAACTCCCAGACTACATAGTTGTTCGAATCCACCGCATACAGGAATTGCGAGGTAGGGGGAGGATTGCCAGGAACAGAACACACGGAATTCTGGGTTCCATTTATGCCGATTCCTGGAAACACCGTTGGAGTTGCGGCAACCGCCACGATGTTTGGAGTCTGAGACGCTAATCCTTTTACCGATGCTGCCCCAGCCGCGGTAAGGGTACCCCCGCTGCCTATCGCGTAAACAACTACTCCCCCAGTCGCGCCCTCTGCTACGAACAGAAACTTACCCGCGGCATCCATGGCCAACGAAACCGGGTTCGGATCTGATATGAGATTCCCGACCGGCGCGATCGTCCCGTCGGATTTGACCTGGAACACCGCTATGCCAAGCTGTGAGTTCTGGCATTGGCTGCTTGTAACCATGATTACGTACGCATATTGCCCCGCTGGATCCACCACCATCGACGCCGGCAAACCATTCAATAGGCATGTCTGGGTCCCCGTATCATTAGTCGAGTTGGCAATCGAGGCCACGTGCCCATTGTTCAAATTGAAACTGAACGTCTGAATGACCGAAGACCCTTGACTCCCCACCAGGACCAATCCATTGGACGAGGAATTGTAATTGCTTCCGCAAGCCACCAGCAGTCCGGCTGAAATCAGTCCTGCTAACCCGAGCAGCCAAAATCGTTTCGACATTCTCTCGTTCGTCTCCATTTTGAGGTGAGCTTTGCGCGAGCGCACGCACCCGGTGCCCGCCATCCGGGCGTTTGTAGTCTCAAATGCAGGAATTCTCAATCTACTTGTGTATCAGGAATGCGCAGGAAGAGCAATCTCCCCGCCCGGTTGGTTGGAACCATGGGACGCCGCAAGAGTTGCCCGTTTCCGGGAAATCCGGCGTCAGCTCATCGGGGTCGGGCGTGGGACCTCAGACCTCGGACCTCAGACCTCTCCGTATCTAGGCTCTTGTTCTACCGTTGATCGAGCTTTCAGGAAAGTTTTCCACAGCAATCAGCCAAACGGGTGTGACATCTGCCCTTGCGATTCATCAGAGGAGACTGAGAGTATGGTGCGCAAATGGGATTCCAATGAGCGCTTCGTACCGAGATCTCCGGTAGCAGACTTCGATGAGACTAGTCGTAAATATCTACACGGCGACCCAGGACTTTCCGAAGTCAGAGCTGTACGGCCTTGTGAACCAGATGAGAAGGGCTGCCGTCTCGATACCGAGCAACATTGCAGAAGGAAAAGGATGGCTTACGGATCGTGATCGGGCTCATTTCTTTTCTCAAGCGAGAGGTTCCTGCTGGAACTGGAGACTCAGATCCTAATTGGTGAGCAACTCAAATACGTTTCCAGCGCACAAGCGAATGCCCTGGTTCAGTTGTCAGCCGAGGTCGGCCGTATGCTGAATGCTCTGATCGATTCAATCCGCCCGAAGCACGCAACGTCGGCACCCTGAAACGCTGTCCGAGAAGAAGTCTGAAGTCCGAGGTCTGAGGTCCAACGCCCTTACGCCTGCTCCACGGCTGCGACTGCTTCACGCTGACTCAGGTCCACCGCTCCGCTAGCGGTCAACGGCAGCCGAATCTCAACCACTAGCCCGCCTCCGTTTCGATTGGACGCAGCCACTCTTCCCCCATGGAAGCGAACTGCCCTTTCGGTAATGGCCAATCCGAGCCCCACTCCTCCGGTCTGACGCCCACGCGCGTCATCGAGGCGGTAGAAAGGTTCGAAAAGCTTTCCCAGAGCATCCGGAGGAACCCCCGGCCCCGAGTCACTCACGCGCAGTACCGCCTCATGGCCTCCGGGCTTCGCTTCGCTCGTAAGTTCCACTCCAACTGACGTTCCTTCCTGCGTATATCGGATGGCATTGCGCACCACATTCTCGACTGCACTATGCAGGAGCGACGCATTACCCCGCACCTTCCACTCGCCCTCAGGAATCGATACTCGCACGTGACACCGTCGCGCCTGTGCCTCGAATTCGGCATCCTCGGTTACGCTCGTGACAATCTCGTCAAGCGCTACCGGAGTCTGCGGCACGATCTGCTCTCCGTCTTCCAGCCGGGCCAAAGTAAGAATCCGCCCGATCAGCTCATTGAGCCGGGACGCCTCCAGTTCGATCCGGTCCAGCATGTCGGCGCTCTCCACGCTTGCCCGCTGCCGGGCCAATCCCAGCGCTACATTCAGCCTCGCCAGCGGCGAGCGCAATTCGTGCGAGATGTCGTTCAGCAGCCGCGATTGCGCCTTAAGCAACGTTTCAATCCGCTCCGCCATCGTGTCGAAATCGCGCATCAACCCCGCCACCTCATCGCGCCGCATACTTGCCGGTGCGCCGGTTCGGGCTGTCAGGTCGCCCGCCGCCAACTGCCGTGCGGCGGTTCGCAAACGTACGATCGGTTTAGTCAGAAACCACGCGAGCAGGTAGCACACCAATCCCGACGTGACCACTCCAATGATCAGCCCTGTGAACGGCACTCCCCGCGGACCAATGAAAACCCGCGGCCCTGGCGGAAGCCCAAGCACAACGGTGTAGCGATGCTTGCCGTCTGACGACGCCCTTGAATCTCGCTGCACCGGCGGCGCGGGAAACAGGAAGCCGTCATGTGGACTGCGTGGTCCTCCAGACGCAACCCGCATCGCCCAGTCCGGCGCTGGACGATTCGAAAGTTCGTTCCCGCTCTCGTCAAAAAGATAGGCCCGCACGTGCTGGGTGTGGTCGAGATTCTCCAGGTAATCGCGGAGCCCGTCGTTCCCAGCCTCTTCGTAAGTACTCACTGCATCGTTCAGAACGGTCGTCCGCAACGCTTCCCAGGTGGAATTACGAGGCCGGAACACAATCGTCACCAGGATCGCCAGTACCACGAACAGCGCCTGCGCGACCCAGAACGACAGAAAGATTCGTAAGAAAAGACTCTTCATCGATAAACTCGCAAAGCCGACCTTAGGCGTCGGACCTCAGACCTCAATCTCTAAGAGCACCGATTCTAAGGTCTGAGGTCTGAGGTCTGAGGTCTGACGTCCACATTAGCTAGACCTTCGCTTTCTCCCTCGGCCGCGCAAAAATATATCCCACCCCGCGCACGGTTTTGATGTGCTCGTCGTTCTCCGTGTCGCCGAGTTTCTTGCGCACCTTGCTGACGTGCATGTCGATGCTCCGGTCAAACGGCGAGAACTTCCGGCTCAGCACCGCGTTCACCAGCCTTTCGCGCGGAACCACGCGACCTGCCTCGCGCAATAACACTTCCAGCAGGTTGAACTCCACCGATGTCAGATCGATCGGCTTTCCCTCCATCCGGACGGTGCGCGTCGCCGGATCCAGCTCCACATCGCCGACAGTCACCGTTTCAGGAGCGGCGGGCGCCCCGCCATCACCTCGCGTCCTGCGCAGCACAGCTCGAATGCGTGCCACCAACTCCCGCGGATTAAACGGCTTCGGCAGATAGTCGTCCGCCCCGATCTCCAGCCCAACAATGCGGTCAACATCTTCTCCACGGGCTGTCAGCAGCAGCACCGGCAATCGGGACGTTGCCCGGATTCTGCGTAACACTTCAAATCCATTGATCCCCGGTAACATCACGTCAAGCACCGCCAGCAAGTACTCTCCCGCCGTGGCTTTTTTCAGCCCGCTCTCGCCGTCGTGCACGCATTCGGTGGTGAATCCCTCGGCGCGCAGATATTCCCCAACGAGGTGGCAAAGCTCTACATCGTCATCGATAACAAGAATGCGATCCATTGCAATTAATTGTGCACCCGCAGTGTCAGGATAGTAGTAAAGAATTGTCAACCGTAACGCATGCCTTCTTTGGTAACACCGCATCCTGCCGGCTGTCGCGCGGGTGAGTCGCCAACGGCTTTTATCATCGACCGAGCCCTTGACCCTGTTCCGAGCAGGTACGGCTATTACAAAACTTTACTCCGGTTGACCGACTTTTTACCGCTTTTCTCGGGCAAGTCGTGTTCCTATCAGAGTACGCAATGTCCCGGATACCCGGACGAAGAGGAGTTACTCATGAAATCGATTCGTTTCCGCTTCTTGGCCGCCTTCCTGGCGGTTCTGCTTGGCTCAGTCGTGGCAAAGTCGCAGACGACCGAGGAAGCTGCTCCGTCGCACCCGATGCACGGCCACGGTATGGGAATGGGCATGGAAGGCCATCTGCACTTTATGGCCGCGAAGCTCAATCTCACCGATGACCAGAAGACCCAGATGAAGGCCATCCTGCAGAAAGAACACCCGACTATGAAGCCCCTTCACCAGCAGGAGCACCAGATCGACATGCAGCTTCGCGAGTTTGTCGAAGGCAGCTTCGATCAGGGGAAGGTTGCAGCGCTGGCCGCCCAGAAAGCCCAGATTCAGGCCGCCATCACCGTACAGCAGACTCGCATTCACAACGAATTGTACCAACTGCTGACTGCGGACCAGAAAACCCAGCTCAAGCAGATGGAGGCGAATCACGAAGCGCGGATGCAGAAGCACATGAATCAGGAAGCGCCTGCTCCTCCCCAGCAGTAGCCCATCGCTGGGTTCTCTGTCAGGGACCGGGAATTCGTCACGACGTCGCGAGGTTGCCGTTTGCAGCAGCCTCGCGACGCTGAGGATCTTTCATCATTATGAGCGATTCCTTTTTCGCCGATGCCGGCTGGCTCTTCTTCGCAATCTGGAGCGTTGCCGTGTGCATAGTTAGCATTACCGCATTCGCCAGCGACCTGGTCCCATCGAAAGCCCCTTCAAGCTCCCCCAGCACTACCCCCGCAGAAGCTCATCAGAACAGGTCCGGCAAGCTTTAAGCTCTCCGGGACGGCGTGGTAAGATGCCGCCCTTTAATGTCTTTTCCGAAAGTCGAAATCCGGCGCCGTCCCTCGATGGCTCTATTCGCAGTCTCCGCCATCGCCATGGTCATTGGGTCGTACCTGTTTGTGCTGCTCCTTGCCGCCGCCTGCGTTTACCTTCCGTACTTGATTCTGGCGAACTCCGATTCCTTTTCGCCTCAGATCGGGCTGCTGTTCCTGTTCGGCATCGTCATTGCCGGCGCGATGCTTTGGTCGCTGATTCCCCGCCGCGACAGATTCAAAGCTCCCGGTATGTTGCTCGATCGCGCCACGCAGCCACGGCTCTTTGCGGAACTAGAAAGCATTGCCAGCGCTCTGAATGAGACCCTTCCCAGCGAGGTTTACCTGATCGGTGCGCCCAACGCCTTCGTTGCCGATCGCGGGGGAGTCATGGGATTCGGCAGTCGCCGCATAATGGGACTGGGTCTGCCTCTTATCTCTTTGCTCACGGTATCTCAATTCCGCGCTGTCCTCGCCCACGAGTTCGCGCATTATTACGGCGGTGACACCAGTCTCGGCCCGTGGGTGTACAAGACCAAGAGTTCGATCGTTCGCATCTTCGAAAACATCGGCTCCGTCGGAGAACTCGCGCGCATCGCGATCCTGGGCGTCATGTACATGGTGGTCGCGACCCTTCTGAAAGGTTATTTCATCGCATTCCTGCGCGTGATCAATCTGATCTCGCGCAAGCAGGAGTATCGCGCCGATGAACTCGCGTGCCTCGTCGCCGGCCGTCAGAATCTGATCGACGGATTGCAGGCGATCCACCGCGCCGCCGTGGCGTGGAACTTCTATTGGAACAATGAGGTCGCGCCCCCCTTGAACGATGGCTGTTTGGTTGCGGTCGGCGATGGCTTTCAGCGCTTCATAGCCGTACCTGATGTCTCTTCGGCAATATCCAAGGATCTCTCCAAGCGCCTGCAGGAGGAAAAGACCAAGCCATACGACACGCATCCTCCGCTTCGCGACCGCATTGCCGCCGCCGAGAAGCTATCGGAGGGCTCTGCGCCTCAAGACGCGCAACCTGCGAGTACATTGCTCCAGAACCTGCCCGCGACGGAATTGAAATTCGTGGAAGCGTGCATTCCCGATACGCGCCCGGGTTCCCTGCAGTACGTCGGCTGGGATGACGTTGTCAGTCGCGTCAGAATTCCTGCCTGGCAGAAGTTCGTCAACGAGTACTCAGAGCCCTTGCAGGGAGTCACTGCTGAATCCGTACCCGACCACATGGACAAGTTCCGCGAGATCGGCTCTCGCATTCGCGATCCTAAAGGCATTTTGCTCTCGCCGCCTCAGCGCACCGCACGAGCCGGAGGCTTGTTTGCCTCGGCGTTGGCCCTGGCTATGATTCGGGCCGGATGGGAACTTCAGGTGGCGCCCGCCGTATTCCGCATTCACCGTGGCGGTCAGGAGTTCAATCCCTTCGACGCTATCAATCAACTTATGGCAGGAAAACTCTCGCGCGAAATTTGGGTTGCGCGCTGCCGCGAGTTCGGAATTTCCGAACTCCTCCTTCTCCCTAACTCCGTCGAATCAAGCCAAGCTGCCGGCCCGCAGCAAACGGAACTCTTCGAAGCCCCCAAAACGTAGCGCCGGCGTCCTCGCCGCTTCCTGTTGACGGCCTTTAACCTGTAACAGCACCCTGCCCGTGCTTCGAAAATGTGGGGACAGCCGCCTTCGGCTGGTCTAAGTGTGCTAACGACAGTGCAGGGCCTTTCATCTTGACAGGCGCCCCGTTACAGATGGAGACTAGGAGCCCTCAAGTTCGCCTCCCCCAATTCCGCAAATCTGAATGGAGGACCACCGACGATGAAATATGCTCAATCAAGCAAGTTCAGCGTGTTTATGACTCTCGCAGCGGCCTTCTTGATGGTTGGGAACACCCTAGCGCAGGAATTGGAGAGAGCCGTCCCGATCGACATAACGGGGGAGGATCGAATAGCAGCAGCCCTGACGTCGGGAATCCGTTACCACCTATTGCTGACTCCGCAGGCAAAGGCCAAGGGAATTTCCGCCGATTCTCCGAACGTGAAGCTGAAGTCGCAGACGACTGTGCACCCAGCAGCCACTGTCGGCTTCTATCCGGACGACGTAGCAAAACAGTCATCGACGGGCAAGACTGTCGTCAACGCGGCACAGCACCCTATTTACATCAACTGCGCCGCCTCTTGCTGGGGAACACCGGCCACGTTTCTGACCAATCTGGACGCGAGCACCATGATCCACATTGCGGATCAATATACCGGCTCCACTGCCAATGGCCGTTACACGGTGAGTACTCAGTTCAGCGTCACGGTTACGATCTACCCGGGAACGTCGGGTGTCCCGACCCTGGGAGAAAACGACATCCTGGGGATTGTTCACGCGGCAGCCAAAATTGCCGGAACGGGATACAGCCACATTTATCACGTGTTCATTCCCAAGGGAGTGGACACGTGTATGGATGAAGGACCGTGCTACTCGCCCGACAATGCGAACAGCTTCGTGTTCTGCGCCTATCACTTCACTGTGAAGTTTGCCGATCTTGCAAGCCCGGTTTATTACACGGTGGAACCCTACCAGGGGCCCTTGACGGCACCACTGCTCTCGTGCGCCATTCCGTTCTCGACGCCTAACGGGGCATTGATCGATTCGACGGCGACAACACTCCTGCACGAGACTTTCGAAACGATTACCGATCCCGATATCATCACCGGCTATCGGGCTGCCTACCCCACCGGCAACGGCGGTGAGGTTGGCGATCTGTGCGATGGGGTCCTGTTCAATCCGCAAGCGTTGAACGGCAAAAATTACGCCGTGCAGGGGATCTATTCGAATACCTACCACGCCTGCGTCGACGGTCCGTAGTGCCGCTTCATTGGGAAGGCTCCCTTGAACGAAACGCAGCAAAGCAACAGGTTGCCGAAGCCAGAATCTACCCGCTTCCGACAGGCCGACGCGCTCAGGTCAATGAGCGCGTCGGCCTGCGGATTGTTTGTCCAAATTGGTTAGGGCTCGGTTCCGGTATTGATCTGCACCAAACTGGAGCAGGCAATCCCTTCTGTCTTCGCTGTGGACAAGTGGGGTGTGCTGAGGGTAGACAGAACCCCTACTGTACCTTCCTTAGAAAGCCCGGTGAACGTCTTGGTGATGGACTTCGGTGGGGTCGTGTTTGGCTGCGTTGGCTGCGACACTGAGAACAAGGACTGCATGGTGTCTAGGCTCGTCCCCTGGGGGTCAGCATAGGTCAGCCAAGCGCTCCAGTTGGCAGCTGTTCCCAAGCTGTTCCCAACAGTGAATTTCATGGTTAGAGTGCTGGTGGTTGCGTTGTAGCTGAGGGTGTCCGTTAGGGTACAAGACGGGAACGTCACGGGGGGGCACGTGCCGGCTAGGCACGAGACTTCCAGATTGTAGGTAGCGGTCGAGTCGTTGCCGGCTACGGAAAGGAACGCCATGTTGGTGCCGGCCTCGGCGCTAGTCGGCGTGAAGTCGATCTGGACGATGTTTATGCCGGCCCCGATGATGGTGCACCCTGATCCGGCCGTGGTGAAGTCGGAGAAATACACGGTCATGCACAGATTGGAGTTCGCGCTGGTCATAGTGGCGGTCACGCGGTATGTGCCGGTTGTAGCGGACGGGAACGTGAAGGCATCCGAGTCTGTCAGCGGGGTGATATCACCGGCGACCGATTGTCCGAGCTTGGGGACTAGTTGCGCGTCTTTGGGAAACGGGAAGAGACGTTCTAGCGACACGCCGTAGTTGAGCGTGGCACTAGAAGTCTCAGTTATGTCCATGGTGTAGGTGCCAGTTGCAGTCAGCTTCTGGTCGGTCACGACGGAGACCACGCCGGCGCCAACAATGGTGCACCCGGAGAAGATCTGCACCCTGCTGGGATTGAAGAGTGTCAAACACATGTTGGTCGGGGCAGCGCCGTTTATCGCCACAGCAAGCTGGTAGGTCTCACCGGTCGTTCCGCTGAACACAAAGGAATCCACGTCTCCGTCAGTGTTGAGTTTACAGTTGGAACCTGAAAAGGTCTCGCCCGGGGCGATGGGCGTTGAGGTAGGCTCAACGGGACAGTTTGCATAGCTGTCAGCCAGCGCGCCTCGTGGGACGAGCAGGAGCCCGAAAAGCAGAAGGACGCGCCGGATGTTGTTTGATATTCGCATGATGTTCCTCCTTGATACCGGGCGCGGCCCCGCGAGTTAAATGGCTGAAAGATGGAAGACCGCGAGAGCGACAACCCCCTTGCCTCATGCGTATTACCGGTCCCGCATTCCCTTCCAGACCGTAGAAGGGGAGTTGTTTGCCGACAAGTGCAGCGCCAGTCGCCGGAGTGGAATCTCCTAACAATTCGCTGCGACTCTGGCGTTCTTGAGTCCGCTTCAATGGCTTGGAGGTGCCCGAGCGTGACATCCTGGTTTCATCGGACGACGCCTTTTTGCTGGACGTGCGGGGCCGACGGGATATGCCTGCTTGTGGGTCGGTTGGCCTGGGAAAAGGTAGGTCGCTGAACAACGCGAGATGTTGGAGAGCGGCTGGGTCTCCCAAGCCGGTGTGAATTATCCTCCCACAGAAAAGGCTGAGTCAACCGGAAAGTGGCTAAGCTAAAACGGGATTGTCTTGGGGACAAGGACAGTGGTTTTCTATCAACGTTGCAAAACGACTGGCCTTCCACAGCGACTTGGGTTGTCAATTTGCGAAATCAGTTGGCGTAGTAAGGCGTTAACACTCAAATTTCGACTTCTTTCGGCTAACTCCACATCTTTTCGTTTTCTGGAGAGTCGTCGAGCATTTCCCCTCCCTCGCTCACACGCACGCGCGTACGCACGAGCCATCACGCACGCACGGGCCGGGCACCGGCCCCCGGTCCAGAGTCAAAACCGGTCGATTCCAGGGGTGGAGCCGTTTTTCCCGTCGCCACAACCTACCCGTCAATCGCACTGAAGAATTAATGCGCTTGCTTAACATTGGGATCAGCGTCTGGTCGTCGGGGCCTGAGGACAAAGACGTGGTAGGTTGCAGCGTCCCAGGCGTTGTGAATGCCGATGAAGAGCAGCAGCAACGCCGCAGCGGCGACACCGAACATTGCTCCTCGTGGGTGGGCGCGAGCCACGCAAGCTGTTGCTGCGAGCGTCGAATACGAAGCGAATGGCAGCAGAACGTGACACATCCAATCCTCGAAAACGGGCTGGTAGACGGTTTGCACCCGCAGACGTCGAGCGATGATCAGGGCATACGCAACTCCACCGAGACCCAGCAGTCCCCAACACACGGCTGCCGCGCCAATCCCGTACCATGGAGCGCATAGGGCCGCCGCAAGAAAGAGTACGGCTCCGAAATGAACAATGTTGGGAGTCGCGAATGCATTGCCGGCCTGCGCCTGGCCGGGCGTGCGGGGCAAATCAGCGACGAGGGCCATGACGACGAACTGCAATCCGATCAGCGCGCCGGCAGACGATCCCACGATGACATAGAAGTTCTGCCAACCGCCGAATGGTGTCATGCCTGTCACACTGAATTGGGTCACGCCCACAGCCGCGTTTCCTGACGTAATCTGGCGATGTCTCTGGTGGGCGCACTGCCAAAGAAGCGCCTGTATTCCCGGCTGAACTGCGAAGCGCTTAGATAGCCCACGCGCTGGCTCGCGGTCCCGGCGTCCATCATCGTCGACAACATCAAACGCCGTGCCTCCTGCAAGCGCAGCACCTTTTGATAGTGCAGCGGGCTCATCGACGTGACCGACTTGAAGTGCTCATGGAACGACGAAACACTCATGTGCACCAACTCGGCGAGCGCTTCGACCTTCATGGGTTGAGAGAAGTTTTCTCGCAGCCAGGAAATCGCCTTCGCAATTCGTTGCACGCTGGACTCGGCAAAGCCCATTTGAGCCACGCGCACGCCAATGGGGCTGCGCAGGAGGCGGATCAGAATCTCATCCATCACCAGCGGAGCCAGGAGTTCAGCATCGCCTGGCTGCGGCAGGCATTCCATCAACCTTGTGGCGGCGTTGACAACGCAGTCCTCGACCGGAGTGACGTAAACCGCGATTCTCTCCTGAGCCTGAGGCAGGCCATGCGGAAACACCTTCAAGGCCAGCTCGGCAATCTTGTGCGGGTCGAGGTCCAGCTTGAGTGCAAGGTACGGCTCGGCATGGCTAGCCTGCGTGACCTGGGCAGCCACTGGTAACGCCACCGAAAATACGATCATGCGCGTGGCATCGTACTCGTACACATCCTGTCCGACGATAAAGGTCTTCGCTCCCTGCGTAGCGATGCATAACGAGGGCAAGCTGAGAGCATGCACACACTCTTGATTCATGCGCGAGAAACGAATGGCGCGCACGCCAGGGACACGCAGATCGAAACTGCCGTCGTGCGGGGCATAGGCGGCGATCAGGCGGCCCAACTGCGCGAGGTCTGCTTGGCTCGGCCCGTCTGCTCTGGTCGGTTTTCGGAAAGGCGCGATTTTGCCGTTTGTTTTCACGACTTCGAGCATACTTCTTTTTGTCGCCGTTTTATTAGGGATCATTGGACTCCACTCCACACCATCCGGTGAAACAATTTATCCATCGCGTCAGCCGATTCGTTTTCGCCGCGATCCAGCCACCATCGCAGTAACGACAGCAGGCTTCCCGCCAATGCCGAAGCGCGCGCATTCAGTTCACGCGGGGAAAGTTTCGCGAGACGCCCGGATTCGATTAGGCGCTGCTCGATGCCGCGCGCGAAGTAGCCTTGCGCAAGATCGAAGAAATCATTCAGGCGGCCCGAGGTGGCGAGGGCCCGGTAGAACCTGTTTTGCTGGCCAATGTGTGCGAACAACTCGGAGACCGGGACAACCCGGTTCGACTTTTCTTTTCGAACGCTGAGCGCCGTGCTCTGGATTTCCAGGAATCTTTCTAACTGACTCAGAAGCAGGTCATCGGTGTTGCGGAAGTGAAGATAAAAAGTCGAACGGCCGACCGAGGCGCGATCCAGAACCTCCTGAACAGTCACCTGATCAATGGGCTTCTCCACAATCAATTCCAGCAGAGCCATGCCAAGCCGCTCGTGCGTACGCCGGACGCGCTGATCGAGGTTGCGACGCCGCATGCTTCGATGTTTCCTCGGAGCGGCAGGTTCTTGCAACTTGGATTGCGCATTCCTGGACATCGACCACCTCTTTGTTCAGCAACTCAAAATCGTACTCGACCCTCGCTGGTTTCTGCGGCTACATTGCCGACTGTGGGGCAAAGGAGAAACATGATGACTCGCATTCGCCTAATCGCACTCGCGACCTTATTAACGCTCACTCTCACGGTAGCCGCGCAACAGGCTAACGCCGGCGGGGGCGGTCCGGCCAAAGGCTTGCCCGGTGGCGATCACGCCGTCGTGCCTGCCGCCGAAGTACAACTCAAATTTCTCACTGAGAAGCTTGATCTCAACAGCGAACAGCAGGAAAAAATGAATCCGATCCTGCAGGAGCTGCACGATACCACGATGAAGCTTGTGCTAGACCACAGCATGCCGCACCAAGAGTACGTCAGCAAACTGCGGGACGCACGCTACGGAGCGGATAAAAAGATCCGCGCGATTCTGATCGACGAGCAGAAGAAGAAGCTCGATCAGGTCGAACAGGAGCCACATCCCGAGTTACACGGCAACGTAACCGACGCCAAGAACTAACGAACGTTCGCCGACAGGTTGATCTTGTGGTAAGCGTCAGCCGTATCGGAAAAAGATCCTTTACGGCTGACGCTCGATTACGTCTTCAAAACGGCCTGCACATAAGCCGGTTTCATCGGAAGCCGCCGCATGATCTTTCCCGTCGCATCGTGCAAGGCCGCTGCGATGGCTGGGGCAGCGAGCGCATTCGCCGCCTCCGAGCCTCCACCGTATGCGCCGACCTTCGGATTGTGGAGCAGCACGACTTTGATCTGAGGAATATCAGCCATCGTCGGGATGGGATAGGAACTCCAGTCCTCCGTGGTGATTCCGCTCTCATCAAACATCACTTCCTCAAAGAGCGCGTGGCCGATTCCCATGACCGCGCCGCCTTCGACGTTCCGCTTCAATTGCATCGGGTTCACAACAATGCCGGGATCGACCGCGACGGTGTATTTCTCTACGACGATCGCACCCGTACTGGGAGTGACGGCGATCTGGCATACGCAAGCCCAGTAGGTTCCGCTGCGCAACATCAGCGAGACTCCGCGCCCTCGCACCGGCGTCGATCCGGTAGAGAGAGCATCGGGCGGCGTCGACGGGCGCGTGTCCCAACCAGACGCCTCGCGGACCGCTTTCAGCACACCGATGGCTCGCTCTTCGCTTGCGTGGTCGATTCGGAACTGGATGGCGTCCGCGCCTGCAAGCGCAGCCGCCTCGCTGATCGCGAGTTCGCGCGGATAGTTCTGCTGGAACTGACCCGGCGTGCGCATGCTGTGATCGCGTAGACCCACCGCGAGAGGCGAAGCCTTCTGTCCCACCTGAAAGGTGCCGTAGCCGCTCTCCATCACGTTGGGAACGGGAGCGTACACCCACGGATCTTCAAGGCCGTTAACAGTGGAAGTTACACCACCGGAGTGGACATCGGGGGCAGACATGGTAGGTAGTCCAGCGAGGACCGCCCCGACCGGCCGATCATCCTGCATAGCAGGCATGTAATGGTCGATTTGATACGCGGCCATTTTGCCCTTTTCATCGATGGCAATTTGAACGTCGGAGAAAGCGGCAGCCGCTTGCGTGGACCACTGCATATCGTCGGCGCGCGTCCACTGTACGCGCACCGGCTTGCCCACTGCTTGCGACAAGAGCACCGCCTCGTCTTCCGCGCCGGAGTTGCCGCCGTTCGACCTGCCGTAATGCCCAGGTCCGGGATACGAATGCACGATCACATGATCAGGCGTGGTGCCAAGCATGGTCGCAATTTCGCCGCGCAGCGCCTGCGGATTCTGGTTGTGCACGTAGATGTGCACAGTGCCGTCAGACTTGACGTCGGCGACAGCCATGGACGGGCCAATCGGCGCGTGCTTCATGTAAGACAACTGATAGGTGGCCGCGTGCTTCTTGTGAGCCGAGGACAGCACGGGGCCTACATCGCCCTTCGACGATTTACTCTTCTCGACGGGGGCGGACTTCCAATCAGCTTCTTCGCGAAGATGCTGGTAGAGTTTTGCGTTCCCCGGCAGTCCCTTCCACTCCGTCCATTTCGTCCCGGCAGCAACCTGATCGGCTGCCTGGATCGCTTCCCACTCGGTAGGCGCAACCACTCCGACGAGATTGCCTTTTACGATCACTTGAGACTTCGGAAACTTGGTCTTGTCCACTGAACCGGCAGACAAAAGAGTCGAGCCGAGCGTCTTCGGATGCACCACCCGCGCGTGCAACATCCCCGGCAGACGCACATCGGTCGCCCACGTTTCCTTCGCAGCCACTTTCGTGCTGATAATGGAATTCTTGAACGACTTACCGATGATCGTGTACTCGCTCACCGGCTTCATCGGCGGGTTGCCCTCGATGGTCAACCCCATGATCCCGGTAAGGTCGCCCCTGACTGGAATCGTGAGTTTCAACTGCTGGTTCTTGACCAGATCACCGTAGGAAATGCTCTTACCGCCTCCCGAGACGACACCGTCCTCCACGGAAATCTTATCCTTTGGCACGCCCATTTTTTCTGACGCGAGGTCGAGCAAAGCCTGGTAAGTATAGGCAGCCGCCTTGCGGATATTCGGCGTTCCATGGCCGAGGAAATCGAAGGCCCCGCTGCCATCCGGGGTGAGATCCGTGTGTCCAGATACTACTGTAGTGATCGCTTCAAAGGGCACGCTCAGCTCTTCGGCCACAATCTGCCGGTACGCGGTAAAGGTTGAACCCTGTCCGAAGTCGCTCTTACCGGTGCGAATCAGAACGGTGTTGTCCGGGTGAATCTCAATCCACGAACCAGGAAGCGTCGGATCGAGCGAGTTCTTGAATGTAGTTGGTTTCGCGCTATCGCCTTTCAGAAACTCGGGGCCAGCGAAGCTGAACCCCACGACGAGGATGCCACCCGCTTTTATGAATCCACGTCGCGATAGCGTCGGTCCGAAAACACTGGCTGGTTTTTCGCTCATGGTTGCCATCGCTTACCTCCCTTTCGCCATAATCGTGGCGGCATGTTGTACAGCTTCAATGATGGCTACGTACGTTCCGCAGCGGCACAGATTGGGCGACACTCCAGACGTGGTGAAAGCCTCTTTAATCTGCGCTAAGGTCGGTTTCGGATTGCTTTCGAGCAGTTCCGTTGCCTTGATCATCATCCCGTTCTGGCAGAAGCCGCACTGCGGAGTCTGCTCCTCGATCCAGGCTTGCTGCACCGGGTGAAGCGTCTTCTTGGCTTCCGCGGCCGAGAGGCCTTTTTGCTTGGCCCATCGCGATGGCAGACCCTCGAGCGTGACGATTTCCTGGTTGGCGACGCTCGCGACGGGCGTAACACACGACCGCGCTTCCTTGCCGTCGATCAGGACGGAACACGCTCCGCACTGTGCGAGCCCGCAGCCGAACTGCGGACCGATCAATTCCAGATCGTTGCGCAACACATACAATAGCGGAGTGTCGTCAGGCGCTTTTACCTCGTGCCGGACTCCATTCACATTCAGCGTAACCATTGAGAACCCCCTTCCAAACTTTCCGAGTTCGGATAACTCTTTGCTAAAAAAGCCTGTTTCAAATCGGACCCCAGTCCGTTATGGCAAGAGTTCGTTTGGGCTTGTATCGGACATCTTAACTCGCCGATCGTGATGACGCACGATCAACCGATCTGAGCCACGACGGCAACGTCAAACTTTGAATAGTATTTCTTCACATCGGTCCCGTACTTGCCGCGGAATTTATCGACCACAGACGCAACCTGCGCGGCATCAGTGATGGGAGCGGCCTGAAGTTCAGCCTCTTCGCCCCGCGCATCGATCCGAATCGACGGGTTCTTGACCACATTCTTGTACCACTGCGTGTCGGACCCCTTCACCGGCAGGAGGTAAACCTTGTCTCCCTCAGAAACGAACCAGACCGGATTCGAAATGGTGCACCCAGATTTTCTGCCGGTCACACTGACGTTGATCTCGCGAGATCGAGAAAGCCGGTCTTTCAGAGCATTGCTCCCTTTTTCCATGCGAATTCCTCACCAACTCTAACGTGAAGTTTCTCACTCTCGCGCTTTCGAGAACATGATTGACTCAGCGCCCCACCAGTTTCTGCAGCTCCTCCGGATATCGCGCGCCTTGCACCGCGATTTTTGAGGTTGCGACATCGAGCTGCCGGAGATCCTCGGGTGTAAGTTCGACGGCAGCGGCTCCAATGTTCTCTTCCAGTCGATGCAGCTTGGTTGTACCCGGAATCGGAACAATCCACGGCTTCTGCGCCAGCAGCCACGCGAGAGCGATCTGCGCAGGCGTAGCCTTCTTCTGCTGCGCGAACTTGCCAATCAAATCGACGACCGCCTGATTCGCTTTCCGGTTCTCCGCCGTAAAGCGCGGAACGATATTGCGGAAGTCGGTCTTATCAAACTGCGTATCTTCTTTGATGGCTCCGGTGAGGAAGCCCTTGCCCAACGGGCTGAATGGAACGAACCCGATGCCGAGTTCGTCGAGCGTCGGGATCACCTCCGCTTCCGGCTCTCTCCACCAAAGCGAATATTCGCTCTGCAGCGCCGCGACCGGCTGCACCGCATGTGCGCGACGGATGGTCTGCACGCCGGCCTCCGAGAGTCCGAAGTGCTTGACCTTGCCCTGCTGTATCAGGTCCTTCACGGCGCCAGCCGTATCTTCAATTGGCACATTTGGATCGACACGGTGCTGATAGAGCAAGTCGATGACATCGGTTTTGAGACGCTTGAGCGAGGCCTCGGCGACTTCCTTGATGTGTTGTGGACTGCTATCCAGCCCGGCTTGTTTGCCTGTGTTCGGATCAATCTTGAACCCGAACTTCGTCGCAATCACAACCTGATCGCGAAATGGGGCGAGGGCTTCGCCAACGAGTTCTTCATTCGTGAATGGGCCGTACACTTCGGCCGTATCAAAAAACGTAACGCCGCGCTCGACCGCGGCCCTGATGAGCGAGATCCCCTGTTGCTTGTCCACGGCCGGGCCGTAGCCAAAGCTCAGCCCCATACAGCCCAGACCGAGAGCCGAAACCTGCAAATTACTTTTTCCGAGTTTTCGCTTCTGCATTGTTTCTCCTCAAACGGCCGAGAGCAGGATTGACTGATCTGGCCTCAAGCAGAATAGCGTCCCGGCGCTCCACCTGTTTGCCTGTTTCAATGAAGTTCTTGCCCGATTCTCCGAGGATGGTTGGTCGCGGCCTCAGTTGAACGGAAGCAAGCCGGCATGCGGTTGACGGGAAGAAGACCGATCTCCGAGCAAACAGGAAAGTACGGTTTCTGTATGTGGGTGAGAACTCGATTCGCGGATTTGCAGTGGAACACGACCGGTGATTCCTAGCCGCAAAGCGGCGCAAGAAGCAGCCCACGGCGCACGCCGTGGGTAAAAGTGGAAAGTGATCCAGCCCCGAAGGGGCGAAAGACCAGTTCTCACGAACACTCTTCTGCCCTAGCGCCACTTCGATTTCATCGAGTGAGGGAAGCTGGAATACCTCGACGCGTGACGAGGTATACGGCAAAGCTGCCCAGCCAATGGCCGCCCTCGTAATGCTCTCCAGTAACCGCAGCCAATCCCGCTCGCTCGTGTGCATCGGCAGCCACCCGGATGGATGGCAGCCGCTTATCATTCGTCGGCAAAGCAGAGGCAATGCCGTTCAGCATCCATGCCCGGCTCAGATTCAGACCATCCAGATGCGCCAGCTTGGGATCACTGGGATCGGGCGACACCACAGGCTGCAACCACGCACCGCTGCCTGACGTAGAAATTTGCGGCATAAATGTTTGGAGCCATACCGCAAACTCGCGGCTGGGCAGAACACGGCGCATCAGGTCTGCTTCTCCCACGCACGGCGACAGGAAATCTTCACCGGAGGGTTCATACGCCAGCGGGCAGTTTTTGTCACGGAGATAAAACTGCTTCGATTTAGACACCACCAGCTCGGCAACTTTCTGGTCGCCTCCTCCCTGCGCGTAGTCCAGCATCAAGCCCAGCCCGAAAGCGGTCTGGTCGTGCTCGCCGATTCGAACTGGATTCGAGAGTTTCGGTAACCAGCCATTCAGCCGCTCCAGCGCGACCTGCTCCAGCGGACGAAGGTTGGCCGCCATTTCTTTGGCTTGGGGATCGTCCCACTCGCGCACCTCAGCCGTGAGTTGAAGCAGCCAGGCAAGCCCATACGGCCGCTCGAAGCTGGCGCGTCCTGCTCCCCGAAGATATGCCGCCTCCTGCGCGAGATTTTCTGCCGTCAGGCTCTGCCGCAAGGCATCGCGAGCCGCTTCCACGAACGACGCATCGGGAAATGTTCGGACCAGCCGAACCAGGAGCCAATGGCCATGCACCGAAGAATGCCAATCGTAGCAGCCGTAGAATGCAGGCGTGAGTTTCCGCGGCGGGGCCACATCGGCATCGCTGCTCAAAGTGTGGCTGATGTGATTGGGGTACTCTTTGTGGACACAGGCGAGAGCCAGATTCGCAAACCGCTCGGCTGTTTTGATGTCGAACATGGGAGGGTTCGGATGTGTTTGAGCGCCAGCCTCGCTCACACTCGACAGCAGCAAGAGGAAACAGAGGACGCGGTTCATTCCCAGATACTCTAAACCAATCCGAAACTTCTATACCCTTTTGCTGCTAGTGGACGTCGCGCAGAAACCTTTCGTGGTGGAAACGCAGCGGTCCTAAATTCAACAAGCTCAAACGACGGTACAGACATTTTGCTTTTCTCCGCGATCTCTCTCCGGACCTTCTCGGCGACCTCCGCGATCTAAGACTCTGTTTTCCTCAGTCTGGCCGAAATCCCAAAACGCAGAGGCCGCCGAGAACCCCCGCCGAGAGCGCGGAGAAAAACTATCTGACGACAAGGTTCACCTTCTGCCAACAACCCAACCGCTCGAACCTACTAACCAAATCTATGCGACAGGCCACGAGCGCGAACACTTGGCACCTGAACTATTCTCAATTCGATGGCTTCAACTCGCGAATCGCATCTCCGGCGCCGCTGAGATCGGCAAGCCGCATCTCGGAATACTTGCGAGACAGGATTACACCGGGCGCCCCCGCGCGGAACGCCGCCAGTACTGCTTGCTTCACGCTTTGCGGCGTACATTTGCTGTGATTGGGCTCGGTCGGGATGTCAATATCGATGCCGGGCCAGATCAGCGTCTTCGTCCCGGCGACGCCCTCCAATGTACGTTTCGCTTCGCGATAAACGTAATCCGACGAAAGCCCGGTGTGCGGAATCTGCTCGTAGCTGCCTTCCTTCAATCCCATCACGGCGTAGTTGAATTCGAGCAACCCTTGTTTGGAGAGATCGCCATAAAGCGTCGATCCGGCATTGTCGGTATACAGCGCCATCCGCTCGCCGCCGCAGTTGTTGTACATCACTACTTTTATGAAATCCGAATAATTCGAGAGTTCGTGCAGGTCCTGTTCCGCGCGGTAGATCGGATTGAAAGAATTGTTATGCCAGATGTGCCAACCCACCGGCACCGTCGGCTTGGCCGTCTTCACCGTTTTGTAGATCGCGGCGTAGGTCTCACGCAGGCTGTCGGTCCACAGCATCTCCCACGCAGCGAGTTCCGGATACCGCAATAGCAGCCGCCAGAATTGAACGTAATAACCGTCCACGGGGCGCTTGCCGCTTCGTGCCGAGCGAACAAATTTTTCCAGCTCCAGGAATCCTTGCCGCGCGCGATCTACGTTGACGTCGCGCTCTTTCGCTTTGCTCTGGCAAAATTGGCAGAAACAAGTCACGTTCCCCGGATCAACCGGTGGCGTGTCATGCGTCGCACCCAGGCTGTCGCAAAGCGCACCCTGTCGCTCCGATCCCCACATGATTCCGTCGATGTCATAAGAGCGCGCGTAGTCCTCAACCAGACCGGTCAGAAAATTCCGGTAGTCCGGATTATTGACGCACAGCGGGTCGGCATTCCGTCCATACAGATCTCGCTCCTGCAGCTTCTCCACATTCGGCACGTCTTTGCGAAATACGTCCTCGAGCCAGCATATGACTTTCATGCCGCGCTTCTTCGCGGCAGGAAGTACCTCGGCTAGGATGTCGAGGTCGCCATGGTCGGGCGCGCGCGTATCCTTGAGAATCGTGTTTGTGTAGTACTGAGGATGCGGCGTAGCGAAGTTTCCACCGTGAAAACTGAGGTCGTACTCCTGCTTGCCGTGATCGGGCAGCGGCTGACCCGGAATCTGTCGTCCGGCGATCCCTCGCCCGTAAGTGAATACCGCAAGGAAAAGGGTATTCACGCAGCCACGCTCCTGAAGCACATCCAAGACTTTCTCGGTACCTTCATCTACAAACGAAACTGCTCCGACTTGTATACCGATCATTTTGGAGGAGACCGCAGGACGCCCGGGAGTTGGCACCGTCAGGGCAGCTCCGGCGCCTGCGGCGATCTTCAGGAATTCGCGGCGATTCACATCCAGTCCCATGGATTACCCCTCTTATTGCTGGTAAATGATGCGGATGTTGGCGGGAACTGCTTACGGCACCTGCGCTCCCTCTGTGCCCACGTACACCGCATAAAGCGACTGGCTGGCCGCCATGAACAGCCGGTTCTTCTTGGCGCCCCCGAAACACAGATTGGCGCAGGTTTCCGGAAGATGGATTCTGCCAATCAGCACGCCGTCGGGCGCGAATACGTGCACTCCATTGAATCCGTCGGGACCCCATCCCGCAGCCGACCAGACATTGCCATCCACGTCACAGCGAATGCCATCCGACGATCCGGGAGCCATGTTCACGAACTGCCGCCCGTTCTTCAACCGGGTGCCATTTTCGACGTCGTACACACGAATCGGCCGCGGGTCGCCGGGATGTTTGGGTTCACCCGTGTCAACGATGTACAACTTCTTCTCATCGGGCGAGAAACAAATCCCGTTCGGCTTGTCCATATCGCTCACCACCACGGTTGCTTCGCGCGCGTTCGGATCGAGACGATAGACATTAGCGGGAAGTTCAAACGCAGCTTTGTGCCCTTCGTAGTTCGACATAATCCCGTAGCCCGGATCGGTGAACCAGATGGCGCCATCGGAATGAACCGCCAGATCGTTCGGGGCATTCATTGGTTTGCCCTGAAAGTGGTCCATCAACACCGTGACCGTGCCGTCATGCTCGGTCCGGGTGAGCTGTCGCGAATCGTGCTCGCAAGTGAGCAATCTTCCCTGCCGGTCTCGAAAGTTGCCGTTGCTGTAATTCGAAGGACTGCGGAAGACGCTCACTTCTCCCGTATCTTCCAGCCATCGCAGCATGCGATTATTCGGAATGTCGCTGAATAGAAGATAGCGCCCGTCGCCAAACCAGACGGGGCCTTCCGCCCAACGCGTGCCTGTATACAATCGCTCGACCGCCGCGCTCTGGACTCTATATTTCGCGAAGCGCTGATCGACGATCTCGACCGCCGGATCGGGATAGGCCACGGGACTCTTCACGTTCTGGCCCGTCGCGCGCGCAAACGGCTCGACAGCCAGCGCCGTGATCGCGCCAGCCGTTATGTTCATGAATGTGCGTCTCTGCATAGTTCTCGCTCTGGCGGAAATTCCGCCCGAGGCACCTTATCACGTCTACTTCTCCAGAGGAACGGTCCGGAGAGCCACTCCGGAGAGCCACTCCGGGTTGCGAACACAGGGGCGACAGGCATAAAATTCGGCCCACTCTTCCGCGTGACATTTTCATAGCCATATATTCATGCACCCGGTGATCGACACTCCGCCATCTTAGAAGTAAGAGATGAGAACGTTTGGTCGAAGGAGGTTCCAATGTCACTGCAGACTCCGGCTGAATTTGTACGGCACGCTTCCACATGGTCGATCTTATGGGGTGTATTGCTGATCGTCCTCGGCATGGTAGCGGTCGCGTCGCCATTCGTCGCTGCTGTTGCCGTTAACGTGCTGATTGCCTGGCTCATCGTGCTGGCAGGGTTAATCCATATTGTCCTCGCTTTTCAGGCCCATCGGGCGGGCTCCGTGATCTGGAAACTGCTGGTCGGGCTGGCCTATCTCTTCATCGGTGGATACTTGATTGCCCGCCCGGTGCTGGGTGTCGCATCGCTTACGCTGGTACTGGCCTCGCTGTTTCTGATTGAGGGCATACTGAATATCGTCCTGTTCTTCCAGATGCGCTCGCTGCGAGGATCGAGTTGGGTTCTGATCGACGGCGTCATTACGCTGCTCTTGGGCCTCATGATCTACATGCAGTGGCCATCCAGTTCGGCCTGGGCGATCGGCACTCTGGTGGGCGTTAGCATGATCCTCAGCGGCATTGCGCGAGTGTCTCTGTCGCTGGCGGTGCGCAGAGTCGTGGCCACGCCAAGCGAACTGCCGAGGATCAATAAAGCGGCATAGTCCTGCCGAAACGGGTTGCTTTCGCAAGCCTCGGGGAGTACTTTTTTCAAGCGCTGCCTTGCGCGTCGAAGGGAGCAAATCGCCATGGGAGGCCTGATTCCACTAAAGGATGCGTCGAGGCGCCCCACACGAATTCCTCTGGTCACCGCCTTCATCATCCTGATCAACCTGTGTGTGTTTGTGTTGGAATTAATGCGGGGTGACGAGTTTGTCGTTCAGTGGTGCATGGTTCCGGCACAGATTGTTTCCGGCCACCACTGGATTACGATCCTGACCGCCATGTTTCTGCATGGGAGCTGGTCGCACATCATCGGCAACATGGTTTTTCTCTGGGCTTTCGGTCCGGAGATCGAAGATTCGATGGGCCGAGGACGATACCTTGCGTTCTATCTCTTGGGAGGACTGGCAGCCACGCTGGCGCAGGTCGCCGCCTCTCCCCACTCCACCGTTCCTAACCTCGGGGCGAGCGGAGCCATCGCGGCCGTGATGGGTGCGTTCCTGGTGACCTATCCTCGTGATCGGATCAAGACCGTCCTGCTGATCTTCATCTTTGTGAAGATAACGCTCATTCCAGCAGCACTCTTGATCGGTTTCTGGTTCCTCACTCAGCTCGTCCACGCGGGTCAGGTGGCGCACGTGCAGACCGGCGGCGTGGCCTATCTTGCACACGTGGGAGGCTTTATTTTCGGAGCCGCCACTGCCCGCTGGTTCGAAGGCCGACGCATCGTATTCCAGGAAGCGGATTGATCCCGGATTCCGACCACCTCTTCTGTTCTTGAATGGTCAGTGATTTCTGAAGGCGCGTACCGCCTCGTTTGCGGTAACTCTCACGCCGTGCTATCTTGCCGCCACTTCAAGCAGGGAGGTCCCATGGAACACAAGCCTCATCATCATCATCACCATCACCATGACCATGTTCATACGCACCCGCTCTCAGCGGGGCCGACGCGCCGCGATTTTCTTTCCTCACTATTCTGCAGCGCGGTTCTGGCGCCGTGGGCGATGGGGCAGCAGCAATCCCGCAATCCATCGGAGATTGCCGAGCAGTTTCGCAAAATGTCAGAGGACTACGAGAAAGAGGGTCTGGCCGCGCCCTTCAAAGGGATCACCACTAGCGGCGACGTCATGCCGGGACTCTTCGAAATCAAACCCGCTGGAGTCTCCACCGAACCAGTCCGCAATGCCGCTCTGGCATTCATCGGAACTCTCAATCCCGTGCAACTGGCGAGAACTATGTATCCGGTGGACGACGTGGAATGGCGCAAGTGGATGAACCAACATTTCTACGCGCGCCAGGGAGTGAGTTTCGCTGACATGACCGATCGCCAGCGTGAAGCCGCCTTCGGCCTGATGCGCGCCTCTCTCAGCTCGCAAGGATTCGAACTGACACGCAACATCATGCGACTCAACGAAACCCTGGCCGAGTTGGCCGAAGATCACGATTTCCTGGGAGAGTGGCTGTACTACATCCAGATTTATGGCAAGCCGTCAGCCACCGATCCCTGGGGATGGAAACTCGAAGGCCACCACGCCATCATCAACTACTTTGTGCTCGGCGATCAGGTCGTGATGACTCCTTTGTTTATAGGCTCGGAACCGGTGAAGGCCCCGTCCGGCAAATACAAAGGCATTGAGATTCTGCAAAAAGAACAGAATGACGGGCTGGCAATGCTGCAGGCTCTCCCCGATGCCCAGCGCAAAAAGGCGATCCTCGAATTCTCCAAAACCGGCAACAACAATTTGACCGAAGCCTTCAAAGACAACGTGGTGATCGACTACGCCGGACTCCGCACCAACGAATTGGCAGGTCCAGCCCGTCAACGCTTGCGCGACCTGACCCACCTCTACGTCAGCAACATGGACGAAGGCCATGCCCGCGTGAAAATGGACGAAGTGGACCGCCATCTCGACAACACGTGGTTCACCTGGATCGGCGGCGCGCAGCCGGATAGCGTCTTCTATTACCGCGTGCAGAGCCCCGTGGTCCTGATTGAATTCGATCACCAGCGTCCGGCAAATCTCAGGAAGCTCGCCGCAGATCCTACGAAACCCACCCAGCAGCACATTCACTGTGTGGTGCGAACGCCCAACGGAAATGACTACGGTAAAGATCTGCTGCGGCAGCACTATCTGGCGCATCCGCACAGCGCCTAGCCTAGACTAGACTAGTCTAGGTTCCAGCTTCCGCTTTGAAGAGATGTGAATATGTCGGACAACTCAAACCAAAACCTACTCGAACTTCTGCTCGACTCCTGGAACCGCAACAACATCATCCTGGTCAACCTGCTCCGCGCTCTCCCCGAGGGTGGACTCGAGGTTAGGGCCATCGAGGGCGGACCCTCCGTCGCCGAACTGCTCACCCACATTCACTATGTGCGATTGGTGTTCGTTTCCGAGGACGCCCCCGAGTTTGCCAAAGCCCTGCCCGAGAAGGAGTGGAACTCTGAAAGTGACGAAAATCGCATTGCGCAGATGCTGAACGACAGCGCCCAAGTCGTCCGGAAAGCCGTAGAGAGCCATGTCGAATCAGGCCGCGAAATGGAACTTCATTACTACCACCCCATCCTTTTCCTCCAGCACATGATCTGGCACGAGGGCTACCATCACGGCCAGATCAAACTCGCCCTCAAACTGGCAGGCCACCCAATCACCGATGAGGAAGCCGGCCCGGTGACGTGGGACATCTGGATGCGCAAGAAGTGAACGGTCTCAGCCGAAAGCAAGGACTGACGGGACGCTCCCGAAAGACCCAAGGGGGGTGACGAGAATCACTGACAGCGGAGGTGGAAACGTGTGTAATCGGGGCTGGAGGAAATCAAAACTGAATACCTCTGAATTGGGCCCGGCCCGCTAAAATACAGTCGCATCGTTCAGCCGCCGCTCGGCGGTTAGGGGCCGGGCTTGTTGGTTCCCAGCTGAGTTGCTGCGAAACCCGAGGCCCCTTGCACTTGGAGTAGAATCGGGATGAGGTGCCTTATGATGTTGACTGTTGTGGCAGTGATCTTCGGAATGTTCACAGTTGGCCTGATCGTCCTCCTGATCTACAAGAGCACACTCACCATGCACAGGGATGACCAGTTGTTTCTCGATGACGCGAGTTCACACATGCACGACGAGCAGACGGAACTGCTGACCAAGCTCAACCGGTTAACCATCCCAGTGCGCGTCTTCAGTATCGGATCCGGGGTATTTCTGCTGGTACTCGCGGGCGTGTGGCTCTACCAGGGCCTGAACGCGGTATAACCCTGTCGAAAGGCAGGGACCTGGGTCATCCGGGTCATGCATCCTCGCAAGGTGCAAGCGCGGCGAACTCTGGCTCGCCAGTGGGCGTATATCCCTATCTCACTTCTTAACCCCGATCTGGCCCAATTCTGAATGGGTAAGCGAAATGGTATGACGTCGACATTTACGACTGTTGAATTTTTATTCAGATAGTCAGACAAAGCCGGCGGTGCGAGGGCGCCCCACTCTTGTCTCCGCGTTCTTTTGCAGAGACAGATGGGGGTTTTGACGGTGATCTCGCGATCGTCTTTACTGTTCCGTTATCGTCACCGACTCACGAAGTAGAGCAACACCGTCCTCCTCATACTCACTGTCCCCCGAATCGATAGGCGATCCCCGTCGATGGCCCTCCTGTCGAGAGGGGTCCATTCCGCGCGCCAGCAAGCCCGATCTGAAATTCAAAAACCCGCCAGACCAGCCGCCGGGTCAGCCGAATGTCCATCCCTCCACCGGCCAACACAATCCCCTTGCCGGTCGTGAAGTGAACCTTCCCCGAATTTACGGTCCACCGGTACGCACCCGCCAACCCTTCGCCGAAGAAGCTGGTTCGATAGCGTTCATCGGAATAAACCCGAAGTCCCACCATCAGCGGCGCGAGTGAGGTCGACCCGGTGCGGTCGGAATACTTGTGAAATCCGAGATCGGCGACCAGTCCGACCTTCTCATGCCGCCAGACGAACCCCGTCCGTGCGCCGGAAGTAAGCCCGCTCGGCGTAAAGCCGAGAGGCGAATTCGGGCCCGGACTCACTACAACGAGAGTGCCGGTAGCATCGACTGTCTTCATGCCGGATGCCAGGCCATACACCTCGAACGGTCGCGGAGCGTCTTCTGCGTATTGTGCGTAGGAAAGTGTCAGGAGGCATCCGACGATCGAAAAGAGAAATATGAGTCGTGACATGCACAACAAATACCGCGGGCGGCGGGAAGGAGGGTGCAGAGACGCGACACTTTCTCAAGTGCCACATTCAGCGATTGTTGCGATAATTTCCGTCGCAGTAGTGGACTACCGCTTCCCTGCCACCAGCCGCATGTACTCACTCAGCGTGACGAAGCGATATCCCCGCGCCTTAAGTTCTGTGATCAGCCCCGGCATAACCGCCGCCGTCGTCGACAGCTCATGGAAAGCAAGAATGTGCGTGTACACTCCATGCTTTTCCCGCTGCTCAATCTGTTTCAACACTCCGTTCGCCAGGGAAGGCTTGGGACATCCCGAGGGATTCCGTCCGGCGCACAGATAGTCGAGCGAGTTCACGTCACGCAGCGCAATCGGATTCTCCGACGAGATGGTCAGCAGTTGATAACCTTGTCGCTCCAGATCGTGGCGCGCATCGTCGGGGATAATCCAGTCTGGAGGACGCAGATACCGCGGCTGCGTGCCCGTGACTGCCTTGATCGCTTCCGCTCCCCGGTTCACGTCGCCCAGCACCCACTGCTCTCCCTTTTTCCGCTCCGCGCTGCGCAGTTCGATGTGGCTGTAAGTGTGGTCTTCCAATTCGAAACCGTGCCTCACCAACTGCTCCGCAGCGTCGAGGCACGTGATTCCCACATTCTCCTCGGCGCGACGCTCTCCCCATGTCTTCGGCGTAAGCCGCCAGCCCACGACAAAAAATGTCGCCTTGACGCCATTGTTGTCGAGCACGCTGACCAGCCCCGGCCCCGGATGTTCGCCCTTCGAACCGAATAGAACATACGGCCGTGGCCCGTCGTCAAAGGTCAGTGCAATGAGCTTGTCCGTGGCAGAAACAACGCCCGCGGTAAGCAGCAAAACGAGAAGAGTAATTACCTTAAAGGAACGCATCCCGACACCCGTGTGATTTTTTGACACCGTTCCTTAATTATTGGAGCCTGCGCCACTCCCGGCTAATTACTTATGTGGATGGCCCTTTGGAAGCGTCTGAGGACAGGGTTGCCGAGTGCCCCACTTCTGGCCGAACTTTGCCAGAAGTGGGAATTTATCTGGGTCTGAACTGTGCTGCCGGTCCGAATGGTCGGGGTCGAGGTGGGCCACCGAAAATAGCCCCGCTTCAACGCCAGGTTCGCGCGCAAACGAGACCCCCGCGCGGATCAACCGGTAGGGAGTTGTTTCGGGACAAGAAAATATTGAAGTGGCCTCACTCTTGCTCTGCGGCTTACTCGATAACCGCGCTAGCCGCGACTACGGCCGCGGCCATTGCCAGCTTGTGGTCGTTGTTCCATGGCGGCCCGACTGCCTTCCGCACCTGGAGGAAGTGAGCGTCGAGGTCCTCTACACGCAACGCCTGGCGTGCCGCCCCCATTACGCTCTTCGAGTCGTACCAGTGGACGGGCCAACCCCGTGCCTCGGCCGCGGACGCCAGGGCCTTGCGGTACATCACCCAGTCGGCATTGTTCTGCGCGCGGTAGTCCGTGATTCGCTCGGCAATCGTGGGTGGAAGCTGTGGGCATTTGCGAAGGGCGACACCAAGGATACGCGGCACGGCCATCGTCACCGCGTCCAAGGCAAGCACCGCGTGCCTCTCCGCCGACACGCGCACGCGCTCTACTAGGTCCACGGCCTCGTCGAGCGGGAGCCCTTGGCATTCGCTGTGATGCGGAATCTTGGGCAGGCCCTCTCCGACGAGTTCCACCCGGCGACGGTCAAGAAGCGTCCCATCACCCGCCACCGTCACCAGCACCGCCCAACCGCCATGATCTGATACCCCTATGATGCCACCGTTCTTCGACATTGATGTTCCCTCACACTAGCTTCAGGGCTGGGAGCTTGCTGGTTGGATCCGATACAACAACTCGACAACACCAGTTTCCAACTGCGGTTTCCCCAGATTTTCTCCGCGCACTCTGCGAAACCTCAGCGATCTTTGCGTTTAAGCTTTTTCCATTACCCGGAATTCACAGAATGATCCCCAAAGAGACCAGAAGTATGTCGTAGACTCAGCCTATGGCTGTAACGGTCGAAATGCAGAATACCGGTGATCCGACACTGCAACGGGAATTGGAAGCCATCATAGAGCACATCTTTGCCGACCGCACCGGAGACTGGCGTGTCGTGATCATGGGCTCCCAGGCGAATGACCGCTGGGAAATGAAAATCACCGGCCCCAACGCCTTCGAGCGCTCCTACACGCTTGAGGGCACATTAGGCCAGCACGAGCCGACCGTGGTGACTGCGATTATTTCGATGATGCTTCCGACTAAGACCTGATGTCACATTTCAACAACCGCGCCTGATTTCCTCGGCAGAGCCAGCGAGCGGAGCGGATGAGCAAACCTAATACGGTAGTGAATGCCCGACAGCTGTGCCGTTCTTACGCTCGTCATCGGTGAACCATTGAATAGAACGAAACCGCGTGTCCTTGATTAGTGCCATGTGGACACTGATTGCGAAGGCTGTGGTTCCATGACCATCTTCGCGCGATATGAGAATCCACGACCGATGCCCGCCAGATTGTGGTTCGATGGCGAACTTTGCACGGCATGGTTCGGCCAGGGAGTAGCCCCATTCGTAGACGAACGACGCGCTCACTGCCGTGAAACTCCGGGAGCGCACTTTGCCATCGCTGCCATCTCCTCAAGCCCTTCGGATTCCATCTTGTGATGGTCTACTTGATGGACACCCTGCCTTCCGGAGTACAGCAAGCGGTGGCTCCAGGTCAGTCTTGGCTGTATCCAGCTTTCGCTTTCGTGCCCGTTTAGACGTCTCCATACCTTCCACTTTCTCCGGCCAGCGAGGCATTACCCCCGCTTTTGGATATGGCGCCCCTCATTTGAGCGCCAGAGGGACTTCAACCCTCCTGAACAACGTGCTGCTCAGCACGCACTACACCGTCGTGTGACTCCTCGGGGACGTCCGTGCGGGCCGTGCGGCCTAGGCCTTCGCCCGCCGTCCTGCTGCCTGGTTGGACCGCAGGTGTCACCGAGGTCTCCCGGTTCTCGTGCATGAAGCTTCTAGGCGTGCCTGGGGTCTTCGACTACGCCGGACTGAACAGGAACTCGCGCTGGCGCTCCTGCTCATGGTGCCTTCCGCGCATTACAAAGGCGTCGGCGTCCGGATTTACAGTTTTCGGAGTTGGATAACCCACCCCGCCTATCCCCTGTTTACGCTTCACCGAGCACCTCGCGATGCCCGGTGCAAAACTCGGGGCCGAGTGGTTCACTAGTCCTTTCTCGTAAGGATTCTTCCTCCTCTGCTTCATGCCGGTTTACCCTGGCGCACTGTAACGGCCTGTTCACAACAGTTGACATGCTTCAACGCCATTTGATTTTTCGATTCAGTGTGCTGGCAGTGCTTTTGATCTCGGCGTAAAGTGTTCCGCAATGAGCCTTCTTAAACGCCACACCGACGTAGCAGGGTGGATCGCAGTCGCGTGTCTTGTTGTCATTTGGTTAGAAATGCTGCTTCCGAAGGATGCATGCGCTGCTTCCTGTATTTGAAAGAATCGGCCCCTCCTACTGGTTCGTGCCCTTGGCGATGATCCTGTTGCCGGTAATAGCGGCAATACGAGGGTCAAAGTGGTGGTCAGTGACCGTCGCCGGAGTAGTTACATTGGGCGCCTTTCTCCGCATTGTGCTGGATTGAACCATTCGATTGTTGAAAAATCATTACGCTCAAATCCCCCCGCGACTGGGAACTGAGTGACATGGCCTTACGTCAGTTGACCCGACGCTATGCCAGAACGTGCTCCGGTTCAATCGCTGCCGAGCGAAATATAGCCGTACCTTCGGCCCCATACGAAGGGTTGATTTCAAGCGCGGAGAGGCCCCGCTCTTTCGCCTTGCCGAGGAGTTGCCGCGCCATCTCGACATCACCCCTTTTCAAGTCGTAAGCCTGTTCGATGTTTTCAACCGTTAGGCTGTCTGGGTCGAAAATGATATTTCCAGCCCCGAGACCGCGGATGTTCAGAGCCTCAACGTCAGTCAAAATAATTGTGGAACGCTCTCCCATAAGCGTGCGAACGAAGAAGCGAGCGCGTTTGTCTGCCGAAAGCCACACACCATCAAAGAAACCGTCGTGCAGGTTAGGAAGAGTCGTCATGCCCTTATTCTCGTACACGACCTTGTCAACTGTCGAAACATCGCGGTTAAACACTCAAAACCTTTTCCAGGAATTGTGGGACTGAACTATTGGGAACCACCATTGAGTGCCAGTTCGGAGCGCAACGCGTACGCACTGGTGTCTAGCATCCTGAAGTTTCTAGCGAAATCCAAGGAAGCTTCGTCGGATTTCTGATCGCCCCTTAGCAAAGTGATGACTACCGTCTGCGGCTTGCGGCCACATCTTTTGGGCAGGTTGGTGAACACAGAACTTTGCGACGTCACAAATTCGACTGGAATCTGAAACTTCGCATCCTCCACAGTTACTTCACCCGCTTCACCCGGTTTGTGCCCCGGGTAAACCAGCTGCACTCGAACCCGATAATCATTCTGAGCAATCGGATGCTCAACACTGCCTTTCACAATGACCGTATCAACGGGACATTGTGCGTGGGCAATCAGGTAGAGCGAAAAAGCAGAGCCCACTACTCGAATCAGCTTGTTTCTGAGAGCGGAAGGCATACGACCCTTCCTTTCGTTGCGGATTATTCTAGACCTCGATTGTTTGCAAAATCCTATTACGTTCAAATCCCCTTGGTCGGGGCTTTGAGTGCGAACGCTGTTTACAGCAGTATGATTATCCCGAATATGGGCAACAATCCAGATTGGATTTTCTACCGCGACGATAAGCCAAGCGAAGCAGAGGTCATGCCGCGATTGATCGCGGAGTTTCCGGGACTTCGTCCCCGATGGGAGAAGCACCTGGAATTTTGGAAAGGAGAACCCGCAGGAAGCTACAACGACGTTGCTCAATTCGTTCATTTCGTCGTACAAGACCTTTACCCAGACGGCAACACTGCAGACCTTCAACGCGCGTTCAATCTGATGGAACATTGGCTCGTGAATGGAAACCAAAATCTGTGCGATCTAATTGGAATCGGATTTCTTGAGGATCTTCAGAACGTGGCGTCGTGGCAAGCGTTTGGAAAAGAAGCGTTCATCCCGTTTCTCGGGCCGCAATGTCGTCAGGCATGGAATGAAATTGAGAGGACTTGGGCGGGTAAAACAAGTCTCATGGAAGTCTTCCGGGCCGAAGGCAAGAAGCTCGAGTAGTTGGCGAAACCTCCTAATTGCGCTACGCATGGTTTCAGCAGTTACTTCCGATTGCGCCCCTTTCGTCACGGCTGTTCCACTGCCTCCAGCCTCGCAGTACCATTCAACTGGATGAGATCGCTTCTCTGCACCCTGGTCACTCTGTCCCTCTTTATTCCCCACGCTACGGCCCAGGCTGCGGTGCTGATAGGCCTGCACATTGACGATCTGGACCAAGCCAACGGGCAGCCTCGGCCGAGCTATCGCACATTTCTCATCACCTTTCGCGATGGCAGGGCACAACTGGTCGCCGATCTACCCGACCTGATCGTTCCGCGCAAAGATGGTTTCTGGCGGGTGGGCACTTTGCACAAAGGGCCTACCGGAAAGTATCAGGCTCAGGAGTTCGTCTATGCGACTCCTGCCAGATCCGTCCCACACGCCGTTGGTGAGTATCATCCGCCTAACCCTGACTGGAGTTGCTCAGAAACGGACCAAGCCACTGAGTTTGTGAACACCGATCTGCTGTCCGTCTCGTACTTCACGGAACCAGCGTGTTCGCTTGAGGTCGAATACCAGCACGGAACATACAAGCTCGATCCACTCGGAAAGGAATTAGACATAACTTCAGTCCTTGGGACATCTGCGTGGGACGCCGAGAAGAAAGCCGACGCCCAAGCTAAATCGGACCATGCCTTCTCCGACCTTTCGAACTGTGAAGGAGTTTCCCGAGTAGACTCCTGGAATTGGGGAATCGAGCGCTCAAGCCGGTTGCCTAGGAGCGAGGCCAAAGCATGGGGTCTCGTCAGCGACTACACCTCGCCTCATGTTTGCGGTGATGGCGGTACCTACGAGATCAAGTTCCCCATTCCAGAATCTCTCACCGGCCCCACCTACCGCGCGAATGATCTGGTTTTGCTCCTCAAATCCAAGGTGGCAAAGGATAACTATTCTTCCTGGGGAGGCTCTCCTCACACCCGCCGGGGATTTCCTAGTGGCTTTCGGCTACAGTCCGCCCGTAAAAATATTCGCCATAAAACAGCAAGGCATCGAACCCAAGCCCGTACTCTCTGCCTCCACCAACCTGGAAGCGAATGTCGTGATGGTGCAATGGGCCCTGGGAAAACATGTCAGCGAGTGGGAATTCGAACTCCAGTCGCTACAGAAAACCGCCTTACCGGAGCCCACCGTCGCGACTGGCAATCGTCAAGGGACCGACTAGGTCCGGGAGTGCTTTCCCAGTTGGGAAAAATCGCCGCTATACTCGTCGTTCCAGGCCCCGTTCCTAGCGCAACTTTTCCACAGAACAATCTTTCCGGATGTTCACTTGACCTTGACTGAGCAATCACAGTTCGCCATACTGTTAGTGAAGCTTGGGAAGTGATCGCGGACTGTAACTCCTTGCGGCTCAATATTTTGCCCGTAAGTGATTGCAGCCCAAGAATTTATTTTTGATTCTCCCCTGACTTCATGATTCCAATAGACCGGGGAGGGGAGGGGGAGTCATCAATCAGTAAACTTCAATCAGTAAACTTCCCAGAACAATCCTTCTGGCTGGTATTACCGCTACCCTGAGAACTTGAGTTCTTCCCTTCTGCGAGACCTGTCACGATCCGTTGTGATTCAAATCACAGCCTTTTTTCGGACCCGAAACTACCCTGAGACTTTCTTGTGGGTGTTCTTTCCTAGCTATAGCTAGTCGCCGAAGGGGGTTCGTCATGGCTGTTGTAGCAGGCACTACTCCAAAAAATGGGCCATTTGGCTCATCTAAAAATCCACTGCTGGTCTACTGGGAGATGACCCAGGCTTGCGGCTTGGCCTGCAAGCACTGCCGCGCTGAGGCATGCCCACGGCGAATCCGCTGGAGCTCAATACTGAGCAGAGCAAGCGCTTCCTGAACCAGTTGGTCGAGTTCGGCAAACCCCTTCCCCATTTGATTCTGACCGGAGGCGATCCGCTGAGCCGCCGCGATATTTACTCTCTGATCGATTACGCCAACGGCTTGGGCCTGGAAGTCTCGATTACTCCGAGCGCCACTCCTGAGTTGACGAACGAAGCGATCGACAAGCTGAAAGCTCATGGAATTCAGAGCCTCGGCCTGAGCCTCGACGGCTCCTGCGCCGCGAAGCACGACGCCATCCGCGCTGTGCCGGGAACGTTTGACCGCACCATCGAAGCCGCGCGCCACTGCGGACGCCTCGGTCTTCCGATCCAGGTCAACACACTCGTCGCCGAAGAGACCGCCGACGATCTGCCCGCGATCTACGAATTGCTCTCCCGCGAATTTCCCGTCATGCGATGGAGCCTGTTCATGCTGATCTCTGTCGGACGAGGCAAGGCGCTGAATGAAGT